>WNFR01002118.1_pt1 | contig 25344 bp, 17 predicted proteins | sample 5400221 | NCBI WGS metagenome assembly WNFR01 (sample SAMN13153357, study PRJNA577476) | soil metagenome | isolation source: 40 cm soil under Madrone tree | place: USA:California | collected 2016-06-14 | reverse complement strand
GCACACAGTCGCCAATGACGCAACGGCCTTCGCGACCCGCGAGCCCCGGAATATTACCCGGATTCGTCGAGACGCGACACAACAAGTTTCACCCCGGCATCTGCTTTTCCATAGAAGCTAGGTTGCTTTGCGCGAAACCCTCTATACGAACCCCAGAATGTTTCGCGCAAAGACGCCAAGTCCCGCCAAGACGCAGAGATCAACGCAAGAAAACATCCGCCGCAATTGTCACTAACAAGATCACGCTTACAAATGCGTTGGTGCTGAAGAACGCAGCGTTCAGCCGCGAGAGGTCGTTCGCTTTAACGATGCTGTGCTGATAGATCAGCAGCGCGCCAGTTGCCATCACTCCAATCAAGCCCAGCCATCCGAGATGCGCATTCAAGAAAAACACTACGAGCGACGCGAACATCATCGCGTGTATGCCGCGGGCTATCCATAGCGCGGCGCTGATCCCGAATCGACGCGGGATCGAGTGAAGCCCGCTTTGCCTGTCGAAATCATAGTCCTGACACGCGTACAAAACATCGAAGCCGGCGGTCCACAGCATCACGGATAGCGACAGCAACACCGGAACCAGCGTGAGCCTGCCCTGGATCGCAATCCACGCGCCCGACGGAGCGATTGCCAGGCACCAGCCGAGAATCAAGTGTGAAAGAAAGGTGAAACGCTTGGTGTATGAATAGAGCAAAACAGATCCAAGCGCGATCGGTGAAAGTATGAGCGTCAGTCGATTGAGCTGCGACGCCGCCACCAGGAAAAGTGCGGAAGAGACGATTGCAAAAACGGCCGCGAACCTCAAATCGAGAAGCCCCGCCGGCAAGGCTCGAGTAGCAGTGCGTGGATTCGCGGCATCGATAGCGCGATCTGCAATTCGATTGAACGTCATCGCGGCCGAGCGTGCGCCAACCATTGCAAGCGTGATCCACAAAAGCTTCGATATCCAGAAGCTCGCAGTCTGTGGCGGAAGGTCACGCGCCGCGAGCGTTGCTCCCAGAAACGCGAACGGCAAAGCGAACAGGGTGTGCTCGATCTTGATCATCTCGAGCGTGATTTTTAGCCGCCGCGCTATAGTCATATTGGTCTGCTTATGTCTCCCTGCCAAACCGTCTCCTGCGAATGCACCAGCCCCAGATGATCCATCACTCGATAGATGAAATGGTCTACCATTTCGATGATGTTAGCCGGCCGGTGATAGAACGCTGGCATCGCAGGGACGATCATCGCGCCCGCCTGCCGCAGTCTCAACATGTTCTCGAGTTGGATCGTCGAAAGCGGTGTCTCGCGAGGCACGATCACCAGCCTGCGTCCTTCTTTCAAGCAGACGTCGGCCGCGCGATGCAGAAGGTTGCGGCACGAACCCGAGGCCAACACGCCAAGCGTCGAAGATGAACACGGAATGATGACCATCGCATCGACCGGATACGAGCCGGAAGCTATCGCGGCTCCAATGTCTCCGGGATGAAAGACGATCGTTTTAGTCGAAGGCCGGCCGATCATCTCCGCGACGATCTGTTCGGTGTCGGCGGTTGCGGTGACGTCGAGCTCGTCGCTGATGACGCGCCGCCCCGGTCCGCTGATCACCAGGTTGATTTGGCGCACCTCAGGACTGTCTTCAAGTTGCACCAGGAGCCGCTGTGCGTAGATCGCTCCACTCGCGCCGCTGATTCCTACGGTTATCGTTTTCACCACCTCGTATTGTATCCTATGAGGAACTGCTCCGCACACAGATTGATGTGTAGATTAGGCGCTCTTGAACTAGAATCTCTTCCCGGTGACATCGTCGCGGGAGTCTTCCCATCATGAGCAGATGCTGCTTCGCAAAGGCGTTGGTTCTTCTTCGCCTCTCGTTGTTGATAGCCTGCTGCCTGACCATCACGGCGCGGGCCGAGCGTCTGCCAATCAAGACGTACACCACCGCTGACGGTCTCGCGCATAACGATGTCAATCGGATCGTTCGCGACTCGCGCGGGTTTCTCTGGTTCTGCACTTTCGAAGGTCTGTCTCGCTTCGACGGCTACACGTTCATAACCCTCGGCGTCGACCAGGGCTTACCAAGCCCTGCCGTCAACGATCTACTGGAGACCGGCGAAGGGCAGTACTGGGTAGCCACAGCCGCGGGACTTTGCGGCTTCAATCCAAAGGGGATCGCGCAGCCTCGCGCTCAACGCGGCGGGCAAGACTCAGCGGCCCCCAATGCGATGTTTACCGTTTACGTCCCCGGCGATGACCCAGGATCCAGTAACGTGACGCATCTACTGCAGGACACCGCGGGCGCAATCTGGTGCGGGACCGCGAAAGGGCTTTATCGCATTGAACAACAAAGCGGCCAGGTGGTGTTTCATCTCGTCCACGTCGGAATGCCTACCGAGGCTGACAATCACATAGTCGTAAACTCAATCACTGAGGATAAGCGCGGCATGTTGTGGATTGGTTCGGAGAACGGGATCTTCCGGCTCCTCGCGGATGGACGCCTCGAACATTATCAAAAAGATCCGAACGGCTTGCCTGCCGACAACATACACTCCGTGCTTGAAGACCGCGAAGGTCGAATATGGGTCGCCATGGAACGAGGAGGTTTATGCCGGCTGGTGTCTGATCCTGACCCTGCGCGGTTGATAGTCGCTCGCGCATACACAGAGCAAGACGGACTGGCCACCAAGTGGATCAATCAGCTCTTTCAATCTGCCGATGGTGCACTGTGGGCCGGGAGTAACCAGGGGTTGATCCGCTTTATCCCAACGGCCGATGGGCGAGATTTCCGATTTCGCGCTTACGCGGAGCCTCACGGCCTAACGTATCGAGAAGTGATCTCACTCGCGGAGGACCGCAACGGAAACCTGTGGGCGGGGATGTTGAACGGCGGGGTTGCCAAAATTGCCCGGAGCGGAATCACTGCTTATGGCAAGGCCGATGGATTCGCGTTTGCGAGCTCGGTGCTCAAGGATCGATCGGGACATCTTCTCGTAGCCGGCGGGCCTGATCGTTCGAAATACTACGTAAATCGGTTTGACGGCGAGAAGTTCACCACGATTCAACTCCCCCTTCCTACAGGCGTTGAGTACGGCTGGGGATGGAACCAACTCGTGGTCGAGGACCGCGTGGGTGACTGGTGGGTTGCGAGTGATCACGGTTTGTATCGCTTTCCAGGGGTAGACAGCTTTGAGCAACTCGCGCGAACGTCGCCAAAAGCCAACTACACGATCCACGATGGGCTCGCTGCTCAGGAAGTCCTCCGGCTGTTCGAAGACTCGCGTGGTGATATCTGGATAGCCACTGTCGGCGGTGTCCATGGACACGGGCTTTCGCGTTGGGAGCGTGCCACGGAGACTTTCCATCATTACACCGAAAGTGAAGGCTTGCCCTCCCTTGTGAGCTTTTATCCCATTTCTTTTTGCGAAGACCGGTTCGGAGACGTTTGGATTGGTTTTAGCTTCGGTGGGGGTCTTGTGCGCTACAGTAATGGGCGCTTCACGGGCTTCACTTCAGCAGACGGCTTGCCCGAAGGCGGAATCTTCAATCTGTTCGCCGATTCGTCCGGCCGGTTGTGGATTCCGACCACGCGTGGCGGCTTGTGCCGCACTGATAATCCAGAAGCGGAGGCGCCCGCTTTTTCCACGCTAACAACTGCCGACGGGTTGGCGAGCAATAATGTTAGATGCGTGACCGAAGATCGCCGTGGCCGTATCTACGTCGGCAACGGGCGCGGCATAGATCGGCTCGATCTTGCTACCGGGCATATTCGGCACTACACGGCAGCCGACGGCGTACCGCTTGGCGACATATGGGGCGCTATGCAAGACAGCGACGGAACGCTGTGGTTCAGCTTCGCAACCGGATTGATACGTCTTGTTCCCGAGCCTGACCAGCCGCCGCTTTCGCCGCCGACGCTCATCACCGGACTAAGGGTGACAGGAAGCGCGCGCCCGATTTCCGTCCTTGGCGAAAGCGAGGTTCTTCCGATAGAGCTTGGTGCGAATGAGAACGCGTTGACAATCGACTTCGTGGCTCTCGGCTTCAGCCCCGGCGAAGGACTGCGTTACCAGTACAAGATGGAAGGCCCAGGCGCGGAGTGGAGTCCGCTCACCGATCAACGCACAGTCAACTTTGCCAATCTCGCGGCTGGCCGGTATCGCTTCCAGGTGCGCGCGGTAAACTCCGATGGCGTGTTAAGCGAAAACCCGGCGAGTTTTTCATTTACCATCCGGCCGCCGTTCTGGCGGCGATGGTGGTTTCTGACATTGGCCGGAGCGCTGATGACGTTAATTGCTTATGTGTCGTATCGATACCGCGTCGCGCGGCTCGTTGAGCTTGAGCGAGTGAGAACGCGCATCGCTGCTGATCTGCACGACGACATCGGATCGAGCCTGTCGCAGATCTCCGTCCTCAGCGAAGTGCTTCGAAAGCAATTGGGGCCCCAGGCGGCGCATGTTTCGAAGAGCATATCGCTGATCAATCGCGTTTCGCAGGAAGCGCTTGACTCGATGAGCGATATCGTCTGGGCGATAAACCCGCAGCAGGATCACCTGAGCGATCTCGTGCGAAGGATGCGACGCGTATTAAGCGAGACCCTCCCCGCGCGCGATATCGAGTTCACATTCAACGTCCCGACGGAAGGACAGGACCTGAGACTCGGAGCCGACATTCGCCGCCACGGTCTTGTGAGCCTGCGCCGCCGAGCGAGTTCGCTTGGCGGCGAGTCTTCTGTATCATCACGCCCCGGCGATGGCACGACTGTTAAAATAAGGATTCCACGTGATGATCACATTCGCTCTGGCAGCGGCGTAGTCAAGCAGTCAGGCAACGGCAAAACGCCGAAGCAGTGAAAGACTACGCCGGCGTCATCACCAGTTTAGGTGAGTGACGGCGCACCTCTCCTCCTATAGACTACGTGACCGACCCATCAATTCCGGCGAAGGATACGCAAGCTATGCCGCCCGTCGAAGGCATCATCAAAGTCGGGATCATCGAAGACCAGCAGGTGCTTCGCGAGGGACTGGCTTTCTTAGTTGACAGCACCGAAGGCTTTCGTTGCACTGGCAGCTTTGGGTCTGTGGAGCAGGCGCTGAGGAGAGTCAGCGATGATTTGCCGCAGGTGATGCTTATTGATATAGGGCTGCCGGGAATGAGCGGCATCGAAGGCATACGCGTCCTCAAGAAGCAGTGGCCCGAGCTGTTACTGATCACGTTGACTGTTTACGAAGACGACCAGAAAATTTTCGACGCGCTCTGCGCCGGGGCATCGGGGTATCTGCTGAAGCGAACGCCGCCCGCGCGACTGGTGGAATCTCTCAAAGAAGTGGTCAATGGCGGCGCCCCAATGTCCCCCGAAGTGGCGCTGCGGGTGATCTCGCTGTTTAAGAACATTCGCCCGCCTACTCGCGCCGATTATCAGTTGACTCCGCGCGAGCTTCGGTTGTTGAAGCTGCTGGTTGAAGGTCACAGTTACAAGACGGCCGCGGCTGAGTTAGGAAGCAGCATCAACACCATAGGCACTCATATGCAGAGCATCTACAGAAAGCTGCAAGTCCACTCCAAGTCTGAAGCCGTGGTCAAAGCTCTTCGCAGCGGACTGGCCTAAGCAGCATCTGATTTGTCGATGGTCTTCCACTTGTCACTCGTCATTCCCCTGAGCCGTCGACATTCATTCAATGATTAAAGACAAATCAAAAGTGACAGATGGAGAGTGAAAAACGCAATCCCACCTGTGCAACGAGCGCCATCCTACACGTACAGAATCACATGAATAGGTGATTGTTTCCCGTTGGCGCCCGGTATCTACTGAACACCGCGGCGAGTGGCCGATTATAAGCCGGCGATTTAGTCATTATCTGCCCGTAGCCGGTAGCCGATCAACTGTTGAAACGGAGAGTGCTATGCGTTCCTGTATCACTCCAACTCAGGTCGCCCCTTCCTCAGAATTTGCAAGAGCGACGTTGAAAACGATCGCGAAAGCAAAGGTCATAGTATTCCCCGCGGCAGTGCTGATGTTGTGTTGGGGCTTTAGTGTCGAGTCGGCCATGGCGCAGTCGTTCGCCCCGGGAGTGACCTACGGCACCGGCTCGTTTCCCCAGTCAGTGGCAGTCGGAGACTTCAATGGTGACGGCAAGGCTGATCTGGTGACGGCAAACTTCAGCGGCAACAGCGTGAGTGTGCTCCTTAACAACGGCGATGGCACATTCGCCGCGAAGGTTGACTACGCTACGGGCATGCATCCTTTTTCAGTCGCAGTCGGAGACTTTAACAACGACGGCAAGCCCGATCTGGCGACGGCGAACTTCAGCAGCAACACAGTAAGCGTGCTCATCAATAACGGAAGCGGCACGTTCGCGGCGAAGGTTGACTACGTTACCGGCGCCGGACCCTTTGCCGTCGCGGTTGGAGACTTCAACCTCGATGGCAAGCTTGATCTGGCGGCGACAAATCGCAGCAGCGGTACAGTGAGCGTCTTTCTGAACAATGGCGCCGGCACGTTCGCCGCGAAAGTTGACTACGCTACCGGAGGAGCTCCCCAGGGACTCGCCGTTGGAGATTTCAACCTCGATGGCAAGCCTGATCTTGCCGTGGCGAACTTCAACGACAGCACAGTGAGCGTGCTCATCAACAACGGCAGCGGTACATTCGCCGCGAAGGTTGACTACCCCACCGGCGGGTTTCCCAATTCAGTCGCAGTCGGAGACTTTAACCTTGACGGGAGACCTGATCTGGTTGTTGCGAACAATGGCAGCACAGTGAGCGTGCTCATAAATAACGGCAACGGCACATTCGCCGCGAAGGTTGACTACGACACAGACACGACTCCCAACTCAGTTGCAGTCGGAGACTTCAATCTCGATGGCAAGCCCGATCTGGTGACGTCTAACGCTAATGCTAACAACGCAAGCGTACTGATCAATAACGGCGACGGCACATTCGCCGCGAAGGTTGACTTCGGGCCTGGCTCGGCTCCCGCCTCAGTCGCAGTCGGGGACTTCAACACGGACGGCAAACCTGACCTGGCTCTCCTGAACTCCGGCAGTAACACGGTGGGCGTGTTCATCAATACCGCGCCAGTACAGGCCGGGTTTTTTGGCGCTCCGATAAATAAGGCTACCGGCCTTGGTCCCATTGCAATCGCAGTCGGGGACTTCAATCTAGACGGTAAGCCTGATGTGGCGACGGCGAACAGTAACGGCAACACGGTGAGCGTGCTTCTCAACAACGGCAACGGCACATTCGCGACGAAGGTTGACTACGCTACCGGCTCGGTGCCCTATTCAGTAGCAGTCGGGGACTTCAATCGCGATGGTAGACCCGATCTGGCTGTAACGAACTTCACCAGTAACACAGTGAGCGTGTTTATCAACAATGGCGACGGCACATTCGCCACGAAGGTTGATCATGGCACTGGCCCAGGTCCCGTTTCTGTTGCGGTGGGCGACTTCAACCTCGATGGAAAACCTGATCTGGCGGTGGCGAACTCCAACGGGAACACAATGAGCGTCCTGCTCAACAACGGCGCTGGCGTATTCGCCCCAAAGGTCGACTACATTACTGGCTCGGCTCCGTTTTCAGTGGCAGTCGGAGACTTTAACCTCGACGGCAAACTCGATCTTGCGGTTGCGAACAATGGCAGCGACACAGTGAGCGTGTTTCTCAATGCCGGCAGCGGCACTTTCGCGGCGAAGGTTGACTACAGTACTGGCGCCGGCTCGGCTCCCGAGTCAGTCGCGGTCGGAGACTTCAACCTTGATGGCAAGCCCGATCTGGCGGTAGCCAACATCGAAGCCAACAATGTGAGCGTCCTTCTCAACAACGGCAGCGGTACATTTGCCGCGCACGTTGACTACGGTACCGGCGTCAGTCCCAATTGGGTCACAATCGGAGACTTCAACCTTGATGGCAAACTTGATCTGGCAACGGCGAACACCAGCGGCCACAATGCGAGCGTGCTCATCAACAACGGCGGCGGCACATTCGCCGCGAAGGTGGACTACGAGCTTGGCCTTGGCTCGGGTCCCGAGGCAGTCGCGGTCGGAGACTTCAACCTTGACGGCAAGCCTGATCTGGCTGTGGCGAACGGTAGCAACAACACCGTGAGCGAACTCCTCAACCGCGCCATGCCGACCGCCGTGAAACTTGTTTCCTTCACCGCTGCTGCCGACGACGGCGGGCGGATGCTTCTTAAATGGCAAACTGGCTTTGAAGTCGACAACCTCGGCTTCAACATCTATCGAGAGCAGGGCGGCATTAGAACGCGCATCACGCCTCAACTCGTCGCAGGCTCTGCTTTAACGGACGGGCCTGGGACGTCGCTGCTGTCGGGTCATACCTACTACTGGGCCGACACACCGCCTGAGGCCGAGTCCGTTCGTTACCGGCTCGAAGACATTGACCTCAACAGCAAATCTACGCTCAACGGCCCGTATTCGATAATCGCCGCGCGACCCGGCAGCGTCGCAGACGCTCAGAAGCAGTCTGAGCTAATCTCTCAGATCGGCATGCGCCAGGCTTTGCTCGCAAACGGGCTGGGCTCAACGCCGCTCACTCGCGTAGCGACTCTCGCAACGCCATCCGCTGCGACGTTGCAGTTGCAATCGGGCCTCGCATCACAACCCGCGGTGAAGATCGCGGTCAAGCAGGAAGGATATTATCGCGTCACTCAAGCGGAGCTTTTGCGAGCCGGGCTTGATGCGAAAGTGGACCCGCGACTGCTGCGGTTATTCGTCGACGGAATAGAGCTGCCGATCAAAGTCACGGGCGAGCAGGACGGCCGCTTCGATGCCAACGATGCGGTCGAGTTCTATGGTGTGGGCCTCGACACTGCCTCCGCAGATACGCGGGTCTACTGGCTCGTGGCAGGGACACAGCCCGGGAAGCGCATCGCGATCACGCGAGGCAAAGGCGACCCGATCGCTTCCGGCGGCTTCCCATTCACCGTCGAGCGTAAAGACCGCACAATCTATTTCTCGGCGTTGAGAAACGGAGACGCCGAGAACTTCTTTGGAGCAGTCGTGGCGAGCCAGCCGGTCGATCAGCCACTCTGGATTCAACATCTGGATCAAACGTCGCAGACTCCGGCATCTATCGAAGTCTCGCTTCAAGGCGTGACGACGCTCGCACACAACGTACGAGTGCAGTTGAACGGAACAGATGTGACGCGGCTCAACTTCACCGGCCAGGCGCCGGGCAAGGCGCTGGTTTCGATATCGCAATCGTTGCTGAGAGAAGGCGAGAACACGGTGCGGCTGATAGCCGAAGGCGGGCTAAGCGATGTCAGCCTGGTCGATGTGATCCAGATCAGCTACTCGCACAGCTACCTGGCCGACAGCAATACGCTCAGACTCACCGCGCAGGCGGGCCAGCAGGTGAGCATTTCAGGATTCACCGGCAAAGACATAAGGCTAATGGATGTGACGGATGTTAATGCGCCGGAGGAGATTGCCGCGACAGTGACTGGCAGCAACAACGGCTACACGCTCAGCGGCGCCGTGGTCGGGTCGGGAAATCACCTGCTGCTTGCGTTCGCGGATTCGCAGGCGCAGCATCCTTGGTCAATCACAGCGGATCAGCCGTCGAATTTACGTCAGCCAGGGAACGGCGCGGATGTGCTGATCATCACTCAACGAGATTTCTTCTCGACGATTGATTCGCTGAAGACGCTTCGCCAGAGTCAAGGTCTAAGCGTAGCGGTGGTAGACGTCGAAGACATCTACGACGAGTTCAGCTTTGGCGACAAGTCGCCACAAGCGGTCAAAGATTTTTTGGCTTATGCCGCGACGGACTGGAAGAAGAAGCCTCGGTTCGTGCTGCTTGGTGGCGACGCGAGCTACGACCCGAAGAATTATCTTGGCTTAGGCAGCTTTGACCTCGTGCCCACGAAGTTGCTGGACACAGCTTACATGGAAACGGCAAGCGACGACTGGTTCGCGGACTTCGATAACGATGGCGTGCCGGAGCTTGCGGTTGGCCGGTTGCCTTTCCGCAGCACAGCGGTAGCATCAGCGATGATCGCGAAGATAATCGGCTACGAACGAAGCACCCCGTCAGAAGAAGTGTTGCTCGTGGCCGACAGTAATGACGGCTTCGATTTCGAGCAAGCGAGTGCGCAGCTAGTCGGGATGATGCCGGAAAGCTTGAAGATCAATCAAATCAACCGCGGGACGGACACGGCGGCGTCTAAGGAGCTGCTAATGGAAGCGGTCAATCGCGGCCAGAAGCTGGTGAATTACGCGGGGCACGGCTCGGTGAACCAGTGGAGAGGCAATCTGCTTGTGAATGAAGACGCCTCGCAAATGAAGAATACGGATCACCTATCGGTGTTCGTAATGATGACTTGCTTGAACGGCTACTTTGATGATCCCGCGCTTGACAGCCTCGCAGCGTCACTGATGAAAGCTGCCAACGGAGGCGCGGTGGCGGTGTGGGCGTCTTCGGGCATGACGGAACCTCAAGAGCAAGCAATGATGAATCGGCGCCTCTACAGCGCATTGTTTGGGGGAGGAAACATCCAGGCGCTCGGCGAAGCGACGAGGGCGGCGATCATGGACATAGACATCCGCCGGACATGGCTGCTGTTTGGTGATCCAACAATGAAGCTCAGGTGAGATCGGCGGTTAACCAGGGCGAGTCGGTCCCTTTATTCAACGAGAGTGAGAGTTCGGGGCTAACACCGTAAGCGGTCGGAAACCAATGACGAGGTTCACGATCAGGAAAACGCCCCGAACTTTCGCTTATGTCGTTATTTCGCCTCGACTATCTCAACATGCTCGATGCGGTCGCCGCGTGCGATGTGATTCACTACATCCATGCCTTCGAGCACTTTTCCAAACACTGTATAGCCACCATCAAGATGAGGCTGCGGTGAGTGCGTAATAAAAAACTGGCTCCCGCCGGTGTCCTTTCCAGACAGGGCCATGCCTACGGCGCCGGTCTCATATTTGCGGAGGTTGATCTCATCGCGAATCTGATAGCCCGGCCCGCCGTTCTGATCGCCGCGCGGGTCGCCTCCCTGGATGACGAAATTGGGAACCACTCTCACGAATGCGAGGCCGTTATAGAAACCGCTCCGGACGAGGCGAATGAAATTGTCCACCGTCATCGGGGCATCGCCCGCAAACAGCTCGATGCGAATATCGCCCTTCCTGGTATGAATCACCGCGGTTGGATTCTTGACTGATTCACTCAGATCGGCGATGCGCCGCCAATAAGCGCGATCGTGACCCGTCTCGACTTTGCCTATCTGCAGCCGTGTCGCGCTCACCTCGGTGGATGAGGCGCGCAAGAGCTCGGCGGCTTTCAACCTGACGACATAATCTTCATCGCGGGTTGTCTCCGCCAGCACTTGAATGTTCATCGGGCGCTTGAGCTTGTCTGCCGCTTCGACGATAGCGATTCGCGCTTCGTTGATCTTATCCGCCCGAGCCGCTTTGTAAGCCTCGTAGAGCGCGGCGATCACGGGATCCGACGACTCCCCACGCTCGCCGAGCAACGACGCGGCGGTTTCGCGCACGAACACGTCAGTCGCCTTGAGTTGCTCAAGCAGAATGTCTCGCAGCCCTTCCGCCTTCGCGGCCGCAAGCGCGCTCAGAATGGGAGGCAGCGCGCGAACGTCAGGCTTGCCGTATGTCTTGCCCGTCAGCAAATCAAGCAAAAGAGCTTTTGCGCGATCGCTGGCAAGCTGCCCGAGTCCCTGTGCGTAGGAGGCCATCGCCTTCCAATCATCGCTGGGCAGCTTTGTGGTCGCGGGCGCATCGAAGAATGCGGACTCCCCAAGCTTCGCGACGGCGAGTTCCACTTCAAGATGCGCGCCGAGCTTTCCGTCTGCAAATCGAAACGCTTTGAGGAAGGAACCCGCGCGCTGGTCTTTTATGTTTCCGAGCGCGGTCGCTATCAACAAAAGCAAGTTCTGTTGGGTTGGAACGCCAAGTTTATCGCGATCGAATGTTCGATAACTCGCAAGCAGTGTGCTGCCTAGCGTGACCAGCGCATCAACCGCGCGCCCGTCTCCGATCGCTCCAAGGGCATTGATCGCCCCGGCTACGACGCGCTCGTCTTTGTCGCCCAGCAGCCTTATCAGAGGGTCGATGGCTTGTGCCGCTTTTGCAGTCCCTAACGCCCGAGCCGCGTACGCTCGCACGAGAGCGTCTTTGTCGTCAAGCAAGGGCAACAGAGCAGGCGTTGCCACCGCGATGCCGTCCCGTATTCGAGCAAGCGCATTCGCTGCCTGCCACCTCAAGTCTGCGTCGGGCGATCCGAGCTGCCCGGCGATCGCTTCAACCGTCGAAGCCTGCTTTATTCTGAGCAGCGCAGTGAGCACCAGAGTCGCAACCAGCCTGGCGTCATCGGAAATCGGCTCGTTGGTTACAGGTAGCAGTCGCACGATAGCGTCAGCCACGCCCTTAACTCCGTAGCCGCCGAGCGCCGCAACTGCGAGCTTGTTGGAAGCGATCTTACCCAACGCTTCCGCCGCGCGCGCTCGCACGAGCGCCGACTTTTCAATCGTGGGGTCAAGCCGTTCGAGCAGCACCGACACAGCGTGTGAATTCTGAATCTGCCCTAGCGAGAACGCCGCCAGCGCTCGCATCTCAGGATCACGATTCTCGGGATTCTGATCGCTGGTGAGAATGTCGATCAACGACGCGAGTCCACTGGGATATCCTATTCGACCAAGCGCAAGAATCGTCCTGCGGCGAGCGCCCCCGTGTGTGGGGAAGAGCATGTCGACAAGATCGTTAGTAACGGTGCGCTCGTCTTCGTGCTGGATTATTTTCGGATACAGGACGCGCTGCGTGTGATCGCGTTTCAGCGCGGGCTTGCCGGGTCGGACGGTCGCCGGCGGAAGCTGTGCGAATTGAGGTGTGGCCACTATCAGCAGGGCCAGGACCACCCTCAACAGGCGAGTTCGCATTCCAGTAGCATAGACTTTAGTCTGTGTGTTGTTCAACATTGCCAGGTAAATCGAGTTGGCGTAGCATAGCCAAGCTCCTTTCGCAGAGTATTTCAATACGGTAGACAATGAATTTCTGGGAAAACTTAAAGACAGCGGCAGACTCAGCCGGAGCCTTTCACTGGATTGCGCTGGGCTTCATTCTCGCGGCACTCAGTCTTTTTGTCTACGTGCCGGCTGAGCGGACTCGCATCAAAACGTCTGTCATACTTTTCGGCTTCTCGTTCGCGGGTCTGATCGCGGTCGCCACAATTCTTTCTTCCGGTGTCACTCCAGACAGTATCATCTACCGTTCCGCGAGATGGGTGTCGTTGCTGGCGGAGAGCATCGCCATAATCAATCTCGTGAGCGTGTTTGTGTTCGACGTTGCGCTCAATGCGATTCGTATCAGGGCGCCCCGGATACTCCGCGATTTGCTGCTCGCCTCCGCCTACCTGGTCATCGCATTCATATTGCTCTCACGCAGCGGGTTTGATTTGACCGGCATCGTCGCGACTTCCGCGGTCATTACGGCGGTCATCGGTTTCTCTTTGGCTGACACGCTCGGAAACATCATGGGCGGCATGGCCCTTCAAATGGAACACACGATCAACGTGGGAGATTGGGTGCGGATAGACCAGCTCGAAGGCCGCGTGAAGGAAATTCGATGGCGCCAGACCTCTATTGAGACTCGTGACTGGGACACCGTCGTGTTCCCGAACAGCTTTCTGATGAGAGGACGAGTTACTCTGCTTGGGCAACGAACCGGAGCGCCGCGCCAACGCCGCCAGTGGGTCTATTTCAACGTCGATTTCCGGTACCCGCCGACGGATGTGGTTAGGATCGTCGAGACGGCTTTGTGCGCGGAGCCTATCCAAAACGTCGCGCAGCAGCCCGCGCCTCACTGCCTTGTCGTTGACTTCAAAGACAGCTACGCCTCCTATGCTGTCCGTTACTGGTTGACGGACATGGCCGTACCCGATCCGACTGACTCGCTGGTCCGGTCGCGCATATATTCTGCGCTGCGCCGCGCCGACATTCGCCTATCCATCCCGGCCCAATGGGTCCTTGTCACAGAGGAAACGGATAAGTGGCGCGAGCGCAAGCAGGGCGAGAAGATCGGGCAGCGCGTCGAAGCACTCAAGCGCGTTGAATTGTTCAGCAAGCTGACCACCGAAGAGCTCGGCGAACTGGCTGCGCGGTTGAAGGTCGCTCCATTCGTGCGCGGTGAAGCTCTGACAAAACAAGGCGCCGAGGCTCACTGGCTGTACATAATCATCGAAGGCAAAGCCGACGTTCAGGTTGCGGTCGACGGGAAGAGTGAGAAAGTCGCGTCGATAGGCGAGGGCGATTTCTTCGGAGAGATGGGTATGATGACCGGCACACCGCGCAGCGCCTCTGTCTTCGCACAGACCGATGTGCTTTGTTACCGGCTGGACAAGGGTGCTCTCCAGGAGGTCATTAGTCGTCGGCCTGAAATTGCCGAAGACATCTCTCACGTCCTGGCGCGTCGCCGAGTCGAACTCGAACAGGTACGAGAGGAATTAAGCGAGGAGGCGATGCGCCTGCTAAAGGATAAGACGCAGACGGCTCTACTGGATCGGATACGCGAGTTCTTCCGGCTCGGCGACAACGACGAGCGCAGCCGCTGAGGTATTCACCGCGGGCACCAGAACGAAAGAGATAATCCGGTTCATCCGCAAAAGTCTCACGGCGAGCCGCAGCAGCTTTAGGAGCAACGACCTTCGCAGAATTAACTTGCCTGGGCGTCGCCGCTGAGATAGAAAGACCGCGTAATTAAGTCACAAACCCGAGTTCCGACGCGCCGGTGTCCGACAAACTTCAGTTTGTCGCTTACTAAGTGGCAGCGCGACATTCGGGTGTCCCCGACAAACTGAAGTTTGTCGGACATTGTTCTCAGGGAGCATACACAATGCGAAAGAACATCTTCTTGACTCTGATACTGGTTGTTGCGGGATTCGTCTTTTCCACTCAAAGCGCTCCCGGCCAGGGGCGGGGCGGCGCAACCCCTGAACTCATTGCCCGCCGAAACTCGATCGAGAACGACCTGCAATCGATCGCGATCGTCGAGCGCAAGCTCATGGTGCCGATGCGTGACGGCAAGCGCATGGCGACCGATGTCTATCGCCCGAAAGACACATCGAAGAAATACCCCACGATCTTCGTCCGCACCCCATACAACTTCAATTTCTGGGACGTCCGCAGCGGCGCGCCGCGCGATATGACCAATGAGCTTGAAGCCGTGAAGCGCGGGTATGCCTTCGTCGAGATGAATGAGCGAGGTCACTTCTTCTCCGAGGGAAACTACGACATCCTGGGCCCGCCGCTCAGTGACGGCGATGACGCCTTCACGTGGATGGCCAAACAGCCCTGGTCGAACGGCAAAGTCGGCACGATCGGATGCTCCTCGACCGCCGAATGGCAGTTGGGAGTCGCGGCTCAGGGCAATCCGGCGTATGCGGCGATGATCCCCCAGGGATTCGGCGCCGGCGTGGGACGTGTGGGCCCGTATTTCGAGCAGGGGAACTGGTATCGCGGCGGCGCGGTTCAGATGCTGTTTATCGCCTGGCTCTACGGCGAGCAGAACCAGGTGCGGCCCACATTTCCCGCTAATACGTCGCGAGAGGACTTGATTCGCGCGTCCAAGGCATTCGATCTCGCGCAGCAGCTGCCGCCGGTCGATTGGTCGAAGGCGCTCCGACACCTTCCAGTCAATGAAATCATGAAAGCCGTGGATGGGCCACACGGGATCTTCGCCGACCACATGCCTGTGGATACCGGTGGCGCGATGATCGAGCGGGCGCCGAACGACCCGGAGTGGTACAAGGGAGGATTGTGGCACGACACCATGAAAGTCAACGTGCCGGGATTCTGGTTCATGTCGTGGTACGACGTGTCGGTCGGGCCCAACCTGGCCGCATACAATCATGTAAGGAAAACCGCCAGACCTGAGATTGCTAACCAGCAGTACGCGGTGATCGCGCCAACGCTACACTGCTCATACAAGCGCGCCACCGAGAATACGATGGTCGGCGAGCGCAGCATGGGCGACGCGCGTCTGAACTATGACGAGCTGACCTACGCCTGGTTCGATTACTTTCTCAAAGGAGAGAACAACCACGTTCTCGAGACGATGCCCAAGGTGCGCTACTACACGATGGGAATCAACAAGTGGCAGACATCGGATACGTGGCCTCCGCAAGGCGCGCAGCCAATGAGCTTCTACCTCGCGAGCGGCGGGAAAGCGAACACGCTCGCCGGCGATGGTGCGCTCGGCGACGCGCCCCCAGCGGCGGACAACGCCGACAAGTTCGACTACGACCCGATGAATCCGGCGCCGTCGTATGGTGGAAATGTCTGTTGCACCGGGAACGCAGTGCAGGGCGGCGCCTTCGACCAGCGCAAGATTGAGGCGCGGCCAGACATTTTGGTTTACACCACCGAGCCTCTCAAACAAGGGATCGAAGTGAGTGGCCCGATCGAAGTGTCTCTCTATGTGTCGTCGGACGCGAAGGACACGGACTTCACGGTGAAGCTGATCGACGTGTATCCGGACGGCCAGGCCTACAATCTGGACGAGACTATCCAGCGGCTGCGGTATCGGAACGGCTACGATAAACCCGAGGTATGGATGGAAGCCGGGAAGGTCTACAAGGTGACGCTGCAGCCGATGACCACGAGCAATTACTTCGAGGCGGGCCATCGGATTCGCCTGGAGGTATCGAGCAGCAACTTCCCGCGCTTTGATCGGAACCTGAACACGGGTGGGAAGAACTACAATGAGTCGAAAGGCGTGGTCGCTCACAACGTCGTCCACCATTCGAAGCAGTATCCGTCGGAGGTTAAGATCACGGTGGTGAAGAAACAAGGAGCTAGAGATGCCAACGAAACAAGGGGACACAGCGTTACTCAATGATCCGGTTGCGCAAGAGTTGCTGCAATCCAACATCCCGGCTCGCTTAGCTTATGTCTCGCATGATGGAACTCCTCGCGTAATACCCATCTGGTTTCACTGGAATGGAGAAGAGATCGTGCTTGGGACTCCAGTGAAGGCGCCAAAGGTAAAGGCTTTGACGCAAAACTCAAGAGTGGCACTGACAATCGACACAAATACCTGGCCGAATAAGGTGCTGCAGATTCGAGGCAGGGCAAAGGTTGAGACCGTGGACGGAGTGGTCGCCGAGTATGCGGTTGCCGCACGACGATACTTCGGTGAGGAACAGGGGCAAGCCTGGGTAGAGCAAGTGGGAAAAATGTTTTCCCAAATGGCCCGTATCTCTATTCGGCCGGAATGGGTAAGCATTATTGATTTCGAGAAACGTTTTCCGAGCGCGATTGAAGCTGCGATGGCCGGTTAGTACATGAAGAATCTGGAGCCGAGCAAAGCCCCGCAACCTATTACTGCGTGGCGCGGCTGGGGACCGGTCATCGTCTTGCCGATCGCCGTTCTTATGTTTACGCCGGCATCTTGGCCCCGCTGGGTTTTCATGTGGCTGCTCGCTTTCGTGATCCTTGTTGGCTGTAAGTGGTTAACCTGGCGGCGTACGCCGGCCCCTCGCGCGCAATGGTGGCAACACGCCGGATATTTGCTTGCCTGGCCGGGATTGAACGCCCCGTCCTTCCTGAGCTCTGAGCGGCTGCCTAAGGACGATCGCCCGCCGTTAGGAGAATGGGGCTTCGCCGCCATAAAGCTCCTCGCCGGTGGCGCGCTCTTTTGGGGCGTGGCCAGTTGGATTTCCGAGGACCACACAATCTTCGCGGGATGGGTGGGGATGGTCGGCTTGATTCTGATGCTTCACTTCGGCGCGTTCCATCTGCTGAGTTGCGCATGGAGATCAGCCGGAATCGATGCTCGCCCGATCATGAACCGTCCGCTAGCCTCCGTCAGCGTCAGTGAGTTTTGGGGCCGGAGGTGGAACACAGCATTTCGGGACTTCACGCATCGCTTTCTATTCCGTCCGCTAAATACATGGCAGGGACCGCGGCGGGCGATCTTAACCGGGTTCATATTTAGTGGCATCATTCATGACCTTGTTATTTCGGTTCCGTCGGGCGGCGGATATGGCTGGCCGACGCTCTTCTTCGGAACTCAGGCCGCCGCGATTTTCGTCGAGCGGTCGCGCGCCGGTCGGGCCATCGGCCTCGGACGCGGATTTCGCGGACGGCTGTTCGCAGGACTCACATTGGCTCTGCCCGCATATGGATTATTTCACCCGCCGTTTGTAAGGAATATCATCCTGCCGTTCATGCAAGCTCTCGGTGCGCGTTGAGGACTTCATTGGCGAGCGTGGACATGCAAGAGTTGATGCCAACATTGATCTTTCTGGCCGGCGTGGGGCAGTTCGGGGTGTTGATCGCCTCGGCGCTCGTACCATTCCAATTGAAATGGAAAACGGAACTAAATGTACTGTCTCGTCTTCATCGGCAGATGTATTGGGTTTACGGCGGCTATGTCGTGCTGGCGATTGCTGCCTTTGGCTTGATCAGCCTTTTCAATGCTAAGGAGTTGGCTAACGGAAGTGGTTTGGCTCGCGGCGTGTGCGGTTATATCGCGGTGTTCTGGGGAGTCAGATTAGCGCTTCAGTGGGTTTTCGATGTTAAGGAGCATCTCTCTACCTGGTGGTTAAGGCTGGGCTATTACGCCCTGACGATCCTATTCGCTAGCTTCACTCTATTGTATGGCTTTGCTGCATTGCGGCCATTTGAGCGATGAGACGACTCAAAACGGTATCCTTCAGAGCGCTCAAGATCACGGTTGTGAAGTGGCTTACGTCGCTTTGTCAACTTGCTCACCAAGTTGAACCGACCTAGTAGTTTAAGGAGGGTTCTATGAATCGCTTTCTCGTAACAGTCACCGCGATTGTGCCGGCGTTTACGGTCGCGCTTGCCCCGACCACCGCAGCCAGGCCTGCGCTGACAGCCGGCAAACCTGCCGTCCCGAGGAGCGCTAAAGCCAGAACGCCGCTGGTCGAGTTTGAAGTGATGACCTGGCCCGAGGTGAAGCAGGCGCTCGTCGAGGGCAAAACAACGGCCCTCTTTTACACCGGTGGCACCGAGCAGCGTGGGCCGCAAAATGCCAACGGCGGCCACAATCTCATGGCGAAGGCTACCGTCAAGGCTATCGCGCTGAAACTGGGAAATGCCATCGCGATGCCAGTGCTTCCCTTCACCCCGAATAACGCAAGCGCACAATTGCCCGGCACGATCGGATTGACGAACGAAATCCTCGCCGCGATTCTCGAGCGAATCAGCGAGCAGGCGATCCTGACCGGCTTCAAGAACGTGATTCTCAGGGTGACCACGGTGGCGGTCAGCCGAATGTGTATCGGGAAGTGGCCAGGAAGCTGGAGGACAAGTACGCGCCGCAAGGCATTCACGTGTACTTCTGTGACGAAGTCTATGCGAAAGCCCAGAACGACTTCACCAACTGGTCCCATGGGTATCCGCGCAGCTCGCACGCCGGTATTCCCGACACCTCGGAAATGTTGTATCTCGGCGGCGATACCTGGGTCCGAAGAGGACTGCTCAAGACTGCCGTGGGAGACCCGGTGCCGCTGCCCGGACAGGGCGGCCGCGGCCCGGCTGATCCCAACGCGGCGCCGCGTGTGAACAACGGCATCACCGGCGATGCGCGCCGGTCGAGCGCTAGGCTTGGCAAGATGGCCTTCGATATGAAGGTCGACTACGCGGTGAAGCAGATTCGGGGATTTCTCGATGCGACCTCGAAACCGGCGCAGCCGCAGTAGTCGCTTAGTCAGCCTTTGCGGCGAACCTTAAGCACCACTATTTTTGTTGAGTGATTGAACGGCGCTGGATCGGTCACTGACGCAGCCCGTTGCGCCCCTGGTTCGCCGATAAAATCTTCCGGTACTGAAATCAACTCTTCGATGGTTAGGTATCCATCGGCGCACACCGATTCAACCTCTTTCAGGTACGCGGCGCCCGAGACGAAGAGCGCGTTGTTGATCGCTATAAGATATCCGTGGTGCTTGATTAAGGGACGCACCTTATTGATCAGTCGCGTGTAGCTCTGCGCCAGGTCTACTACGCCCCTGGCGGTTGAGGAATAAATTGGTGGGTCGAGAAAGACGCAATCGAAGCGCTCGTCCGCGGCCTTAAGACGATTAATCCGTGGCCAGAAATCTCTAACCTGAAAATCGATTTTGTTGATTGGAAAACCGTTCAGCGTGTAGGAAGTCTTTGCGACGTTCAAAAACCTGCGATTCAATTCCAAATGGACTACACGCGCCGCCCCTCCCGCCCGTGCTGCGACGCCCAGACTACCGGTATATGCAAATGTGTTGAGTACGGATTTATCTTTTAGACGTTGGCTGGCCCAAACCCGAACGTTGCGCGTATCCAGATACAAGCTAGCATCACGATTGATCATCGGATCAATTGCGTACCAGACGCCGTTCTCAAGTATCTTCCGATCCGCTGTTTCTCCGTAGACAACGGTGCCGCGCTTTTCCTGTAGGTCCTGGCTGTTGCGCGTCTTGACCACCACCGCCTGGATCCAGGGCAATCGCGCCGGCAGCCCCTGCTGAGCCTCGCGCACCGCGGCAACCCCCTGCTCCGGTTTATCGGCGTAGTTATGGATGACGAGCGTCCTGGCGTACAGGTCTATCACAAGGTCTGGATTGCCTTCGGTGAAACCATTGAAGAGTCGAAACGCAGTTTGGTGCCGCTCATCAAAGAATGCCGCGCGGAAAGTAAGAGCATCTTCAAGCGTTTCTGTTGTCATGAGTGGTTCACCCGGTTTTGAACCCGGGACGATGGGATAGGCGGCAACTTAATGTCAACGGTATCAGGCCTGAACCCTCGGTCCAGGAAGCTGCAAGATTAGAACACTGACCTTTACCTTGGCGCCTTGAGCACGAGGCGCACAGGTGTCGCGGTCTTTACGGCCGTTACTTCGACACGATCCCAATCCAGAGTGCCGCCAGTTGGGCTGTCAGCGTTGGCGCGAAGAGTGTATGTCACGCCTTCGAAGGCCTGATACACGAAGCGCCCCGCGGCATCCGTCTGCACGCTCCTGGCCGCATCCCACTCGCCACCGCTCTTTTCGAGATAAACATATGCGCCGGGAACTGGCTTATCGTCAGGTGTCACCACGACACCACTGACTGCGACCGTCGGGTAACGCTCCTGGAGGGTGAAATCACCAACATCGACGGATACTGCGTCGGTGATAGTAATGACATGCGCTTCGGCGCTCGATGCCGCGCTCGGGAAATAGGACGACAGGAACGGCGCCGCGTATAGCGATCGGCGTCCGATGGAATTTACCGCAAGCACATAGCGACCGGCCACCACCTCGGCGAAGACGAACCTCCCGTCCTCCCTGGTCGGAAGGTAGTCTATTGGCCGGCCCGAGACCTGGCCGCTCCCAGCTTGCAGAAGTTCGACCTGGAGTTCGCTCACTGGCCTGCCCTCCCGGTCGACAACCCTGCCGCTTAGCGATCCCAGCGTCGTGGTGCGGAACATTACCGACGCCACGCCGCTTCCGAGTTCGACAGTTTGAGCGTCGGCCCCGCGCAGCTTACCCGTCACGCCTGTGTGTATGCGATAGCGCCCCGGCGGGAGGTCGAAAGCCTCGAAGTACCCGCGAGCGTCGGTCTTCAACTCGAGCCGCTTTCCCTCGCCTTCCACAGTTACCGCGAGATCTACGAGCGGGTCCGGCTGTCCGCGCTTAGCCGAGTCCCCTGTATTCTTGAACGCAAAACCATAAAGCATCGTCGGCCGCTCGCCGCGCGCGGCGCGACGCAGATAGCTGATGTCGGCCTTTGCGTAGTCATCCAACAGTCTGGTCCGGCTGCACGAGAACGCCTCAAGCGCGCCGGTCTGTCTGTTTTGGGACGCATAGACGATGTAACGCTTGCCTGCCTCGAAGCCAATATCACACGATGTATTAGCCCCGCGGAGCTCTATCTCGGGGCCACCGCTTCCCTTGAAGTACTCCTCCACCGTAATCCGCGTAACGCGCCCCTCGGAAGCCATGACGGGCTTGCCGTCGTGGACGCTCTCGCGCGTGAGTTCAGTGACCTTCTCGACCGTTCCCGTGAAAACGAGGAACGCGTTCTGATAGGCCGCATCCGGCTCGATTGCTCCGCAGACGCAGGCGCGCAATGAGTGCGATACCGATATGAGCACTGTCAAGGCAAGCACGAGGACAGGTAAGAAGCTGTGGCGGAACATCTTGAAACCTCCAGTGGATCTTCACTACGAATATCGCACAGACGTGCGAGATTTGGCGAACGCGAAGACGTAGCCTATCTCCGAATCGCTGCCAACCGGGCGTTAGCCGTCGCGTAGATTGCTACTCATCTTGGAAAAAAGCTAGAATCCGAATGAACGAAGCCGCTGGAGATGAGTGAATACGCATCGAGGTGTTTTAGACATGACCGCGATAACAATACTTCCAGAAAAAGTTGGTGCAGAGGAGACTACCTATCGCGCCGTCGCCGGCAAGCGAGAGTCTGTAGGAAGGTCGGCTGGAGAGGCGCTCGATGCGCTGACGTCCCAATTGAGCGACGACGAAGCCGGGATGCTCGTTGTCATCCAGCGACTGCGGCCCGACCGGTTCTTCACGGCCGTGCAGCAGCAGCGACTCACTGAATTGATGTCGCACTGGAGGATTGCGCGTGACGCTGGCAGCAGCCTCGACTCAGACGAGCAGATCGAATTGCAATCCTTAGTCGAAGCCGAACTAGAGGCGGCACGACGCCGTGCTGAAATGACTGTTCGAGAAATCGAACGATGAACCGTCATTACCCATTGGTCTCTCGCCGCGCAGCTCATCGATGCGAATACTGCCGTGCTCCTGAGGTCATATTCAACTTTCCTTTCGAAGTTGAACATGTGGTCCCTATCTCTCAGAACGGAATTGATGAAGAAACCAATTTCGCACTGGCTTGTCGCTCTTGCAAAATACGCAAGGCGAATCATCTGACAGGCTTTGACGAGACCACGCAGAATGAGGGCCGTCTCTTCAATCCGCGTCTCGATCGTTGGGAAGATCACTTTCGCGTTGATGAAGAGGCGGGTGCGATACTGGAGAAACGGAGACTGGGCGTGCGACAGTCGCGCGTTTGGAGATGAACAGTGTGACTCAGTTGACTGCTCGACTTCAATGGATGAGACTTGGACTCTTTCCATAGCTTTGACGAACAGGCAAACGCCGTTGCCTCGGCGATGAGGGCCAGCAATCACTTTAACAACAATGAAACTAGCACCTCTAAGCCTTGGCCTTATCGTGGTTGTTTGTTCGCTTGCCCTGTCAAGTTTCCGCGCGCCGCTTTTTAAAGCCTCGGTTGACGAAACGAACTGGCCGCAGTGGCGCGGTCCGGGAGGCAGCGGCGTCTCGACCGAAAAGAATCTGCCCACTGAATGGAGCGACACCAAAAACGTTCAGTGGAAGACCGAGATCCCGGGGCGCGGGCATTCGTCGCCCATCATCTGGGGCAAGAAAATATTTCTGACCACCTCGCTCGAAGGCCCCCTCGTGCCTGGCGCGAAAGCCGTCACGCACCTCCGCCACGGTCAGGTGTATGTACATCCCGACAGCGTCGGCGGAGATCATAGCTACACGATCAAGGTCCTTTGCCTGGACCGTGAGACCGGCAAGATTCTCTGGGAGAAAACTGCCTACGAAGGAACCGTCTACGATGACCGGCATCGGAAGAATACTTTCGCTTCGGCAACGCCGGTCACTGATGGAAAGTACGTGTGGACGCTCTTCGATGCGGAGGGAGTCTACTGTTACGACTTCGATGGCAAGCTCGTCTGGAAAACATCGCTGGGCAAGTTCGCCAAGATGGGCATGGGTAACGGCATGTCGCCGGTGCTTTACGAGAATCTGGTGATACTGCAATGCGACCAGGAGGACAGGGGTCCGGGATCGTTTATTGCAGCGCTCGATAAGCTCAGCGGCAAGGAAGTGTGGCGGGCGCCACGCACGCAGCGCAAAACCTGGGCGACCCCGGTGCTTGTTCGCACCCCGCAGCGAACGGAGTTGATCGCCAGCGGCGCTGAAAGCACCGTTTCCTATGATCCGGCAACCGGCAAGGAGCTATGGCGCTCGGAAGGCGTCATCTCGCATGCGATTCCGAGCGCGGTGACAGGCCACGACATGGTTTTCGTGTCGGGAGGCTCGTCGGGTCAGCCAAAGCTCACGATAGGAATTCGTCTCGGCGGCTCCGGCAATCTCAAGGGCACGCCCTATGTCGTGTGGAAATACAACAAGGGCACGGCATATGTACCGTCACCGATCTTGTATGGAGATTACCTCTACCTCATGACTGACGCCGGCATCATCACTTGTCTCGAAGCCAGGACCGGCGAGGTCAAATATGAAGGTGGCCGCGTGCCAGTGCCCGCCACGTTCTCGTCTTCGCCAGTCGCTTTCGACGATAAGATCCTGCTGACGAGTGAAGATGGCGATACCTTCGTCATCAAAGCGGGGCCCTCGCACGAAGTCCTCCGCACCAACTCGCTCGGCGAGCCGGTCTATGCTTCAATAGCGATCGGCGCAGGCAAGCTCTTCATTCGCGGCGCAAAGCATCTCTACTGCATCGGCAAGAAATGAGCGCGACGGATTCTGTGGGTCCGTTTGGTGCGGTCTCAAGATCGGATGGGCCGGAGCAAATCAACGAATCTCCATATCCGATGGCCAGGCCCTGGAAGTGAGCTTTCCCTCACCAGACTACCTGGTAGCCGGCCGCTTCCAACCTTAACCCTCTCGCCGCTGTTCACACCAACAAGGCGCACACCCACTTGCCGACTCATATTTGGAACTCTCCCCCGGGCGAGCGCAATTGACACACGAACGGTCGAACCCGAGGTGCAGGCAGGGAAGCCCTTATCCATCTGCTGGCGCCCGTGTTGATGTGTGCCTGCACTTTGGAACGCCACTTGTTTCTCGCTAAAACCATGAGCACGGTGTTGGTCGAACCAGGCTGTGTTTTAGCGGTGCGTCGACCTTCAAAGCTGGAATTACAAAGTTGTTGGAGGTAAAAAGGATCGGCGCCGAATGAAATTCGAACACTCGCGCAACGGTGCAACCGTACGGCGCGGATAGAGATACTATGCGATGAAGCCAATTAAGACAGCAAGGAGGTAGTTTCACTTGGTACGCGGACCTCGGCTACGGCACCAGGGTGCAGGCGTCAGGCCGCTGATTTTGAGATACGTCAATCCGGACGATGCGACTTCGGATCGGATGGGAGGCATCCTTACTCGAGGTTGTTCTCCTAATTTGGTCCGAAGAAGGACTGAGAAACAGTCGGAGTAGGAATGACTATTACTAATCACCCCCTCCACAGATCCGGACGAGCGCTGCTAACGCATCCGGCTCCTGCCTTAGGTGATGACGCCAAGTCGCCTCAAGGGATAAGGGTGGTGGATCCGCGGCGGTG
>WNFR01001379.1_pt1 | contig 25344 bp, 22 predicted proteins | sample 5400221 | NCBI WGS metagenome assembly WNFR01 (sample SAMN13153357, study PRJNA577476) | soil metagenome | isolation source: 40 cm soil under Madrone tree | place: USA:California | collected 2016-06-14 | reverse complement strand
CGCTCGCCCTCGTCCAGGCGCGCCTCGTCGCCGCCGAGCTCGAGCGCCGCGGCCACGACGTCGAGATCGTTCCCATCACGACGACCGGTGACGTGCTGACCGGGAGCCTCGTCGCCGTCGGCGGGAAGGGCCTCTTCGTGAAGGAGATCGAGAGCGCGCTCGCGGCCTCGACGATCGACGTCGCGGTGCATTCGCTGAAGGACGTGCCGGCGGTGATCCCCGCGGGTCTCGTGCTCGTCGCGACGCCGCCGCGCGAGGACCCGCGCGACGTGCTCGTGTCGCGTGACGGCGGCGTCGGCATCGACGGATTGCGGCCGGGCGCGCACGTCGGCACCTCCAGCCTCCGCCGGCGGGCGCAGCTGCGCGCGCGCCGCCCGGACGTCGAGGCGGTCGCGCTCCGCGGCAACGTCGACACGCGGCTGCGGAAGCTCGCCGCGGGCGAGGTCGACGCCGTGCTGCTCGCCGCGGCCGGGCTGCGTCGCCTCGGGCTCGCGCCCGCCGGCATGACCCCGCTCTCGCCCGACGAGTTCGTGCCCGCGATCGGTCAAGGCACGCTCGGCCTCGAGGCGCGTGCCGACGACGCGTCGGTGTGCGCCGCGCTGCGTGCGCTCGACGATTCGGCGAGCGCGGCGGCGGCGCGCGCCGAGCGCGCGTTCCTGGTCGCGGTCGGCGGCGATTGCCAGACGCCGCTCGCGGCGTACGCGCGCGTCACTGGCGACGCGCTCACGCTGCGCGCGATCGTCTCCGAGCTCGACGGCAGCGGCGCGCTCGAGGATACGGTCGCCGGCCCGGTCACCGACGCGGCGATGCTCGGCGAGCGTCTCGCGGCGACGCTCCTCGCCCGCGGTGCCGCGGCGATCATCGCCCGAGCGCGGGCGGCGGCGGCGATGGAGACGACGTGAGCGTCGGCGTCGAGCGCGCGGCCGCAGTGGCGACGACATGAGCGTCGCGACCGGACGCGTGAGCCTCGTCGGCGCCGGCCCGGGCGATCCGGGCCTTCTCACGCTGCGCGGCCGGGAGTGCCTCGCGCGCTGCGACGTCGTCGTCTACGACAACCTCTCCAATCCGGCGCTGCTCGCCCATAGCCGCGCCGACGCCGAGATCGTGTTCACCGGCAAGCACGGCAGCGGCGTGCGCCTCTCGCAGGAGGAGATCTCACGCATCGTGCTCGCACGCGCGCGGGCGGGCAAATGGGTGGTGCGCTTGAAGGGCGGCGACCCGTTCATCTTCGGGCGCGGCGGCGAGGAGGCGCTCGAGTGCGTCCGCGCCGGCATTCCGTTCGAGGTGGTGCCGGGGGTGACGTCGGCGATCGCGGCGCCGGCCTACGCCGGCATTCCGCTCACGCATCGCGACTACGCGTCGACGGTCACCTTCGTCACCGGACACGAGAGCGACAAACCGGACCTCGCGCCGTCGTTGCCGTGGGAGGCGCTAGCGCGCCAAGGCGGGACGCTCGTGCTCTTCATGAGCGTGCTCCAGCTGGCCGAGAATCTCGGCCGTTTGGTCGCCGGCGGGCTCGCCGCGGAGACGCCGGCGGCGGCGATCCGCTGGGGGACGACGGGCCGTCAGCAGGTGCTGCTCGGCTCGGTCGCGACGCTGCCGGAGCTCGCGCGGGCGCAGCATCTCCGGCCGCCGGCGATCGTCGTCGTCGGCGACGTCGTCCGCTTGGCGCCGGAGCTGCGCTGGTTCGACCGGCGTCCGCTTTTCGGCCGCCGCATCGTCGTCACCCGCGCGCGCGCGCAGGCGGCGGCGTTCGCGACGCTGCTCGAGCAGCAGGGCGCGGAGGTCGTCACGCTGCCGACGATCGCGACGGTGTCGCCCGAGGGCTGGGACGCGGTCGACGCGGCGCTCGCACGCCTGCGCGAGTACGGTTGGCTCGTCCTCACCAGCGAGAACGGCGTGGCGGCGTTCTTCGATCGTCTGCGCGAGACCGGCCGCGACGTCCGCGATCTCGCCGGCGTCGCGATCGCCGCGATCGGCCCGCAGACGCGCGCCGCGATCGAGGCGCGTGGGCTGCGCGTCGCGCTCACGCCGACGGAGTACCGCGCCGAGGCGGTGGCAGACGCGCTCGTCGCCGCCGGCGTCACCGGCCGCCGCGTCCTCCTGGCCCGTGCCGCCGCGGCGCGCGCGATTCTCCCGCAGCGCCTCGCCGCCGCGGGCGCCGTGGTCGACGAGGTTGCCGTCTATCGGACGGTCGTGCCCGCGGAGGCCGCCGCCGCGCCCGCACTCTTCGCCGGCGACCGCCCGCCGCACATGGTGACGTTCACCAGTTCCAGCACCGTGACGAACTTCGCCCGCCTGTTTCCGTCGAGCGAGCTGCAGCGCCTCCTCAATAGTACGGCCGTCGGCTGCATCGGGCCGATCACTGCAGGAACCACGCGTGGCTTGGGACTACGGGTCGACGTGCAGCCGACGGAGTACACGATCCCCGCGTTCGCGGCCGCGATCGTCGAGTACTTCGCCCGCTGACGCGCTCAGGGCAGCCCGAACGCCTCGACCCCTCCGCCGCCCGGTGCCGTGTTGCCGTCGGCCACGTCGCCATAGCCGACGTACACCGTGCCGTCGACGATTGCGGCGCCGGAAGCGACGCCGCCGGGCATCGTGACGCTCAAGAGCACGGTACCGGTGGACGCGTCATAGGCGCGCAGGGTGTTCGTGCCCGACGGGAAGAACGAGATCAGCTGGCTGCCGTTGAAGACGACGCCGTTGGCGTACGTCGCCGCAGCCCAGGTGCGGGCGTCCGACGACGAGTTGCTGAGCGTTCCGAACGAGCCGTCGAAGGCGTTCAGTGCGTCGACGTACGGCGGGCCGGTCATCGTCCCCGAGAAGATCTGGCCGCCCGCGACGGCGTGCGACCCGAGGAAGCCGCCGATCACCGACCCCGGAACGACCGCCGTGCTCCACACGAGCGTCCCGGTATCGCGATCGACGGCGTAGAAGGTGCCGTTCTTGTTGCCGGCGCCCACGAGGTCGCGCGTCGTCACGCCGTCGGTGGCGGTGAACACCGACGGCGACGAAATGTAGTCGAAGTCCGCCGTCTCGCCGACTGGGTTGGCGCGGTTCGCCCAGAGACGCGCGCCGGTATCGATGTCGAAGGCCATGATCGACTCCGCGTCGCCGATCGCGCCTTGCTGCAGGCAATCGCCGGTCGTGATGTACACGTGGTTGCGGCCGGCGTCGATGGCCGCCGACGACGTGATCGCGCCGCCCTTGGAGTCGTCGCAGAAGTTGCCGGTGATGTTGGTATCGCAGTCGGCGTCGCTGGTGCAGAACTGCGTCGCTTGCTTCGTGCAGACCTTGTTCGAAACGCAGCTGCCGCCCGGACATCCGGCATCCGTCGTGCAAATCGTCGTCGGCGCGTTGTCGCAGACCATCTCGGGGACGATGCTCTGCTGCCACAAGATCGCGCCGGTGTCCTGGTCGAGGGCGTAGAAGCGGCCGCGGATGCAGGGCGCGTCCTCATGCGACGCGCGGCCGACGAAGACCTTGCCGTCGATGATCGCCGGCGACGACCAGGCGTGCGCGCCCTCCGCGCCGGGGCCGGTCTGATCGGGATTGCCGAGGGACGTCTTCCAGATCAGCTTCCCCTTGTCGCTCAGGCAGTAGATGTTGGCGTCGGCGGCGCCGAAGTAGACGCGTCCATCTGCGAGCACGGCGGCCGACGACTGGATGCCTTGGAGGTTGCCGCGCTGCTCGGGGTGCGGATCGGCGGTGTCGAACTGCCACGCGACCGATCCGTCAGCGGCGTGCAGCGCGTACATGACGCCGTTCCATGCGCCGATGTACACGATGTCGTCCGCGACCGTGGGCTCCGCGGTCACGTAGTGTGGTTGGTCGGGCTTGGTCTTCGCCCGGAACTGCCACTTCAGCGTCAACGTGCCGGCATTCGCCGGGGTGATCGTCGTCTCGTCGGGGTTGGCGCCGGAGTTGGCGAGGTCGTGCTGATACTTCGTCCAGCCGCTCTTCACGCAGGTGAGACGAAAATTGTCGATGTCGCTGCCGGCGGTCCCGCTGGCGTGGACGCGCAGCTTCTTCGCTCCGTGCTTGCCGGTCGCGGGCACCGTGATGGTCACGGGCGCGCTGCACGTGTTCGCCGTGCTCGTCGGCAGCACCGCGCGCCCGGCGTTTTGTAGCGCGTCCAGCTGCGGGTCGAAGCGGGGGCTCGTCGGCCGCGGGTTCTTCACCCGCACCGTCGAGACCGTCCCCGCGGTGCAGCCAGGGACGTTGTCGCCGGCGAAGCACATCTGGATCGAGAATGCGCAGCTGCCGTTGCGCGTCCCGTCGGTATCGCACGACGGGTCGCCGTCGAAGCAGCGGAACTCACGGCGCTTCGGCGCCGGCGGCGGCGGGTAGTTGAGCATGAAGCCGCCGTACTCGACGATGCAGTCGCGCTGCGGGCTGCCGGTGCCGCCGGGCTCGAGCGCGCGTGCGGGCGTCGACGCGATCAGCACTGCGGCGATGGCGAGCGCCGCCGCGCGTACGCGCGACGTCGTCCGCATCGCGCTCCGGATGACGCGAAAACGGTGGGGGCTCATGGCAGTCCGATTCCTTTCGGGGGCGTCACGGCGTCGCGACGCGTCGATCGTAGCCGGCCCGGTGCGGCGCGTACCACCGCCATTTCGCGGCTCGCCGGCTGCGCGTTGCTTCGCGAGTTGTCGTGATGTCACGGCACTGGCGTCGTACGGCATATGACGCGTACCCGACCGCTAACGCGGTCCTCGGCACGGTGTCAAGGTGAACCTCCCGTTTACTGCCCTCGTCGACGACTTTCTCCCGTTTGGGAAAAAATCCCCGCCAAGTCGGGCCGGTCCGGCCATGCTCCGAAGTCGACGGAGCGGAGTAGTGCCTCAGTTTGAGACCGAATCGGCGTCCGCAGCGACGCGTGATTGCGGCTTCGTCGAGGAGCGCGTATGCGCCAAGAGCCGTGATCGAGCGGCTCTCCGCATATTTCGCGCGTCGGTTGGCGCCGCGCGTCGACGCGCGCGTGACGGCGCTCACGCGCATGAGCGAGGGATTCTCGCAGGAGACGTTTCGCGCCGACGTCGCGTATCGTGTCGGCGGCCGCGAGAAGACGGCTAGCTACGTGCTGCGCCGGCAGCCGGCCGCCGGACTGCTCGAGCCGTACGATACGGAGCCCGAGTTCCGCGTCATCGCCGCGCTCGCCGCGTCAGCCGTGCGGGTGCCGCGCGTGCTGTGGTACGAGCGCGACCCCGCGGTGTTCGAGCGGCCGTTCTATGTGATGGAGCTCGCCCCCGGGACCGTGCCGTTGCCGGTGATCGTCGACGGCAAGCCCGTCTTCGACGACGACGCGCGGGCACGGCTCGGCGAGGACTTCGTCGCAAACCTGGTCGCGCTGCACGCCGTCGATTGGCGCGCGGCGAACCTCGACTTCCTCGGGGTGCCGCCGACGGGAACCGGCGCCGCCGCGCGTGAACTCGCGCGCTGGGAAGGCTACATCGCGCGCGCCGGCGGACCGCCGCGCCCAATGCTCACCGAAGCGGTCCTGTGGCTGCGGCGCGCGCTTCCCGTCACCGACGAGATCACGCTCGTCCACGGCGACTATCGCACCGGCAACTTCCTCGTCGACGGCGGACGCATCGTCGCGATCTTGGACTGGGAGATGGTGCACCTCGGCGACCCGATGGAAGACCTCGGCTGGGCGTGCATGGCGCTCTGGCGCGGCGAGTCGCCGTACATGTGCCATCTGCTCGAACGCGAGCGGCTCTACGCGCGCTATGAGGAGCTGTCCGGCCGACGCGTCGACCACGCACGCGTACACTTCTACGAAGTGCTCGCGACCGTGAAGATGGCGGCGATCATGCTGACGGGGCTGCACGCGTTTCGCGAGGGCCGGACGCGCGACCTTCGCATGGCGCTCTTCGATCATCAGTGGGCGTACATGCGCGCGGCGATCGCCCAGGCTCGCGGCTTTCTCTAGGAGTTGACGACATGCGGCTTCCCCCTGCGGTGATTCTCGCCGGCATTGCGCGGACGCTCGAAGAAGACGTGCTGCCCGCGGTCGAGAGCCGCGCGGCGCGCGGCCTGGTGTTCACGACGCTCGAGATGCTGGCGAACGTCCAAGACCTCGTCGAGTGGCGCGCCGACGTGCGCGAGGAGGAGCTGGGGAGCGCCGCCGCCGCGCTCGCGGAGTCGGCGGCGCAACTCGACGCGATCGGCCTCGCAGCGGACGCCGCACGCGTGCGCGCGGCGGTCGGCGCGGCGGCGCAGCTCGCGGATCGCGAGGCCCGCGGCCGTGCGCTCGACGCCACGCTCGAGAAGGTGCTGGTGATCGCCGACCGCGAGCACGGGCGAGCGGGCATCGCGGCGGTGCACGATCCCGTCCGCGCGCACCTCGTGAACCAGACGGTACGCGATCTCATGCGCCTCCAGCGTCCGCTCTTGAACCGCATCTCACAGGGATGAGAGGGAAGGGTGATGAAAGTTCACGGCTCATGCCACTGCGGACATGTCACGTATCAGGCGGACGTCGATCCGGAGAAGGTCGGCTTATGCAACTGCACCGACTGCCAAATGCTGACCGGAACGGCATTTCGCGTCTCGGTGCCGGCGCCGCGCGCGACGTTTCGTCTCGTGACCGGCGAGCTGAAGGTATACCTCAAGACCGCGGACAGCGGTGCGCGGCGCCGTCACTCCTTCTGCCCGAACTGCGGGACGCCCGTGCACGCGACCGCGGATACGGACGATCCGCTTGCCTATTCGTTACGCGTCGGGTGCCTCGAGGAGCGTGCACTGCTGTCTCCGAAACGGCGTATCTGGTGCAAGTCGGCGCTCGCGTGGGCGCAGAACGTGAGCGGCATCCCGGGCATCGACGGTCAATAGTGGTCGTGGCGCCGTCTCACGGGAACCAAGGAGTCTCGAATGCTGTACATGATCTTCGAGAGTTTCCGCAGCGATCCCGTCGCTGTGTACCGTCGCTTTCGTGATCACGGCCGCATGGCGCCGGAAGGGCTGCGCTACGTGAATAGTTGGGTGACGCGAGACCTGCAGCGCTGCTACCAGGTCATGGAATGCGATGACCCCGCGCTGCTGCAGCAGTGGATGGACCGCTGGAACGACCTCGTCGACTTCGAGGTCGTTCCGGTCGTGACTTCCTCGGACGCCGCCGCGACGATTGCGCCTCGTCTCTAGGACTGCATGAGCAGCAAGGGCAAGCCCTACCGCCGCGTCGTCGTCGACGGCTTCGAGATCCTGATCGGCAAGGGCGATCGCGAGAACGACGTGCTGACGTTCGACGTCGCGGAGCCGCGCGACCTCTGGATGCACGCCGGCGGCGGCGTCGCGGGGAGCCACGTCGTCGTGCGCGTCCCGGAGGACGACGGCGAGGTGCCGCGCGCGGTCGTGGAGCACGCGGCCGCGCTCAGCGCCTGGTACTCGAAAGCGCGGAGCGCGCGCCGCGTCGACGTCCACGTCTGCCGCGTCGCCGACGTGTCGAAGCGCCGCGGCGCCCCGGCCGGCGAGGTGCATCTCCGGCGTTGGCGGGTGGTGCGTGTCGCGCCGCGCGCCGAGTAGCGACGCCGTCGAGCCGCCCACGGCCGAGCAGCGACGCCGCCGAGCGTCCGCAGGACTACCCGCCGACCAACGCGCGCGCGGCGTGAATCGCGCCGATGAGGCCCGTCTTCGGCTCGGTGACCACCCACACCGGGATCTGGCGCATCAGCCCCTCGTAGCGACCCTTCGCGCTGAACGCGCGCAGGAAGTCGCTCGTCGCGACCAGCGGCAGGAGCTTGGTGACGATCCCGCCGCCGACGTAGACACCGCCGGTCGCCATGACGGTCAGGGCCAGGTTGCCCGCCTGCGCGCCGTACACGGACAAGAACAGCGCGACCGCGTCGCGACAGGTGCCGCACGCGCCGGCGACGGCGGCCGAGCCGATCACGGCGCTCGGGTCCTCGGTCGTCATGCGCGCCCGGACCTCGGGTGCGACTGGGCGATGCAGCTCCTCGTCGAGGAAGTGGAACACGTTCAGCAACCCGGGGCCGGACACGACGCGCTCGTACGAGACGTGGTCGAAACGCGCGCGCAGAAAAAGGAGCAATGCGTCTTCCGTCGGCGTGCGGGGGGCGAAGTCGGCGTGCCCGCCTTCGGTCGCGACCGGGACGTAGTGCCTGCCGTCGTCGTAGAGAAACGCCTGGCCGAGCCCGGTGCCGGCGGCGATCACGGCGCGATCCCCGCGACGTGTCACGCCCGCGTTCAGCGTTTGCAGCGCGGCGGGCGGGAGGAAGAGCGCGCCGTACGCGGTGCTCTCGAGATCGTTCATGAGACGTACCGGTACGCCGCCGAGCGCCGCCGACACGCCGCGACGCTCGATCCTCCACGGCAGGTTGGTCGTGCTGACGGCGTCGTCGACGACCGGGCCGGCGATGCCGAAAGCCGCGGCGGCGACGCGCGGCCCCTGCGGCTCGAGAAACGCGGTGATCACCTGCTCGAGGCCGCGGTAGTCGTGGCTCGCGAAGGTGTGCTCGCGGACGAGCGTCGTCGCGCCTCCCACGGAAACCGCATGCAGCGCCAGCGCCGTTTTCGTGCCGCCGATGTCGCCGGCGAGAACGTACGCCGCCGCGACGGCGTCAGTCATCGCGCAGCGGCCGCCAGCCACCGTCGCGGCCGGCGAAGAGGTGGGTCGCCTCTTCGGGGCCGTCGCTGAACGGGTAATAGTTCGGGAACTTCGGCGGCGGCAGCTCCGCCCAGCCCTGGTGGATCGACGTGATGAACCGCCACGAGTACTCGACTTCGTCCGAGCGCGTGAACAGCGACGCGTCACCGCGGAGCGCGTCGAGCAGCAGGCGCTCGTAGGCCTCCGGCGAGCGCTCGCGGAACGCCTCACCGTAGAAGAAGTCCATCGTGACCTCCTCGAGGTGGATGCGCATTCCCGGACGCTTGCAGGCGAACGCGAGACTGATCCCCTCGTTGGGCTGAATGCGCATGACGAGCAGGTTGGCGCTCGCGTGCGTCGGCGGGAGGTCGCCGCACTCCTCGCTCTCGCGGAAGAGGAGGAGCGGCGGCTGCTTGAATTGGACCGCGATCTCCGACACGCGCCGCGCGAGGCACTTTCCCGAGCGCAACAAAAAGGGCACCCCGGCCCAGCGCCAGTTGTCGATGCGCACCCGCAGCGCGACATAGGTCTCGGTGAGCGACTTCGGGTCCACGCCCTCCTCTTGGCGATAGCCCTTCACGACTTTGCCGTCGCGCTCGCCGACGCCGTACTGCCCGCGCACCGTCGACGCCGCCACCTCCTCGACCGACAGCGGAACGAGCGTGCGCAGGATTTTCACCTTCTCGTCGCGGATCGAGTCGGCGTCGAGCGCCGACGGCGGCTCCATCGCGATGAGACAGAGGAGCTGCAGCATGTGGTTCTGCACGACGTCGCGCAGCGCACCGGCGTGATCGTAATAGGCGCCGCGGCGTCCCTCCATGCCGAGCGTCTCCGCGACCGTGATCTGCACGTGGTCGACGTACTTCTCGGTGAAGAGCGGCTCGAAGATCGCGTTGCCGAAGCGGAAGCTCAAGATGTTCTGGACGGTCTCTTTCCCGAGGTAGTGATCGATGCGGTAGATCTGACTCTCGTCGAGGACGCTGGTGACGATCGCACTCAGCTCGCGCGCGCTCGCGAGGTCGGTCCCGAACGGCTTCTCGATGATGACGCGCGACCACGACGCCTCGCCCTTGCCGTGGATCAGGCCCGCGGCCGCAAGATTGCGGATGATGGCGGGAAAGAACTCGGGCGCGACCGACAGATAGAACAAGCGATTGCCGCCGAGACCGAGCTCGGCGTCGAGGTGGTCGAGCCGCTCCTTCAGCTGCAGAAACGTCTCGCGGTCGTCGTTGTTCCCGGCCTGATAGTGCAGGGCGCGCACGAGTGGGTCGTCGGGTGCGACCGTGGCGCCGCTCGCCCCCGTGCCGGTCGCGCTCGTACCGTCGCCGGCGCGGCGCTGCAGCTCCTCGCGCATCGCCTCGCGGTACTGCTCGTCGGACAGCGGCGTGCGCGAGAAGCCGATCACGGCGTAGCGGTCGGGAAGGTAGCCGGCCGCTTGCAGCTGATAGAGCGCCGGAATGAGCTTGCGCTTGGCGAGGTCCCCGGAGGCGCCGAAGATCACCAGCGCGAACGGGTCCCGAACCCGCAGCGGCTCGCTGGACTCCTCTGCCGTTGCGGCGCGACTCACGTGCACGCCCGCTCTCACTCGCGTCGGAAGCGCCATGTCGTCCTCGTAATCGCGCCGCACGGCCGCGTGCGGACGCCGTTCGTCAGCTACGTCAGTGCGTGCCGCGGCGCCGCGGCGTCCGCCGCCGCGCGCGCGGCGCGCGGGTGACGGCGCGCTTGCGCGCCCTCGCGCGTGTACCTCCCGCCGACGAGCCGCGCGCCGCGGCCCGGCGCCGCGTCGCGCGCCGTGGCGTCGCCTTTGCGCGTGCCCGCGCCGCGCCCTTCGTCGCTCGCTTCTTCACCGCGCTCTTCCGTGCGCGCGCCGCCGTCTTCCGTTTTGCGGCGCGCCCCAACGGCCGGGTGCCAGCGGACTTTTTCCGCTTCGCGGAGCGCTTCGTCGTCTTCGCCTTGGCCGCTCGTCCGGCGCCGCTCTTCGCTCGCGCCGTCGGCGCGCGCGACCCCGCCGTCGCGGTTCCAGCCGAATCCCGCGCGCTCTCGCCGTCGCGCGCGACGGCTCGGCCGCCGTTCTGCGACGCCTCGCGCGCGACGGTTGCGATCAAGTCGTCGTACGATTTCGCGAACGAGGCAACGCCGTCGATCTCGAGCTTCTTCGTGACGTCGTCCATGTGGATCCCGACGTCGGCGAGGCGCTGCATGAGCGCGGTCGCCTGATCGAGATCGCGGTCGATCCGCACCTCGGGGTGGCCGTGGTCCTTGTACGCGGCGATCGTCGCCGGCGGCATCGTGTCGACGGTGTCCGGCGCGATCAATGCCTCGACGTAATAGATGTCGGGATACGCGGGGTTCTTCGTCGACGTACTCGCCCAGAGCGGCCGCTGCAGGCGCGCGCGGGCGTTCGCGAGCTCGCGGTAGCGCGGCTCGGCGAACGTCTTCCGGAAGCGCACGTACGCGAGCTGCGCGTTGGCGATTGCGGCGCGACCTTTCAGCTGCTTCAGCTGCTCGGCTTGATCGGGGCCGGCGGTGGCGAGAAGCGCGTCGAGTCGTTTGTCGACCTCGGTGTCGACGCGGCTCACGAAGAAGCTCGCGACCGACGCGATGCGGTCGATCGGTTTCCCGGCGGCGCGCCGGCGCGCGAGGCCGGCGAGGTACGCGTCCATGACCTGGTCGTAGCGGTCGAGGGCGAAGATCAGCGTGATGTTGATGTTGAGCCCGTCGGCGATGCATTCCTCGATCGCCGGGATGCCCGCGGCGGTCGCCGGAATCTTCACCATCACGTTCGGCTTCGCGACCTCCTTCCACAGCCGATGCGCCTCCGCGATCGTGCGCGCCGTGTCGTTCGCCCAGCGCGGCGCCACCTCGATGCTGACGAAGCCGTCGCCGCCGCCGGTCCGTGCGTAGACGGGCGCGAAGACCTCAGCGGCGTTGCGGATGTCGGTGATCGCGAGCGCGTCGAAGATCTCGTCCGGGGTCTTGCCTTGGCGCGCGAGCGTCCGCAGCTGCGCGTCGTAGTCGTGGCCGGCGGCGATCGCTTGGTCGAAGATCGTCGGGTTCGACGTGAGGCCGGTGATGTCGCCGTCCTCGACCATGCGCTTCAGCGTGCCCGACGTCAGCAGCTGACGCCGGATGTTGTCGTGCCACGGTGATTGTCCGAGGCGTTGCAGCTCGAGCAAGGGATTCGTCATCGTCCTCGACCTCCGTCCGGAGCCATGATTCCTCTTGGGTGCGCTCGTTACAAGCGCGGCGCCGGACCGGCCGTGGACAGCGGCGAACCAGGCGTCGTCACCGCCGCGCGACGCGTCGCTTGCGGCCCGCTCCCCGTCGCGTTACAGCGGTGCGACGTGTCTCGGACGGCGGCCACGCGCGTGAGGTTCCGCACCGCCGTCCTTGCGCGCGCGCTCCTCGCCGCGGCCGTCGTCGGGCTCACGGCGACGACGGCGCGGGCGACCATCCTCCGCGTCGTCGACTTCGGCGAGCAGTGCGCCCAGGCGGAAACGGTCGTCGTCGGCACGGTCCGTGATGTCGTGAGCCGGCGGATGCCGGCAAATCCGTCCTTCTTCGAGACGGTGGTGACGCTCGCGGTCGACGAGGTCGTCGTCGGCACGGCGTCCGCTGCGCTCACGCTGCGGCTCGCGGGCGGAGAGGTCGGCGCGATCCGGCAATCGATCGACGGGATGCCGGAGTTCGCGCCCGGGGAGCGGTACGTCGTGTTCCTCGAGCGCGAGCAGGATCCGCCGCTCGTGAGCCCCATCACCGGCTTCAATCAGGGGCTCTACCGCATCGAGCGCGCCGCGGGCGCAGACGTCGTCCGCGATCGGCTCGGGCGTGCGCTGCCGGAGACCGCGACCGCCGCGCTGCGCGCCGCGCGCGGCGCGGCTGGGGCGACGCCCAAGGCGCAACCAGCCGAGCCTGCCCTCGCGGACTTTCTCGCCGCCGTGCGCGCGGTGCGGCCGCGCTGATGGCGACGAGCGCGGCGGCAGGGACGCCGAGAACGTCACGTCAAAATGGCCACGATCGCCCGCTGCGGGCGGTCGGCGTGCCGCCGTCGGTGCGCCGCGCGTCGGTGACGATTGCGCTCGCGCTTGCGATCGTCGTCGGGCGCGCGGCTCCCGCCGCGGCGCAGTGTCCGGCGCTGCCGGGCGACGCGTTCGCATTCCTGTCGCTGGCGAGCACCAGGTGTCCGGCGACGCCGCTCGTGCACTGGGCGACGCCTGAGGTCGTCTTCGACTGCCGGTTCTTCGCCGACGGCACGCACCAGACCTCGTGCGGCGAGACCACGCAGGACGCGTGCGTGCAGCATTGCCGCGAAGCCGCAGCGCGGTGGAACGACGATCTCGGCGGGCGGTTTCGGTACGTCGAGGCGGACGCCGCGCACCCGGTCGCATTCTGCGACGCCACGGATGGGCGCACCTCGATCGGCGGCAGCCCGCAGTTCTGTGGCGGGCAGTCGTTCGGCTCGAACGTCGTCGCGGTCACGTTGCGCGTCACGATCACGAGCGGTCCCCAACGCGGCGAGCAGCAGGATGCCGACGTCGTGCTCAATCCGAAATTCAACGACCTCTTCACGCCGGCGTTCTTCCGCGTCGTCATCGAGCACGAGCTCGGGCACGTGCTCGGTCTCGACCATCCGGATCAGTGCGGCCGCGACGCCAATGTGCTGATGCGCTCCGCCTTCACGTTTGCCGACGGCGATCCGTGCTTCGTGAGCGCGCCGACCGCCGATGACCTCGCCGGCGCGACCATGATCTACCCCGTGGTGAACCCCGAACCGACGCCGACGCCGGCACCGGTCTGCGGCGACGTCGACGGCAACGGCACGGTGACCCTCAGCGACCTCGCATCGGTGCTCGCAGCCGCCGTCGACCTCGCGAGCGGCTGCGACCTCGTCCCGAGCCGCTGCGACGTCGACGGCGGCGACGGCATCGACGTCATCGACGCGGCGAACGTCGAGCGCCGCGCCTTTGGCCTCCCGGCGGCGAACGCCTGCGCAGGTCGATGAAAAACGACCATCTGCTGCGTTGCTCGGTCGTTCACTTGTGCGGCGTAGCTCGCGCTACGCCTCCGCGTTCACTCCCCTCGCGCCTTGCATCTGGTCGTTTTTGATCGACCTGCTCGTCGATGAGCGGCCGGCGACGTCAGCGCACGTCGAGCCGCGAGCTGTCGCCCGCGACGACGATGCCGCTCCCGTCGATCACGCCGATCTTCTTGTCGCCGATCCGCAGTCCGGCCGTCGTCACGGTGCCGCCCGTCTCGTCGAACGAGCACGTGAGCGTCGTCGGCAGCGCGAGATTCTGCGCGCGCGTCGGATCGGCGGGCAGGATCGCGACCTTGAGCGTCCCCGCGTCGTCGTCGTTGACGGCGAGCGTGTCGCTGGAGCCGAGCTGGCACTGGGCTTGCGCGCCGCTGCCGCTGAAGCTACCGCGGCCGGCCTCGTAGCCGACGCTGAAGCTCGCCGCCGCGACGCCGACGGACGACGACAGCTGCAAGACCAGATTGACGGTCGGGATCGGCGTCGCGGTGACGGCGGGAGCCGGCGTGCTCGTCGGCTGCACGGGATTCGGATCGCCGTGACCACCGCCGCCGCCGCAGCCCGCAATGAGGAGGGCGATCGTCGTGAAGACGCCGAAGCCGCGCATGCGTGCCGTTCCTCCTACTCCGGATCGATGCGGAACACGAGGCCGGTCGGCCCGTCGACGACGTAGAGCTCGCCCGCGGCGTCCTCGCCGAACGACGTGATGCCGCCGAGCGCGTGCGTCGGATCGAGGTCGTCGGTCAGCTCGACTTGGCTGGTGAGCCGCGCACCGTCGCGCACGAAGGACCAGATGCGGTTCGAGCAGAAGTCGGCGTAGAGATACCGCCCGACGAAACCCGGGATGCGCGCGCCGCGATACACGTAGCCGCCGATCACCGCGCAGCCCTCGTCGTGTCCGTACTCGGCGACGGGCAGCGTGATGCCGGTCAAGTTGCAGCCCGACGGCGGATCGAAGCAATGCGTGCCCTCGGTGATCCGCCAGCCGTAGTTGCGCTTGCCGGTCGCGCGCGGCTCGAAGTCGATCTCCTCGAAGCGGTCCTGGCCGACGTCGGCGATGTAGAGGTCGCCGGTGCCGCGGTCGAAGCTGAAGCGGAACGGATTGCGGAGCCCGAAATCCCAGACGTCGGGATCACCGCCGCCGACGTTTCCGGACGGCGGCGTCGGGTACGCGTCGACGTCGATGCGCAGGATCTTGCCGAGCTTGGTGTCGAGCCGCTGCCCGTTGTTCATCGGATCGCCGCCGCTGCCGCCGTCGCCGAGCCCGATGTACAAGAGCCCGTCGGGCCCGAAGGCGAGCATGCCGCCGTTGTGGTTCGCGAACGGCTGCGTGACCGTGAAGAAGACGCGCGCCGCCGTCGGCTCGGCGACGTCGGGATCCGCCGCGCGGCGATACTCGGCGATGACGGTGTTGCCCGCGGTGTCCGTATAGTTCACGAAGAAGCGACCTGTCGTCACGTACTGCGGCTGGAAGGCGAGACCGAGGAGGCCGCGCTCGCCGCCGGATGAGATCGTGCGCGAGAGGTCGAGGAACGGCGTCGGCGCCAGCGTGCCGTCTTTCACGAGTCGGATGCGACCGCTCTGCTCGACGACGTAGAGACGCGTGTCGTCGCCGGGTGCGGCGCCGACGAAGAGCGGGAGGTCGAGGTCGTGGACGACCTCCGTGAGTTGGAGGTGGGGCAGACAATCGCGGGTCGGTGCGAGCCCGACGGCGCGACGGAGGACGTCGAGCGCGTCCTCGCGATCGATGCCACCCGCGCCGTCCAGGTCGCACGCGGCCGGCGCGCTCGCGCACGTGCTCGGCAGGCCGACCGCGGCGCGCAGCACGTTCGCGGCGTCGATCACGTCGACGCCGTCGCCGTTCGGATCGGCGCACGACGGGGCGCCCGCCGCGTACGCGCCGCGTACGCAATGGCCGACCGCGGCGACGACGAGCAGCACGAGCAGGCGCGTGCCGATCGGCCGCCGTCGCGGTGCCGGCATGGTTGCCGTCGTTCGCCGGGCCGTCGCCGCGATCGATGAATCGGAAATAGTGCTCCGTAGCATGGGGGATCGCTTTCTCGTGTACGCCAGCGCCGGCGACGCGCCAAGACCGGATGCGGATTTTGCAAACGCGCACCGGATTCACTATCGTCACGCAGCGATGGCCTATCCGACGCATCGCCCGCGCCGCCTGCGCCGTACGGCCGCGTTGCGACGCCTCGTGGCCGAGACGCGGCCGAGCATCGACGGTCTCGTGCTGCCGCTCTTCGTCGGCCCGGGGAGCGGCCGCGCGCAGCCGATCGCAGCGATGCCGGGTGTGGCGCAGCTCTCCGTCGATCGTGCCGTCGACGAGTGCAAGGCGGCGTTCGACCTCGGCGTGCCGGCGGTGATCCTCTTCGGCATCCCCGAGCACAAGGACGCGATCGGCTCGGGCGCGTACGCCGCCGACGGGATCGTGGTGCGCGCGGTCGAGGCGATCAAGGGCGCGCTGCCGGAGCTGCTGGTTGTCACCGACGTCTGTCTCTGCGAGTACACCGACCACGGGCACTGCGGCATCGTCGAGAACGGCGAGGTCGCGAACGACGCCAGCCTCGAGCCGCTGGTGAAGGAGGCGCTGGCGCACGCGCGCGCCGGCGCCGACATCGTCGCGCCGTCGGACATGATGGACGGCCGCGTCGGCGCGATCCGCGCCGGCCTCGATCGCGCGGGCTTCGTCGACGTGCCGATCATGGCGTACGCGGCGAAGTACGCGTCCGCGTTCTACGGCCCGTTCCGCGAGGCGGCGGAGTCGACGCCGCGGTTCGGCGACCGGCGGGGCTACCAGATGGACTCGGCGAACGCGCGCGAGGCGCTGCGCGAGGTCGCGCTCGACGTCGAGGAGGGCGCCGACATCGTCATGGTCAAGCCGGCGCTCGCCTATCTCGACGTCATTCAGCGCGTGCGCGAGCGGTTCGACCTGCCGGTGGCCGCGTACGCGGTCAGCGGCGAGTACGCGATGATCAAGGCCGCGGCCGCCGCGGGCATGATCGACGAGGAGCGTGCGATGTGGGAGACGCACCTCGCGATCGTCCGCGCCGGCGCCAGCATCGTGCTGACGTATTTCGCGAAGGATCTCGCGCGACGCATGCGATGACGTCGACCCGGCGCGCGGCGAGGACGCGAGCCGTCGTGGCGCTGCTCGCGGCCGCCGTCCTCTGGGCGCCGGTGGTCGCCGCGATGGGGCTGAAGGAGGAGCAGGGGCTCGGGGCCCGCTTCGCTCTCGAGGCACGCCGGCGCCTGTCGCTCGTCCGCGAGCCGGTGCTGAGCGCGTATCTCCGTCGCATCGGCGAGCGGATCATCGCGCATCTCGACGCGCGCGAGTTCGACTATCGGTTCTACGTCGTGCGCGAGGCGACGCTGAACGCCTTCGCCGTTCCCGGCGGCTACGTGTACGTCCATGCCGGGCTGATCGACGCAGTCGCCGACGAGGCCGAGCTCGCCGGCGTCCTGGCGCACGAGATCGTGCACGTGCATGCGCATCACGTCGTGCGCCAAGAGGAGCAGACCGCGCTGCTGAATTACGCGACGATCCTCGGCCTCTTTCTTTCCGCAGTCCATCCGGCGCTCGGTGCGGGCGCGGCCAGCGCCGGCGCGGCGGCGCAGCTCAAGTACGCGCGGCAGTACGAGACGGAGGCGGATCACGTCGGGATCGGCCTCATGCGCGACGCCGGCTTCGATCCGCTCGGTATGCCGCGGTTCCTGCGTTTGGTGCTGAAGACGCAGCAGCTGAACCCGACGGAGGTTCCGCCGTATTTTCTCTCGCACCCGCTCACCGAAGACCGCATCACCGAGCTCGAGCAGCTGGCGCGCGCGATGCCGCGCGCGCGGCCGCGCACGGGCGGCGACGCCGAGCTCGCCGCCGCGCAGGCGACCGTGCGTGCGCTCGTCGGGCCGCGTGAAAAAGTCGTGCCCGCGTACGAGGAGCGTCTCGCTCGCGATCCCAAGAACGCGGGCGCGCAACATCAGCTCGGTCTCGTCCTTCTCGAGACCGGGCAGCCCGAGCGCGCCGCGCCGCTCCTCGCCGGCGCCGCCGCCGCGGGCGCGCCGCGCGCCCGCGGTGACGAGGGCCGCGCGCTCGCCCGCCTCGGCAGACTCGCGGAGGCGCGCGCTGCGTTCGAGGCGCATCTCCGCGACTATCCCGACGACCCGCCGATCATGGCCGACCTGGCACGCACCATGATCGCGGCCGGTGAGCTCAAGTCTGCCGCGGCGCTCCTCGAAAGCGCCCTCGCGCGTGAGCCGGAGCTCGACGACGCCGAGTACGCGCTCGCCGAGTGCCGCAGCAAGAGCGGCGACGAGCGCCAACAATGGTGGCACCTCGCGCGCGCCTACGAGCTGCGCGGCGAGTACGACCGCGCGAGCAACGCCTACGAGAAGGCGCGCGACCTGGTCCCGAAGGACACGCCGGAGCGCAAGGAGGCCGAGGAGGCGCTGAAAGCGCTGCGCGCCGTCCTCTGACGCGCGGTCGCACCGGCGTCGTCCACGCCTGGCGAACGCTCTACGATCCGCGCAGATCGTCTTTTCGACGTGAACGAGGCGTACGTCGCGCGGCGCGGTGGGGAGCGCCTCCCGGGCGGACGACGGAACGCGCGGGGTAGTTGTTGCGCTGTGGATTCTTCCGTTTCCGTGCGTTCGAGGTGGTAGGGCGTTCCAATGTCCGCCCGGGAGGCGCTCCCCACCGCGCCGAGCGACGCTCGCCGCAACACGCCGCAACATGATCGCCGTGATTGCGGCGCGGCACGGCGTGCACTACGTCCGCTTCGCGCGACGGCAGTGCGGCGCCCGACGCGCCGTCGCGTCGCGTGCACAGCACCGCGGGTCGAACGCCCTACGTCCGGCCCGGGCGGTGTCGGGGTGCCGCGCGCAGGCGCATTAGACCGCCCTACCACCGCGAACGGTGCGGGAACGGAAGTTCCACAGCGCTACCACCAACCCGCGCGGTCTACTAAGCCAGCGCGCGGCACCCCGACGCCGCCCGCGCAGAACGTCGGACGCTCGCACCTGCGTCGCCGTGTTGCGCGAGACGTCACACGCGGGCGCGGACGTCGAGCGTGTCGGCGATCCAGTCGGCCGCGAGGTCGCGTACGAGCGGGAAGTTGTCGACCGAGCAGTGCTCGACGCCGCCGTCCTCGGGCTGGAGGACGACGAGCTTCCGCGCGCAGCTGTTGCGGGCGGCGTCGTACGTCTTCTGGCCGTGATCGACGGGGATCTGCCGGTCGCGGCCGCCGTGGACGACGAGGAGCGGGCAGGTGATGTGCTGCGCCACGTCCTTCAACGTGAACCTGCGCATGAACGCGATTGCCGCCTCGAGCGAGTCGGTGCCGGTGACCCACAGCATCTGGTCCTCGACGTCGGGCACCGAGCGGGCGTAGCGGTCGCCTTGCGCCATCCGCAGCTGCAGCACCTCGCCGGCGTCGTAGAACGCGCCCCACGCGACGCAGCACGCAAGCCGCTTCTCGAATGCGGCGGCGCGCGGTGCGTAATATCCCCCGAGGCTCGGCGCCATGATGCCGATCCGCGTCGCGTCGACGTCGGGTCGGCGCGCGAGGTAGTCGATGCACGCGCCCGCCGATCGCTCGGATTCCACCTCGGCCGGAAGCCCGTGCAGGCGGAGCGCGCCGCCGCTGCCGGGTTGGTCGCAGAAGAGGCCGGCGATGCCGCGACGCGCGTACTCCTCGGCCATCGAGAGATAGTTGAACTCCTTCAGCCAATCGAAGCCGTTGAAGTGGATGATGCAGGGCGCCGGGGGGTCGCCCGCGGCCTTGACGAACACGGCGGGCATGGCCCCGCCGCGTGCGCCCATGGCGTACGGGATCTCGACCAGCTCGGCGGCGTTGCCGCGCAGCGCGACGCCACGTGCGAACATCGCCGTCGCGTCGCGATAGATGTCGAGCTTGCGCGGATCGGCGCAGCGGAGCGCCCGCTCGGCCATCAAGAAATAGAGGGCGCCCCGCAGATACTTCTCGCCGGCGCTGCGGCGGTGGTGCTCGCCCTCGTCGTGCCGCGCTTGCCGGCGCAGGCGTTCGGCAAGCGCCGACCAGGCGTCGGCCCAGGCCGCACTCGCGGTGCCCACGTCGCCATCCGCGACGGCACGCAGGGGCCGACACGCGGTGTCGACGTCGGAGGCGACGGCGCCCATCCCGAGCGCAGTCACGACGGCCAAGTTCCACGGATAGTTGTTCTCGAAGTACTCGAACATCAGCGGCTCCTTCACGGGTTGCGCAGGATTGCCAGAAAGAGGGCGCCGAGCCGACGCGTCAGTTCGGCGTCCGAGAGACGATACCGGCCCGGGTCCGCCGTCGGGAACAGCAGACGCTGCTGCACGACGGCAAGAACGGCACGACTCGCGAAGTCGACCGCTCGATCACGCTCGCGGCGCGCGAGGTGGCGCAAGCGAGGACGGAGGAGCGCGGCGAGCCCCTCCGAGCCGTGCCGCATCAGCTCCGCGACGCGCGTCTCGACGTCGCGGTCGTTCACGAGGAGCGCCGCGCGCAAAAGATGCGCGCGCGGCAGCAATCGGCGGACGATGCTCGTGACGACGGCGCGGACGACGGTCTCGAGATCCGCGCCCTCCCAACGGTCGGGGTCGAGGAGCGTGTCCATGTTCCGCAGCGTCTCCTCGAAGTGGCGCTCGTGGAGCGCGAGCACGAGCGCGCGCTTGTCCTCGAATCGTGCGTAGATCGACGTCACCGCGACGCGCGCGCGCCGCGCGAGATCGGCCATCGTGATTTTCTCGAACGGCTGCTCGGCGAGCATCGCCGCGCACGCATTCAGCACGCGCTCCTGGCTCTGGCGGCTGCGCACCTGCCGCGGCGGCCGTAAGCGGCGGTGCAGGGTGGGTGCGGGGTCGAGAGCGGTCCGCATGATCGTGTCTATAACTGTAATCTAGTTACAATACTGTCCGGGCGAACGCAAGCCGTCGGCGTCCTGATCGCGAAGCGCGGGCGCGCGGCGTTCGAGCTCGACGCGCGGCGCTGCCGATCACACCCGGCGCTTCCGCAAGCGTTTCTGGCCGCGGCTACGTGACGTCAGCGGCGTCTTCGCGCCGCCCTTCAACGCCGCGAGGAACTGCTCGATGGGACGGGTGTTCAGGACGTCGTCGCGGGTCGCCCAGCCGCGGCGCGCCTGGTCGATACCGTAGCCGTCGGGATACTGGAGCTGCGCGGTTGCGTGCGCATCGGAGTCGATGACGAGCTTGACGCCGGCGGCGACGGCCTTCCGCACGTGATCGTCGCGCAGGTCGAGACGGGCAGGGTAGGCGTCGAGCTCGAGGACGGTGCCGGTCTCGCGCGCGCACGCGATCACGGCGTCCATGTCGACGTCGATCGGCTCGCGCTTGCCGAGGATGCGCGCGGTCGGGTGAAACAGAATGTCGGCGTGGGGGTTGCGCATGGCGCGCAGCACGCGCGCCGTCATCTCGGCGCGCGGCAGGAGGAAGTGCGAGTGCACCGCGATGCCGACGACGTCGAGCTCGGCAAGCGCGTCGTCGGCGATGTCGAGCGTCCCGTCCTTGCGGATGTTCACCTCCGCGCCTTTCAAGACGCGAAAGCCCTCGAGACGCGCGTTCAGCGCCTCGATCGCCGCGCCTTGCTTGCGCAGCTTCGCCTCGTCGGCGCCGGAGGTCATCGCGAGGTCGCGCGTGTGGTCGGTGATCGCCATGTACTGGAGCCCGAGGCGGTGCGCCGCTTCGACCATCGCCTCCAGCGTGTCGGCGCCGTCCGTCCACGTCGTCTGCGTCTGCAAGTCGCCGCGCAAGGAGCCGTGCTCGATCAGCTGCGGCAGGCGCCCGGCGCGCGCAGCGTCGATCTCGCCGACGTCCTCGCGCAGCTCGGGGGGGATGAACGGCAGATCGAGCGCCGCGTACACCTCCTCCTCGGTCTTGCCGGCGATCGACGTATCGCCGCGAAAGACGCCGTACTCGTTCAGCTTGAGGCCCTTCTTGATCGCGATCTGCCGCAGCGCGACGTTGTGCGCCTTGGAGCCGGTGAAGTAGTGCAGGGCGGCGCCGAAGCTCACGCGCGGCACGACGCGGACGTCCATCTGCAATCCGCCGGCGAGGCGCACGGAGATCTTGGTGTCGCCCTTCGCGAGGACGCGTGCGACCTCGGGCAGCGCCGCGACGCGCTCCATCACGGGCGCCGCGCGGCGCGCGATCACGAGGATGTCGGCGTCGCCGACGGTCTCGCGGCGGCGGCGGATCGAGCCGGCGATCGTCGCCCGCTCGACGCCGGGCAGCGCCGCGAGACGAGCCTCGATGTCGCGGACCAGCGGCAGCACGTCGCCGAGCGGCGTCCGGCCGTGGTGCTCGCGGGCGAACGCCAACCCGCGCAGGATCTTCTCCTCGCTCTTCTCGCCGAACCGCGGGAGGGCGCGGATGCGGCCGGCGCGCGCCGCCGCCTCCAGGCTCTCGAGGTCGGTGACGCCGAGCGCCTGGTAGAGCGCGCGCGCCCCTTTCGGCCCGACGCCCTCGACCGCGGTGAGCGCGGCGACGTCGATCGGCGTCCGCGCGCGCAGCTCCTCGTGGTACGCCATGACGCCGGTCGTGAGCAGCTCCGCGATTTTCTCCGCGATGCTCTTGCCGACGCCGGGAATCTCCGCCAGCGCCTTCACCCCGCCGCGTGCGAGCATCGCGCTGCACGGCTCGTCGCACGTCGCGATCGATTGCGCGGCTTTCTCGTACGAGCGCGGCTTGAAGGGCACGTTCTCCATCTCGAGGAAGAGCGCGATCTCCCGCAGCGCGCGCGCGACGTCGGTGTTGGTCAGCGTCATGGCAGGCACGTGCAGCGCGTCATCACGCGCGTGACTCGCGATCGATTCGGCGTGGCATCGAGCGGCGCCACGTCAGTGCACCAGCTCGGTGACGTCGAAGTAGATCACCATCTCCTCCTCGCAGTCGTCGCACGCGAGCCGCGTCAGACGAAAGCGCTGCGCGCCCAGCTGGCGTGCGCCCTCGCCGGTCGAGCGCAGGGGACGGCCGCACCCGCAGCGGCGGGCGGCGACGATGCGATCGATCTCGTCGAAGCTGCGCACGGGAATCGCGCGTTCCATGGTGCTGCCGGGTCCGGTCGCGGCGAGCCGTCGCCGTCCCCGCATGCGCCATCCGCGCACGACCCAGACGGTGGCGGCGAGGAGGACGACGACGGCGAACAAAAGTCCCACGGCAGGTCGCGCGGCCGGTGCTCGGCTCCGGGTCGCGAGGTTCAGGCCGGCAGGCGGCCGGGCCGGAAGAGCACCTTGGTATCGGCGACGACGAGCTGCTCGTTCAAGAAGAGCTGCACGGCTTGCGACAGCACCTTCCCTTCGAGCGCCTTGCCGTGCTCTTTCACGTCCTCGAGCGTGTCCTCGCCGACGCGGATCTGGAACACGTCCTGCAAGATCACCGGTCCTTCGTCGAGCTGCTCGGTGACGAAGTGCGCGGTGCAGCCCGAGACGCGCACGCCGGCCTCGAACGCTTGCTTGTAGGCGTTCGCGCCTGGGTGGTACGGCAGCAGCGACGGGTGGATGTTGATGATGCGGTGCGAGTACTGCCGCACCATCGCCGGCGACAGCACCTGCATGTAGCGCGCGAGCACGACGAGGTCGGGTCGCGCCTCGCGCAGCCGCTCGATCAAGAAGCGCTCGTGCGCCGGCTTGTCGGTCGACGGCAGCCAGTGAAACGGAATGCCGCGGCGCTCGGCGATCGGGCGCAGTACGTCGTGGTTCGAGAGCGCGATCGCGAAGTCGCCGTTGATCAATCCCGCATCGTGATCGGCGAGCAGCGTCTCCAGGCAGTGCGGCTCCTTGGTGACGAGAATGGCGACGCGCTTGCGCTCACGCGCGCTGTGGAGGCGGACGCTCACCTCCATGTGCATCTCGTCGCCGATGTGCTTGAGCCCGAGGATCATCTCGTCGAGCGACGTCGAGAGGTCGCTCAGGTCGACGCGCATCGTCATGATGAAGAGACCCTCCATCACGCGCTGCTCGATGTCCTCGATGTTGGTGTTGCAGCCGGCGAGGTACGTCGAGATGCGCGCGACCACCCCCTTCTGGTCGCGGCCGACGACGGAGACAATCGCGAGGTTTTTCGGAACCGCCATGGCGATGGCCAGCGGCTACCCTAGAAGCCTGTGCAATTCAACGTCGCGTCCGCTTCGTGCCTTGCGCCATCACCCGCCGCGATCACACGCCGTGCCACACGCATAACCAAGACGCGTGCTTGAATATTGCTCGCGACCCCTCTACCCTGGGCAACGACGCGCGTACCGAGCGCAAGCCGTACCGAGTGCAAGAAGGAGAGACGTCGATGGCGTCGAAAGAAGCGGACATCCTGGTCGGGCGACGATACCTCGCGAAGGGCTACCTCGACCAGGCGCTCGAGTTCTTCGCCCGCAACGCCGATCTGGTCCTGCCGCAGGACTGGACGACGCTCCGGGACAAGCTCCTCGAGCGCGGCCGCATCCAGGACATGGTGCGGATCTGCGAGCTCGGCCACGTGCCGCTTCCGAGCGACCAGCTGCTCGCCCGCGGCGACAAGGCGCTGGTCACGAAGGACATCGACCTCGTCATCAATCTCTACGAGCTCGCCGGCGCCGACCGTCCGCGCTGGGAGAAGGTCGTCGACGTCCTCGTCGAGATGCCGGAACGCAAGCGCCAAGCGGTCGCGATCGCCGATCGGTACCTTGTCGACCCGGCGGCCGCGCCGGCCACCGCACGTCCCGCGCCGACGCGGATCAAAGCGTTCAAGTGAGCGCGGCGCCGTCGCGCGGCGCGTGATCCGATGAGCCGGGTCCGCCCGGTCGTCGAGCGGATGCACGGCTACGTGCCGGGCGAGCAACCGCGCGGCGGCACGGTCGTCAAGCTCAACACGAACGAGAATCCGTATCCGCCCGCGCCCGGGGTGATCGCAGCCGTGGCCGCGTGCGCCGCAGCCGATCTCCGCCTGTACCCCGACCCCATGGCGACGGCGCTGCGTGAGGCTGCCGCGCGGCGGTACGGCGTCGCGTCCGAGCAAGTGCTCGTCGGCAACGGCTCCGACGATCTTCTGACGATGCTGATGCGGGCCTTCGTCGGGCCCGACGACGTCGTCGTGTATCCCGAGCCGACGTATTCGCTGTACGACACGCTGGTCACGATCCAAGAGGGCCGTTCGCTGACGATCCCGTTCGCCGCCGACTTCGCGCTGCCCGCCGCGCTCGCCGACGCCGACGGCCGAGTACTGATCATCTGCAACCCGAACTCCCCGTCGGGAACGTTCACGCCGCTCGACGTGATCGAGGACCTGGCCCGCGGCCGTGAGTGGATCGTCGTGGTCGACGAGGCGTACGTCGACTTCGCGCTGGCGACGGCGCTGCCGCTGGTCGCGCGCTACGACAACGTCCTCGTGCTGCGCAGCCTCTCGAAGTCGTTCTCGCTCGCCGGCATGCGCATCGGTCTCGCCTTCGGTCATCCCGAGCTGCTCGCCGAGCTCGCGAAGGTGAAGGACTCGTACAACGTGAGCCGGGTCGCGATCGCCGCCGGCGTCGCCGCGCTCGAGGATTACACGTGGATGGAGCAGAACGTCGCCCGCATCGTCGCGTCGCGGGCGCGGCTCTCCAAGGAGCTACGCGCGGTCGGCTACGACGTGCTGCCGTCGGCGGCGAACTTCGTCCTGGCGCGGCGTCCGGGGGAAGATCAGGGCGCGGTGCAAGCGGCGCTGCGCGAG
>WNFR01001378.1_pt1 | contig 25346 bp, 24 predicted proteins | sample 5400221 | NCBI WGS metagenome assembly WNFR01 (sample SAMN13153357, study PRJNA577476) | soil metagenome | isolation source: 40 cm soil under Madrone tree | place: USA:California | collected 2016-06-14 | reverse complement strand
GAATACCTTCCGGCGGTTCCGGCATTGTTCGGAGAGCAGTCATGACTGTGTGGACGGATATCCAGTTTGAATCCCAAGTCGTCCAGGTCAGATTCCTCGAAGAATCCTTGAACAAATTTCTGTATGCGATGGAATGGTCTCATAGTGTGTGCGGAAAGACAACATGTAGCGCAATAGAAATCGTTAGCAAAGCAGTCTTTGCATCGATATGTTCCTGGAGCAGATTCGCACACCGTACAAAGTCGATCAGAGGGTGGAGCTTCAAGGCGAATCATTTCAAACATTAATGACTGTCGAATCTTCATGTATTGTCTTAACCATTCGTTCTGCGTCTAATAGATCATGAGATTCTAGGGGGACATTTATGTGACATGATAACCTACGGTGCCAGATGTCCGGGAACGCTTTGGTGTTGGCGTAGGGCTGGAACCGGTCGGTAGACCATCCTCGTCATATTGGAATCCCGGAGAGAATGCTCGTTTTTTGGAGGGTGATGAATTCCTTGAAGATACAGATGGAGTAGATGGAAGTGCACGATCTACCAACCTAGGACCCTGTCGTGTTCGGATAACGGTTGGCTCACATTCAACAGCTTTTGAGGCACGTCGTCGATATTTCCCCATATTTCAAAGGATAGTTGAAGGAACATAATTGTATTGATATAGCGTATATATATAATGCATGACATATGAACATGCGGACGCCTGGATGCTTGCCGGATATGGACTGTGAATGTATTATACCAATCTAGATATAATCATACATCCGGAAATCGTCACAGTATGAAAAACAGAGAGGTGATCGAATCCAGAGCTTAGCTATTGTGATATATGATGGATGCAGTGAATGATAAATGATATCTCAAACACTTTGCAATTGATGATGTCGTGGAATCGTGATCGGGAGATGATCGGATATCGCAATTATCGATAATTGTCATACTTCATTGCAAGACACTCTTGGCAGATCCGGAGAAAGGTCCGTTGGGGAGTTGAGTGCTGGGATAATGTATCAATGAAGCGCCCCCTGTATTGAGACAGTCCGGGACATTTACTGCACATATTTGAGATATGTTCATATGTTTCAGCATCTTATTCTATGTCTCTTGTTCTACCAATTCCATTTGTGCTATCATGAATATCTCCTGATGTGAAAGGAATGTTGGAATGATAAATCATTTTGCATATATAGTGTGCAGTGGCCACGCGCATAATGTTCCATCGTGTAGATATTCATAATGATAATGTATAGAAAATACATACCGATCATGAACCGATCATGAATTTGAATGAAATCAATTGCTTTCACATTTCATTCCATGTCACATTATTCTAAGGAAGGGAGAAATGCTCATCGAAGCACATAGCTGATGTGTATTTATGGTCAATCTTCCTTATACTGAGTCGGATTGTGCCAACACATTATTTAGATCATTGTATCTGATAATTCAATCACTATTCATACCACCCCATTGCATGAAAATATGTTGAGAGAATATGAATAATATTCCAGAATGATATAGTGATTGTACACACAGTTCAGTGACTTTTACCCATCTAAGATGGACCAACCTGCCTGACATTTTCCCATAGTAGATGGGCCACCCAGTGCTGGCCAGTGCTAATTAATGTACCATTCTATATGGGCTAGCCAGTGTCTACAGGATGTCCATCTTAGATGAACAGGCCAGCTATATCCTGAAAGTGTCATCCCTCATTATATATGTACTGGCCAGCATTGTATGGATCAGTATATGACTTAACATCGGATAGAGTTGGTGATCATCAGAGATGAACTGGCCAGCATTTATGCAACCAGTATATAATTAAACATCAAATAAGGTTAGTGATCATTGGAGATGGGCTGGCCAGCAATGGGTCATCAGAGATGGACCAGCCAGCAATGTTCGGCTAGTATATTACTTAACATAGAATAGAGTTGGTGGCCATTAGAGATGGACTGGCCAGCAATGCTCTGACTAGTATATGACTTAATATAGAATACAGTTGGTGATCATCAGAGATGGACTGGCCAGCAATGTTCGGCTAGTATATTACTTAACATAGAATAGAGTTGGTGGTCATTAGAGATGGACTGGCCAGCAATGCTCTGACTAGTATATGACTTAATATAGAATACAGTTGGTGGTCATCAGAGATGGACTGGCCAGTAATGTATATTACTTAACATGGAATAGAGTTGGTGGTCATTAGATATGGACTGGCCAGCAGTGCTTTGACTAGTATATGACTTAACATACAATAAAGTTGATGATCATTAGAGATGGACTGGCTAGTGGTGTTTTGACCAGTATATAACTTAATATATGATAAGGTTGGTGACCATTAGAGATGGGCTGGCCAGCATTGTGTTAATAAGTATATGACTTAATATGGAATAGAGTTGGTGGTCATCAGAGATGGACTGGCCAGTAATGTATATTACTTAACATGGAATAGAGTTGGTGGTCATTAGATATGGACTGGCCAGCAGTGCTTTGACTAATATGACTTAACATAGCATAGAGTTGATGATCATTAGAGATGGACTGGCTAGTGGTGTTTTGACCAGTATATAGAGATAGGCTGGCCAGCCTTGCTTCAACCGGTACATGAATTAACATGAGATGGGGTTGGTCATTGGAGATGGACTGGCCAGTAATGTTCTGGCTTGTATATGACTTAACATAGAATAGAGTTGGTGGTCATTGGAGATGGACTGGCCAGCAGTGCTTTGACTAGCATATGACTTAACATAGAATAAAGTTGATGATCATTGGAGATGGACTGGCTAGTCACGGGCCGTGGTGTGTCAACAGTATATATGACTTCAATGGAATAGAGTTGATGATCATTAGAGATGGACTAGTGGTGTTTCCACCAGTATATAACATAAGGTTGGTGATCATTAGAGATGAGCTGGCCAGCATTGCTTCAATCAGTATATGACTTAACGTAAGATAGGGTTGGTCATTAGAGATGGACTGGTCAGTGGTGTTTGGGCTAGTATATATGATTTAACACAGAATGGGTTGATGATCATTGGAGATGAACTGGCTAGTGTTGTTTTTACCAGAATATAACTTAATATATGATAGGGTTGGTGATCTTTAGAGATGGACTGGCCAGCATTGCTTCAATCAGTATATGACTTAGCATGAGATAAGGCTGGAGTATATTACTTAACATACAATAGAGTTGGTAGTCATTAGAGATGGATTGGGCAGCAGTGCTTTGACTAGTATATGACTTAACATAGAGTCGATGATCATTGGAGATGGACTGGCTAGTGGTGTTGACCAGGATATAATTTAATATATGATGAGGTTCAGATGTGGGTCGGAATTCATGCCAGATGGGGAACCATCATGATTGTTCCATTCCAATGCACATGATAACTATTGATTTCAGAGTGGCTGGTATATATCATAGGAGGCAGTGTACCGATGGGCTCGGAGCTCATACTGCATTACAGATGGAGAACCATTGTTACATTCCTATGCACATTGAAACTATTTATTTATTATAATAATAGTGGCAATAGCAGGAAATATCCCATCACTTCCGATGGTTTAAAAAGGATATGCGTGTGCGGAAGGATCTCTGGTTTGAATGCAGTGTCAGAGTTCATGTCAAAATGTAGACACAGTGATATTGTTCCATTCAAATGCACATTGAAAGTATTTATGCAATAGTGGCATGAATGTTCAGTCCAAACAGTCCGCATGGAATATGCAGATCCATATGGGACTCCGGTCCGGAGACGGGCTTGGAGATCATGCCACATTGCAGACGGGAAACCATTGTTCCATTCCGATGAACGTGAAAATTATTTATCCGATAGTGGAATAAACATGCAATTGTCAGCAATATCCAGGTAGTATGGACCGGACATATATGCGCAGAACATCCCATCAATTCCTATGGTCCGAATGGGATATCCATGTGCGGAGAAACATCCGGTTCAGACAGCTACTCGAAGGTCATACCATGTGGCAGATCGGGAACCATTGTTCCATTCGAATGGACATTACCCGATGTACATTGCAGCTATTGATTCAATGGTGGCATGAATATTCAATTGCAGACAATATCCTATCAGTTGCGCCGGTCCGAAAAAAAAATACCCCCAGTTCTCCGAGTCTGTATCCTCAACGGAGATCATTCCGCACATTAATATCATAATCAGACTGTTGGAACCGATGTGAACATTCATGCTCCCATTACATCAGTTGTTGCAATGTAACAATATCCATGTGCTTCCATTTTCATATGAACTCCGATCCCAAAATGGAAACGGAGACCATTCCGCATGGCGGATTGCAGATCGCAAGCAATTGTTCAATTCCTACGGACATGAAAAATATTGATCATTCCATAGGATAAAATATCGTGTCAGTTCCGGTGGTCTGAATAGCCCGCTTGAGTAAGAGACCTCAGATTTCAGCTCACATGGTAGACACAAAACCATTGTTGCATTCCGATTTGCATTAAAACGAGGGTTTAATAACGAGAGTAAGTTACGATTCAAGACAATATCAAACGAATGCAGACAGTCCTAATGTCACAGGTTTGTGCGGAAGGGGATCCGGTCCAAATATAGGTTCGGATTTGATGCCATAATTTAGAAATGAAACAGTTGTTCCATTCCGATGGACGTTACTATGAATCAATTAATAGCAGCATGAATATTAAATGCGGACAGCGTGATACTATTTCATTCCGATGTACATGGCAACTAGTGAATAAATCTCTGTGCGGTTACTCAATGAAATGCAAAATATAATCAATGTCAAAAACGGGGTGGAATGGGCTAAAGGCTACAGTTTCCGATGGCCACGGAGCAAATGACAAGTTGCCGACACGGAATAATTCGGGAGCAGAGATAATCGGAATCGGACGGCAACAATGATGTCAGGATGAGCGAGAAGATTTCAAGGTCGGGAGTGGGCTAGCAGTTGATTGGGAAATGTTGAATATGACAATGTTGTTCCATTGCGATGTTTTGGATAAGAGGGAATAAATATTTATGAAGGAAAATGAATGAAACTAGAAACGCCCTTCCTGAATATCTAGGATAACATCGTCATATATGGATAACACTCTCAGTAAGCGTGTCAAACGTTCTGACAAGTGTTCGCGCTGTGCCATGAGGAGTTTGAGTTTGGTGAAAAGATGTTGTTCAAATGGAAGGGAGGATGATTTGAGTCCAGCGGGTGTCGAAGATAAATCTTTGCCCCGGATGATATTCCGTACGTCCAAGAACTGTCGGACTTGGGCATCGGCAGTGAAGTAATGCAGAGCGTCCATGTTATATGCAGTAAAGAAATTCATTTCTTCCTCCCAGGGCACCAATGGTTCATCTGGACAGCCCGCCTCTAACCATTGCCTGTAAAGGCGGGCCTCGGTTTTCCCCGGCGGAACGACGTGCAGCCATGTATCTGCCATGAGGACCTCAACATTCAGATCTGTATAATTCACAACACCAATATTTTCAACTGCAATGAGCAAAAATAACGAATAAAAAAAAGCTTTTTTTTTACCTTGTGGAACATGTTCAGCATTGATATCAATCGATCCGGAAGGTTCGGGTCCGGACAATGAGCGGGCTTCGATGATGATGTAAATATCCAGTGGAATATGTGGCCGAAATGTAGAACCTACGAATATCTACGGGAATTGATGGCACCTGATCATGAGGAGCATGGGTAACAAAATCCGGCTCAACTCGCGGAGATGTCGAATCCAAAGTTGATTCCGCTGGAGCAAATTGAGCAGAGCCGGCGGGTAGAAAAACGGAATAACTTACGAAAATGTGGCGGAACCGAGTCAGGGGTGGTCAATGAGAATGTTGTGCCAGCAAGGAATTTTTGTTGAGACATAGAAGGTTATAATGGAAAGTGTACTGGATAATTGAAGCCCGTACAGTATCACCAAGAGAGCCAGTAATAAGCAACTTCCTTCATCGCGGAATGGCGATAGGGCGGCATTAAACATTGAGACTGATCCTCAATTATCGGCCACGGTCCGACAATTGAAACTTTCACTACCTCCTGCCTGATGTCGATCGCTTCACAGCCAGCAAACATTCAGCTGCAAAACCTTCAAGGGCAGATCAATGAGCAGCAGGAAGCTCTCGATGCATACGTGAGTTTGGCTGGTAAAGCAAGTCAAGCCGCGGCCGTTGTGCCATTGATTTTTACTGCAACTGTAAGAGAATTAATTTTTCTGAAATTCATTGAAGTTGATAAAACACGTTCTCTAGATTGCACTCAGGACATTGATCAAGCATACATATGAGCTGGGGTCCATTCCGGACCTGACGCGGAAAACAATCAGTATCTATGCGGAAATACAGGAGTCCCGCGTTGCCGATAGATTTCAACTACATAGAATTTCGGAAACGGATCCCCGTGTCGACACGCATCAGCTTTGGACGACATTACGGGATTACAAGGCAAAAGGTGCGAAGATAATATATACATCCCGGAGCTAACACTCATTTCTAATGACATTAAAATCGTCTTCATTAATCAACAGCAAAGCCCCCTTCATCGCAATCCATTCCCGGTCAAGGAAACGAGGCACAGCCGGAGGATGGAGTAGGTTTGAGTGAGGTTGCAAAAGGTAAAAGGAGAGAAAATGACAGCAGGGTGGTGATAAAGACCGAAACAGAGGATTCAACAAAGGTGATTTTATTCTTCAAGTCCATCAGGAACTTTCAATCAATTATGACCAGATAACTGTTGCACCTCCAACAACCGAAGGCAAGTCAGTGGCATGGGTCACTCCCCTTGTTACGGAAACACCCGCGCGACTACCGGAAGCGGAAACACAACCGACGGTTCGGGTGACGGCATTGAAGCGGAAAACCGTCAGCCCGATGGAAGTCGAGCGGGTAAAGGATGATGATACAGTAAATTTTCAACAGATTCTCAATGGCATGCCTCTAAACAATCAATAGACAACTGCAGCCAAGGAGATCATTGAAAGGTCAACCAAGCGACCGCGGGTATTTGTCGAGGAAGACGACAAATTGACCGAATCGGAATCGGAATCGGTCGGACCACCAACAAATTGGCAATCGGTAAGTCATCTCTGTCCATTCTGAAATTTCACATTTAACAAGCAATAGATACCGCAAAGAAAAGTTTGCGATGAATGTCAGCGGTTGGGAAAATCCCAAAACTGCTTTGTACCGAACGATGGACGGAAACTCGCTTGCTTTCAATGTTCCAGAGCAAAAAAACGTTGCTCTCTCTGTCCGGACCGCTCAAGGACGCGGGCACGCTCCGCGCCAGCAACTGCCAAGCGTACACGGAGTCGGTCTCGCAAAGCTCCGACACCACCACCGGGCCCGTCAAAGAATAAACCATCAACTTCCAAGAATGTTCTGAAAGCGAAAAAGAATCGGGTTCAAAAGATTGAAGGTGCGTGGTCACCCAATTACATAGCGATCATGATTAACATATCCAGCAGATGTTCCAGTTGTCGTTGTACCTCCATTTCGATCGTTGCGGCCATCTCAAAGTCGCAGCATTGAACCGAAGGCTGAGTTACCCGCTCTTCGCGAGGACATGCGGCAACTTCAGCAGCGATTGTCGACAGCAGAGGCCTGTTTGGCAGCATTGACGGGCATTTTCAGGGCCCAACATCGGCAAAACAATTCTGGGCCACTGCCGGAATGGCTCTCCGCCTATGATCAAATAAATCCGACGGTTCAAACATCGACAACAAGTCGGGAAGTGTCTCCCCTCCCACAGGCGGAGCCTACGCCGGGTCGGACCATTTTCTCTCCTCGCAGTCAACGTCCTTTGAATGACCCTTCCCAATCAACATTGCACATCGACTCGGATTTGAACATCCCTAAGACCACTCCGCTGATTGACCAAAAAGCGGCGGAAGTATTGTCGATGGTAACGGATGACCTTGTACAGGGACAAATTGATCCACCGCGCAAAGGTACATCTTTTGTCATTCATACATTCAACCCATTGATAACGGTTTATTTTTTGTCTAGAAGTTCTTGACTTGGTTCAAAAAATCTTACAGCATATGCCTGAAGCATCCGGAAGCGGCACCCAGCAGGAGCCTCAAGACACTTCTTGGACGACTCACATGCGGGACCCTCCATTTGCTCATCTAATGCAATCTTCCGTCCACGGGAGTGGAGCTTCTGCGGATGCAGTGCACCCGACCAATGCACCTCTTTTCGGACCGATGCCGTCGGTACCCGTTGGAGATGTTCTCCCGGAGTTTAGTCTTTCCGGACCGATGCCGTCGGTACCCGTTGGACATGTTCTCCCGGAGTTAGATCTTTCCGGACCGCTGGCGTCGGGACCCATTGGAGACGTTCTCCCGGTGTCACCTCCTGAAAACCAACATGAAATACATGCAAATGCTGACGGACAGACTTTGGATGAGATGGAGATGACTTGCATTGATTACTCGCCGAAATAAATCTGATCCATAGAATTTGCACGTGTTATTGTATAGCATCTTGAATGGGTCAATTTTAATATTTTTGCATTCTTGACATCACACCTCAATGTCTAGGTGACTCTTCCTCGCAAACACATTCCCACTACAATTATTAAACATTTTGCATCAGCAGTAATCCTCTCAAATTATCGGATGAGATAGCTGATGTTTTACTGAAGTCCTTCAGTGACAAATTGTCCTCCGATACTTTTATTTCTCCCAGCAAACTTGATATTCCGAGCGGTTGGTCAAAGGAACTGGCAATCGACTGCGAACACTTGTCATATGTACTTGCCATTGCATATTTGAACCACAGTATGTCTCTCTGATTCCGAACACCCTACAGTATCTAACAGGGAATAGTCAAATTACCCTGGAAAGCAGATGACTACGCAACCAAACTTTCTCCTAGACCCACTGGATTTGATTCGCCTACGGAAGAACAGTTGGAGTCCGAATTTCCGCCATTGTCATCTCCGCCATTTCCGAAAGTCACCATGCCTTCAACATTGATTGATTCCAACGGCATCATATTGGCCTGGTACTTACCTGAGGCATTTTTGGATGCCAGACAGGTGAGCTATGTCTCATTGAATATGCACGGTCCAATGATTAAAGCGGTTAGCTGGTCATCTGGGAAGCTTTGCAATGCCTACAACCCCACTTCAATGGAGGGACCCCCGACGGTTGCTGGCGGGTCAACGAGGCATTTTTCAAAACAGCCGACGACTGCGAGGCATGCGCTCCAGGATCCGTCAATGTTTCTCCTGCATGGTTCGAACAGGCGAGAGATGTATGTGACGATATAAGTGGTTATTTGAGATAATATTAACAATCCAGTAGGGACCAGCCTTTCAACTTCTGCCTTCCGCCACTGTTAAAAAAGAAACCAAGATTCCAGGAGGACGTGAATGGTTGTCTGCCCATAAGGAATCTGCCGCATTGATGTCCGCTATGTTGAGGATCACTCATCCGGAATTATATTTCATGGCAAGAGAAGCTATGTCTTCCCTCCAGACACTACAAAACGTGCAAGACGTGGTTATGCTGTGGCACTCTGTGTTCAATGGATGTCAGGTAATCAGCAATCGGGAAACTCCAATCCATCGGGACAACAATTCACATGTAAAGTGGTATGACTTGCTTTGTTCAGTTGGCCCTTATACTGGAGCGGATTTGGAGATGCCAGGGGCTGGCCTTCGATTTGAATACAACACGGGTACGGCGGTCTTCCTATGTGGCAGATTGCTCCGTCACGGAGTTTCCAAAGCGGACGGCGATCGGGTTTGCATAGCTTATTATATGAGGGAAAATGTGCAGCAAAGGATGGGATCAAAATTTGCAGGATGGAGTCATCAAAGGACATATAAATACATCCTGCCGTAGTAATATGATTATTCCATCTACACTTTTGACTTTTGTTTCGCCTGACGTTGAGCCGCAGCCCGGGTTTGAATCGGAACATGCACCTGGCCGGACTCACTCCTTGTACGAACAATTCTCATGTCCGTCTCCATCACCCGAATGCCCGGCGGTCCCTTTCTTTTCCGTGTTCTGGTCTTTCCGTCCGCCTCGGCTATGTCCTTCCCCCCCTCCGCGGCCGAATTATTCAACCCTCCTCTAGGTTCATCGACAGGGAAGTTTTCACCACCCACGGGACCGTTTGAATTGGAAGGTCCTTTTCTGGCCTCATCCAATTCCAGTCCCTTTGCGCCATTCAACCCTTCTTCACTCCGTGAAGCTGCATCAATATCGGAACGGAGGGCATTGGCCAACGGAGTCTCGTCATCGGCCTCGATTTGAACTTGTCCTTGGGAGCCCGTCGGAGTTACGTCGGTCCGAGCTTCTTCCCTGGAGGAACTCTGACCCCCCTGAAGCCTCTTCACATTCCTCTTGCCACCCTTCGTTCGTTTGGAACGTCCATTAGTCTTGATCTTATCAACGACATCCACAACATGTCCATTGGAGCGATCCTTGTATGCCTTAAATTGGAATGCGACGGGCACCCTGCTGCTTTGTTCCCGTTTGTACCAAAACAACAGCAACGTTTCAATCTCGGTCTTGTTCATCTTTGAAGGCTCCTTTTGCAGTTGGAAGCCAATGGGAAGATATTGATCGTCAATGTAATCACTTTGGTTTCTGGTCACATCGTTCCATGGCACCGATGCTTTTGGATATCCAGACGCGATACCTTTCCTTCGGCGTCAAACTTGTAAACGGCATAAGAACGCAAGACTCACGATAATGACAATTCAGATATTCCCGTAAAATTGGGTGCAATTTTTCAAAAGTCATGGTCCCATCAGCGACTGTGTTAGGCAGCAGGGGGGTTCCGTCGTCGTCGGCGTCAAGGACAATAGGGACCTTCTTCTTCCTACGCGATGCCGGCTCTTCGTCTGAAGATAGTTCGTTTTCCGGGTCTACAACATGCTGTCAGTGGGCACCAATGTATATGTTACTTAAAGTTCCTACCCAACTCAGAAGCAATGTATCTAGACCACTCTCCCAAGATCGGCTTCTCCATCCAATTCGGACGGACATCTGAAAACGACCTTCCACCCAGGTCATCGTTAAAGTCATGCCTGTTGAGAATCATCAGCTAGGAATGGAATAATACAGATGATGAGCCGCACTCCGCAATGTCGATGCTCCCCAAGCTATCTTTGTGTGCGGTCAATATGAACACTCGCATTCCGAGTTGCATCCACATTTGCTCCGCAAACTGTTTCAAGTAGGCATGGGCATGTTTTTCCGCCATTCTGAATCATTAATATCAATTGTAATAAAATAAATTGAAGACCTTACTTCTGCTGCAGTTCAGCCGGTGGACGTCGTTCGGTCCATTCTTTGGCCATTGTTTCGAATCGTTCCCGATCCTCTTGAGACAAAGCCTTCACAAAGTCGGAAAGCACACTCTGATACATGCCAAAATACGGTTTGGAGCCCGGGGGGTGGCCACTTCGTTCCCGACACAAGTCTTCCACCTCCGCCTTCTTCTCATGGCCGACAACCTGGGACAGACTCCAAGATCGAACATAGGAGACGTGTATCTTGGATTTTTGCCTTCGCGCATGATTCCCCAGGTGAACCATCAAAGCCTGTAAAGAAAGTTGTTAGCATCCAAATGTTTAAATGGAATGTAGCGCAAACCGGATGAATAGATTTAATATTTTCTGTCCTCTGGTCCTTTTCATCCTGGGTACCGTTCATTCCCTTGGGAAACAAGGCTTGAATCAAGTTCTTCAAAACCTTTTTCCTCTCTTTCGCGGTGGAGTCCCTGTAAGAATCAATATACAAATCAATAGTTCCTTTCTGCTCATCGGTCAACTTGTCTGAAGCCATGTCGTGAAGGAGGGCAAGTAGAAGAAGAGGAAATGTGTTGAAGTGGATATTAGATTGATTGAACTTGGAATTGTTTGAATTGGGGAGCTCTCTAGTCATGTGCTTCTAATATATTGAAGTAACTCCGATCCAATGAGTCGGGTTCCGTAAGAGTGATGGCATTGGATGTCCGACCAGGTACATGAGTGGACCTTCCACAATACATCAGTTAGTAGATTCAGTGGAGCTGAATTTTTACGATGTCAAAAAAATACCTTTTATTTCCATTGCAATGCCATTGGTAAATCGTCGACCGGAAAGAAAAGCGGATACTACCGTCGGAGGGCCGGTTGCACCCTTGGCCCGGCGGCATATACGTCCAACGGTCACCGACGGTGTCGACTGATAACTCCGCGACAGTTCAGCGGATTCAACTATCTTCCGATCTTCGATTTCTAAACGGTGTATCAGCATATGAATATACATACAACGGCCATATCAACATTGAATATACATGATTTCTGACTAATGAATATTTAAACATGAAGGAGGACTACTGGGCCGGGGGGGTATCACGAGTCTTCTTACTTGTCATGTCGATCACAGCATTGCTTGCAGCTTTAAACCTGAATTGAATACGTCAGTCCACTGACAATATCTCAATTGATTTCTCTCACATTGCAGACATCGCAGCCGCCATTTTCTCATGCATGTGAAGTTGCTTGTCCATGATCTCCCTCTGACCCTTGTAGTTCTCAGACATCTGCTGGCCAGACTTCTGCAACATCTCAAGGATTCTTTCCAATGCTATCGAAGAATCAGTTCTTCAATGCAGTAGATCAGTTTACATGGGTGACACCTACGAGACAGTAGCGGTGTATTCGGACGAGGAGATGGGGCCCGCAGAGATGCGGAACGAGACTGCATAACAATATCACTTGAAGGCCCAGGTAAGGGCGGGCCAGCACTGGTACCAGCGTGGCTGCTGCTGGCACCGGATTGGTGCGGCGGAATGTGGGACATTTTTTGTGTGTTATAAAGATAACAATCAAGTAATAATCTTGTCACAACGTACACACTAATGCAGGTCGGTGTTAAGGAAAGTTCAGATATGAATGACATGACAAAGATTTCGGCATTTCCCGCCCACACGTGCTCCTCCGCAATCTGACCTGAGATGAGCGATATCCGACGGAGAACGGTTTATATAGGCAAGCTTCTAATAGAATGAACTGTAACCGATTTATATCACTGAAATTCTGATGTCACAACAACCAAACGGAAATAACCTATATGTTTCCATTAATCAACCCGTGGCTCCCGATCCCGATATCAACATGGAGCCGACAATAGGTATTGTATTTTTGATCACGACGGGATTTTTGAGTGAACTGAAACAGATTTCAGAGGAGCAGATCCTGATGGAACTCGAGAAGCATTTGGAAATCCATAGGGAATTTGGGTCATACAGAGAGACTGCAAGTGCCAAACTTGATTGTGCGTCAGGCCAATTGGAGTGAGTAACTGTTTCCTGTCGCTGGATTTTTCGTAACCTTTTTTGACAGCATCCTCCTTAAGCAATTCGACCTTATGTTGAAATTGTTGACTGTATTGGCCGACTCCGAAACACAATCCAATCCCTCCACTTCCGGACCTCCTTCCTCTGGTCCTTGAGAGGATTTCTGTTTGCTAGGGATAGATGAAGTGGAGGAATATTTTTGTAACATATCTACGCAGATCCGGAATAAATCAATCATGGAATCGGACTTCTTCCCGACTGGAGGCCGGAGTTGGACAATGCTCCCATGGGAAAGAATGAGCTTGGAACATTCCACAAATCAGCAATTCCGCCCAGCGGAGGATGTGAGACTGTTTTGTCGATCAACATCCTCCTGTGGACAAAAATTTCTTGATGATATTTAAGTTAATGTCTTTTGTAGGGTCCTATCAAAGGAATGCTGAGTTGGATTTTTTGTAACCTTTTTGACAGCATCCTCCTCAAGAAATTCAACCTTATGTTGAAACTGTTGACTGTATTGGCCGACTCCGAAACACAACCCAATCCTTCCACTTCCGGACCTCCTCTGGTCTATGAGAGGATGTCCGTTTGCTATGGAAAGATGAGCCGGAAGAATATTTTTGTAACATATCCATGCAGATCCGGAATGAATGAATCTCGGAATCGGACTTATTCCCCAACGGAGGCCAGAGTTAGAAAATGCCCCCTGTTTTCCATGGGAATGAGTTTGGAACATTCCGCAATTCCGCCCGGCGGAGAATGAGAGACTATTTTTTGTTGATCAACATCCTCCTGCAGACTGAAATTCTTTGAAGATATTTAAGTTAATGTCTTTGTTAGGGACCCATGAAAAGAATTCTGAGTTCAATCTGAACGATTTCTTTTACAATTTGAGTCCCAAATCATCTAATGGACATTGACATGTATTTCTGTCACCGAGCTAATACCTCGAGATCGGGATAGTCATCCGCCGTCGGCTTGAACAAACTGTCATCTCCATCTTCATTTCGGCACTGAGTCTCTCTGTTGCAAATAATTAGACTTCATCAAATTCTTAACCCTTTCAAAATAAACCTACGATGGTGATGGGTCCAAAAAGGAACTATCTACTTGCTTGTAGGAGATTGTTTTTTTTGAACTTCTGGAATTTCAAGTCAACATGTGGGGGGTATGATTCAGAATTATTGGTGATCGCCACCTTTTCCTTGTCACATAGTAATTGTGTTGAGCAATCTGTCGGGCCTTCTTCTTCTCAGATTCAGATTTGTGAATTTTTGGTCTACCAGCAGGCATGTTGATTGGACAAAGTAGTTCAAGTCTAATATGGTAACATCTAATGATTAATGAGAACACTTTTGGAGGTGTGCTTCCCATTATAATTTGGCTGATTACCTGTACGGCTTTGAAGTAGATAATTTGAAAATTTTTCTTTGTGACTTTGTCAAATTATGATATTGATGTAATTTTAACTTGCTGTTGAGTTAGCTTTCAGTGCTATCTGCATATATCATGAATTCAGATCATAATTGTGGCTGAAAACCTGTTTACATTCATCATATCCAGCATAGCAGCATCATGGGGAAAAGTCGACATCACACTCTACACCCCAGAATCCGCCATGTTAGATATTCTGTTCAAGCCACGTCTAGAGGTCCTAAAACTGTCAAAAGGCAGGTGGATAGCAGCCCTTTCCTGTCGACCAAGTTCGAGTCAAATCAGACATCCGCAACGGATTTCCCGCCTCCAATGGAAAACAATGGGACCATGGATGATTGGTTTCAACAGACAGGAAAGGTACAATTGATCCAATATTACTATGTTTTTGCCCTGATGATTGAGTTGATAGAGTCAAAATGATTATCTCCGTGATTTTTTGCCAAAGAGGGCAGAATATGTGTCCAGAATCATCGCCAGAGAAGCACCAATGACCACAACCAATAAATGCTCATCCTGCATCAGGGAAGGTGTCTGGAGGTGCAAAGATTGTTTAGGGCTAGGAACTTACTGCACGGATTGCTTTCGGGAAAGGCATCGGCTGCTTCCCTTCCATCGGGTCGAGCATTGGTCCGGCGATCATTTCGGAGCAGCATGGCTTTGCCAAGCTGGAGTTGTCATCCAGTTAGGACACTCTGGAGGATGCTGCCCTGCTCAGGGCCATACCCCGAATGATTCCCAGCCGAATGCAGATGATGAGGATGATGACGAGCTTGACAATGTAGGTATGGATGAGTCGGATGACGACTGGGAAGATGAAGATATTTCATTCCCGGCGGTCAATGAGCAATCTGTATTGCCGGATCTCAAGGGTAAAGATGTTGTCATTGTAATAGACGTTTCAGGTGTTCACAAGATTCGGATCCTCCCTTGTCGATGTCCGAATGCCCTCACACTGGAACATCAATATTTAGAAATGGGATTTTTCCCAACAAGTTTTCTCGTCATCAAAAGTGTCGTCACATTTTCAACATTGGAGGATCAACGTCTGGACAACTTGGAATGTAAGACGGCAGTGTTAAAATACTGGAATAAAGTCCGGCGGAAAACAGCCCCAGTGGATTGGAACAAACTTCCGGTCAGTCATCACACTTGCCACTGGTTATTCATTCTTGTTTTTATTGGTTGCCTGCATAGAACCGATATCGGGAATTCATGCGAGTCACAAGGATGTGGCGAAATATTCAAAATCTTATTCAATTTGGGTTCGGACATCATTCAAGGAAGGTGCAACCCGGCGAACTAGCCATGTTTTGTTCGACTTGTCCGCAACCTGGCATCAATTTACCTGTGGATTGGAAAGATGATCCAGACGAGTAAGCCATGTCCATCAATATCCAACCGTATAATATTGAAGCATCGCAACAGATGGAAATATTCCCGTGGATATGTTTTTGATGGCAATTTCTCCGCAGAACAGCTCAAAATGAAACGTCCTGAAGATGATGTCAACTTGTCACTTGGATGTGGATTTATGGTTGATCCAGGTCCCTACAAGGAACATTTGAAGGTTGCCGTCGAGATAAAGGAGGTATGATTGATCCTTCAAACTCTACGGCATTTTATTCGGTTTGATATACGATTGCAACAGAAACCAACATGTCATGAATTTTATGCTGTAAAAAATGCCGACAACTTACAGGATCATACAACATATACCGGAATCGGAGCTGCTGCTTGTGTCCGCCACGGATGCTATTGTCCGAATTCCGTCGTTGATTTCCAGCGGGGAGAAAAGTAAGTGCCTGTTTCAGGTAATCAATCAAACATTAACTTTATCACATCAGACAGATGAATATGGATTATTGCGTAAACTCCGCGATGAAATACAACATGGATGGAATTCGATTGCTCATCCTCTACTATGATCTAATGTGTCAATATTGGAAAAATCTCCGGCGGAGATTCGATGGGAATCCGCATCTGGAATTTCCGGCCGATAAAGACATCAAACGGGGGATTGGTCTATTTCATGTGCATGGACATATAGACACCTGTTTTTCACGATATGCACCAAGCTTCATTCCTGGAGCTGGACAGATAGATGGGGAGATATTGGAAACCCTTTGGGCGGTATTGAACTCCATACATAATAGTATCCGGCGGATGTCAGAATCCCATCGGAGGGAGACTTTAGATGATCACATGAATGACTCCAACTGGAAAAAAATAGTCGGGATGGGTGAGTTCAATTTATTAGTATAATGAAAATAGACTGAATGTTCCGGTAGTCGATCGCTTATGCAAAAAGCTCCCCATCGCCAAAGATTCTATGCACGGGTCCAAATATGCATTTGACGAACTGAATTCGTCAGCGGATCCGGTAAAAGTCAGGGAATGGGAGAAACAGGAGGCAACGGCACAAGCTCGAAGGAATGTCGATCCGGAAGCAATGGATATTTTTGACGTAAAAGTTTCACCAGGTACGTTTATTTGACATCTCGAGGAATGCCAATACTTATGTAAATGCTAGTAAAAACCAAGGCAAAGGCCCACAAGGAACTTCTTGAAGAAGATAAATCATCGACCGGCGTTCAAATATGTGGACTGATTGCAGAGGCAATGAAAATTGAGGAGCAACAGTATGTTTATTCAAAATGTCATCTATAGGATATTCACATAATTCTCCACTGCAGGGCAACATTGAGAGCGATTAGTAGAAAGATTGGCCGTCATCCAAAAGATCGCGATTTGTTGGACTTGACTACAAGGCGGAGACGGCTTCAAGATCGTATTGACTCATATTCCACCCGTGCAGCTCAGAAATGGGCGGTTCAAGATTCAACATTTCCGACCGCTCTATATCATCATCCTTCGGAAGGCAATAATCTGTTATCGGATGATTCAGCAGACGAATCCGACAATCCTTTCTTCCTGCATAAGCCATCTGGTTGGAGCCCCGAGTCAGCCGTTCTCATTCTCCCTTCAAATCTGGGCATCCAGCAATGTACCGAGCAAGGTTATGATGCATCTGCGTATAAAGAAAAGTCCATGCGGATAGGGCAAGCCAATGATGCACTCCAGGGTTTGCGTATGGCATTGAGCCGGAAGGCCATCCTTTTTCGAGGTCTTAGGCAGGCCACTAGCAAGACAAAACGGAATCGATCTTGGGATAACATCAAAACAATATCGGAGAGTGCTAGACATCATGTCATCATGTATTTGAGAGCTAGAGAGGCTCTCATTAATCTGGGCGCTACGGAAGAAGAGAAATCAATCTATCGGCCTTTGACCCGAGAGCAGTTGAAAATCACCACGGCCATCATTGATCCTGCATTACGAGGTGTCCGCAATGCGACATTGCCATGGTTCTGGACAATGGATTTACAAGGAGATACGGAGAAAGCCCCGGACATGGACGAATGTGAGTCGGACATTGAACGTCTTATCATGAAAATTCATTTCACTTTCAACAGTTTACCGTGTTCATTGGCTCAAAGCCAAAGCCCGTAGAGATCGTTGGACCGAAGAGTTCAATTTACTGTCAAGTGAAATGGACTGGACGGTATCGTATTATCAATATCAAGCATCTTGCTGGCAGCAACGGGCTGATGTTATCCGACAAGGAGACGATATCTGTCCCGATGACAACTCCGATGATCGTTCAAAGCGAGGTAAAATCTGCTATGCTATGAAGCAGAAGCGGATGTGGAATACGATGGCGGAGCGGGCTGTGATTGTATTTGAACAATCGAAGAGGAAAGTCGGTCTTACCTGAAAATATATTGTTTTGAATACAATGGTGCTTTGAACTATTGAATCTACACTACATCTACATCCATAAAATCCAGTAGTTTACTTTCAATTTGTGACACGGAAGAGGTCAAATAGTATCATTCGATATCCGTCGGCAGTTTCCGCATTGAAACGCAGATTGAAGTTATCCGCGGCGGCAGTACCATCCCCGATTCCCAATTGCGGGATATAGCAAGTGGCGGAAAGTCCGTGTTGTTTTTCATTAACCCGTCGTTGTGAACGAAGGTTACCGGCGGGGCAATCAATATTTCAAGTCGGGTCTTTCTCAGGGACCCATTTTTTTTGAGGTTTAAAGTTTTTGCCTTCTCCATCATCATCCCAATGTCCTTGCAATCTCTAATTGAGTATGAGTCGCTCTCCGACGATGATGTTCCATCGTCCAATATTCAATCCACAGGTACCACGCAGGACGTGGCATCTTTGAAGTTATCTTTGCAAAGAGTCCGGGACAACCTACGAGAAGCCTTTAGACATCGGGCAAGTCAAACAGGACACCACCGCCTGCCGGATATGCTTTTTTTAAAAGGCATAGATTATGAGATGGTAAGGTCGTAAAATTGATATTTGGAATTGATATATTGATATCCTCCAGAATGAAGCAGCGAAAGAAATTGGGATCGCAGCCATTTCCGGTCATAACCCTGAAATACCTGTATTCCTCCGTGAACTCTGGCCCCTTCTGCAACAGCGATCAATGGAAGCAATCGAACGTTTCGTCAACAGTGATGGTGATGATGACATGGATTGTCATCCACATGTTACAAACATGAAGTGGTGGTTGAATTCCAGAGCTGCCTCTGACCTCCCTCGTTCTGTATGTCTGTCTCAATCTCTAATATGTGAACATGTTGACAAGAAATATAGTATGCAGATAATGTATTAGCTAGAAAAATGCTTGTCGACCGCCTCCTGTTCACCCGTGATGCAACCGAAATGGTTGTTGACAGCACCAGGGATGAAATGAAACAGTATGAGGAGGGAATACTGGATGTTGTTCACGTCATAGAGGCCTTTCGTCATGCGGTACATACGGCTCCTAGAGACAGACGACGTTCCCACTATCCCCCGCCCGAAGAGCATGAAAGTCATCGGTATACTCCTTCCGCTCCATCGGCCACGGACGGATCATCAGGACCTTCTGGTCCCCAACCGACAAATCCGATTCCGACTGCCTCCACTCAGCCGGAGGATACCACTTCCGCTCCACCGGCCGCGGACGAATCATCAGGACCTTCCGGTCCCCGATTGCCTATTTCATCTCCGCAAAATCCGATTCCGACTGCCTCCACTCTGCCGGTGGAGATAATAGATTTGTCTGATTTGTAGGAAAATTACAAACATTGACAAATATAAACGTCATTCATGTCTCAACCGCTGAAGTTGTGAGGCCATAAATATCTCATTTTGAATTTCAAAGGTATGAGAATGAGTTAAGGGTGTCAAGGCATTGAATAATTTTCATTCGAAAAGATTTCTGTCGATGGATTTGTTTCAACCCAGCCCGTCACAGGTCAATGAAAGTTCAGACTTTGACTTGCCATCTCCGCCATCTCTTTCGCATTTTTCAGCCCAGAATCCCACGATCGGAGGACCCATTCAATCCATAACTCTTTCAGAAACATCCATCCAAGATCTAAATACTTCCTTGAACGTTCAGGAGGACACCGTGATGGATGAATGGGACCTCCCAACCGCTCCGCTCCCTACCACGCTTAAATCACCCATGACGGGTAGACCGATGGAGCGGGATGAATGGCAACTACCGTCTCCTCCCGTTGATCATCGACTTCTCCAGCGCAAATGTTCACCTCAACTTGACATGCTGCTGTGGGACCTGCCCGTCCCTCCAACTCAAGGCAACTTATCACAGCCTATGCATACTCCGTCGGAATGGGATTTGCCTATCCCGCCTGTGGGCCAAATGAATTCCGTTCCGTCACATGTCACCAAGGTGTCTTTGGAACCACAATCTGTTGATTCAGTTCCTCCGCTGTCCTCTCATACCGACGTTCCCATTCGAGAAAGTATTATCCATGAACCAATCCCATCATGGTCGTCCGATGGATTGGAATTTGATCTTCCCGCTCCGCCCGAATTTGGTGCTCCCCTGGTGGACGTATTCACCCGTCAGTCATCCAATGTCTCTCCGCTGGAATTATCCCATACTCCGGACATAATAATGAGTAAGTTGACAAGATTTCACTGTTCTTATTTTACTGACCCCTGGGCTCTCGAATCCTACAGAAGATGATGAGATTCACGCCAATCCTTCATGCCCTTCTTCATCCCGACCGGCTGAAGACGATTCGGACCTTGCTTTTGAGCAAAAATATTTGCAAGAGTCAGTCGAATCGTATTTGCCGATACACATGACAAGATTGGAACACTGGAAATGGATTCGTGACATGGAGCAACGTGGCTCAAAATCCCCTGAACCTGGTGATTTTGACAACCAATTCTGCCGCTCCGCCGCAACAGTTCCGTGGATGCGCGTACCTCCATCCACATCCCATCCGGATGTCAGCAGAATGAAATTATTGGCTCATGCGGAGGCTAGCATTCGGCAAGAAGCCGGTCGGGAAGGACAACATGTTTCCGGAGCTATGTTTGAATTGTTCAAAGGTGGTATGTCTTTCTTGGACGACATTTTGATCACTGCCCAGAAGCATGCACGTCATACGTTGTCCATGAACAGCAGCGATAATGACATGAACAGCCCTCTGGTTGCTCTTATCAATGACTTAGAGCTTGGTTTAGTTCCGGTGTGATCGGCAATGTTTTTGGTTGGACATCACAGGACTTACATATGTTCATTAAATACTTTTCTTTAACATTTGATTCTCCATACCTATTTCCATAGATTTGCTTGCTTTCCTGTAGGTTCTGCTGTATTCAAAAGTGGTCCCTCACCTTACATGTTGATCTGCCCGTCGGGCACTCCGTCGGAATATGATATATCCGGTACCATCGTCCATGCCCAATTATCAACACCTAATTAGGTCAACACCTCACTTGTCATATGTTAGTAAAGCAACATTAAAGGATGAAAAATACGTATGTATTTTTTGTATGTCTCATCACTTCCACAAGCTGATTGACGGAATGTAGTCCTGATCGGTTAAGTCATTATCTGGGATGTCTTCCAACCGAACTGGAGGTCAAAATCAAAAGGATTTGTTACACCAACGTCAGTCCAACATACAAGCTTAACTGGATGCTGGCCTGGGGAGAAACCTGGTGCGGGTGGGAGGCTTGGCAATCTCTATTCGAGGTCGTAGACTTCCGAAGTGGCCAGGAGGCGGACACCTTCTTCGAAGCGTTCGGGAACGATTCCCTGACTGCAGAGAAGTTCGTTGTAATCTCGAAGGCGGCTTCACGAAATGTTTTTCAATTTGTGAAGCATCTCCGCATATCATTCGATTCTGGAGTCTACATGAATCAGATGCTTCAATTCCGTCACAATTTCAGCATATTTCTGGATCGTTCCGCGCTGTCCTCCATCACATTCCGGATCAACGAATGGGGAAATGGTTGGGACTTCATGGTTTTCACCACAAACCAATATCCTCCCTCTTTAAAGCTCGTGCAGATAGTTTCTCATGGAGAACAGGTAAGCATTATCCAGAATCAATTTCTTTTCCATTCCGTTAATTTACGTGCTGAAGGGTCCGTCGGACCGACGGAAGCTGCCTTGGTCGTTGGTGGATTGGAAGGACCGTATGGATAGGTTCCGGGGGGCGGAACATCTCCGCATTTTCCTCCGCGGAAACAGTCCATTCACCGATGGCTCCTCCATCTCCGCTCAGGCCTTCGGCGTACCATCATTCGGCTCCGTTAGAGTGTATGCCGACGTACAAAACATCATTTGCGATGGAGATGTTATACTCCGCTCCGATGGCGTTCTTTGTTATTCCGTGCAAACTGTTTGAACTTCACATATTCATTGCAAAGAAACTTGTGAGTATCTCGGATTTTACTAAGATAGACCGCATCCAAAGTCATCCAATGTGACATTCTGTGACCATTGCCTTATCCGGTTTTATACACCAAGCAGTGCAGCACAGCTGCATTAGGATTGTCAGACAAATATTGTACAGATTGTTGAATAACTGCATCGTATTTTCCCCAGCATAAAAACGGGAACGATCATTAATTCGACAGTTCATAAATACAGACAATGATCGTGTTTGATTTTCATTGCTACCCTTAATAGAATAGTTATTCAAATTTCTATCCAAAGTCACGAAAAGTCACACGCATTGGATGGCTTTGGATGCTGCCTATCTTATGGTTCTGTAGTTATTGTGTACCAGAAGAATATTTTCTGGTTTGAGGATTGGTGTGTATTAGATGAAGATCGTGCAAGACTAGAACAGATCGTGAGATCAGTTGAGATCGATAGTAATATAGGATTCCAGGAACTTACAAGCGACGCCGCCCAATAGTTGCCGCGCAAACGATTGTATGTGTTGTCGAGGGAAAGGTGGGCTGTTGTTGCCTCACTCTTGTTTCATGCCGTCGTTACTTGTTACCCATCGTTGTCTGTTGCACTACCTGTCGTAGCATAGTTAGTATCTAGATGTCAGGTATTTGCTTACCTTAATGTTATCTCAAGCTCGTTTGGCACTTGCCCGTGCCTGTTCGTGCACGTTGACACTCTATTCTACCTGTTACTACTCCTGCTCTCATAATCAGTATTCACTAGTATCCAATAACTTACTTACCTTCTCTTTGAGTGATCTACACTTTAATAGCATCTGAAACAGCCAAAAGATCAGTTGATAAAGCACAATGACTCAGACTTACTCTGTATCTTGAAGAGTCTAAAAGAAACCTATGAGTGTGGTGTGGATGAGGGTTGATTGATATCGATTGGTGGCCACAGTTTTAAGCGGAGTTTGAATCTGGCAAGAGCAACACCTTCAGATACTCTAAGTGTTACTTGTCCGGCCCTAAACTCCTACGTTGACAGTCAGACAAGTGTGGTCGTCACTGGTTACCTTCGTTTGCCGAACTGCACTGGTACGGGCTTCGAGCCTTCAACGTCGACAGCGCACGCTGCATCTTCTGCAGGTAGGTTTTTTTTCAGTTGTTATACTAATATTGTGTCTTGTCTAGGTAACCCTGCACAACAGCAACGACAGCCTAGTTATGCTACTGACCAGGCTATTGAAATACAGGTATGAACACGAGACAACGGGCGCCGTCTGTATGAGGTTGAAGGTGGATGGAGAAGACTCAGAGGGTGGATAGAGAGGAAGGGGAATGCGGGCACTATTGGTACGCCCCTCAACTCACAACCCCATTTAACACGACTACCCACTAGTCAAATCCCAAGCACAACGACAGCGACAACAACAACAGCAGCAACGGCTGCGCCTCCCCTCTCTCCTCAAGCCCAAACACGACGGCGGCGACGATGACGACAGCAGCAACAGCACCACCTCCCCTCTCTTCTCAAGCCCGAACATGACGAAGGTGACGGTGATAGCAACGACAGCAGCAGCAGCCCTGCACCTCCCCTCTCCCCTCGAGCCCAAACACGACGACAGCAGCAGCAGCAGCAACGAGTGCACCTCCCCTCTCTCCTCAAGCCCAAACACGGCGGCGATGGCAACAGCAGCAGCAACGGCTGCACCTCCCCTCTCTCCTCCAGTCCGAACACAACGGTGGTGACCGCGACGACAGCAGCAGCAGCAGCAGCAGCAACGACTGCACCTCTCTCCTCAAGCCCAAACACGACGGCGGCGACAGCGACAACAGCAGCAGCAGCAACGGCTGCACCTCCCCTCTCTCTTCAAGTCCGAACACGACGGCGATGACCGCGACAGCAGCAGCAGCAGCAGCTCTACCTCCCCTCTCTCCTCAAGCCCAAACACGACAGCGGCGATGGCAACGGCAACAACAACAGCAGCAGCAGCAACGGCTGCGCCTCCCCTCTCTCCTCAAGCCCGAACACGACAGCAGCAACAGCGACAACAGCAGCGGCAACGGCTCCACCTCCCCTCTCTCCTCAAGCCCAAACACAACAACGGCAACGATGACGACAGCAGCAGCGGTAGCTCTATCTCCCCTCAAGCCCAAACACAACGACGGCGATGGCGATGGCGATGACAGCAGCGGCAGCAACGGCTCCGCCTCCATTCGCTCTCAGAGGAAGAACACTTACAAGCTTATGGGGTGAAGTTATAATGATGGACAATTAGGTATCTCGATTACACGTTTGACATTGCAATAAAATACATGCACTTGCTTGCCTGAAAATGACCATATTAAGGATTTGAAAATGAAAAATTACCAATAGGAATAATATCCCCTACAAAGCAAGTAATCTATGGTGCCCTGTATGAGTCTGTAGGATCCTGTATGATTCTGTGAAGATTGATCTATACGACTTATGAATGATATAGGGAATCTATGGGGTCCTGGGAAATTTTGGCAATCTATGGAAATCTATGGCATGCTACACAGTAACTGTATTAGACTTCACAGAGCCAAAAACTCGGGAGTTTCTATGGGATCTATGAGGCTTTGCAGTTCTATGGAACTTTGTACAGACCTATGAATGTACCGACTGTTTTGCTGATGCATGCTATGCACTGGCCAGTGCATCAACCATGGGGTGGTGTATTGTGCCTGGAGCTGGCCAGTCCATGGAGGATGATGACATGCTGTGCACTGGCCAGTGCATCAACCATGGGGTGGTGTATTGTGCCTGGAGCTGGCCAGTCCATGGAGGAAGATGACATGCTATGCACTGGCCAGTGCATCAACCA
>WNFR01001735.1_pt1 | contig 25348 bp, 17 predicted proteins | sample 5400221 | NCBI WGS metagenome assembly WNFR01 (sample SAMN13153357, study PRJNA577476) | soil metagenome | isolation source: 40 cm soil under Madrone tree | place: USA:California | collected 2016-06-14 | reverse complement strand
AAATCTGGCGAGCGAGACCCAGGAGGTGGTGGCGCCCATTCGCGATCTGGCCGGCCGGCTCGGCGATGGCACCAACGAGATGGCTGTGCGATCCGCGCTGACGATTCTTGATCGGCACAAGATCATAGATCGTTACGACATTCCCGGAAGAAGGGTGCGTGGAACAAAACTTCTGCGACCCGATCTATTACCAGGTCGGTTGCCGATTGACGCCGAAAGCCTTCGCAAAAAGGAAAAGAGAGATCAAGCGAAGCTGAAGGCCATGATCAATTATGCGTACGGGCGGGAATGCCGCCAACGCATTATTCTCCGGTATTTTGGTGATCCCGCGGCGGCGGATTGCGGAGCATGCGACCGGTGCACAAGAGATCGCTCAAAGAGCGTCCGTGAACCAAGCGACGAAGAGCGCCTGACCGTACGAAAACTGTTGAGCGGCGTCGCCAGAATGTCGCACCGCACCGAGAAAGGCTTTCTGCCTCGCTTTGGGCGGACCCGGATGATCCAGGTGCTGCTCGGCAGCAAGGCCCGCGAGGTGTCCGACGCGCAACTGGATCGGCTCAGCACCTATGGACTGTTGAAAGAGAAGTCTGCAAACTATCTTCATGAGCTGTTTCGAGAACTGGAGGAAGCGCGATTGCTCTATTCCACCGGCGGCCAGTATCCGACGATCAGTCTGACACCAGCGGGAGTAGAGGTGATGTTGGATCGCTCTTCATTGCAGATCGTTTGGCCGACCGAACCGAAGACAAAAAAGCTCGCAAAAGCGATTCCGCAAGACTCCGAACTCCCGTTTGATGTCGGCCTGTTCGAAGAGCTTCGCAAGCTTCGAGCCAGACTGGCCGCCGAAGCGGACGGCATTCCCCACTACCTGATTTTCTCCGACCGACGAAACGCTGAAATCGTTTGCCCGGATCCGTCCCCGATCGCCGGAGGCCGCCCGACGGATCCGAGGCGTAGGCGAGATGAAAATGGCGAAGTATGTCCCGGCCTTCTTGGAAGTGATTCGGAACGCGAGAGACGACGCATAACGTGGCAAGCCGCAAACCAAATGGATGGTGAGAAGTGATTGGTGAGAGGTGACTGGGGACTCACGCACGGCGACTTGTCCGACAGCGTCCGGGCAAAAAAAAGAGAAACGGAGCCAGAGAGCGTGACCGAATGAATCCCCTTGCGTCGTGGTAATCTCCGGGAATAGTTTGTTTCCTGCAGGGGAGCCGTTGGCTGAGATCCTCGAATTTTTCGGGGAACCCTTAGAACCTGATGCGGGTAATGCCGCCGAAGGGAGCCAAAGTGGTCCTGCGATCCAATCTCATGACCACAAGCCCGTTTCAAAAGAGCCGCCGAATCTACGTCAATGGCCGGCCAAACGTTCGTGTCAGCCTGCGACAGGTCGAACAATCACCCACCCGCTTACCGGACGGAAATTCAGAAAATAATCCGCCGGTAAACTTGTATGACACCAGCGGGCCGTGGGGTGATCCGGACCAGGAGCACGACATTCGGAAAGGGCTTCCCCCACTCCGTCGAGAATGGATACTACAGCGTGGCGATGTTTCTGAGTATGAGGGACGATTCACGCGTCCGCAAGACGACGGGTATCTGAGCGAATCGCACGCCAAAAAGGCGGCGGAACGAGATGGAACGAACGGCCAATTTCCTGGTCTCCGACGCCGTCCACTGCGGGCTTCAGCCGGGCATCCAGCCACACAACTTTGGTATGCTCGAAACGGCATCATTACTCCAGAGATGGAGTACATCGCCGTCCGGGAGAACCTCGGCCGCGAACGTTTCGAGGCGAAAACGAACGGCAGCCATCATCCCGGTCAATCGTGGGGAGCTATGATTCAGGGCTACATCACCCCGGAATTTGTGCGGGACGAAGTGGCGCGGGGTCGTGCCATTATTCCGGCCAACGTCAATCATCCGGAAGCCGAGCCGATGATCATTGGGCGGAATTTTTTGGTGAAGATCAACGCGAACATCGGCAACTCGGCTGTTGCCTCCAGTATCGAAGAAGAAGTCGAGAAGATGCGTTGGGCCACGCTCTGGGGTGCAGATACGGTGATGGATTTGTCGACGGGAAAAAACATTCACACCACGCGAGAATGGATCATTCGGAACAGTCCGGTTCCGATCGGAACCGTTCCAATCTATCAAGCGCTCGAAAAAGTCGGTGGCCGCGCAGAAGAACTGACTTGGGAAATTTACCGCGACACGCTGATCGAGCAGGCCGAACAAGGTGTCGACTACTTCACAGTGCATGCCGGCGTACTGCTGCGGTTCATTCCCCTCACCGCTCGGCGAATGACCGGGATCGTTTCGCGTGGAGGTTCCATCATGGCGAAGTGGTGTCTCGCTCATCACCAGGAGAGCTTTCTTTACACCCACTGGGATGAAATCTGCGAGATCATGGCGGCTTATGATGTCAGCTTTTCAATCGGCGACGGTTTGAGGCCTGGCTCGATTGCTGATGCGAATGATGAAGCGCAATTTGCCGAACTAGAGGCGCAAGGAGCATTGACTCGGCGAGCTTGGGAACTTGGCGTGCAAGTGATGAACGAAGGTCCTGGTCACGTACCGATGCATATGATCAAAGAAAACATGGAGAAGCAGCTCGAATGGTGTCACGAAGCTCCGTTCTACACGCTCGGGCCTTTGACCACGGATATCGCGCCGGGATACGATCATATCACCAGCGCAATTGGTGCCGCTATGATCGGTTGGTACGGCACCGCGATGCTTTGTTATGTGACACCCAAGGAGCATCTGGGATTGCCAAACCGCGATGATGTGAAACAAGGAGTGATCGCCTACAAAATCGCTGCGCATGCTGCCGATCTCGCGAAGGGGCATCCGAGCGCCCAATACCACGACGACGCGATCAGCAAAGCGCGCTTTGAATTTCGTTGGGAGGACCAATTCAATCTGAGCCTCGACCCGGAGACTGCGCGAGCCTATCACGACGTTACCCTGCCGCAGGAGAGTGCAAAGACCGCGCATTTCTGTTCCATGTGTGGACCGCACTTTTGTTCGATGAAAATCACCGAAGAGGTGCGCAAGTATGCGGCGGAACGCGGAGTATCAAACGATGAAGCATTGGTTACCGGTCTGCACGAAAAGGCAGAGGAATTTGCTAAATCGGGCGCGAAAATTTATCGGTGAGTCGGCGGCCACTGAACTCTGAGGCAATTTTCGCGTTGCGCTACCGAAGATGTGTTTCGGTCCGTGCTCGGCTAAGCTTGCTTGCGCTGGAAATGAAGTATGCAGAGCCATGAAACGTCACACACATATAACTCACCCCTAGCGGATTATCCCGACTCTCGCTAGAATGAGACAGTGAAGTTAGGAGTAGACTTTGGAACTAATCGGATCGTAGTAGCCGCTGCCGATCGTGGCAATTATCCCCTCGTCAGCTTCGAAGCACCGGACGGGACGTCGCCCGATTGGTTTCCTTCGTTGGTGGCGGTCTGCGGCGACGAGCGCCTTTACGGGTGGGATGCCTACGATAAGCAAGGCGACGAATCCTGGACTGTCATCCGGTCGGTCAAACGCCTCTTGGAAGACGCAGGTCCCCAAACCCTGCTCGATCTAGGTGAACAACAGCTCAGACTGGCCGGGCTGCTGGACGGTCTCACCAGCGCTCTGCTCGCTTCTCTGCACCAACGCTCGAATCTGCGCATCCCTTCGGGCGATGCGCTCAAGATTGTCCTCGGCGTGCCGGCCCACGCAAACAGCAATCAGCGATTCCTGACGGTGGAGTCGTTTCGCAACGCCGGTTTCGAAGTACTCGGAGTACTTAACGAACCCAGCGCCGCCAGCATCGAATTCGGCCATCGCCAGCGCCAAAGCAAGGAGAGTCCCGAAACTATGCTCGTTTACGATCTGGGCGGCGGTACCTTCGATGCTTCGCTTGTCACGCTGGATGAAAATGTCCATCACGTTATCGCTTCGGAAGGCATCCCGACCATCGGCGGAGACGACTTCGACCAGATCCTCGCTGAGCTGGCGCTCGAGGCCGCCGGAATCAATCAAACGGCCGGTGACAGTCTTCCAGCCGCGGCCTGGTTCCGTCTGCTCGAAGAATGCCGCCACAAAAAGGAAGCGTTGAATCCGAACTCACGCCGCATCACGATCGATCTAGAGCACGCGCACCCGGATTGGCCACCGGTCCAAATTCCCGTCGCAGATTTCTACGAAACCGCCCGCCCAGCGGTAGAAGAAACTATCCACGCCGCCGAAGATCTGACCCCCCAATGTGACGTGCTTTACATCACCGGGGGCGGAAGCGAGCTACCCTTGATCGCACGCATGCTCCGCGAACGTTTCGGCCGTCGCGTGCGCCGCTCGGCTTATGCGCGCTCGGCCACTGCGATCGGTTTAGCGATTCAAGCCGATCAACCCGAAACGTATCGCTTGAGCGAGCGCCTATCGCGTTCCTTTGGCGTCTGGAGGGAAGAGAACTACGGTTCAACCATCTTCTTCGATCCGTTATTTGAAAAGGGGGTCACCTTGCCTTCACCGGGCGAGCCAAATCTCTCTATCTGCCGCTCTTATTCTCCGGTCCACAACATTGGCCATTTCCGCTTCCTCGAATGCAGTCACCGTTCCCCGTATGGTGCGCCGAGCGGCGAAATCGCCCTCTGGGATGACATCCGCTTTCCCTTCGATCCGGCACTCGCGAACGCATCCGATCTGCAGACTACGCCCGTCGTCCATTCACCGGGGGCAGCCTCGCAAAAGGTCGAGGAGCGCTATGAATGTGATTCCGGCGGCGCGCTTACGGTTACCGTCGCTAACTGCACCGCCGGTTATTCACGCACCTATCGTCTCGGTCGCTGGTCCCTCGATACCAAGCCGGTGAAACCAGCCCGCAAAAGGAAAAGATAGCTCACTCACCGGACTTTGTTGACGTTGCGTAGCTTTGACCAAGGTTCAGTTTGGCGTTCCATCGGCGGATGATCCGATGATCGTTCAGAAATCTAAGCAGCTGATTTGCGCAGCACTGCTATCGGCATCGAATAGATCTCCAACTTAAAATTGCGATCGGATTTAATCGTTGGATCGTTTGCGGCTGGAGCACGAGCATCGGCCTCGTCCTTGACTTCGACAATCGCCACGCCCCATGCCCCTTTCGGGTCAGCGACCGGGCCGAAGACAACTGCAATCCCCCAGGCAGGCGCACTGCGAATTCGCGCCCGCCCGGTTCATCAACTCACCATGAGCTTAAGTTTAGCAAACAAGTAAGGGACGTCATCGGCGTGCGGCGTTAGCTTAGTTACCGCTGGTCGTGACCCGCTTCAGCGGCCCGTCGGTATCGGCGAACTCGCCGCTGTTCAAGACCTGGACACCTGCGTCGGGCTCGCCGTTGAATGGGGTGACGATGCCTGGACCACCTGCTTTTACCACGTCCTCAGGATTGTTGAACCAAAGGCCCAGGTGATAAAGCTGGACCGGGGTCGTCGCGGGATTCTGCGTGGCATCGGGAATACGCTTCGGATCGTGGAACGGATCGCTCGGAGCAGCCGCAACGCCTGGCGCCACGATGAAAGTCTCGATATTGAAGCGGCCGATGAACTCGCCGAAGCCGACACCGTCATCATTGGTGTTAATATCTCCCTGATACCAGGACAGGCCGAAAGGAAAATTAGGCACTTGAATCACGAAAAAGTCGAAGTTCGTGTTGGCCGGCAGACCCCAAACTTTGACCTTCAATATTTCGACCGGGCCAACGGATTCGATTTTTACCCGGCCGTGAGCTTGGGGCGCAACTTTAGGGAAATTTGCCGGTCCCGCTGAGCGCACGAGATCGAACTTGAAGTCGTCTCCATCCTTGTCGGTGTCAAAGGCCAGAGCTGACGACGATGTCAGGGCCGCGACTGCAAGAGCGGCGAGTCCGGCGATCTTCACTTTGGCGAATCGGTTTAGAACATTGCTGGTGGTTTTCATTGGTATTTGTCCCAACCAGGTGTGGCTGGGCTTTTGTGCTGTTTGTCGGTTTTTTAGGGTTTGGTTTGCGCGGTGAGCCGACCGGCCATCGGATGTTGGTTTCTGATGGCGGATCTCAGCCTGTACTAAGGGATCGCGGTTCCGAGGTTCGCCGAATTTTGAAAAAAACTGGGCAGAACATTTCGTTCTTGTGCTCGTTCGCGAGCAGCGCGTGACCTGGCGGTCCGGGACGGACCGCCCCATCCTCGTTTAGCCTGCGGGCGCGGAGGGTTATGTCGTCCGGCGAATTACAACGGGCTCGGGAGAATAAAGCGGGCGACGTCAGCTCCTTCAGCGGAATGCCGAATTGAGAAACGGAATGACATGCGAATTGACCTCTCGGATGTGGGGACCGTCATTCAGTTGTTTAGGTGCAAGCTTCCGGATCGACGCGCCGGGAATCGCACCAGCCAGACCATGGGCGAAAGAGAACGGATGGATCGGGTCGTTCGGAGTTGCCATGATCAGAGTTGGTACGCGTACTGCCGTCGGCACTCTCAAGATCGAGTCCCGGTTGACCCATCGGCAAATATTGCAAACGAGCAACCGCGGCCTCCCGTAAGTTGGGATCTGCCACCACGCAACGGATTTGCCCCAAGAGGGACTTTCCTGCGTCTGCACTTTGCGTGGCGATTACACGGTAGATATCACTCTTTTCCAGTCTCTGCAGCGCGCTCTCCGGCGATGGCTCTCGAAGAAGTCTGACCACCTCCGCATAAGCTGCGATAGCCGGTGCCGACATGTAACCGTTCAACCACGCTGGCCGGCAAAGAACCAGTGCGACGCAACGTTCCGGGTGGCGCAACGCAGCCTGCAAGGCGACGGCTGCTCCCATCGAAATGCCGCCTAGCACCGCCGTTTCAATCTGGAGGTGGTCCATGAACGCAACCAAATCGTCTGCGAAAACATCAAGCCGCAGCTTCTCTGGATCGCCCAGCTGAGTGGCGCCATGCGCCCTGAAATCAAAAGCTGCCAGAAATCGTTGCGAGCCGATCTGTGGCTCCTGATCAAAGCGCTGCATCCATTTTTCGGCGAGATCTTTTTCGCCGACTGACCAGCAAATCAGGGCCAGCTTGGACAGCTGATAACTTTCAGTGACGGACTTACCTCAGAGGTCACAGCGATGGACTTGGTGGTTGCCAAGGCGGGGCGAGATTTGGAAGCCAAGAAGTAGAACCCGATCCCAGAAATGACCGCCAGAAGCGCGACGCCAATCCCAAGCCATCTCGCCACCCTCCACCCACCCTTTTCCAGCATGTGTTTGAGGAAAACGACGGCCGGCTCCGGGATATTTTTAAGTCGCTCGAGTGGGAGCGGCGCATGCAGGTGCTGGCCCATCACTTGAATAGTCGTACCGGTGAAGGGCACCTTACCCGTCAGCATCTCCCAGAGAGTCACACCCAAAGAATAAATGTCGGCAACGAAGATTGCTATCGAAGGCCCGATAAGTCACACCCATCGCACCGCGACCCAGCTCGATCGGCGTACCGTCGTCGCCGGTTTAGAAGCTCATAATGATCAAATCTCTGGGGCGACGATGCCACCGGTTTCTCCGCATCGGTTAGACCTGATGCCACTTTGGGATCGAGCGCACCCTGGAGCTGGCAGACCGGGCATCGCTCGGAGGGAAGCGAAGCCGGAATCTTTGTACCGCACTTTGGACAGCTAGAAACCGCCCTGTTCGATGCGGCTGTTCCAGCTTTCTCGTCAACCGGTGCATCTTGGGGAGCGTCATTCATAGGCGGCCTTCCGCGATCACCAGCGCATCACAGAGAGCGCGGATTTCCTCATCGATGTCCGCCGGGTCCGAAACCGTGCGACCAACCTCCTGGCGCAGAAATGTGGCGTACTGCCTGCGAAATCGATGGATCGAAGTCTTAGCCGCGCCGGTGCTGACACCGAGCGTTTTGGCTACTTCGTCGTAGGATGGCGGTGCTTGACCCGCGCCGACCCCCACGAAGGCACTCAACGCTTCGAATCGCGGCGTCTCGCCACAGGCCAGCGTACTGTTCGCGCAAACGGTCTACCGCCCGAGTCAGCAAGGTCATTGCCCAACGAGCGTCGAAAATTTTCTCGGCGGTCAGATGATCGGCCGGTTCCACCCGGTAACGATTCTCTGCATCCTCCGCATCGAGAACAACAAATTCAAGGTTCCCGCCGCGTTTGAGAGAGCGGGCGCGATCTGCCTCGTCCGCCAGGAAGTTCCGGAACGAAGCGAGCAGAAACGATCGAAACTTGCCTTTCAGTGGATCGGCCCGCTTGAGTGCTCGGTGTTCCAACAGATGCAAAAAGAACCCTTGGGTAAGATCTTGCGCGTCGTGCGGTGCGTGTCCGCGGCGCCGAGCAAAAGCGTATAACGGATACCAATAATGCCGGCAGAGCTCAGTGAGTGCCGCCTGACTCCCGGGCAATCGACTCTCTGCAGCGGCAAGGATCACGGTCCAGCACGTAGTATGAAACTGTGCCGGGTCACCCGATATCGAGCCGTGCTCCTGATTCACCGGAATCTCTCATTTAGAGCAGCGCATCATTAAAGCAGCGGATAATTTCTGTGTCGACACGGAATTTAATCGTTTTCTCGGTCGTCTGGTAAACCTGGTTGCTTTTCAACCGCACCTGAAACCAGCGATTTTTTCATCGACTGAAGAAGGACTAGTGCGATCAGAGCGAGCCCGCCCAAGATTGATCCTAAGAGTCTTTTCATTAAAGATTTTTCTGCTGCCCAGCGCCAGCCTCAGCGTGTACGGACGACTGGCCTTTTACTCGGTACTAAGGGATTTCGCTTTCTGGGTTTCAGGAATTTCTGAACTTCTTTCGACCAGAAGCTGAAGTTATGGCTTAGTATCGGCCGAGGAGAGACCCGTCATGCTCTCACCGTAAATTTTCGTGGGGAGTCCCTCTTAAAGTTGATCTAGTCCAGAAAAGCGATATGGGGACCATCAATTTCATATTCGCCCACGGAGCCGGTGCGCCCTCCTCGCATCCGTGGATGCAGCGCTGGGCGGCAAGGCTGGAGAAGATTGGAACCGTTTCCGCTTTCGACTACCCGTACATGAAGGAACTGAGGAAGCGCCCGGATCCATTGCCGAAACTCATCGCTGCTCATCGGGAAGTTCTGACTCGAGCTCGACAGTTACACGGGGACCCAATCGTTCTTATCGGAAAAAGCATGGGAGGACGGGTGGGATGCCACCTTGCGTTCGAAGAAGATGTGGCCGCAGTCATCTGTCTTAGCTATCCGCTCTGCGGAGGAGGTGATCGAACAAAGCTTCGCGCGGAGGTGCTTCACCAGTTGACAACGCCGATTCTGTTCGTGCAAGGGACCCGCGACCGGCTCTGTCCTTTGGATCTGCTCGAATCCACTCGGCGAGAGATGAAGGCGCGCAATGAGCTTTACGTAGTTGAAGGTGGAGATCATTCGTTGCTCGTCGAAAAAGCTCGACTCAAAGCGAACGGCCAGACGCAGGACGAAGTCGATCAGGGAGTTATGGGGGTTATCGAATCTTTTGTCGCCGAAAACTGCACGCAATATCTTTCTCCCCGGCCCGTCTAATACGAAATGCCAAAAGGAAGCCCTCAAGAACCGCCGAGTCATGGCTATCCCAATTCGTTGGCAGCACAAGCCTGGCAGGACTGGCCAAGTCCGGAGCGAGCCCAGCTTGGGATCGAACGCCTCGAGACTCTTACTGGGTTCCTGAGCGTCGCGTACCAGGCCAGTCTCCTAAATGAAGAAGGGCGCCCGGTCGTATGTCGCCTTGCTCTCTGTCCCCCTTCCGCCCTGGAGGCCCAGGACTTATTTCTGTATGGCTTCCACGTTTCCCGGTTTTGCCAGCAGCGCCCATTCGACGAACAAGAGATTCGGCGACTTAGTCCGGCTGCGACCTTTTACCGATCCATCATGGCTGTCACTTGGTCTTCGCGGAACGGATTTACGATCTTCGGGACAGTAGCAACCGGTCAATGGTCCAGGGATCTGGTGGCAGATTTACAGGGAATGATCCACTCAATTCCAAATTGGCTTATCGTCCATATCCGGGGTCCTGGCAATCTCGTCGTCTATCGCGGCTCGGAACGGCTCGCTACTTTGTTGAATGGCCGCGTGGAAGGACATGGATTCAATGTGTTCGGTTCTTCATGGATGACAGAACGATTCTGGAATGTACGAAACGAGTCCAAGGAGTTCAGCCGGATAGGCAACGAATTAGATGTCCAGCTGGGGCACGATCTGTTAGACAATTTCGACGCGAATTTCTTCAAACGTGTAGTACGAGAGATACGCGACAAACGGCACGGGGGCACGCTGGTCTTTGGACCTCGTCCGATATTGGCCAAACTTCTTGATCCCGGTGGCCCGCTTAGCGCCAAATATCGAGTGGACACCCAATTATCATCCCGGCCGTACAAAGCGCTCCTCGATAAGATTCTTCAACGGCTCGTTTTCCTCGCAAAGAGGAACGGGAAAAACTCAGTCGGTTGGCTCGAATTTGTCGAATGGGGCGAAGAAATGCCGTACAGCATTTCCAACCAATATCTCGATTTGGCCGGATGGCTTGCCGATATGGCGACCGTCGACGGCTGCCTCCTGCTGGACTCTCGTTTTTCTGTGTTGGGGTACGGAGTCGAGATCCAGGTGCCTTGCTATGAGAGTGAGATCGTCTACCGAGCATTGGATTCCGAAGCCAAGCAGAGGATTCCAGAATCCGCGGAGCGAGCCGGGACTCGGCACCGTTCGGCTTATCGGCTTTGCCGAGATTGTCCTCAGTGTATAGCGGTGGTGATCTCCCAGGATAGCATGGTGCAGTTCGTCGCAAGTATTGGCGACCAGGTTACCTATTGGAATCACCTCAACTTTTAGGCCAGCTCGAGAAAACCGGGTCGACTGCACGAAAGGCATTCAAGAGGGTTAAGCTTGATGGATGAATTTTCAGCCAACGAATGGGAATAAGAAATGGTGGCAATAGATCTGGCAATAGAAGAAGCCCGAGGACTACGAGGAATGCTGGACGGAACTAGATGTGGCGCAGATCTAAAGGGCAAAATATTCACCGAAATTTCCAGAAGAATTGCGGAAAGTGGATAGCACGAATAAAAGCGACCATCTAGGATCCCCCGTCGATCAGACAGCTTTGTTCGGATGGATTCGTCGGCATGGGCCAATGGATATGGTATGAAGAAGTTTAGGACGATCTAAGGTCGTGCTTTTAGACCCCGTACCCCCACTTTATAATGCCGTTCAGGCAATCTAATCGAGGTGCTTTTACTATGACGCAAGAACAAAGAGAGGCTGTGGTGGATCTTCTTCTTCTTGGCATGTTTGCCGATGCTCCCCTCAGAGTCAGCGAAGATCAGAAACTACTCTCCGTTATCGAAGAGATCGGCTGGGAGTCTTATCAAGCTCCCGATCTCTATCTCCAATCTGCGATCGCCAAAGCTCGTGACGCCACGGATACGGAAGGTGGCATCAAGCACCGACTGGAGAAGATCGGCCAGGAACTGAACGACCACGGTCTACGACAGCGAGCGTTGGATTATCTCACTCAGTTTCTAGGTGTTGACGGGGCCGTCGACGCGGAAGAAACGAAGTTTCTCGACCTTGCCAAGACAGCGTTGAAGACAAGATAGGGCGAATGGGCGACGCGGCGAAAGGGCGAGTGGACGTGGAGATCTGTCGGCGTGATCTGCCATTACGGTAGAAAACCTCGGCGCTTTGGTCGGTACGCCCTTTGGTTATACTTCCCCATGCGCCGGGTTTGAGCCATACGTTGCCCGCCGATTAGAGTGACTTCGGTTTGTGACTAAACCGGCTCAATGTTCCCTTCCTTGCGGGACTGGCATTCTGTGGAAAAATGCTCCTGGTGCTAGGACGCGCCGTACCCTGAGAAGGAAGTCGGCTCGGCCATTCGTCGGATCCCGCTTACTGATTGCTCTCGCTGTTCAGAATGTTTCGGCGGGCGAACCGGTCGTTGCTCTGGCGGCGCAGAATCACAAAGGTATTGTTGTCGCCGTACATCGCCCAGGGACCCGGAGAAACCTCTTTGAATTCGACGAAGCGCCAATCGCACGCGTCTCTGCTACCCAGTCCCAGATAGTCCCGGACGGCCGGAGAAACGTCGAGTCCAGCGCCAAGATTCAGGTTCGGACGCGGACGCTCATTGCCAAAGACGTACTGCCAGTGATCCGTGCGGAACGGGCCGCAATCTTCCCACTGGGCATAGCAGACGCGTCCGTTGTGCCGAATGGCGATCCAACGGCTCTTTAGCACCGTCTGTCCATCCCGAACAAAAGATTGTTTGAACCAAGGAATGACTTGAGCGGCTTCCGGCTTGGTATGGCCACCTTCGACGTCATTATAGGGCAGCGCCACGTAAAACGGATTCTGGCGCGGAACGAAATTAACCGGGATGTAATTGCGCCGACCGGCCGGATCCGGGTTATCGTATCCGCCGTAGCTGCCGCTCCAATACTTGTCCCAAGAACTCTTGTCGTTAGGAACCGGGTTATTGCCAGAGGGCCGTTCGCCGACCCAGAAAATCGTGGTCACGATGTTCAGTTTCCAGGGGTATCGTCCCCCACCGATTGCGAGGCCGTTGCTGCGGCCCATCAATGAAGGACCGGTCTGATAGCGGGGCCCATCTCCGGTGAAAGTTGTCTTAGTCGGCGACATGATGACCTTTGGCTCAACTTTGAGCAGCGCGTTCTCGCGCAGCTTCATCGCGTATTTCGCGAAATCAGTACTACTCTCGTACTGAGTTTGAGCAAAGGCAGCACCACCTAACAATAAAGAAGCCGTCGCCAATAAAGGGATAAGTGACCGCATGGGGAGTGAGTTTGTTTCTTTTACGGGCACTCGATAGGAAAGAGCAAGAGATTTCTGCATTTTTACAACTCAAATCTGCGTCTTTCCGAGATTTTCAGGCAAATACGGCTAAAACGTGCCCTACTTTAGCGCGTTTAGGACAATTTCAATAACTTTCAGTATCGAAATAATACGGAATCACGGCAGTAATTGGTTTCGTCGATTTCGGGATAGTCCAAAGTAAAGTGCAGCCCGCGGCTCTCTTTCCGAGATAGCGCGGAATCGACGATTAGACTTGCTACGGTGCAAAGGTTGCGCAGCTCGAGCAGATCGGTGGTTAAATTAAAGTCCCAATAAAAATCCTGGATTTCCCGCTGCAAGTTCCGCAGCCGCGTGCTCGCCCGCTGAAGACGTTTACTAGTGCGAACAATACCGACGTAGTCCCACATCAGCCGGCGGATCTCGTCCCAGTTATGATAGATTACCACGAGCTCATCCACATCTTGCGCATGACCGGGTCGCCACTCCGGGAGCTGCACCTGCTGATGATATTTGGAGTATTTTGGCCGCAAGAGCGCGGCGGCGCAGCGCTTGGCCAGGACCACCGCTTCCAGGAGCGAATTGCTCGCCAGCCGATTGGCTCCGTGCAGACCGGTGCAAGCCACTTCGCCGACGGCGAAAAGCCCCCGCAAAGTCGTAGCGCCATCAATATCTGTACGAACACCTCCACATTGATAATGAGCGGCGGGAACGATCGGAATCGGCTGGATTGTGATATCAATCCCGAGACCCAAACAGGTCTTATAAATGTGAGGAAAACGCTCCTTAATGAAGTCTGCCGCTTTCCGAGTGATATCGAGATACATGCAGGGCGCACCGGTACGCTTCATTTCTGCATCGATGGCCCGAGCGACAATGTCGCGGGGCGCCAGAGCCCCCAGGCGATGATACTTGGTCATGAATTCACGACCATTCGCATCAACTAGGATACCGCCCTCGCCTCGGACCGCTTCGGTGATGAGAAACGACCTGGCCTCCGGATGAAAAAGGCAGGTCGGATGAAACTGAATGAATTCCATGTTGGCGATCGCCGCTCCCGCTCGCCATGCCATCGCGACGCCGTCACCGGTGGCGATGTTTGGGTTGGTCGTGTACAGATAAACCTTGCCGCAGCCACCGGTAGCGAGAATCACGCGATCGCTCCGCAACCATTTTACGGCACCCGCTTCTTCATCCAAGATGTAGACGCCAACCACTCTATCTTCCGTGGTGAAACCTAGCTTCCCCGTCGTGATGAGATCGACGGCCATATGGTTTGGGAGCACGGTGACGTTGGCCGTTGCCCCTACCGCCGCAAGCAAGCGCTGCTCGATTTCACGGCCGGTCGTGTCGTGGTAATGGAGGACTCTACGCTTTGAGTGCCCGCCTTCTCTGGTTAAATCGAGTTCTCGGTGGCCGTCCTCCAGGACCCGTTCATCGAAATTCACGCCCCACTTGATCAGGTCCTGGATCGCTGCTGGGCCTTCCGTGACGATCGTCCGCACGACCTGTTCGTTGCACAAACCAGCGCCGGCGATGAGAGTGTCTTTCAGGTGCAAGTCGAAGGAATCTTCCGCACTCGTTACCGCAGCGACGCCGCCTTGCGCCCAAGCCGTACTCGATTCCCCCACCGATCGTTTCGTCACCAGTGCCACAGAGCCATACTGCGCGACGTTCAGGGCCAGGCTTAACCCGGCGATCCCGCTGCCGATGATGACAAAATCAAACTGGTTCATTCCACGAGGCGGTTATCAATGAGCCGAGTTTTTCCAAAAAGGACGGCGGCGGCGAGCAACACAGGCGGCCGCAACTGGGAGGCGGTCTGCAGGTTCACTGGATCGACCGCGACGACGTAATCTACTTTGGCCAGTGGGGCGAGTTGGATTTGGGTTCGCATCCAATCTACCACTCCGGCGACTGAGCCCCGGCCTTCGCACACTTTCTTTTCTGCGCGTTGTAAGACCTGTTGAATGACAGGGGCTTGCTCGCGTTCTTCCGCGCTAAGATAAATATTACGTGAACTCATCGCTAAGCCGTCAGGCTCTCGGACTGTCGGATGGGCTTCCAGCCGGATGGGAAAATCCAGATCGCGGACCATCCGCTTAATGATGGCGAATTGCTGGAAATCCTTGGCTCCAAAAATCGCGATATCGGGGCGGAACAGATTGAACAACTTCGCCACGACGGTACACACGCCAGAAAAATGGCCGGGGCGCGATGCCCCGCACATCACCCGAGAGAGAGAGTTTTCAACGATCTCGATTGATCGGTCCGGATAATACATATCTGGGGCGCCCGGGCCAAAGACCAAGTCGCAGCCGTTCTGTTTAAGCATGGCCGAATCTTGCTCGAACGACCGAGGATACCGCCCAAAGTCTTCGGAAGGCCCAAACTGTATCGGATTCACAAAAATACTGGCCGCCGTTGTACCAGTGCCGCGCGCCAGTCTTTTTGCTCGACGGACCAGCGCGAGATGCCCTTCATGGAGGGCGCCCATTGTCGGAACTAAGACCAGCGGGCGTGGCACTTGAGAGACAACCTGCTGCAGCTTCGCCGGGTCGGTGACTATACGCATTGCTAAGACCGAATTTAGAAACTAGAGCTGGAAGCTAGAACGAAAACGTGGTGTCTGCGAGCGTGATCGCGAAGCGCCCAACTGTGATCTGCAATCTGTAATTTCTAACCCGCAACTTCTACCCTTCCATCACCTGCAAAAGTCCCCGTAAGGGAATTGCCGTCCATTTCGGTCTATTGTTCAGCTCGTAGCGCAATTCGTACATCGCTTTCAGCATGGAGTAGCTGCGGAGCAAAGCACGCAAGTCACCTCGATCGAAAGGAACAAAGACGGCATTAGCAGCAGCCTCCAGATAAGCACCAAGAAAGACCTGCCCGGCTCGAGTCGCCCAGAGATCAGCAAACGCGCCTAACGTCGGGCGATCTTCCGGACGAACCGTTCGGGATTCGAATAAACTGTAGTGCGCAGCATAGTGGAAAGAGCGAAGCATGCCTGCGACATCTACCATTGCCGATCGCTTCAGTCTGCGCTCTCCGAGCGGGCGAGCTGGCTCGCCTTCAAAGTCGAGAATCACATAGTCTTTTCCGGTGAACAGAATTTGTCCGAGATGATAGTCGCCGTGAACTCGGATCTTATGCACGTGAATTGTATCGTGCAGTAGATACTCGTGCGAACTCATCAACTTGTCGCTGATTGACAGTACCTGGTCCGCCAGCGCTCGCGGGTACTCGTCTAAGCCGTTCAGGTTCTTTCCAAGTAAAGCCATCGTCACCTTCGATTCGCTGCGGATTGATTGGTACACCGATCGTTGGTGTTGCAGCGTGAACAGCTCCGGACGAAAGTCGGGCGAGTCCGCATCGGCGGCTAGTGCCAAGTGCATTTCCGCTGTTCGTTGGCCGAGGAGGCGGACCGTTTCAAGGTGGACACCTTCAATTACCGTGAGCAACTGCTCAGGAATCTGATCCCAAAGCCCAAGCTTAGGTGGCTCCGGCAGGGTCGGATCACCAAGCACGCGATCAAAATAACGGTCGACCGCCGCGAGCGTTTGAGTCCAGCCTTCCTGTTCGTTATTGGTAAATGCCTGTGCCATCGCCAACGCAGCCGGATCCTGACCGCGGGCGATATACTCCATATCGCCCAGATAGCTCGGTACGTGGGCAAAGCCGCAGCGCTCACTCAACTGCTTGGTGACTTCCAGATCCGGATTTAAGCCTTCGTCCAATTTTCGGAATAGCTTCAGGAAAATCTGTTCGCCGTAAATGATTGAGCTATTGCTCTGCTCCACCTTCAAAGTCTTCGAGATTTCCGGCAGTCCATTATCGGCCATCTCCAGCAATCGTTTGGAGCGGCTCGGGCTAAGTTTCCCAATTCGCCCGGTGAGTGATCCACCCGAAACAATCGACTGCAAAAGCGCGTGCTGGAAACTAGTCGAGGCCACCGCGTCGACCAGCAAATCGCCTTCTGCTCCAACTTTGGCTATGACGGCACCCGGATATTCGACTTCGATTGAGCGCGCCTCGTCTCCGGACACCAACTTGACCGGTAATGCGTAGAGATCACGCGCTCCTTCCGAAAAATTCACGCCGATGAGAAGGAATTGGGTTGAATCGCCCCCACCCAACTCCACTAAGTCAGCCAACGCCGTACTAACGATGCTGCGCGACTTGCTGCGATACCATCGGCACCCGCGCATATAATGGATTAGATCCCGTTCAAGAAATTTCGTGCCGGCGGGCGAATACCACCAAGCCGGGCTGCCATCGTAAGCGATCGTCGGAAGATATTTTTCGCCGTCGGAAACGCTCCCCGCCTCCGGCGGGGTTAACAACAACCAATAGAATGTGGTTGGACCCAGAGTGATGGGGTAGAGCGTGTCCCGAATCACCGGAAACCGGCCATGGCCGAATGCGTCTTCGGGAGTCCAGCCCACCCACGGTTGGAGATCCAACTCAACCGCCTGGGTAAAACGCGCCAAATTGATCACAACCAAGATTGTTTGTGTCTCATAGGTGCGGGTGAAAGCCAGCACCTTGTTATTCGAAGGGAACAGCATCCGAAAATCACCATGGCCGAACGCCGGAAACCGTTTGCGCATGGCGATGATCCGACGCATCCACCAAAGAAACGAGGAGAGATTGGTCTCCTGCACTTCCACGTTCACTGCCTCATAGTGGAATTCGGGATCGATGTTGACCGGTAAAAACAGGGAATGCGGATTAGCTCGGGAAAAGCCCGCGTTCTTATCTGCGCTCCATTGCATTGGCGTACGCACGCCGTTGCGGTCGCCGAGATAGATATTATCGCCCATCCCGATCTCGTCACCGTAGTACAGGATCGGGCTTCCGGGCATCGAAAAGAGGATCGCGTGAATCAGCTCAAGCTTACGTCGGTTGTTGTTCAAGAGCGGAGCAAGCCGCCGGCGAATACCAAGATTGATGCGAGCGCGGGGATCGCGGGCGTAAACGCGATACATGTAGTCGCGCTCTTCTTCCGTCACCATCTCAAGGGTTAGCTCATCGTGATTGCGCAAGAAAATCGCCCATTGGCAATTTTCCGGGATATTTGGCGTTTGGTCGAGGATATCCACGAGCGGATAGCGATCCTCCATGTGCAGCGACATATAAATCCGCGGCATGATCGGAAAGTTGAACGCCATGTGACATTCGTTTCCTGTCCCGAAGTAAGCGACTGCGTCGTCGGGCCACTGATTGGCTTCCGCCAGGAGCATTCGGTCGACATATTTGGCATCGATGTGAGCTCGGACCTTCTGGAGATATTCGTGAGTCTCCGGCAGATTCTCACAACTCGTTCCTTCGCGTTCGTAGAGATAGGGGACCGCGTCGAGTCGAAGTCCATCCACCCCCATATCGAGCCAAAAATCCACGACCTTGTACATCGCGGAACAGACTTCCGGGTTATCATAGTTCAGGTCCGGCTGGTGCGAATAGAAGCGATGCCAGAAATACAACTTGGTGACCGGGTCGTAGGTCCAGTTACTCAGCTCAGTGTCCTTGAAGATGATTCGCGCATCCTGATACTTATTCGGATCATCCGACCAAACGTAATAATCGCGCCACGGGTCTCCCGCTACCGCTCGTCGTGATCGTTGAAACCAAATGTGCTGATCGCTGGTATGGTTCAACACCAATTCAGTGATCACCTTGAGCCCGGCTTCATGTGCGGCCTCGAGGAATTGTCGAAAATCATCCAGGGTTCCATACGAGGGATGCACGTTATAGTAGTCCGCTATGTCATAACCGTCATCGCGGAGTGGCGAGGGATAGAACGGTAGCAGCCAGATCGCGGTGACGCCGAGGTTCCGCAAGTAATCGAGTTTACTGAGCAACCCCTGAAAGTCTCCGATGCCATCATTATTGGCATCACAAAAGGTCTTGATATGGAGCTGGTAAATTATTGCGCCTTTAAACCAATTCGAGCTAGCTGGTTTGGCGACAGCCTGTGTTTCGCTGGTTGGAATCTGCATACGAAGTCAAGAATGAGCAGTAGAGCGGTGATCGATCCGAGGTGGCGGCGCAATGCTATGGGGATAAAAACATCGTCTGCTATGCGCCTCCTTCGGGCGGTGTAGAAGTGGGTCAAGCTTAGCCGGAAATTCAAGTGACACTGCCGAAATTTTGCAGCCCGTCGCGCTGCGAGTTCAAGTTAGAGAATAATTGGTAGTTCGTGAACGGCCCGACTGCGAATCCGCTGCGGCAGATCGCGCCGCGCTCCAAGACATACCTGTTCGGAGATTTCGGGCGAGCCGTCGCCGGCGAAGGCGGCTCGTTCAACGGGCCAGCCATTTTATCGCTAAAAACAGTGTGTGCCATGTCGCTCCATTCCTAAATCCGACGCGCTGCTACGGAAACAGACCGCGGACCTTTTTCGCTTGCATCACCTTCTCCACCCCAATTGCTAAAGCGGCAAGCCGATGCGGGATCCTTTCTTCTTTGGCCCGTTTGATTACCGCCCCAAAGGATTGTTCCAAAACCCGGAAAAGGCGATCCATTACTTCGGTTTCGTTCCAGAAAAAACTCTGCAGGCTTTGAACCCATTCAAAATACGACACTATGACGCCGCCGGCATTACAGAGAATGTCGGGAAGTACGAATATTTCGTTCCACCGTTGGAATAGCACCTTGTCAGCATCAACGGTGGTTGGACCGTTCGCAGCCTCGGCCAGAATTCGGCATTCGATCTTGGCGGCATTGTTTCGATTAATGACGCCGCTGACGGCGGCCGGGATCAGTACGTCGCACGGAGTGGTAAGTAATTCGTTAACCGGGATTGGGTCTGCGCCGGAAAATCCGGCCAATGCACCGTATTTCTCCACGTGCTTGTCAACCGCTTTGATGTCGATGCCGTCATCGTTGCGGTAAGCCCCCGAGATGTCACTGATCGCGATCACATGCATGCCATTCTTAAATGCGAGACCGCGGGCGGCGACCGCTCCGACGTTCCCATAGCCTTGGATTACCGCCGTTCCGCCGGACAGCTTCAGCTTTAACTGGTGGGCAGCACGCTCAATCAAATAGACCGTTCCCCGCCCGGTCGACTCGCGACGCCCATAGGTCCCCCCGACGCTGACCGGTTTTCCCGTTACAATTCCCGGCACTGCGTACCCTTGATGGGCGGAGTAGGTATCCATGAACCAAGACATGATCTGTTCATTTGTCCCCATGTCAGGACCCATAATGTCGGTGTGAGGCCCGATAAACGGAATCATCTCCTGCATGTAGCGCCTGGATAGTCGTTCCATTTCGCCCGCGGACAGCTTTCGTGGATCGCAATCAATTCCACCCTTGGCGCCGCCGTATGGGAGACCGCTTAAAGCGCATTTCCAGCTCATCCACATTGATAGAGCCGCGACTTCTCCCAGGGTCAGTCCGGGTGCGAACCGGGTACCTCCTTTGGTCGGCCCCATCGACAGGTGATGCTGTACCCGGTAGCCCTGGAATACTTTGGTCGAGCCATCATCCATTCGGACTGGCACGGCCACAGCGACCGATCGTTTGGGATACATCAGGCGTTCGCGGAAATTATCCGGGATCTGTAAGTAATCCGCGATCAAGTAAAATTGATCACAAGCCATTTCGAACGTTGGGTCGCTGTAAATTTGCTGCATAGAGGGCCGGATACGACCAGGGCTGCACTGCCGGCGGCCCTTTTGCGATTCAGGCGAGGCGTTGAGGTCTGAGGAACCGAGAATTCACTGTTCGTAGAATGTCTCGCATTTTCGTAATCCGCAACCCCGGAAGCAGCGGAGGAAACGCCGTCAGCACCGGGAACGCTGGGAGCGCCCAAGAGGTGATTGGTGAGAGGTGGGGCGTGGTCAGGACATCGGTAACGCCGCAGAGTTGCTAATCACCTCCCACTCCTCACTTCTCACCTCTCACGGCGTTTCCTGCGTTCTTAAGGGCTATCGGCTATTGGCTATTGGCTATTTCACTGTATAAGACTCCAGATGGTTGGGAATGACCGGCCCGCAGGCACAACACGGTGGTATGAGGTTTTCGATACCCAAGGGTATGCGAGACCTCAGTATGACGCGCTTCTGGCCAAACTAGAGAGCTACCCTCCTTCCTATCTCCACGAGCTGGAACAGCGTCTCCATGCCAGTCTGCGGGAGCTCGGCATTACCTTTGGAAGCTTTCACATTGATCGAGCGAATACCTGGTTCTCTGATTTGCTGCCGCACCTTTTTCTGCCGGAAGAATGGGAGTTAATTACCCGAGGATTCCAGCAAAGGGTACGGGCGTTCGAGCTTCTTCTACAGGATGTTTACGGCAAGAGGGAAATTTTGCGGGAAGGCATCCTGCCCATACCTCTCATTCTTGGCAGCCCCCAGTTTCAGCGGAGCGCGGTTGGGCTGCAACCGACCAATGGACACTACCTGCATTTAAATGGGATCTGTCTTTATCGGGATGGGGACGGGCGACTTACGGTAAAACATCATTATTTCGGCCATCCTTCCGGGATTTCGTATATGATGCAGGACCGGCGGCTTCTCGCACGGGTGGTTCCGGACCTGTTTGAACATCTTCCGATTGAACCGATGGCAGACGTTCCGACCGAAATTTTGCTGCGGCTGCGCAGCATGGCGCGAACGACCGATCCTTCCGTAGTCCTGCTAAGCCCTGGAACGGCCAGCGCGGTTTACTCCGAGCACAGCTTTCTGGCTCGTCGCATGGGGATACCGTTGGTCCAGGGTGGAGATTTGCTGGTATTGAACGATTCACTGTTCCTTAAGACGGTTTCCGGCCTGGAGAGAATCGATGTGATCTATTCCCGAGTAGCTGATCCTTGGCTCGACCCACTGGTCTTCAAATCCGACAGTCGAATCGGCGTCCCTGGGCTTATCCATTGCGTGCGAAAGGGTACCGTCGCGTTGGTCAACCCGGTCGGGTCTCAGTTCGCTGACGATCGCAGCCTTTTGCATTTCTCGAGCACCATCATTCGCTATTACCTCGGTGAATGGCCAATCTTACCAACAATCCAGACCTATTGGCTCGGCGACCTGGATCAATGCGAGCTGGTGCTCGAACAACCCGAATCGTTCCAAATTCGGACTCTCACCGGCGAACGATTTTTCACCATCCACGATTTGGAGAGCGGCCTGGAGGAGCTTCGCAATATCGTCAGAAAAACGCCTCACCTATTTGTGGCGCAACCGAGAGAGGATGCCGCGAAAACTATTAGCTTGGTCAAGAACAGGCAGGTAGAACGCCTGCAAGATCACATTGTTTATGGGATGCGAAATGGCGATAAGCTGGAGCTGTTTCCCGGAGCGTTGACCCGTCTCTCAGCAAAACCGGAAGGGCGAACCGAATCTGAATTCGGCGGAGGCGGGAAAGATACCTGGGTGCTGCGCTCGCCGAGCGAGCCGAAATCCGTTCCGCCCAATTTTCATCCTGCTCAGGTCCTCTTATCGCGGCGCGTAACCAGCCGCGTGGCTGAAGCGTTTTACTGGCTCGGCCGCTATCTCGAACGATCGCAAGAAGTGGCGCGGATGATCCAATTTGTCGAAACGGTCGAGATGGAAGAGCTCAACGCAATTGAACGGAAACTGTATCGACCGATCTGGAACCGCTTGCTGCCGCCGCTCGATACTCCGGGCAAACGCGGTCGCCGCGGTATAAGCAATGTCCGGGAGCGCTATCGGCTTGTTCTCGAGCCCGACCAGCCTGGTTCGATCGCCTCCATGATTCGCATGGGTGCGGCCAATGCGAATTCTCTCCGGGAAGCAATCAGCCCGGAGGCGTGGTCCGTGCTTTCCGAGTTACAAAGCCGTTTCGAAAGCAAACGCATACAACCCCGAATCAGCGATACCGACGCTCGCCGTGTGACCAGACGATTGGCCCAATCGGTATTCACACTGGTGCCACAGTTCATTGCGATCGCTCAGCAGACGATGCTGGCGGATGACGGCTGGCGTTTCTGCGAATTAGGACTCTACCTTGAGCGGGCGGTTGGCACGGCAAACGCCACCTACGTGGTAGCGCAATCCATCCAACAGAGGGCTGGGACACGCCAGGGATTGGATATTGAACTCTCCGCCTTTCTTCGTCTGCTCGCCTGTCGCGACGCGTATCGACGTATTTATCAAGCTCGATCGGAGCCCGCGTCCGTCTTTGGATTTCTCTGGCAAAATTCGGAGATGCCGCGCTCGGTGATGTTTTGCCTCCAGCATTGCGCGGAGCTCCTTGGTGCCTCGCTACCTGCCGCTTCCGCCAATGCCGAATCGGGATTGACCTATTTGCACGGAATCATTCAGCAGGTTCGCCGGCTCGATTGGTATGCGTTTTTCGTCTCGGAGGTTGAAGACACGGAGCAGGTGGTACAAAGCGATCAACTAGTCGCTCTCATTGGTGACCTGCTCGATCGAATACAAGAGCTGCACCATGTGATCACGGACCATTTGCTGAGTCATCAAAGCATCATCTCAGAACCAGAACCGACGTTGTTTTAGATTCGGTGGGGATGCGCTCCTGCGCGTCCAATATAGGTCATATGGGTCCTATAAGTCATATAGGTCTGATGACCGCGATCGAATGGTGGATTTTTTTTGGCACAAACCCTTCCATCAAGTCTGTGACTTTAGTCGGCCCCCCTTCGCTCGCTGGTTTGTCGGCGGAGAAACCAATCTTTGCTATAATGCGATCGATCGGCATCTGGCGGAACACGGAGATCACGCTGCTCTGCACTTCATTTCCACTGAAATCGACACGCAGCGTTCTTTTACCTATCGGCAACTGGCCGAGGAAGTCACCGCATTTGCGGCTGTCCTGCGGTCGCTCGGTCTGAAACGCGGCGATCGAGCTATCATCTACTTGCCGATGATTCCCGAAGCCCTGTTTTCCATGTTAGCATGCGCTCGCATTGGGGTTATCCATTCCGTCGTTTTTGCCGGCTTCGCACCAGCCAGCCTGGCCACTCGCATCGATGACGCCGAAGCGAGCATATTGATTACGGCCGACGCCGGCTTACGCGGTGGTAAGCTTATCCCGCTCAAGCGTCTGGCTGACGAGGCGGTCGCTCTCGCCTTACGTCCGCCGCAACATGTCCTCGTCTGCCCGCGGGGCCTTGATCCCGATATGCCGTCTGATCCACGCCGCGATCGAGATTACGCGACATTACGGGAAGACCATCTGAATGACCAAGTTCCGGTGGAATGGCTCGAGAGCTCGGAGACGTGCTATCTGCTATACACCTCCGGTACGACCGCCAAACCCAAGGGAATCCAGCGTGATACCGGCGGCCACGCGGTGGCTCTTGCTCTGGCCATGCAAAACATCTTCTCCGGAAATCCCGGTGAAACGATGTTCACGGCCGCCGACGTAGGCTGGGCGGTTGGCCACTCCTTTGGGGTGTACGGACCCCTGATTCACGGAATGGCAACGATCATCTACGAAGGATTGCCGATTCGGCCGGACGGCGGAATTTGGTGGAAAATCGTGGAGCAGTTCCAAGCCACGGTCATGTTCACGTCGCCCACCGCCATTCGCACCCTCAAAAAACAGGATCCGGCTTATCTCACGAAGTATGACACCAGCTCATTGCGCTATCTCTTTCTTGCTGGTGAACCGTTGGATGAACCAACCTGGCGCTGGATTCACGAGGCGCTAGGGACTCCGGTAGTCGATAACTATTGGCAGACGGAAACTGGATGGCCGATCCTCGCGCTGCTGCCGCGAATCGAGGAACCCAAAATCAAGCCGGGCTCGCCCGGAATCGCGATGCCCGGCTATGACGCTCGCATCGTCGACCCAAGATCGGGCAAAAGACTGCCAGCAAATGAAAAGGGCGTTCTGGCACTGGGTCTTCCTTTGCCGCCGGGGTGCATGCCAACAGTTTGGAAAAATGACGAAGCATTTGCTGGGCACTACTGCAGCCAATTTAGCGCAGAGCAGCTCTATTCCACGTTCGATTATGCAATCCAGGACGAAGATGGTTACTTCTTCATTCTGGGTCGTTCCGACGATGTCATCAATGTCTCTGGGCACCGTCTGGGGACCCGCGAGATCGAAGAAACAATCTGTTCTCATCCGGCGGTCGCGGAAGCTGCGGCGGTTGGGGCCAAGGATGAGTTGCGTGGCCAGGCGGTTCATTGCTTCGTCGTAGTCAAACAGGCCGAGGCCTTCGAGTCCGAAGCGAAACAGAGCCAGTTACAAAAAGAAATCGAATCTACGGTGGTATCAAGACTCGGGTCTTTTGCCCGGCCAGCTGCTATTTACCTGATTCGTGCGCTACCCAAAACCAGATCGGGCAAAGTTCTACGACGCGCAATTCTAGCCGCGACAGAGGGCCGCGACACCGGCGACTTGACCACCCTGGAAGATCCGATCGCACTCGACTCAATTCGGGAATTGATAGCCAGAATACAGGAGTCAGGAGACAAGGGGCCGTAGCGTAGCAGCGTTTGGGCTTGGCGGAGTCGTGTTTCGCCCTACCCTCCTCCAGCATCGGCGCCAGCCGTTTCCCGCAGAGGACCGGCGTAGGCAAGCGGCTACTCT
>WNFR01002861.1_pt1 | contig 25358 bp, 19 predicted proteins | sample 5400221 | NCBI WGS metagenome assembly WNFR01 (sample SAMN13153357, study PRJNA577476) | soil metagenome | isolation source: 40 cm soil under Madrone tree | place: USA:California | collected 2016-06-14 | reverse complement strand
CTGTTCAAACAGACGCACGCGCCAGCCGGATTCAGCCAGCGCGACGCCGGCTGCCAGTCCCGCCAGCCCGCCGCCGATCACGATCACGCTTTTCAAGGATATTCTCTTCCGTGTGGCGGCCGAAGCGCGCCTTGGCGATGAACATCATTTTCTCTGCTTTGCTAAGACGAATGCGCTCGCCGAACACAGCGAAATCCAGTAACTCGATGCGGCCGAGTAGCGCGCTGTAGGTATGAACCAGCAGCCACAGCGCGCCGCGGCTGTCTTTATCGATTAAACCCAGTAACGCTGAACCCGCTTCGTAAAATTGCCAGGCACGTTCGGATTCGAAGCGCAGCAATTCGCGAACGCCGAGAGTTGCCTCGCGGCTGCCGAAGTCTTCCGCTGAAACTCCGTAGCGTTGCAAATCTTCTTCCGGTAGATAGACGCGCCCGAGTTTGTAGTCTTCGTGAACGTCGCGAATGATGTTCGTCAATTGAAAGGCGAGGCCGAGCTTTTCGGCGAGATCGAGGGCCCGCGCGTCGCTGAAGCCAAAGACATGGGTGCAGGTCAGGCCGACCGTACCGGCTACGCGATAGCAATATTCGCGGAGGCGGTCGAAGGTGGGGTACGTCTGGACTGTGAGATCCATTTCCGCGCCGCTGATGAGGTCGTGGAGATAGCGCGCGGGCATTTTGTATCTCTGCATAGTGTCGACGAGGGCGGGCAAAATTTCATCGGCACCACCGAGCGTTGCGGCCGGCGACGTCAGCGCGGCGTTGCCGTCGAAATGCTGCTCGTGCCCGGTGATGGCGTCATCGAGAGCAGCGCGCCAATTTGCCAGGCCGCGCTGTTTTGCGGCAAGATCCGCGCCTTCGTCTGCGACGTCGTCCACAAGACGCATGAAGGCGTAGAGGGCGGCAAGTGCATCGCGTTTGGAATCAGGTAGCAGGAAAAAGGCATGGTAGAAATTGCTGCGAGACGCACGCGCAATGCGGTGGCATTGGGCGTAGGAATCCTCAATCGCGATGCGCGTTTCGGGCATGCTCTCCGCGGCCCGCAACGTGACGGGAATTCTCTCGGACTTTTCCGACTTCCGATCTAGGCCAACCAGATACGCAAGCAGTGCGCGGCCGAGCAGACCGGCTTGCTTCAGTTTGCTAACAGTTGGGCGGCGGTGGAGTGTGTCATATCCCATTGTTTCGATGGCATCGAGGACGGCCAAACCGCCGCGGGTAAACATCTCCAGGTCTACGCTAAGGCGCCCATCCACCATTTTTGCGAGCGGTTGACCTTCGGCGAATAGGGCGCGAGTGTGAGCAATCAGGTCCTTCATTAAGCGGACGTAGCGATCGTCGAAGCGTCGCTCGACGATGTCACTCTCCGAGAGCCCGTGCGCAGCTGCGGCATCGAAGGGAATATAAATCCGTCCGATGTCCAGGTCTCGGGAGACATCCTGCCAGAAATTGGCGAGCTGTAGGGCGGTGCAAGTGGCATCGGATAAAAGCTGTCGCTGCTCATCGCGATAGCCACACAAATACAACACCAGCCTGCCCACGGGATTTGCCGAATACACGCAGTAGCCGAGCACGGCATCCCAGGTCGGATAACGCTTGATCGTCTGGTCCTGGCGGAAAGCTTTCAGCAAGTCCGCGAAAGGCTGCTTAGGAATATCCTTCGCGATAATGGTTTCCCGTAGCGCTACGAAAACAGCTTGCAACGGCTTGCCTTCGTAACAGGCGTTCAGTTCGTGCTCCCACCAATGGAGCAGTTCGAGTGCGCGGTTGGGATCGGGAACTTCGTCGCCAAGATCATCGGCCCAGCGGCAGTAAGCGTAGACATTGTAAAAATGCTGGTGCAGCGCTTTGGGAAGCAGCCACGATACAACATTGAAATTCTCGTAGTGATGCGTGGCCAGCCAGCGTGTGTAGTTTTGCGCTTCTTCCGCCGAGCAGCCGGGCTCGGGTGCGTGCCGCGTGATGTCGAGTTCGCCGGGACGCAACATCAGAAGAGAAGGTCTCCTTGCACCGGCCTATGTGACAAATCTGTCGTCAGCGGTCCGCTTCGGATGACGGACCCTACAAAGTCCAACCTCGAGATCAAGAGAGATTCCTCGCTTGGCTCGGAATGACGAGTGGGTTTGGTGTGCACCAGAAGACTACGGCCGCACGGCCAGTTTGATTTCGCCACTGCGCGATTTCATGCGCGCGAACGCCTGCGGCAGGTCGGCCAAGCGGATTTCCTCGGTGACGAAGTCGCGCGCCGAAATATCCCCGCGCCGGATAGCTTCCAGCGCTTCGCGGAAGAACCGCGGCGTGTGATGAAACGGCGAAATCAGCTTGATTTCGGAATAGTGGATCGCCGCGGGATCGATTTCGACGCGCGTGCCCGAAGGCAGCCCGCTGAAGAAATTGACAACGCCGCCGCGCCGCACCATGGCCAGGGCTTGCTTCCATGTGGCCGGATTGCCTGCCGCTTCCACCACGGAATCGGGACCGAGTCCGTCTTCGGTGAGCGCTTTTACGGCGGCTACGACATCTTCCGTCTCGGTCACGTTGAACGTGGCCACCGCGCCAAGCCGCTTGGCGATGTCGAGCGGTGCCCCGCGCCGTGCCAACGCGATGACGCGAATTCCGCGCCGCGAAAGCATGCGCACAAACTTCAATCCGATGGGACCGCAGCCAATCACTGCGGCGGTGTCTCCAGTGCGCACTTCCATCTCGTGGATTCCGCGGAGCACGCAAGCCAGGGGTTCGGCCAGCGCGGCGCTCTGATCGTCCACTGAGTGCGGCACTTCCAGCATATTTTCCACGACGATGCGGCCGGGAATGCGCATGTAGTCGGCGTAAGCGCCGTTGTTGAACAACAGGTCGTCGCAAAGATTTTCCTGGCCGCGGCGGCAGTGATAGCAGCGCAAGCACGGCGCGGAGTTCGCGGCGATAACGCGCATTCCGATCCGCCAGCGTGGGTCCACGCGCTTGCCCACAGCCACAATTTCACCTACCAGCTCGTGGCCAAAGACGGCCGGTGGCTGAATCATTTTGGCATGATAGCCGCGCTTCCAGACTTTGAGGTCGGTACCGTCGGTAAGCGCCAGCCGGACGCGCACCAGGACTTCGTCGGCGGAGAGAGCGGGCACGTCAATCATCTCAATGCGAAGATCTTCGCTGCCATAGAGCACGGCCGCAGTCATCTTCGAGGGCACCGTGACGTGGGTTGCGGCAGCTTTCACTTGTTCGCCTGCCTCCAGTTTCTTTGGCGTCGTCGTGCTCATGTGTGTGTGACTAGGATCTTGAGTGATTCCGCCGTCGGCTTGGCGGCTAGATCCAACCCTTCTTGGATTCTAGCCAACGGAAAACGGTGCGTCACGATATCCATGACCGGCAGTTTCTTCTTCAACACAAGATCGGCCCCTGCTTCTTGGATGTCCACGGCCGCGCTGTAGCTGCCCAGGATTTCTTTTTCGTCGATCCCCACGGCGGCGGCAGGAAACTCAATTCGGGTTACGGGGTCGTTTGCCGCGAACAAGAGCACGCGTCCCCCCGGTCTTGCCGCTGCCAGAGCGTCCACCGCCACAGATGGATGCGCCACGGCCACCAGGACGGCATCGGCACCTCGACCCTCCGTCCGGGCCTTGATCTGTTCCACAAGCTTACCATCACTGGGGTCAAAGGACTCCAACGCTCCTAAAGTTAGGCTCTTGGCGCGTCGGACGGACACCGGGTCGCTGGTATAGAGTTTGGCGCCCTCGAGTTTTGCCACCATCAGGAATTGCAGTCCGATGGGGCCGCAGCCGGCGATGAGGACGGATTCGCCCGCAGTTACGCGAGCCTTCTGCACGGCCTTCAAAATCGTGTTGATCGGCTCGATGAATGTGGCTTCTTCAAAGCTAACGTTATCGGGCAGAGCGACGATCCCGCGTTCGGCCACCCAGGGCATGGCTTTTACGTATTCTGCAAAGCCGCCGCCGTTGGGCGTGAATCCGCCCGTAAGGCCCGTAGTCTTATATTGCTTGCACTGCGAGAAAAGGCGGCGTTCGCAGTAGAAACATTTGCCGCAGGGAATGTGATGAAAACTCATCACGCGGTCGCCCAGTTTCCACTTCGTTACTCCGCGGCCGGTTGCTACGACTGTTCCGGCTACTTCATGGCCCAGAATTTGGGGCGGGGGCACGTAGGCGTGATAAATCTTTTTGATGTCGGTCCCACAAATGCCGCAGGCGGCGACTTTGATGAGTACTTCGCCGTCGGCCACTTCGGGGACGAGGACTTCCTCGACACGGACGATTCCCTTTTCGCGGTAGACACCAGCACGCATAGTCTTGGGGATGGGACCCAAGGTCTTCACTGCTTCCAAGGTTGTGCCGGTACGGCTCATCGGGCCGCTATCTCCTGAAGCTCCTGCGGAGGCCATCCGTGGCTCCGGAAGGACAGCTCTTTAATGAATGCTTCGAGAAAATGAGAGAGGGCTTCAGCTGCGGTGCGACTATGTCGTCCGAGACGGATGAGTGCGGGCAATTGAAGTGGGTGATACGCCACAAGCTTCACGACCCCGCCAATTTTCACTCTCCCGCGCTCGTCCACCGTTGTCGAAATATCAGCGGGCATATCTTCGTCAAAACGATCGCTGATCACGCGAATGACGACGGCTGGAAGTTTTTTTCGTTTCGCCACCGAAAGAGTCGCAAAGCTTTCCATGTCCACCGCGTCGGCAAACGGCGCCAACAGCCGTTTCTCCTCGGTCGTGCCAATCACTTTGTCAGTGGTCAAAAACATTTTCGCTTCAATGGCCTTGTTTTCATAAGCCGCCATGAACAGATTGCGGGAACATTCGATGGTTTTTGCTTTTCCTAATTGCTGAACTGCGCGGGCTGCTAGAATATGGCCAACTTTGTGCGCTGGCCTAAGGGAACCAGCGAATCCTGACGCGATGCAAACGGTGTGTGTGGCTGACATCGCTATTTCTGCGCTGCGCCGCGCATTTTCCATTCCCATGCCGGTCACGACAAAATCAACCGTGGCCCGGCCGACCTGGCATTGAAACATTTCCAGACCCTCGATTTGCGCCGTCTGCAGCGTTCTGAGCTTTCGCCAGGGGGCGAACTCTGCTTCGACGGCGAATGTGACTAGGATACGCATCAATTATGAGTTCAGAGGCCGCCCCTTCCGGCGCGGATACAACAGCACAAGCGCCGGTCTAAGACCACCACTACAAGAATTAGGCCGCAGCGCGGGCCATGCGCTTGGCGCGGTTCTTGGCGATGTAACCGTTGGCCTCGTACCACCGCACGGCGCGCTCCAACGCGGCGGCTACCGGACCGGCCTCGAATCCCAGTTCACGCTGCGCTCGCGAGCAATCCACAAACATCATGTGCCGGGCGATTTTGACGCCTTCGATGGGAATTCCCGGCTCACGCCCGACCAGCCGCGAGAACACGGTATTGGCATAGGCTACACCCAGAGCGAGCCCGTGAGGAATTTTCAGGCTGGGCGCGCAGCCCGGTTATCTTCGCGAGAGTGTCCAGCATGGCCTTGAGCGTCAGATTCGCTCCACCCAGCAAGTAGCGCTCGCCTACTTTGCCTTTTTCGGCAACCAGCAGGTGTCCTGCCGCGCACTCTTCCACGCCGACGAAATTCAATCCGGTCTCGACGTAACCGGGCATTTTGCCATTTAGAAAATCCAGAATAATTTTTCCGGTGGGCGTCGGTTTCCAGTCCCACGGTCCTACTGGCGTTGTGGGCATGGCCACAATCACCGGAAGCCCGCTCTTCGCGGCATTGAGCGCTTCCCTTTCGGCCATCCATTTCGAGCGTTTATAGTGGCCGACCATTTCTTGCAGCGTGGCGTCGGTGGATTCGTTGGGAAGCTGCGGGCGATCGACGGCTATGGTTGCGACCGTGCTGGTATAGATCAACTGTTCGACGCCGGCACGTTTCGCAGCCTCCAAAAGGTTCTTCGTTCCGCCAACATTGGAATCATAAATCTCCCGCGAGCGCCGGGCCCACAAGCGATAATCCGCGGCGACATGAAATACGCGCTTGACGCCCTTCATCGCGCGATCGAGCGAAGTGCGGTCGCGCAAATCTCCCGTCACATATTCGAGCGACAAGTCCGCAATCGCCCGATTGGTGCTCGAAGCGCGCAGAAGCACGCGCACTTCGTCGCCGCGAGCCACGAGCTGCCGCGTCACGTGGCTGCCCAGGAACCCTGCCGCTCCTGTGACAAGCGTGGTCACGCGACTTTGACACTTTCCTCGTTCACGCGCTCCTCCTGTTCGATGCTGGCGCCCGTGTCGCTGGCGCTTCGCGCCGCATGCCGTCCTCCGCTCAATAGCGGTTCAAGTATCCGCGAAAACGATCCCCACCACATGCTGCCAATGAGCTTTCGCGCTTGCGCCGTTTTTCGCTGCAAGGCGGCAGCGTCCGGAGCCGCTCCGCTAGTTCCAGAGTTTGCCGGCGTAATCACAATTCCATCCACATGGAGCGAGTGGGCAAACTGAATGAACTCGTCGATCTCTGTCAAGTCGCTCTCCGCGTGAACGAGCGTATGCACGCAAATCAAGAAACCGGAAAGCACCGCCGCACGAATTCCCTCAGAAGCTAATTCGAATGCGGCTGCTCGAAAGCTTTTCCAGATAGGCCCCCGCGCACCGGGTTCCAAACGCACGGTCAGAAAGAGCCGCGACAGGGGCTGAAACTCATGGATGCGGCGGCGAAGATTCGTTCCGCCAGTCTCAAGAAAAACAAAGTGACCACTCTGCGTAATGGCTCGAACCAGATGTGAAACGCCGGGATGGTGCAGCGGTTCGCTTCCACCGATCCAAACGACCGGAGGGCGGCTCGAATTAATTTCGCGGATTCTCTCGTGCGAGACTGGATGGCTGGAATCGTGATGCAGAATTTCTGCCGCATCCACAAATTGAACCGGGCCGGCGTCCGGGGCAAGACGCACCATCCGCGCAAGCCGGGCTCTGGTGAGGTCCGCTGTGAGCCGCAAGGGCAACCGCAGCATGCGCTTTAAAACCCGCTGCGCAGCCGGAATTCGCTGGGCTGGAACTTCGGCGCGACGTATTCTTCCGCGCCGCGCGACTGATTGGAATAGCGCGCCAGCGCGTAGACCGGAAAGGAATTGCGATAAAGGTGATATTTCAGGTAAAACACGCCTGGGAAACCCGTGCCCGTGAAATCCGGCTCGCTCCAGGAGCCATCTTCTTTCTGGTGGTGCAGCAGGTAAGAAATCGCTTTGACGATCGCGGGGTCGCTCAGGTCCGCGCCCGCAAGCAAACCGATCAGACCCCAAGCTGTTTGCGAAGGCGTACTCGGGCCCTGGCCTTTTGTTTCGGGCATTTCATAGCTGCGCAGGGACTCGCCGAAGCTGCCGTCGGCTTTCTGCACCATGCGGAGCCAAGCCACTGCGCGCTGGCAGTAATCGCGAGCGGTCAGCGAAACCGTTTCAAAGGCGACGGCGCGCTGGATGGCGGGATGTTCCGCAGGCCAGCCAAACCTGCCGAGACACTCGACCACGCGAGCGGTAACATCGGCCGTGGAGGGATCGATCATCGCGTTGTGATCCGCAAAAGGAATGTTGCACAAGGACTTTTGGTCATTGTCGCGGTCAAACGCAGCCCAGCCGCCGTCGCGATTCTGCATGCTCAGAAGCCACTGAAGACCACGGCGGATCGCGCCTTCCATGCGCTGCGGGTCGGGGTACTTCACGCGCTGGAGCGCCATCAACACGAACGCGGTATCGTCCACGTCGGGATAAAAATCATTGCGAAATTCAAAGGCCCAGCCGCCGGGTTCCGCGTCTTTGTTCTTGATTTGCCAATCCCCCGGCCCAAGCACCTGTTTCGAGAGCATCCAGTCCGCGGCTTTCACCAGCGCGGGATGATCCGCGGGCAACCCGGCTTCTTCCAGCGCGACCATGGCGATGCAAGTATCCCAGACCGGCGAGACGCACGGCTGCATGCGAATGGTGTCGCCCTCTTCAATTTCAAATCGCGAAAATTCCTTGATTTCGCGCCACGTCAAGGGATCGTCCGGGCCATGCCCCAAGGCCATCAGCGCGAAAATCGAATTCATCATCGCCGGGTAGATCGCGGCAAGCCCTTCGGTGCGCTCGAGGTGATCCAGCATCCAGGACTTTGCTTCGCGGAGCGCGCGCTGGCGGAAGGGTTTCCAACGAGATTTTTCGTAGAGCTTTAGCCCGCGATCCAGCGCCAGGAAAACATTTTTCCAGGAAAGAATCTGCTTGCTCCAATCGAACGCTGCAGTCTTGTTCGTGGGATCTTTGAACAATTCATCCACACGCGCGCGCTCCGGCAAACGCCAATTGGGCCGCAAGCTGGACAGGATAGCCATGGGAATGACTATGCCGCGCGTCCAAGAAGACATTTCGTAGATATTGAAATGGAACCAAATGGGCAGGAGCATCAGTTCCGGCGGGATCGAGGGGACCAGCTCCCATCCAACAGCACCCACCAGCGCCAGGTAGAACCGCACGTAGGAATTTGTGTGTTCCAAGCCGCCGAGACGATGAATGGTCTCGCGTGCTTGCACCAAATGGCCCGCATTTGTCGAATCGCCTGCCAGCTTCAACGCGAAATACGCTTTGCACGTCGCATTCAGCTCCGAGGGTCCGCCAGGATAAATGGACCAGCCGCCATCGGGGAGCTGCCGGCGGCGAACGTAATTTGCCAGCTTGGCAATACGCTCCGGATCGGCCTTTCCAAGAACATGCAAATAATAGATGTAGTCGGATTCGAGGGTGGTGTCCGCTTCAAGCTCACCCTGCCAGAACCCTTCCTCAGCTTGAAGGGAAAGCAGGTGGTTCGCGCCCCGCTCAATGGTTTTTTCCAGACGCGCAGCCCAATCCTGGTCGTGCTGCAGGACTGGCGCCGGAGCGACGGAGACTTCTTCTCCCATTCTGGCGAATGAGGCCATCAGTGCTCCCCCAGAGCAAAACCTCAAGCTGGCAAGTTCAACGGGCTTCCCATGCCAACACTAAAATCAATTTAACTGCCGTGCTGCGTAGCACTTCCCCACAAAAGCAGCCCGACGGTCGCGATCTGAATAACATCAGTACTACTCAATTATCGCCGCCTTCGCAATGACGGTCAACGGCTAAGATGCGATAATCGCCAGTCGAAGTTGTCAAATCGCAACAACCGCGGGTTCGTCCAAGGCGCGCTGCACAAGGACGTGTAGCGGCTCGGGCAGGGGGTCCCCTTCCCGCTGCGTAACGGACGGCTTTTCCTTCAATACATGTACGGGAAGCTTGATCCAGGACGGCCCGGCTGCACCAAGTACCTCCGAAGATCCACGGATCACCAGCGCATCGGCACGGTCCAGAGCGGCGCGAGCCGAATCCTTGAAATCTTCCTTGGCGGGATCGACCACGGCGAAATACAAGCTCGGTTTGAGAAATTGTAGCAAGGAATTGCTTTCCACGATCACCGGCGGAGGTTCCGGGGCGCTTGCTTCGCTCGCTTGCAGTAAAGCCGCCCGCAGAAGTGGTAAGCCTTCGGCAAGGAATCCCTGCTTCGTGCGCAGCCAGAACGAGCGATGCGCCCCGGCGGCCAAAAAGCGGGAGCTGTCGGTTCCCGTGTCCGCTCGCGTTTCCCACTCAATCGCGCAAACATGTTCTTCCGGCGCGCAATCGCAATTCTCGCCATTCTGCGCGCAAACGCCGTGCCCGTATTGAGTGATTTTTCCGGCGATCCAGTTGGCCCGGGGAAATGCGGAGATCACGTCGCAGACCAGCTGCGTCTTGCCAATGCTGCGCGTGTGCCCGCCAACAACAATCACGCGCCAACGGGCCGGCGAATTCTTTTTATTTACCGCCAAGCTTTTCCTCTATTCCTTTGATGCGTGCGGCCAGTTCTGGAAGCCGTCCGTACCATGCGAATAACTCTTTGAACTTTTCCAGCGAACGGGCCGGCGTGCCCCAAACAGCCTCCCCGCTGCGAATGGTTTTTCCTCCCAGCACGCCGCTTTGCCCGCCGATCACCGACTTGTCCTCTAACTTGCATCGCTCTCCGAAGCCCGCTTGCCCGCCCACAATTACCTGCTTTCCAAATACACACGAGCCGGACAAACCCGCCTGAGCCGCAATCACGGAGTGCGCCCCGATCTGACAGTTGTGTCCTACCTGCACGAGGTTGTCCAGCTTCACGCCTTCTGCAATGCGGGTGTCGTCCAGTGAACCGCGGTCAATCGTGGTGTTCGCTCCGATTTCCACGTCATCGCCAATCTCAACAATCCCCGCCTGGGGAAATTTCCAATACTTCCCTTCTCCGAAGGCATAGCCGAAACCATCCGCGCCAATCACCGCACCCGAATGAATCTCTACACGGCTCCCCAAGCGTACTCCTGTGTACAGCGTCACGCGCGGGTGAATCCGGCAGTTTTCCCCGATCCAGCAGCCCGCACCGATCACCGAATGCGCGCCGATCTGTGTGCCCGCACCCATGTGCGCATCTTCTCCAATCACGGCGTACGGCCCGATACCCACACCCGCGGCAATGCGCGCAAGCGGCGCCACGATCGCCGTCGGATGAATCCCTGAAGCAATCGGCGCGCGTCCGAGCAACAGCTCGGCGGCCCGCGCGAACGCAGCCTTGGGCTGCGCGCTCCGCAGAACCGTCTTGCCAGGAAATTCCATGCCCTCAGCCGCAATCACACAGGCCGCCGCCGAAGCCGCGGCCCGCTGCGCATGCTTCGCGGCGTCCACGTAAATCAAATCGCGTGCCCCCGCGCGCTCTGGCGCGGCGATTCCGGCCAGTTCGAACGCGCCGTCGCCTTCGAGTCTCGCGCCAATCGCTTCGGCTAATTCCTTGGCAGTTCGTCTCATGATCAGCCTCACTGAAAATCGTACAGCGACGGCTCGCCCGCCGGCCTGGTATTCCATCGCCCATGCACCCATACCCACTGTTCGGGATACTTGCGGATAATTTCTTCAATCACCCTCGTGAATTTTTGCGTATTCTCGAAAACATCGCGCTCCGTATCGCCCGTTCGAATCAGCTCCACGGGCGGCTCAAATCGCAATCGATATTTTCCACTTGCCTCATCCCAAATGGCATATCCGGGCACGACCGCCGCATCAGTATGCAGTGCCACACGCGCGATCCCGGTCGTGGTACTGGCCATCTTCCCGAAAAAATCGACGAACGCCGCTTCTTGTGGCATGGTGTTCTGGTCCGCCAGAATGCCGATTGTTCCGGCCTCTTTCAAAACCTTCAGCATCACGCGCGCCGATTCGTTTTTGAAGATCGGGCGATTCCCCGACATACACCGGTAGCCGTTCACCAGCCCATCGATCCTCGGGTTGTCGATTCGCCTGGCCATGTAGTGCAGTGGAAACCCGTAGAGCGCGTGCGCAAATGAAGAAAGTTCCCAAGCGCCGATATGACCCGTCAGGTAAAGGACGCCTTTCCCGCGCCGCTGTCCTTCCAGAAAATTCTCATGGCCATCCAGCGCGACGATCTGCTCGATATTTTCCTTTGAATATTTCGGAAAACGGGCAAACTCCGCTGTCATCCAGCCAAAATTTCGCAGCATCCCGCGTACGACTGCTTTGCTCTGCGCTTCGCTCCACTCCGGGAAGGCGATACGCAAATTCGCTTCAGCGGTTTTCTTCAACCGAGGCAGCAAAGCATAGAAAACGCGCACCACTCCGGCGGCAATGCCTCGCGCGAGCGGCCGCGGCAACACACCCAGCCCCTTCAAAATCGCCCACACCGCCGCGTATTCGATCCATTCCTTCATTGCATAGCCAAGTCCGCGCGTGTTTCCCGCCGGGCGACAGTATGCAAGAGGTCCATCGCTGGAAGATAGTGGTTCGATGTTAGACTCGGCTTTCCGTGACCGAAGCAAACGCCCCCATCGCTGAGAACCGACCCGCCGGCACCGCCGCCCGAATCGGTTGGGCCATCCTCATTCTTGCGACACTGTACGTCTGCTATTTCAGCCATCTCGGAGCCATCGGCTTCGTCGGGCCGGACGAGCCGCGCTATGCCTGGATCGCACGCGACATGCTGGAGACCGGCGACTGGGTCACGCCGCGTCTCTATGGAAAGCCCTGGTTCGAGAAGCCGCCGCTTTTCTACTGGGGCGCTGCGCTGTGCTTCAAACTCTCCGGCGTGAGCGAAGCCGCGGCGCGCCTGCCAAGCGCAATCTCCGCGCTGCTTGCCACGCTGGCGCTGGCCTGGCTGGCCCTGCGGCTCTACGGCGCGGAAACGGCTCGCTGGCTGCTGCTTCTGCTGCCCACCACTGTCGGCATGATTGGCTTCTCTCACGCCGCTGCCACGGACATGCCTTTCAGCGCGATGCTCACAATAGCCATGGTCTGCGCCGCCGCCGTTTTGGGGCTCACGCGCAACGAAAACACGCCGATCCTTCCGCGAACTCCCTGGCTCGCGCTCATCTTATTCGGTTTCTTCCTCGGTCTAGCGGTCCTCGCCAAAGGACCCGCCGCCATCATTCTCTCCGGCGGCGCAGTTTTTTTCTGGGCGCTCTTCACCAAGCGCTGGCGCGATGCCTTCCGCCTCTTTCACCCCCCTGCAATCGCGTCCTTCTGCCTCACCGCGCTTCCCTGGTACATCCTCTGCGCCCGCCGCAATCCCGATTTTTTCCGCATCTTCATCGTCGAGCACAATTTCAAGCGCTTCCTTACTCCTGAATTCCAGCACATCCAGCCATTCTGGTTCTATGTTCCGGTTCTTCTGGTCGCTTTCCTTCCCTGGATTGCACTTTTCCTGTGGTCGGTAACCGAGGGCACAGTAAAACTATGGCGCACTCGAAGTACCTCAGCTTCCACTTGGCTGTTCCTCTGCTGGGCCGGCTTTTGCCTGATATTTTTTTCCATATCGAAATCGAAACTTCCTGGCTACATCCTCCCTTCTATTCCAGCGCTTTGCCTAATCGTGACGCGTGCGTGCGTCACGCTGACGTCTACCCACCGAAAATCATTTCGGTTCAGCCTCATCACGGCGGCCGTCTTCCTGTTTCTTTTGCTCGCCCTCGTCAGAATGGTTACACCGCACATAGCTTTTGGGAACGCGCGATTCGGAGCCATAGCTGGCTTGATCACTGCCCTAATGGCGGCGGCCAATATTTTCTTGGGTATCTTCTATCCATCGTGGTCTGCGACCGATCTTCGCAAGCTCCTCGCCGCCTCCGCGGTCGTGCCGATTCTTTTAGCTCTTTCGCTGACAGATGTTTTGTTGTCATCTTACTTTCACTGGGATCCGTCCGGCCGGGCACTTTCCGAGGAAATTCGGCGCAGCGGAATTCCTGGGCAAGGGTTGCTGGCGAGAACCATGAGCCGCGGCCAGCGCTACAGCCTAAGCTTTTACCTTCACAACGAGGTCACAGAGTGGGAGGCGGAGCATCCCCGTGAGGGCTACCTGCTTACGGGAAGCAAATACTGCAGGGGCATATTGGGATCGGACCTCAGGTGCGAAGAAATCCCATTCAATTCGCAAAAGACGGGGTTCTTTCTATACCGAATTGAACGGCGATCATCTAGTGAGCTTCGCGACAGCGGGCAGCCTCAGTAGAAAAAACGACACCACGCGGTTTTCATAGTTGCGCTTTTCATCATCGCCAAAACTCGCAAAATTTCCATGGGGAATAATCGCTTGCTCGCGCGGCTGCGGCGCTTGCAGAAAGATCTGCCGCGTAGTCTCCGCGAGCTCCGGGTCGTCCAGCGCCTGAATATAAAGCGTGGGGACACCAGCCAGCGCAATCAGCTTTCGAGAAAGCGGCGGGTCGCCGCGATGCGCGTAATTCAAATATTCAAAGCTGAACGACGCCGCGCGCACCATGAGCGGAAAGCCCCCCAGGCCATTGCGCTCCACGCCTACCTTGACCATCTGCTTCGGTTGGTCATACACGGAGTCCAACACCAGGGCGCGAATTCGCTTGTCGTTTTCCGCTTCACGCAGCCCCGCGTACGCCCCAAGGTTGTAACCCCATAACCCGAACCGCGTCGGATCCAAGTCCGCCCGCGCTGCCAGGAGATCCACAGCCGCGCGCACTTCCTCCACTTCGCGATAACCCAGCGTGCTGATTCCCCCGTTCGCTCCGTGCGCGGCAAAATCAAAAATGAAAACGTTGTACTGGTGGTCCTGCAACGCCGATTCCAGCGTCAACAGTTCGCCGCGGCTGGACTCGTAGCCATGGCACAAAATAATCGTCGGCGCCCCTCGCAACCCAGGAAAGAACCACCCTTCCCGTTTTCCTATTCCTCCCGGCACCTCGAAATCCAGTACCTCCGGCCGACCGGGGAAGCTCGCCATGTTGATTTCGGTGTTGGCGCGCTGAGGTTTCACAATGCGATAGACGAGGAATCCCGCAATTGCTGTCGTCGCCAGCAACGCAAAGAACGCCAACGCCAGTAAAGCGGTTAGCAGCTTGGTGTACCACCTGGTTGGAAAGCGAAGTTCTGAGAAAATGTGCATTCGTCGTCTGCGCAACTCCGCTGGCGGCAAACGCCGCGGATTTCTACCTCACAATACAAAAGCAGAATACAAAATCGATGATTGGCATCGTAGCACATCTTCTCGGCTACTCCTTCGGCCGGCGTGCTTCCTTGTGTCTCCTCTTTTACCTCCTCTGCTTCCTTTACGTGCTTTCCATCCTTTATGATGGATTTGCAGGCAGGGGCCTCGACACTCTCCCCTTATCCATGAACATTGTCGATTTGCGACAGACGACTGTCCGCCAGATTGAGCCGCTACTCGAAGAAGAAGCCCGTCACTGGCGCGACGAATTGCATTGGGACTACCGCGGCGCGCTCGAGCTCATCAAACGCTTCCTTGACGCGCACGCCCTGGCCGGCTGCGTGGCCTTCGAAAACGGAATTGCCGCCGGGTATTCGTTCTACGTTCTCGAAGATCAGAAAGGCTTGATCGGCGGCCTGTACGTTTCCGCGAAGTTTGCTCAGGATTCCATCGGCCGGCGCCTGCTCGAGGAAATGCTGTACTCCATGCGCGCCATCCCGCACCTCGCTCGCATCGAAGCCCAGCTGATGCCCTTCAGCGGCCCGGTGGACACGCCGCTCCTTGACCAGGGCTTTCATCTTTACACGCGGCAGTTTATGCTGCTGGATTTGCAAAAGGTGCACGAAGCCAAATCCGGCGCCTCCGCCGGCATGCGCCTCAACCGCTGGAACGACCGCTATTTCGAGCCGTGCGCCAAGCTGATCTATCTGGCTTACGCAAATCACGTCGACGGCGAAATCAATGATCAGTACCGCAGCCGCTCAGGCGCGCTGAAATTTCTTAAAAACATCATTCTGCTTCCCGGCTGCGGCCAGTTTGTTTCAGGCGCATCCTTTGTTCTTCACGAGCCCGGCAGCGATGAACTCGTCGCCGCGGTGCTGACCAGCGAAGTCTCCCCCGGCGTCGGCCACACCACGCAAATCTGCGTGCTGCCCGGTTACCAGGGCCACGGCCTCGGCCGCATGCTCATGCAAACTTCCGCCGAAGCCCTTCGCTCCATGAAATTCCGTGAATTGACGCTGACCGTAACTTCCGACAACCACACCGCCGTCCAGCTCTACGAGCGTCTCGGCTTCACCACCATCAAATGCTTCACTGCCGGCGTCTGGCCCCGCTGATAGCGACGCTGCGATCGACGTTTTTCACCTGTTCACAGCGAGCTCCAATGAGCGCGACCCCGAATTGGGCTCGAGGCCGCGCTCAATCACAGTTTAGTTCTCTTGCTCGCCTAGAAGTTCAGCTTCAGCGCGAGTTGTAGGATGCGAGGATCGCGCGCGGAGCGGATCTTGTCGAAGTTTGCATTGCCTATGGTAAACGACGCGCAGCAGATCGGGTTCAGGTGATTAAACGTGTTGAAGGTTTCGAAGCGGAATTGCCCACCGAAGCGCTCCGTGAACTTCAGGTTCTTGAACATTCCTAGGTCCGTCCGCCAGAAGCCCGGAAGACGCACGGCTCCCGGTCCTTCCGAAGGGGCTGTCGTCTGACCGGCCACTGGACTCGTAAACGCTGTCGCATTGAACCAGTTTTCAAAGCTATGCGGCTGATTCGCGTTCGGATCCCCCACTTGGTTGGCGCGAAATACACAGGGCGAGGGTCCGAGGCAGTCCGCTCCCGTCGGATCGATCGATTGGTCGGATGCCACCGTTGCGGGCACACCCGTCTGGAAAGTTTGGACGCCCGATACCTCCCATCCACCGAGGACGTGTCCTGCGAAGCCCTGCTGCGTCCGGAAGTACGGAATGTCCCAGACGAAGTTGCCGGTTACAACATGCCGCCGATCAGCAATGCACGGACCATAGTTGCCGCGCAGGTCGCCCTGCACCGGCATGATGCTTCCGGTGCTGCGGTCGGCCACGTAGGTGGTCAAGCAGTGCGACCAAGTGTAAGAGACGTTGACCAGCGTGTTGCTCTTGAACTGTTTCTGAATCTGGCTTTGGAATGCATGGTAATTCGAGGTGTAGATTTCCTCGAAGGCGTTGCCGCCATTCCATCCAATGTACGGGCGGATGGCATTCAGGAGATTCGTATTGCTGTTATCCACCACGGTCATCGGCACTCCGTTGATGTTGTGCGTGAAGCTTATACTATTGGTTCCGCTCAGGCACGGCGTCGTGGAGTTGCAGCTCAAGTACGCGCCCGGCGCCGGTTGGTTAGTGTCGAGGAAACCAGGCAAATGGATTCCATTGTTGCCGTAATAACCCACGTCAAAGATCCAGCCGCGGAACATTTCGCGTTGAACGTCCAGACTCCACTGCGTGGTGTAGGGATACTTGTAATTAATCGGAACGCGGGTCTGCAGTTGCGGCGCAGCTGGCGAGAATGTCCGTGTGCCACCGGTAGGATTCTGGAGCGTCGCGTTGCTCACGCTTAGATTGGTATTGAATCCAGAGCCCAAGAAGATGTCGTTTTCGGCGTTCCCAAACTCCTGACCATTGTCGTAAAACATCCCGAAACCCGCGCGGATGGAGGTCTTGCCATTCTTCCAGGGGTCCCAGGCCAAGCCCAGCCGCGGCGCAATGCCCCGATTGTATTCCTTGCCGACTTTTTCACCGAATGGGGACTTGTGGCCCGTAACCCCCGCTGGCGGATGCGCAAATATGTAACCGTTCAGCGGATCGAAATTCGGGTTGCAGGCACTGACAACCTGCCCCGATGCGTTCAGGCTGGTGTCCAAGCGACCGGCACTGCCACCGGCTGCATTGCCCAAAACGCAAGGGGCCTTCGATGGATCGTAAAACGCCGGATCAAATTGGCCCAGCATACCGTTGGCATCCGTCGGTTGGCGGAACAACGAGTGACGGAAACCGTAGGTGATGGTCAAGTTGGATTTTATGCGCCAGTTATCCTGTGCGTAGTACTCAAACTGGTTGTCCATGATGTTGGCTGTAAGGTCAAGCGCGCTCTGTGAAAACGTGCCGACACGTCCCAGGAGGAAATTCGCCCACGACTGTTCGAAGTTGAGCGTGCCTGCCGGAACTTGATTCTGATTGAATGCGAATGTTGCGGCGTTGTTACCGCCGGCGTTTTCATTCTTGTTGTAGTGGTAGTAGATGGCGCCGAACTTGATACTGTGACTGCCCAGGATTTTCGTAACGTTGCCGAAAGCCGTGTGGTTGCGATCAAAGTCGCGATACGGCCCGAAGCTGCCAGGGCCGCTTAGACCAATGTTGGGTGCGGCGCCGACAAAAGTTAGATTGGGAATCCGTGCCAGCGCAGACGTGAACGGTAGTTTCACGGCCGAGGCGACATCGGGCGAATTGCTCTTATTCATCAGGCCGATGGGGTCACTCACGATGGCGCCGTACGAGTAGGCGTAACCAGGCTCGATCAGGAAGGACGGGGTGAGCGTAATGGTTGCGCGAACCGTGTAATTGTGGCCAGGAGAGTTCGTCGAAGTCGTGCCAATGCCCTGGATCGGTGGCCCGGAGGAGAACAGGCCGATTGCTTCCTGTGTCGGAATCGTGTCGCGGAGGATCTTCCCCGAAAAGCTCAGCCTTTTGTTCACGATGTGATCGATCTTGATGATCTCTTCGCGGAAGTTGAAAATGTTCTTCAGCGTGGACGTAAACCCGAAGGGATCGGCCGTGCCGTTTGGTGCCGGATATTTCGAGTAAGTGTCCTTGAGGTACGCTTGCGCGATCGGATCGAACGACGTGGTTGGGATCGAAGTGGCAGTACCGCCGGCTGCGCACGTATTGTCAGCATTGAAGACCACGCAAACTGGGTGCGCAAACTGGCCGTTGAGCATTCCAGTGGTGGGAACTTCCGCAGCTCCGTTCACGTATGTGAGGTTGCGCCGCACTTCTTCGGAGAAGAAAAAGAAGGTCTTGGTCTTCTGTTCGTAAATCTTGGGGATCCATACTGGCCCGCCAATGGTGCCCCCGAAATCGTGATAACGGAGATATGGTTTGTGTGGCAACACCGTCGGGTACAGGCTGGCGAAGCTCCTGGCGTTTAGCATGTCGTTGCGCCAGAACTCATAGGCGCTGCCGTGCACCATGCTGGTTCCTGAGCGCGTAATCACGTTCACCTGCCCGCTGGCTGCGCGCCCATACTCAGGATCATACTGGCCACGAATCACGCGGAACTCGGCGATCGAGTCCACGCTGGGGAACGATAGCAGGGTAAGGTTAGAACCGCGATCGACGTTGTCCGCCCCGTCAACCATGTAGTTATTTTGCTCGCGGCGACCCCCGTTCATCGAAAACGTGACCAGGTTCGTGCCCTGGGGCGCAAACGCACCGACGTACAGTGTGTCCGAGTTACCGCCATCGGACACCCCCGGGGTCAGCGTCACCAATTGTTCCCAGTTGCGGCCGTTCAGCGCCAGCTCACGAACCTGAGTGCCGTTGATCAAGCCGCCGGCCGTCACCGATTGCAGCTCCACTTGCAGCGGGTTTGCTTCGACCCTTACTGACTCATTGACGGAACCCACTTCGAGAGTCAAATTGATAGTCAGCTTATCAGCGACGTTCAAAACGACATTCGAGAAAATGGATTTCTTGAAGTTCGGTGCCTCCCCGACCACTTCGTAGCGTCCCACCGGCAGGTACGCCGCGAGGTACTGACCACTCGCTTCCGCCGTCAGTGTGCGAACTACGACATTCTTGTCCAGACTCTTGATTGTTACTTTAGCTCCCGCGACCGCCGCCCCTGATGAGTCGCTCACCGTCCCTGAGATCGAGCCGGTGACCTCCTGAGCCCAAGCTGCCCCACACAGCCCGGCGTACATCCCCACCGCCAACAGCAAAACGAATAACTTTCGCATCACCCGCATCACCCACCCCCTTGAACTTAACTGATGATTTCAAGCTGCCTGGTCAAACGGCTTACGACCTTGCAGCGGTCCCCCCGATAGGTCGACTTCACAAATTCGACGGGCTCCCCACTGTGAAGGTAAGCCGTCCGCGTGAAACGAAATACCGGGGACTTCCCACGCACCCCCAAAAGCTTTGCTTCCGCCGCGGTTGCGACCGACGCCTCCGCCACCTCATCTGCCATGTGAATCTGCAATCCGTAGTGTTCGGCAAGCGCGCGGTATAGCGATTCGCTGGGCTCAAAGTTTTCCAGCAAATCCGGGCACATCCGTGTCGGCAGGTGCGTGGCTTCAATACACAGCGACGCAGAGTCCGCCATCCGTACACGCCGTAATAAAAAAACTTCTTCCTCCGGACTCAAGTGCAGCGCTTCCGCAACGTCCTCATCGGGAAGTATTCGCTTGAATGCGAGTACCTTCGACCTTGGCCGTGACCCGCGATCCTTCATTTCCTCGCTGAAAGAAAGTAGCTGCCGGAAATTCTTCTCCAGCTTCATCCGCGAAACAAACGTTCCCTTCCCTCGCTGGCTGAACGTCAGTCCGCGGCTGCATAAGGATTTGAGCGCTTGCCGCGCCGTCATCCGGCTTACACCCAGCTTGGCGGCGATTTCTTGCTCCGAAGGAACCAACTCCCCGGGTTTCAGTACACCGGAGCGTATCTGTTCGCTCAGCCGTTGCTGAATCTGGTAGTACAACGGCACCACACTTTGCCTGTCGAGAATCACCGCACCCACTCGCTTTACTTGTATAGACGACTGGACATATATATCTCACCAGCCTTCCTGTCAAGCAAATATCTCGCGCGGAACTCTGCTACTTGCGATCGCTTGTCGCGCGCGCCTCGAACCATTCGTGGCGTACGTGCGCTGGCCCCTCACATTCCCGTCGAGAGACCACTCCCGCAACTCTTCCTTTCTGGTACGCTACTTGACAGGTGAAAATTCGTGACTTTCCCTGGTGCGGACGATCCGCTGTCAAGGCCGTATGGCTCTTCTTCTTGCGCCTCACTAAGCAATTTAGAGTCAACACTTGCAAGAATGTGCCAAAACGGACCTCTAACCACCTTTAGAATCAACACTTATGGAGCCGCCCGCAGGTGTTCATGTGTTGATTCCAAACAACTTACATGAATACTAAATCCTTTAGATGCAGCGCTTGCAAAAAACACAGGGGGATGGAGGGCGTTATGGTTAACCAGGAATCCCCGCGTAGGCCCCCTTCCTTGCAAACCGTTAGCATATAAACGGACGCGGTGCCCGCTGTTGTGCCGGCTAGTCGTGCTTCGATGAGTAGGTGGGTTGAATCAGAGGTGGACTCGCAACGATCTGGATGCGTCTCGGGGATGGAAATGATATCTCCTCATCGAGCTTATAGTCTGGATTTTCCCGAAGCATAAATTCGCAATTCAGGTCGAACCCTGATTCGGTCGCTGCGAGCGGCGCGAACTTCCAACTCCGTAAGCTGTCTTTCACCGCTCCGGTGAGGAGCGGATGGCCCCTCAAGATTTCGACCTCGGTGACGGCACCTGTCTTGTCCACAACAATGTGGAGCGTTACAGTACCCACGGCGCGGGTCCGCGCGGCTAGCGGCGGATAGTGCAGCGGCTCGTAATGTACCACGCGGAGCGTTGGCATATCTTCGAACAAGTAGCTACCAGCTGGCGTGCTCGCCTGACTCTTCTTTCGTGCAGCCTCGAATTCGTCGCCGGGGACCCAGCCTGGCAGTGTTGGCAGCCATGCCGCTTTCGACCCGAGCACGAATCCGAATCTGGCGATCACGGCGTCGCCCGTAAAATCCATATCCGGACTGTACTCGTCGCTCGGCTGGTGGTAACGGTGCACGGTAAAATCTTTGGCCTGCTCATCGCCCCATTGTGCGTCGTGGCCCGCAAATTTGATTCCTTCGTTGATCGAAAAGGACGGTACACCCACGCGCGCCAGACTGAAATGATCCGAACGGTAGTAATGTCCGGCCTCCGGCCGCGAATCGGGCCGGATCGCCAGGTGAAAATCCTGCGCGGTCGCCTGCACCACGGGATAAAACGTCGTCCGTTCCGCACCGCTGACTTCCACTTCTTCGGGCGTTCCCAGCGGCGGCACATCGTCGAAATTCAAATCCACCAGGATTCTTCCCGGCGGCGCCGGCGAATGTTTTCGCAAATATTCCGACCCCAGCAACCCCTGTTCTTCCGCGGTAACCGATGCGAATAAAATCGAGCGTGGCGCCGCCACCGGCATGGCCGCCCACACGCGAGCCAATTCCAGCAGAATGCCGCAACCGGTCGCATTATCATTCGCGCCGTTGTAAATTTTGTCGCCCGGCAAACTCGGATCGATTCCCAGATGGTCGTAGTGCGCCGTGTACAGCACTGCTTCTTTGCCGAGTACGGCATCCGTTCCCGGCAACATCGCCAGAACATTTCTCGATACAAACGGATTCAATTCGCTCGCTACATGCGCTTTCAAACGAATCGGCAATTGCAGCGGCCTGAAATCCTTCATCTGCGCGCGCTGGAATAATTTGTCGAGATCGAGCCCGACCAACCCCATGATTCTTTTCGCGACGTCCAGTTGAATCCACGAGGCCGCTTGCAGCTTCGGCGTTTCGTCGCGCTTCAGGTAGGACCGCTCCGTGCCCCACGAATTGCGCACCACGTCCCACCCGTAGCTCGCCAGGTCCGTGCGGTGAATGATCAGCGCGGCCACCGCCCCCCGCCGCGCCGTCTCTTCGAATTTGTAAGTCCACCGGCCGTAGTAGGTCAGCGCCTTGCCTTTGAAAAAATCAGGATCGTCCGAGCTGGGCTCGTTCACGAAAAGCAGCGCTACTTTCCCGTGGAGATCAACAGTTTTGTAATCGTCCCAGTCGTATTCCGGCGCTTTGATTCCGTAGCCCACAAACACGATGGGCGCATCAATGTCCGCCGTCTCTGCCTGACTCTCGTTGTTGGTTACAAAGTCGATGAGATTTTTCGCCTCGAAGGATTTTCCGCTAGCCTCGACGAATTCAAAAGTTGTGCCCGCGAGCGTCTTCACGCCGACCATGGGCACTTCCTGGAAAAAAGTTCCCTTGTCCCCCGCCGGCTTCAGCCCGTACGACGCAAATTGTTTCCCGATGTAATCGGCGGCCATGTCGCCGCCGCGCTGCCCAGTTCCGCGCCCTTCCAGCTCATCGCTCGAAAGATATTTCACGTGCGCGCGAATTTTTTCCTTATCGACCATGGGGAGAGGCGCTTCGGCCGCGGGCGTTTTTTTCTTCGCTTGCGCCCCCGCTTTCGCTTGTCCCGCTGCGCGGTCCTCTTTCGCAAACACGCAGACAAATACGAGCAAGGCGCTCGAAAAAAACACCGTCCATTTCTTCATGGCGACTCCTCGGAAAAGGAATTATTTCTTGACGCGATCCTTCAGCAGATTTTTCAGCTCGCTCATGAATTCCTGCACGTCCTTGAAGTCCATATACACCGATGCGAATCGCACGTAGGCGACTTTATCCAGTTTCTTCAGCCGGTGCATGATCATTTCACCGATTTCCGTGGTAGTCAGCTCGCGTTCCGTGGACTCCTGCACCACACTTTCGATTTCGTCCACAATCGATTCCAGCTTGGGCGTGGCCACCGGACGTTTTTCGCAAGCCTTCAAAAGCCCTTGCAAAATCTTTTGCCGCTCGAAGCGCTCGCGCCGCCCGTCTTTCTTGATGACCATGTAGGGAATTTCGTCGATGCGTTCGTAGGTGGTAAACCGCCGGCCGCATTTCAAGCACTCACGGCGGCGGCGAATGGTGTCGCCGACACGACCTTCCCGTGAGTCGATCACCTTGTCGTCAATGTTCGCGCAAAAAGGACACTTCACTGGGCTGAGTCTCCTTGCTGTGCGGCGCTTTCGATGGCCGCTTCTTTTTCGTGCTCGGCCATCTCCCGCAATTTCCCGAGCGAAAGCCCTTCGTGAATTAGCAGCGGCACACCTGCCAGGCTGCAAGCCGCGAAGGTGATTAACCACAGCACGATGGACGCAGCCAAAGCCGCCTCAGTTCTTACTAGAAAAATCTTTGTATACGCAATGGTTGAAACGGCTTGCGATCCTCCGCCTACGCCAGGCAGCTGCACCACTGAGCCTACCAGCGAAACCGCGAGAACAAGCATGGCATTTGAAAGGCTCAAGCCGCCTAGGGTACCGCCAAAACTCTTCGGCACCCAAAGGTATATAAGCAGCACTAGAAACCAGTGGGCCGCTGAATAAAAAACCGCAAGCGTCAGATCGTTCCAGCTCCGAATGGTTTGCACGCCGCGCGCAAACTCCAACACGATCCTCGCGATCTTGCCGCGCCAACCGTGTGCCTGCAGCCAGCCCGACAACTGCCTTTCAACCAGGGCCGTGCCGTGAAAACGCAAATACACGAACAAAGCAGTTGCTGCGATGACGCCCAAAACTAGAAGTGCCGCCGCCGGTTTGGCCGCTTTGTCCAGGGCCAGCGCCGTTTCGCTGCTGCTGCTATCCGCTCGAAATCGCAGGAGCGCGATTGCGGCGATCACTGCCATGCTCGCAAAATCGAAAATCCTCTCCAGCAAATAAACGCCGAACATTCCTGACACCGGCAACTTTTCTTTTCTCGCCAGTAGAAGCGGCCGCACGGGCTCACCCGGCCGGCCCAGCAATTGCAGCGCGGAAAATCCCGCAAGCGTCATCTTGTAAATATTCCAGAAACTCGAAGGTCCCAGGTTTTGTTGAAATACTCGCCAGCGAAGCGCGCGCAGCGCATAGCATCCGTAGATGGCAATGAGGGAAAGAATCAGATAATAAGGATTCGCGCTGCGGACGGCGCGCAGCATTTCTGCGCCACTGAAATCGGAATGATGGATCATCCCGCTCGAACGGTAGACGACAAACCCCACCACCAGAAGCCCGATCAGGACGACAAGAAGTTTCCTCGACGATGTTTGCATGCGCTGGCCAGCCTAGCGGGAGCAGGCATCCGCGTCAAGACAGACACCCAAGGTTTATCAGGAAAGTCCAATCAATGCGTTTCCGAACCTGATTAAGAACCTCTGGAGGAATCTTGCCCGCTTTTTGGAGTTTACGTTGTTGCCGATCGAGGGTCCTTAACTGATCGGCAAGGATCACTCCTCGGAATCGACTGCCGACGGGAAGTACAACCTCAAACGGGTACCCTTCGGCATGGCTGGTTATGGGGCACAGCGATGCGAGCGACGCCTTTTGGTTGTAGCTCGAAGGGGAAAGGACAACAGCGGGACGCCGGCCTGCCTGCTCGTGGCCAACCGGTGGTGAAAACTCGATCCACAGGGCGTCGCCAGTATCGGGAATTTACTCTCGCTTGACCATACTTCATGTCCGAGGGGCTTTCCCCAGTCGACCTCCGCGTGCCGGTTTTCAACGGTAATGGCCGCCACGAGTTGTTCTGAAGTTGGTTCGCGCCTTCGCCTACAAATCTTGATCATTCCCGAGCCCTCGACGGCCAGCTCCAAGTGATCACCCGGACGAAGCTTGCAGCCTCGGCCACCGACTTAGGAATTCGGACGGCCGTGCTATTGCCCCATTTCGCGAGTTGCGTCTTCACGGCGAACTGCTCCTTGTAGATACATAGATATACAGGTTGGGCCTCGCAGGTCACTTCGCAAATTTTCTGAAGGACCTTCGGCGGCTTGCTCTTCGTAACGCAGACCGCCCCCGCGCGAGATTCTTGCGGAATTCATGCGAGCGCTGCAAGTAGAGCATCGACGGAAGCGTTGTCGCCAAACGTTTCGCTGATGTGCGCGAAGCGGTCGACGTTGCCAGGTCCGAAGATAAAACTTCCTCCAAGCTGAAACGGATTCTTTCCCGTTTTGTGCTGGCGATGGCCGGCTGCCCGAGCGCGTGTTCGCGCTGCGGCGTTGTCCCGGCGAAGCAGATGCAGCAGGTTCGCGGATTTGAGTCCCGCGGCTCGATAAGCCAACCGCTGCTCGTCGATTAACAGGGGAAACGCGATCCCGGTTTTCTCGCGGAAAAACCGCGCGTACTGGCGGTCCCCCAGTCCGATAGCGGCCAACCCGGCGCCCTTTTCCTCGAA
>WNFR01001376.1_pt1 | contig 25361 bp, 29 predicted proteins | sample 5400221 | NCBI WGS metagenome assembly WNFR01 (sample SAMN13153357, study PRJNA577476) | soil metagenome | isolation source: 40 cm soil under Madrone tree | place: USA:California | collected 2016-06-14 | reverse complement strand
CTTTGACGCCAGCCGTCGAGGAAGACTTGGGTTCGCTGGAGCTGTTCAATCAGAATGACGCAGCGCGCAATGCCGTACAGCATGAGAGGCGCGTGCGCGAACTGACTACGGCGGCCGCGAACTAATCAGTTCACAACTCGTCAGACCGAGAGGGGCCGGTATCTCTGGCGGCCGGCGAAAGCCTCCCCTCGCGCCTTCGCCGACCATTTGGTGAGTACTCTTCGCTAATGGCAAGCTCGCCGCACGCCGGTGACCCCAAGCAAGCCGCTATCATCTCGACCTCGGCTATTCTAATCGACGGGTGTTGTCGCCCGGCTCATCGCTCTCCGCGGCCCTCGCCGTCACCAGCCGTTCGCGGGCATCGCGCAGGATGGCCCGCACGTCGTCTGGTGTGGTTCGGGCGTGCTGCAACATCATTGTGGAGGGCGCGGCCCCGAGGCGAGGATGTAGGCTGTCCGCGCTGACACGCCGGCCCTGCCAAACACCCGTTTCCGGTATCAGCCGCGATCCGGACATAGGGCATCGGGGCTATCTAGTTCAGCACTTCGATATCATCTCCGACCCGCACAACGCCTTCGACCAGGACCGCGGCATAGACCCCAGCCTTGCCGTCGTGGGCTTTGGTAACCTTGCCAAGAATCGCGGGATTGCGCTCCGCCGTATCGGGATCGATTGTGATCATGGCGCAACGCGGGTCGCGCTCGAGAACCGAGACGACTGCCTTGGAGCCGATCCGCACCGTGCAGCCGACGAATCCATCCTCGGCGAAGCCGGTCGCGGGCGCGAGATCCACGAAAATATTTGCCCTGAAGCGCCGTTTGTCGAGGTCTATCCCCAGCTCCTCGCCGAGCCGACGCGCGGTCTGCACTGAGAACAGCGAGAGGGGACGGCAATCCGTCATTGCCCGCTCCGAGCGCATTAAGGTCAGCACCTCCTCCTTGCCGAGCCGTTCACTCAATTTCCGAGCGAGCTTCGCGTCCTCGACCGCCAGAACCTCGCCCGACGGCGTCTCGACGTCGACGGCAAGATCTGCGGGATCGGCCGAGACGGGGTTCAATCCAGGTGCGATGCTCTCTGCTTCGGCCAAGTTGGCTGGCTTCTCTGCCCTGTCCGGATGGCGGAAACGGGGGCGGTAGAGCAGCATGTTCATCTGCTCACGTCCCGTCAGGTAGGGGAAACCCTTGGGCCTCGCCGCGCTTCTAAAGGCGAATAGACGGTCGCCGTAAACTCCGGCGAAGCCGACGAACGCCTCGTGAAGCTCTTCGCCCCGCATGCTCTTAACGGGATAGCGCCAGAGACTTTCGACCTTGCCGATGACTGCCATGGTTTCCTCGCGTCATTATTGCTCACCCTGCGGCGAAGTCACAATGAATGTTTGGCTACTCGGGCACGATGGCGCAGATGGCCCGTAGCTGGCGACGTAGGGGACCGCGTCGCCATTCCGGCGCTGCGATCGATGAAGCGCTCGGCATAGGCCAGCGGTCCCCCGAATTTATCCGGTGGATTTTCGCTGATTCGGCAGCCTCGCCGAGATCGCAGGTCGCTGGGCGCAAGGTCGTGACGCGAGAGTATGCCAATCGAAATCAACCGCCCGCGAACCGCACGTCGGAGACTTCAAAATGGCCCTTTCTGGATTCGCCCGCTTAGTCCTGGATTTGCGAGAGACAGTCCGGGAGCAGGCCCTCGCCCAAGAGCGCGCCCGTGAGGCCGCGGCGGAGGCCCGAAATCTATGGCGCGACTGCGCCGACAATTCGTTGTTCCTCAAAGCCATCGGTCAGATGAGCGCCGAGATATCTGATATGTCCCGCAGTCTTGCGGCGAAGGCCAAAGAATTACGGCTCCAACGACGCGCCGAAGGGCGCCAGCGCCTCGCCGCGCTGATTGCCGAAGCCGACGCGGCCATTGCTGCCGGCCTCATAACCGGGGAACAAGGCGCAAAGCTCGACGCCGCGATTGCCCGGGCAGCCGAAGGGTTGCGCTAATGACCCAACGCGAGAAAAAAGCCCGCCTCAAAATCCGCGTCGCGGACGAGGCCATTGCCGCAGCGCAGGTTCGCTTGCGTGATGCGCTCATCGCTGGCGAACCCACCAAGCCGATCAGGGATGAGATTGACGGGCTGAGAATCCGAATCCATGAAGCCGACGTCGAGCTGGCCGATATTGCCGCTCACTCCTATGAGGCAGTGGCCCAGCGCCGGTGGGATCTTTCCACGGCCATTTTAGCGATGACCGTCGGCGCCAACGAGTCAAAGCTCGCCCGGTTGCGACCGTCAGCGATCACCAAGACCAAGGAGATTTCATAATGACCGAAGCTACCCGCGCTGCCGCCGATTCTCTCGCCGCCGCAAAGCTGGCCGCCGAGTCCGGCATGGCCGCTCTCACCACAGCCAGCGCCGAAGTCGATAAGGTGCGCGTGCGTATCTCGGAATTCGAGTCCGAACGCACGCAGATTGTCGCCGCCCGCAAGGCGGGGAAGACGTCACCGAAACACGGCCCGCGCCTGGCCGAGATCGAAGCCGATCTTGAGGGTCTACGAGAAATCCTGTCCGAGACGGCCAAATCCTATGCCGTGGTTGGCGCGGCGTTCCAGCGCCTGTAGCAAACCGTCGTCTCCGCTGAGCGTGCCTTGGCACTGGCCAGGGACCAAGCATTGCTCGCGGATATGAAACAGATCGCCAGCGACCTTGACCGGCGCTTGCTCGACACCATCGGTGAAATCTCCGCCGTCGCCAAGCGGCTCGGGATGAACCTGTCGCCGTGGCATCCCTCGATCGAGATGGCAACGGCGGTAAGACGCCTCGACCTCGAGGCTGGTGCGCTACGCCGATGACCAGGAAAGGGAGTTCGCCAATGAAGAAAATGCGCAGGATTCGCTCTCGCGAACGCGGCCCGTCGCCTTTATCAGCCCGGACTCGGCGCAAGATTCTGGCGGCCTTGCGCGACCGCGCCCTGGCGGGAGATGTCGCCGCGGGCGAGGCGCTGGTCCGGCTCGGCCACGAGAAGCGCACGACCGCGGCCAGGGATCGCAAAGCGGCCTGAATCAGAACACCGTCGATCTTTTCCTATGGGATACGACGGAACGTTGGCCTACCGCCGCTGTGGGGGTTGCGCAGGCCACACCTTGCCCGCTCCATGCTCGCCCGTGCCCGACATCACGAGCATCATGGAGCGGGTCTTTTTTGTTGAGCCGGCGCCTCATGCTGGGCATCGCGCCGACATGCCAGATATCCGCAGCATGGTTCTATAAAGGGATATTGGCGTCGTCGAGTCCCTTTCGGATAGTGCGGGTTATTTGACCGGCATGGTATGATTCCCGCATGGCAAAGAACTCAAGAGGCAGAAAACCCGAGGCGGACGTCTGGCGCGAGGCCATCCTAAAGCGGATGCTCGCAACGCCGCCCAAGCCTCTTGCTCGGAAGTCCAAAACGCGCCCAGCGAGCAAAGGTCGTGTTTATAAGGGGAAGGGCCGGGCGTGAGCGGGGTTTTAGGATAGCGCGGGGGTCGGGGTCGCGCGCCAGCGAGGCTTCGGCGACGTTGCCGCCCGATCGGGTTAGCCTGTCACTCTCTTCAACGCCGGCATGTACCGCCGAATCCGCGCGGCATTGACTCCGAGGTCACCTCGGCCCCGGCGAGCGTGCGAGCGCATGTCGATACGACTGCCACTCCCCGTGGGTTCGACCCGGATGATAATGTCATCGACAAAGCCAAACCAGAAGCTCGCTTGGGTTGCCTCAATTCGGCCAGCTTGTGGGTCAACGGCGATGATGTGCCAGCCCGGCATAGCCTTCGCCGTGGTGACCGCGAGGCCGAATGCTTTCGCCGCCAGCATCGTCAGGATCATTGGTACGATATCGGGATAGGCGGCCTTCTGTTGCTCGTTTCGATGATCTAGTAGGATGCGTGACATTAGGGTGGCAAGTCATGATTCAAGACTTGCATCCGATTGTCTAACTGTTTTGACGGGTGCTATCAGTATGATAGCTCCGAGCAAAATATTGAAAACGGGCCGTCATGGATACGACATTGCGGAACACAGGAATCGTCCCCCTAGGCCCAATGCCCTGGGGTACGCATGTTTGTCTGTTTTACGAGAACAAAAAGGATCTGCTCGATACTGTGATTCCGTATTTCAAAGCCGGGTTGGAAAGCAAGGAACGTTGCATGTGGGCGATTTCCGAACCAGTAACCGTGGATGAGGCCCAGAATGCGTTGAGCCAAGCTGTTCCCGCCTTTGACCGATATCTGGCGGCCGGGAGCATCGACCTCTTTCTTGGCCGAGGGTGGTACCTCAATGGGGGCCGCTTCGATATGAAAAGACTAATCGCCCTCTGGAATGAGAAACTCCGCGACGCATTGTCCAAAGGCTACGGCGGAATGAGAGCGAGCGGAAATGCGTTCTGGCTGGAGACAAAGCACTGGAAGGATTTTTGCGACTACGAGTATGAGCTAAATCAGTCTCTCACCGGCCAGTCCATGACTGTACTGTGCACTTACCCACTTACCGTGAGCAGATCATTGGACGTTCTGGATGTCGTGCGTGCTCACCAATTCACCATGGCGCGCCGCAAAGGGGATTGGGAATTCATCGAAGCTCGTGAACTCGAGCAAAGCAAGCAACAATTAAACCTGGATTTGACGCGAAACTCGGCCGCATCGTCCTCCCTGCGCGAGGCGGTTTCCAGACGCATCGCTAGCCTGACTTCGCGCGAACGTCAGGTTTTGCAACTAGTTGTCGAGGGCAACACGAATAAGCAGATTGCTTCGGTTCTTCGCATCAGTCAAAGGACCGTCGAAACCCACCGCGCAGCCGTCATGAAGAAGATTGGCGCGCGGTCACTACCTGAACTCATCCACCTAACCATCGCCGCCTCGGGCCGCACGTAGCGGTCGACGTGCCGACATGGGGCAGCGCCACGCGTGCGGCTGTACGACGATAACCGGAGGAGCAATTTTGAGGGCCGGCAATGTGCTACTCTCGCCGGCCGGGCATCTTCACATCGGGTGCCATAATAGCGCGACTGCCGGACCGTACAGCCGACCTACACAATGAACTCCATCTGGTTGATCTCAGTAGTTTCCGAGGCTACCGCCCCGCCCTAGCAGCCGGTACGGTTTACCGTCCAAGTTTCTACAGAACAGGTGCTGGCGGCCGACGATGTCCCGTGAATTTCTGCTGCAGTCGAATACCCACGATCCATGCCCCACCGAAGGTCACGGCGAAAAGATTCTTGTGGTGGAAGATAATGCCGCAATGCGCCGGGTAGTGGTCGAGCAACTAGCCGGAGCAGGCTATAAAATCTTCGAGGCCGCGAATGCGCTAGCGGCGCTAGCCATACTCCGAGAATGCACGACGATGGACCTTCTGTTCACTGACATCGTGATGGTGGGCAGAGTGGGTGGCCGCGACCTCGCGCGCACCGCCGTGACTCTTCAGCCGCAATTGAAGGTCTTACTTACCTCGGGATTTTCGGAATCGCGCCTCGACGAAGACGACGCGGTAGCTTCGAATTTCCGGCTGTTCAGCAAACCCTATAGCAAGAAAGCTCTACTGCGTGCGGTGCGCGAAGTGATCGACGACTGATTCATCGTACGTATTTGCCCAAGCGCACGATTAATCCGGACCTCGCCCGAGGCACAAAGATCACCCTCGACATCCCCAGGCCGTTCGGGCGCCAGCCTCGATCGCCCGGCGAGGTGCGGCAGACTTTGTCTCCGCCATTGTTCGCGGGAAACTCACGAGATAGCGGCATCGCGTGGTCGGAACATATTTATTCGGTCCCCCGTGGCACCAAGATTTCCCTATAAGGGCATCCACTGCAGTCTGGCTCGGGTGGAATTAAGCGATAGCCGCCGTACATTTCTGGTTCCTTGCCCCGCGCCGTCACCGTCTTCGGCTTTTCGGGAGAACCGAAAATACCGGGAAATTGTCTTACCAACTGCGGTGGCGGGGTGAACCCCGAACAGCAGGATCAGGACCACGATTCCCTGAGACCAAACACCTAGTTAGGAGGGATGACCTGCCATCTATCGCGCCGCTTGCCATCTTGCGCCGCGCCCGCCTGCTCCCGGTACAATAGATAGATCGGCGCGACGAATGACGCCCGCGTTCGCGTCAGATGATAGGAAAAAACGATGAAGGCGAATCCCGTGCTCACACTGGACCGCTCTGATCGGGGCAGGCTGCAGCTTGCTGTGCGTGCCAACCGTCTCTGGCGCGGAGGTCTTAATTACCCATCGGATCCCCGCGGTGCTGGCCCTCGAGGCGGTCGGAGAGGCGGTCGCAGCCTGCGCCAGGCAGGGCTACGCCGAGACCGCGGTTGTCGTCGATGCAGACGGGTACGACAGGCGGTCTTGCACGGCGATCGGGCTGGCGCCCACACTCTCGATAGCGCGGCGGACAAAGCCTACACCGCCGCCTCATTCAAAACGGACACCAACGCCCTCGTCGAGCGCGCGAAGACCGCACCGATTGCCCCGATTCTCGCCAAGTTGCCGAACTTGCTCCTCTTCGGTGGCGGTGTCGTGATCAAGTTCCACGACGAAGTTATCGAAGCGATCGGAGCAGCCGGCGCACCGGGGGGCGATCTCGACGAGAACTGCGCAAGAGCCGGACTGGAAAAGATTCGGGGCCGTCTGCAACATCTGCAATAAAGGCCCGTCGCTCCGACTTCGCCGAGGGCAGCATCGGCCCGCCCGCGGCGAGGCGTAGAGCGGCGACTCGATCCAGGGCCACACGGTAGCGCCCATGGTCCGACTGGCGCATGGGTGACGCTCTGGCGAGCCCGTCGAATGACGGGCGCTGCGCGGCCGGTCTCCCGAAAATGGCCCTTCCGGTTTTCGCTGACATCGGCCGACGCCGGCCAATCCGGTCGGAAAACCAAATTAGGGTACTACCAACTGTCTGAACCCGTAGCCGTCAGAAGACGCTTACGATAAACTCGGCGCCTCCTCACAACCTCCGCGGAGACGATTCATGCATCCCTCGACGTCTCGCTGGCTCTGGGCGTTCCTCGCCTGCGTACTCTGGATCGGCGCGCCGCTGCCGGCCTCGGCGGCGCCGATGTCCTTCCAGGTCAAGCTGGACGGCGCGCAGCAGGTGCCGCCGGTGGTTACCAGCGGCAGCGGCACGGCCGATCTGACCTATGATCCGGCCACGAAAGTGCTGACCTGGAACGCCGTCTTCAGCGGCCTCTCGGGCCCGGCCATCATGGCGCATTTCCATGGCCCCGCGCCCGCGGGCAAGAATGCCGGGGTGCTGATCTGGATGAGCACGAAGGGCAAGATGGATCCGGTGCCGAGCCCGATCGTCGGCCAGGCGACTCTGACCGATGTCGGGGCCGCGGATCTGATGGCCGGCAATCTCTATATCAACATCCATACGGCGAAGAACAAGGACGGCGAGATCCGTGGGCAGGTCATCCCACCGGCGATGTGACGTTCTTCTCCCGTCTCCTCGACGGGGGCGAATTCCTACGCGGCGTCGTGGAAGATCATGCCGAGTTTGAGAAGCTGGAACCCGCCCGTCGATGGGTTGACTCGAATGTCGCCTGATATGGGGCATCGTACCTAAAGCCATGTTCACAATCTCGCTTCTTGGCCTTGCAGCGCGGGGAAGGTTGACCCCATTTTTCGCCATCGGGCGCGTACTGACCACACCAGAAGTGGATCCCTGACCCGTGAAAATTTTAACGCTGGGTGCGATCATCCTGATAGGTACTGGCCTAATCAGCGGCCAGGCAGCCGGTGCCAATTTCGGCATCGTGACTCTCAAACCCGGCGAGACGCAAACTGTCGATATCAGCGCGACCGGACGCAATACGCGAGTCTGCAACTACTTCTTTAGCGCCGCCGAAATTGCTGCCGGCCTTTCAGCGATGGCCGATGATGTGTTGTAATTTATCGATGAGCAATTCACCTCTGCGCGAAATCAAATGAACTCTCTTCGCCTTCCACCGGCAACGCGAACTGAAAGACCGCGCCCCGCGGCGCGTTTGCCGTTGCCCACAGCCGTCCGCCGTGGGCTTTGACGATCGTGCGGCTGATCGCCAGCCCCATGCCCATGCCGGTCGGCTTGGTCGTATAGAGGGCGTCGAAGACCCGGTCGAGTTGCTCCGGATCCAGGCCTTTGCCCGAATCCCGCACGGCGACGAGCACAGCTTGCGATCCATCCCTGGCCGAACTGGCCAGCACCTCTCGCGGTCCCTCGCCCACCGCGCTCATGGCCTCGATGGCGTTCATGATCAGATTGAGAATGACTTGTTGCAGTTGGATTCGGTCCCCCTTGACGGATGGGAGATCGTCGCACAACTCCGTCTGCAGCAAGACGCGATTCCTGTTCGCTTCGCTCCGCGTCAGCGCGACAACCTCCGTGATGACGTCGTTGACGCTCAACCAGTCCCTACGCTGGGGAGACTTTTCGACCAGGGCGCGGATGCGATGGATAACGTCTCCGGCTCGGCGGCTGTCGTTGACGATACGCTCGACGGCTTGCCGTGCTTCGCCCAAATCGGGGGTGTCACTGGTCAGCCAGAGCAAACAGGCGCTGGCGTTGGCTGTCACCGCGGCGAGGGGCTGGTTGACTTCGTGGGCGATCGAGGCGGTCAGATTTCCCAGGGTCGTCACGCGCGCCACACGGGCCAGTTCCGTGCGCGTGTGGTCCAGCGCCTCTTCTGCCCGCTTCCGTTCAGTTATCTCTGTGAGGAAGGTTTCGATGAAAACGGGCTCGCCCGCGCCATCGCGCGCCATGCGGCTGCTGAACGACACCCAGATTCGCCCGCCGTCCCGGCGAGAGAGTTCGGCCTCGGCTCCGACAATGGCGCCGTCGCGCAAAAGAGTGGAAAGCACGGCGTCGCGGGCATGAGGGTTCACCCAGAGCTGCTCCCTTACATCCGTCGGCTCGGCGATCATGGCTTCGGGCGACGCATAGCCGAGCATCCGCGCAAATGCCGGATTGGCACTAAGCAGGCGTCCGTCGAATGAAGTCCTGGCAATTCCTTCAAGCGCGTTTTCAAATATGCTGCGGTAGTTCTCTTCGCTCAACCGCAGGCCGTCTTGCGTCTCCTTGAGACTGGCGGTCATGAGTTTGAAGGCGCGCGCAAGCAGGCCGATTTCGTCGTTTCGCTGGACTTCGGGCACATCGCGCCATTGGCCGCCGGCGATCGATCGTGCCGCTTCCGTCAAAGAGGTCAGTGGCCGCAACGCTCGCCAGACCGCCCAGGTTCCCAGGACCAGGGCCAGTGCAATGATAAACACGCTCATGGCAATCGAGAGAAACAAGGCGTGTTGGGCTGGTCCGAGGAAATCCGAGGCGGGGACCGCCGCGACCACCGTCCACGAAAGCCCGCCAGGTGCCTGGAAGTTTTTGACGGCCGCGTAACTCTCGCCCAGCGCGGGGTCATCGAAGGAAAATGTCCGCAGTCCGCTTCCCGACAACTGCCCGAGGATGTCGGGCTGCGCTTTGAGATACCGCGCCGTTCCGTGCACGACAGGGTCATTGGTATCCGCTGCAAGCAGGCGCTGCTGCTCGCCGGCGGCGCTCGTGGCCACCGGCACCACCCCGCCTGACGAAGCAATCAGCCGCCCGGCAGAATCGATGATGAACGTCCGCCCATGGTCGCCGAGACTCAAGGTCTGCATTTCCCTTGAAAGCTGGGTCAAGATCAGATCGATCCCGATCGCCCCCGCAAAACTTCCGTCCTTGTTGAGGACGGGAGTGGAGAGTGAGAGGCCGAGAATGGGCTCGCCGCTGCCGAGATAGGGCTCGGTCCAATACCTCGCACGCGTATCCTTCGCCTGTCGGTACCAGAGCTTCTGCCGCGGATCGAACACGGCGCTCGATTTGCGTACCTGCCCGAGCTGGCCATCCGGCGAGGCGTCGTATTCGCGCATGACACCCGGGCGAAAGCCATCGTTCATCAGGAACACTCTCGCACCGTCCGCCACCCTGCCGGTCGACACGAGGCCGCCCGCCTCGTTGGCGAAATACACCCAATCGACATCCGGTTCCTCGCTCAGCACAACATACAATTCGCGCTGCATTGCACGCGGATCGTCAAGCGGGATAGTGTAGCGCGCGATGTCATCTGCCACCCGAGACAGAACTCTCTGGGGACGACGCGTCATCGTGCCGGCGTAACGGTGGATATCGTCGACGATATGCCGGACCAGGTAATCCGAAACGCCGGATACGATCTTATGCGCCGCCCAGAACCCGACTCCGGTCAGGGCAAGACTGAGCGCGAGAGCGATCGCCGCCGCCGGGAGTATCAGACGGCGCTGCAACATGAGCCCGCGCCCACGATAAGGTCACCGATTGCCTCGATCGTCAAAACCACCCTCCCAGGGGTCTGATCCTGATGTTTGATACCGAAGCGTTGGGTGAATCAGACCACCTGATCAAATAATTAGTGGATCGATTCGGCCGACGGATGAGAGCCATCCGTTGGCATCGAACCACTGGCTCCGGCCTTGCGCGGCATTTGCCAATCCAGAACAACGAGAACTGCTATCCTAAATCAAAGGCGCCGCTTTGCCGCGGGGGAAATCCTCCGGGAGAAAAGACCATGGCAATCGAGCCCCCTTCGGCTGCCGGGCAAATCACCCGGCGCGCGGCGCTTGGCGGTGCCGCCGCGGTGGCAGCATGGCCAGCCTCGGCCGAAGTATGCGGGATCGGGCCGCCGCCCCGTGCCAAGGGCCCGCTCGTTTGGATGGGCATGAACCAAGCGGAGCTGGACGACCGCGATGGAAATCTGACCGCCTTCCGCCAGGCGTGTTGGTATTCCTGGCCAGAACAAATCGAATCGCTACGTCGGCTGCTCGCCTATTCCTTCGAGTGGGTCTTCGCCGGCCATGACGGCGGTGGACATTGGCCTGCCGCCGAGATGCGCACCCGACTTGCGGCGCTGATCGAGCGCATGGCGCTGATGGCTGAATAGGACGTGGTGGTGGTTACTGCGGCGGCCGGCACGGTCTCAGGACGCTGCGGATATCTGGGCGGCCAGCTCGGCCGCCATGGCTCGGGGTAGCGCGCGGGGTCAGATTCGCGCTCTGGCGACCGCCCCGTAGTCTCTGGGCCGCTGATATCCCTCCGGTGGGTTCTGGCTCTCCCACCACGCATCGATGAACTTCACGGGGTAGAAGATTCGGCCGCAAACGCGGATGAAGCAGGGGCCTATGCCGAGGCACCGCCTGTTGGTCATAGTCTTGGTGGTGATAGGGCGCCCGCACGCCGATATCCGTTTCGCGGCTTCGGCCGGCGTCATGGTGGGTCCGAACCCACGCATCTTCACCCCCTGAAAGCGGGTCTCGAGCGGTTAGCGGCCGGCGGGTGCCGGTCGCGCTGTTGAAATGAAGATCACGGCCATGGCACGCCACGATGGCGCTGCATGCCGGGCTCGATCACGCTGCGCCAGAACGGTCCGGCGGCGATGGCCTCGACCTCGTCTCCGGTGAGCCTGCGATTGCGCTGGATAGGCATGGCGACCGTCTCTATCTCGCGCCAATGCTCGAGCGCGAATTTCAGCGCCTCGCACCATGCCAAAAACAGAACATCGTCGGCGCCGGTGGGGTCAATGGCCAAGGCGAGGTTGGTAGCCTCGGAGAAATCCGCAGCTTGGTCCTCATCGAAGTTCCAGGCGGCAACGGTGTCCTCGGCGGGCGGCCAACCGAAGCGGTGGCGCTCGACCGCCACAACGCCCCCGAGGCCGATGGCGATGTCTGCCATGACCTCGCTGCGGGGGCGTCCACACGCGGGCATGGCCGGCCAATTGATCGCCACGCCATTGATTTCAACGTGATCGATCTCCGCGCCGCGCCACAGGGCGGCCACCGCCTGCCCGGCCGCGCGATATGCCGTGCAGCAATCCATTCAGCGAGCCCCCAGGTAAGAGATAGCGGTGGCCAGCAGACGTAACAGGCGCTTCCAGGCCATCATGCGACCCTCAGAAGAACCGTGGAGCCCTGCTTGCGCGCCCAGGCTTCGGCCTTGTCGGCGGTCGGGGACACGGGGCTGTCAGGCGCCGCCAGGTCGGTCACGGTTCCGTCCGGACCCTGTTCACACAATTGGACCCACGATCCGCCGTCATCTGGCGAGTGGACGATGCCGGCGCCCTTGGCGAAGATACGCGTGCGGGCGATCATGCCGCCCGCCCCTCGCCGTCGAAGCAAGCGACCGGAGAAGCCAGCCCGAACGAGAGGGCGATGCGCTCAGCCATCGGCAGGCCGCCTTCATCCACGCAGCCGCAGGCCACGCGGACCTCGTATCGAAATTCCTGGGGCGAGAGGCCGTCCAGGGTCGAGTGCGCGACCCGCATATAGGCCTCGATATGCCGAGGGTCGTACCCCGGCGCGAGGTCCCTGATTCGACCGCGGTACATCATCGTCCCTCCGCCGCCACGGCGCCGAACGGCACCACGTTGCCCTCCCGGCCGCCGAGCTGGTCGACCTGGCCGGCGATCACGAGGTCCATGTAGGCGGCCCATTTCGCCATCGCGGCGCGGCGCTCTGGCAAGTATCCGTAGCGATCGTAGTGGCGGCTCGAGACATCGCCGCCCTTCGCGTGGTTTTGGATTCGATCGCGAATCTCCTTAGACAGGCCCGCCTCACCCGCAAGCGTCTTCCAGGTTCTCCTTAAATCGCGAGGAGTAAACCGGACGATTCCTGGATTTTCCTTGATGAATTTGGCGATGATGTCCTTGAGGCTTCCATACCGCGCGCACTGTGACGGGTCAGTCTGATGTGGGAAATATAGGCCGTGGGAATTGGTCGGCAGTTCGTCGAGGATGGCGGCCGCCTGATGGGGCAGGGGGATCGAGTGCGGCAAACTGTTCTTTGTTTTTCCCCAGTGAACCATAGCCTTCTGTCGATCGTATCCGGCATCGGAGATTCCCAGAATCTCCTCGGACCGTTGCCCCGTTGCCATTTTGAGCAAGAGGGCCGCCGCAAGGCGGCTGCGCTCACGGAATCCATCAAGCCAGACCCAGAACAAGCGAAACTCGACTGGCGAAAGGAACCGATCGCCGCCCCGGAGTCAGGCGGAATCGCCGCTATCGGATTCACCTTGAGGCCCCAACGGGTATCCACGTCGGCGAGAGTGAAATCATGTTCAGCTTTGAGCCCGAAGGCGAACGCTGCGGAGAGGTAGGCACGCACGATGTTTGCCTGCACCCGGCTCCCGCGATTGTAAATTTTGGCAAGGTGCGGGACAACGTCACCCGGGACGATACTGGCCGCCGGCCGATCGGCGCCCATGGCCTTGGTCATCCCGGATTTTGGCGAAAGCAGGAGGCTGTGCACCATATTCGCCGAGCGCTTGCCGTCCCGCCGCAGGTTGTCGATATATGCCTGGAATAGCTCCCCGACGGTTCCGGCCGACGACTCCCGGCGCTTGCTGACGACGGCGGGCACGTCCCCCGCCCGGATTGCGGGCGCATAGTAGGTCAGAAAGGCCAGCCGAGCTTCCGCCACTGTCATGGCCGGGTACGACCCCAACTTCGCCTTGGCGCGCATGCCGCGTCGGAAAAATACCGCGTACCATTCAGCAGTTACACGGCCCGTCCGTGGCTTGACGATGATCACCAGGCGTCCCGCCCCGCGCTCACCGTAGTCTCTGAGTTCGATTGCTCCCTTACCGCTCGCTGGCGCATTACGTAGCGCCTTCTGAATCTGTTTTTCGGTTATCATGTATCCTCCACACCGACGTTTGAGGGGCTGTTCAGGTGGCCGTTTGGAAAAAGCTACGACCCAATGCCCAGCCTCAGTTTCCGTCCGCCTCACCCTCAAAGTCCCGGGATTCCGCGGGATTCCGCGTGACCGGCAATGACCGGGAGTGACTGCGAATGACGTGGAGTGACGCTATCTCGCATCGCGAGGAGCGGTGAGCGAGATCCGATTCTATCATCTCCAGCGCACGCGGCTGGAGGCGGCGCTGCCGAAGATGCTGGAACGCTCCCTCGAACGTGGGGAGCGGGCTGTCGTCATGCTGGGGTCGCCGGAGCGGGTCGAAGCCCTGGCGGCCCATCTCTGGACCTACAACGATCGCGGATTTCTGCCCCATGGCACGGCCGAAGACGGCTTTGCAGCCCGCCAACTGATTTGGCTGACGGCAAAGGACGAGAATCCTAACGGCGCCCAACTCTTGTTTCTGGCTGACGGCGCCGAGAGTGCGGAGATCGCCGCCTATAAGCTTTGCGTAGAGCTGTTCGACGGCGCCGACGAGCAGGCCGTGGCGTCAGCGCGCCGGCGCTGGGCCGCCTACAAGGCCGCCGGCCACACCCTCAGCTATTTCCAGCAGAATGACAGCGGCGCCTGGGAGCAGAAGGCGAACGCATAGATTTCGGTCGGGGCGACCGATGAGCACGGCCGGCGTCGCGCGCTCATCCGGCGTCGGCGGTTTCCGCGTCGCCGGATTCGAGCGCCGCCTGGGCGGATAGCCATTGCTCCTCGGCGGCGGCGATCTGTTTTTTCACCTCCGCCAGTTTGACCTGAAGCTCCATCAGATCGCGCGTCGGGCCGCCATAGACCTTCGGATCCGCCAGGCGCTGCTCGAAGCTGCCGCGCCGGGCCTCGAGGGCGCGAACCTGGCGCTCGGCGGTTTCGGCCGCCTTGCGCAGATGGGTCGTGGCGGCGCGCGTCTCCGCCGCTGCGCGGCGCTTTTCCTTGCGGCTGATCGGCTCAGCCCGATTGCCACCCCTCTCGCGGCCCCGCTCGCGGCGCTGGTCGAGGAGCAGGCGGCGATAATCCTCGAGATCGCCCTCGTAGCCCTGACAGCGTCCTTCGGCCACCAGCCACAGCCGGTCGGCCGTCAGTTCTATCAAATGGGGATCATGGCTGACCAGCACGACGGCGCCTTCGTAGTCGTTCAGCGCCTGGACCAAGGCTTCGCGGGCATCGACGTCGAGATGGTTGGTGGGCTCATCGAGCAGCAGGACATGGGGTTTTTCGTGAGTCATGAGGGCGAACAGGAGCCGAGCCTTTTCGCCGCCCGAAAGCTGAGCGACGCGGGTATCGGCCTTGCCCACGCCGATGCCGAAGCGCGCAAGCTGCGCGCGCCGGGACTCGTCATTGCCCAGAGGCCTCAGGCGCTGCATGAGCTGGAGGGGGGTTGCCGTAAGGTCGAGTTCGTCCTGCTGATGCTGGGCGAAATATCCCACTTTCAGTTTCGGCGATCGCCTCATGGATCCGGCGAGCGGCGCCAGGCGCCCGGCCAGAAGCTTGACCATGGTGGATTTGCCGTTGCCGTTGGCCCCGAGAAGCGCGATTCGATCGTCCATGTCGAGGCGCAGGTCGAGCTTGCGCAGGACCGGCCTGTCCGGCGCATAACCGACATCGACCTCGTCGAGCACGATGAGGGGCGGGGCGAGTTCCTCGGGCGTGGGAAAATCGAATGTTTCGGTCCGCCGCTCGCTGACGGCCACGATGGGCTGCATCTTGGCCAAGGCCTTCAACCGGCTTTGGGCCTGGCGTGCTTTGCTGGCCTTGTAGCGGAAGCGATCGACGAAGGCCTGCATGTGGCGGCGCTGGGCGGCCTGTTTGGAGGCGGCGGCAGCGACCTGGGCCAGACGCTCGGCCCGGGTCTGCTCGAAGCGATCGTATCCGCCGGTGTAGAGCGTCAGCTTATTGTCTTCCAGATGGATGATCTTATCGACCACCTTGTTCAGCAGGTTGCGGTCATGGGAGACGAGCAGCAGGGTGCGCGGATAATTGACCAGGAAATTCTCGAGCCAAAGGGTCGACTCCAGGTCGAGGTGGTTGGTCGGCTCGTCCAGCAGCAGCAGATCCGGCACGGCGAACAACACGGCGGCCAGCGCCACGCGCATGCGCCAGCCGCCGGAGAAGTCGCGGCAGGGCTGGGCCTGCTGGGCCGTGTCGAACCCCAGCCCGGCCAGGATCGCCGCAGCACGCGCCGGGGCGCGATGGGCCTCGATATCGGCAAGGCGCGTATGAATTTCGCCGATGCGATGGGGATCGTGGGCGGTTTCGGCTTCCGCCAGCAGGCGCGCGCGCTCCGTATCGGCGGCGAGCACGGTTTCCAGCAGGCTTTCCGGGCCGTCTGGCGCCTCCTGGGCCAGCATGCCGATGCGGGTATTGGCCGGCAGGCCGATTTCGCCGCCGTCGGCCTGCAAGGTCCCGGCGATCAATTTCAGCAATGTCGATTTGCCGGTACCGTTGCGGCCGATGAGGCCGGCATGATGGCCCGCGGGCAGCGAAAGGCTGACGTTGTCGAGCAACGTCCGGCCGGCGATCCGATAGGTCAAATCCTTGATTAACAGCATGGCGGGCGCCTCTTAGCACGCCGCCGCCGGCCCGTCACCCCAGCCTGTCGGCCCGGCGAACGGGGTTGCCGAGGGCAGCGCCGGCGTATATGAAGGCCGCGATTTTCTGCGACCAGGAGCGAGGCGACATGGCCACCGAACGGACTCTCTCGATCATCAAGCCCGATGCGACCCGGCGCAATCTGACCGGCGAGATCAATGCCCGGCTGGAGAAGGCGGGCCTGCGCATCATCGGCCAGAAGCGGCTTTGGCTGTCGCGCCAGCAGGCCGAGAAATTCTATGAGGTCCACAAGGCGCGGCCGTTCTACAACGATTTGGTCGAATTCATGACCAGCGGTCCAGTGGTGGTTCAGGCCCTCGAAGGCGAGAATGCGGTCGCCCGCCATCGCGAGGTCATGGGCGCGACCGATCCGGCCAAGGCTTCGGCCGGCACGATCCGGCGCGATTTTGCCGAATCGATCGAGGCAAATTCGGTTCATGGTTCGGATTCGGGCGAAAACGCGGCCAACGAGATCGCCTTCTTCTTCGCCGGCACGGAACTCGTCGGCTAGCGCCGGTCTCCCGGTCGGGCATGACCCGAAACCTCATCGATCACCTCGTCGGTTCGGTGCGCCAGGCGCGCCTGGTCGATGTACCGTTTGCCCATCTGCAGCTCGAAAATATTTTTCCCGACGATCTCTACGCGGCGATGCTGAGGGCCATGCCCAATGTCGCCGACTACCGACCCATGTCGGGACGCAGCAAGGCAGCGCGGCGGAATGACGGGACGCCGACGCGCGTCAAGATCGACCTGTTTCCCGAGTTCATCCGCCATCTGCCGGGACAGAAACGCGACATCTGGCGCCAAGTCGGCCTCGCCCTGCGCTCAAACGAACTAAAGAGGGCCTTCGTCGAGAGGCTGGCGCCGGCGCTTGGACGACGCTTCGGCCCGGGCTACGCCCGGCTCGGCCAGTATTCGACCCCGATCCTGACCCGAGATACGCCGGGATATCAGATATCGGTCCATAGCGACACGCATTGGAAGGCGATCACGGTGCAACTCTATCTGCCGGCGGACGACTCGATCGCCCATGTCGGCACTGTGTTCCACGAGCGATTGCCAAACGGTGAGCTGAAGCGCAGCACCAAGATGAGATTCGCGCCCAACAGCGGCTACGCGTTTGCCGTCGGCGAGGGCACCTGGCATTCAGTCGATACGGTAGGGCCGGAGGTTCAGACGCGCGACAGCATCCTGCTCACCTATTTTCTCGATGCCGGGCTTTTGCGTTTCTTGCGCAACCGAGGCAAGCGAATTGGCAACCTGTTGCGCAACGAGCTGCGCTACATCGCCCGCCGCTGACGGGGCGTGTTCTCTAGAGCAGGGTTAGGCCAAGTCCGCCCAAGACGATCACCGCGCCGGCAATGGCAAAGGCCATCAGCCGGCAGAAACGATTCCACATCCTCTGGTGATCGGCGAGCATGTCGTTGTCGGCGGCCATCGTTCAACTCCGCTTCTGAGTCCGTAGAACTGGACGCATTTAGCCCAGGCGAGCGACAGGGTCAATCCGCAGGGTTGAACAGGGTGCCCTGCACGGGCAGGGCGCCTTCGACGATGGCGCTCTCGCCTTGCACCCGGACCCGGCCCTCGGCGATCAACTTGAGAGCCAGAGGATACAGGCGGTGTTCGGCCGCCAACACGCGGGCGGCAAGCCTCGCCTCGTCGTCGCCCGGCAGCACCGGTACCGCCGCTTGAGCGACGATGGGTCCGGTATCGGTCTCGAAGCGCACATAATGCACCGTGCATCCGGCGAGCTTGACCCCGGCGGCCAGCGCGCGGGCATGGGTATCGATCCCGGGGAAGGCGGGCAGCAGGGAAGGGTGAATGTTGATCATTCGATCGCGCCAGGCGGCGATGAACTCTGCCGTCAGCAGCCGCATGAAGCCGGCGAGGCAAATGAAATCGACGCCCGCCGCGCGCAGCGCCGCGTCGAGGGCCCGATCGAAGGCCGTTCGATCCGGGTAGTCGCGGTGGGCGACGATCTTCGTGGGCACACCGGCGGTTCGTGCAGCGACGAGGCCGGCGGCATCCGACCGGTTGGCGAGGACGAGGCGAATGTCGGCGGCAATCTCGCCGCGCTGGCAAGCCGCCAGAAGCGTCTGCATATTGCTGCCGCGGCCGGAGATGAGAATCCCGAGTTTCAGCCGTTCCATGCCGCGGCCATGCCCTCGACAGTGGCCGCGGCCATGCCAGGGCGCCGCGCGACGATCCGGCCGATTTCGTGAACCTGTTCGCCTGCAGCACGAAGCGTCCCGGCGACGGCGCGCGCGGCCTCGGGCGCCATGACCAACATCATGCCTATGCCGCAATTGAAGGTGCGTGCCATCTCCGCGTGCGCCACGCCGCCGCTGCGAGAAAGCCAGGCGAAAACCGGCGGGCGGGGCCAGCGCCGGGCATCAACTTCGGCCGCCAAGCCCTCGGGCAGGACCCGGGGAATGTTCTCGAACAGTCCGCCGCCGGTGATATGGGCCAGCGCCTTCACCTCCCCCCCGCGCGTGGCGGATAGGCAGCTTTTCACATAGATACGGGTGGGAGTCAGAAGGACCTCGCCCAACGTCCGGCCCGGTTCGAAAGGCGCCGGATCGCCGTAGGATAGGTCCGATACTTCGACGATCTTGCGGACCAGGGAAAATCCATTGGAATGAAGCCCCGCCGAGGCGAGGCCGAGGATCACGTCGCCCGCTGTCACGCGGCTGCCGTCGATCACCCTTTCGCGTTCCACCGCGCCAACGGCAAATCCCGCAAGGTCGTAATCGCCCTGGGCATACATGCCGGGCATCTCGGCCGTCTCGCCGCCCACCAGCGCGCAGCCGGCCTGGCGGCAGCCCTCGGCAATGCCCGCCACGATGGCGCGCCCTGCTGCCACATCGAGCTTGCCGGTGGCGAAATAATCGAGAAACAAGAGTGGCTCGGCGCCCTGGACCACCAGATCGTTGACGCACATGGCCACCAGGTCGATGCCGACGGTGTCGTGCTTGCCGGCGGCAATCGCCACCATCAACTTCGTGCCCACGCCGTCGGTGGTGGAGACCAGGATGGGGTCGCGGTATCCGGCGGCCTTCAGGTCGAACAGCGCGCCGAAGCCCCCCAGCCCGGCCGAGGTACCGGTCCGCGCCGTGCCCGCGGCCAATGGCTTGATCGCCTCGACGAGGGCCGCGCCGGCGTCGATATCGACGCCGGCATCGCGATAGCTGCCGGTGTTTATGGCGTCCTCCGTGGCGATGGGCTATAAGACGGCCGCGTGCAAAATACTTGATCCGAGGCGCTTTGCAATGATCCTCCGCGCGGCGCTAGGCCTGATGTTATGCCTGTTCATCGCTCTGCCGGCGAAGGCCGACAGCGGCGCCGTGATTGCCGTGCGCGGCATCGACGTGGATGTGACGGCAAGCAATGCGGTGGACGCGCGCGAGCAGGCGATTCTCCAGGGTCAGCGCAAGGGACTGCGCCAGGCCCTGCTCATGCTGGCTCCGCCCGCCGATGTAGACCGCCTTCCCGCCCTCAGCGACAGTCAGATCACCGACCTGCTGGCGGATTACGAGGTCGAGTCCGAACAGACCTCGACCGTGCGCTACATCGGAAAGCTTGCCTTCCGCTACCGCCTCGATGCCGTCAGCGCCCTTCTGGAGCAGAACGGTGTCTCGGCCGCCACCGGTGCCAGCCCGCCGGTCCTGGTGCTGCCGGTGTTGACGGCCGGGGGCAAGAACCAGTTATGGGGCGATGGCAACGCCTGGCGCGATGCCTGGGCGGCCCATCCGCCCTCGGGCGGCCTGGTCGAACTCGTGCTGCCCAAGGGCGATGCCACCGACGCGGCGGCGATCACGGCCGATCAGGCGGTGGCAGGGGATGTGGCAAAAATCCAGGCTCTTGCATCCCATTATAGTCTCGGCGATGTCGCCGTCGTGGTCGCGCGGCCGGATGGCGCCACAGCGGGCCTCGCGCTCAGCGTGACGCGCTTTGGCGTCGCAGGATCCGTCGGCACGTTTCAGGATCAGGTCGCGGGCGATCCGGCCAAACCAGATGCCGCCTTCGACCAGGCCATCGATCGCATCGCCGATCGCCTTCAGCAGGATTGGATCGCCCAGAACCGGGTATCCTCCAGCGTCGAGCAGCGCCTGACGGTCGAGGCGCCGATTTCCGGCCTGGCCCAGTGGGCCGAGTTGCGCCGGCGCCTGGCCAGCGTGGCGACATTGCGCCATGTCGATGTGATCTATCTCATGCAGAGCCACGCCGAGCTCGATCTCGTCTTCATCGGCGATCGCGATCAGTTCGCCCGCTCGCTGCAACAGCGCGCCCTTCTGCTCAAGGATAACGCCGACGGGCATACCATGCTGGAACTTGCCGCCGTGCAGCCGTGAGCCATTCCGCCGGGTTTGTCCGAACCAACGCTCACCCGGGCGATCTTTCGCCCCGCCCTGGCGCCCAATTCGATCGGGCGCCCGCGCCATGACCTCGCGCGGTCAGCTGCGCTTCTGGCTCATCGGCCTGGCGCTGTTCTTGATCGCCCTGTATCTGCTGCGCGCAATCCTGCTGCCCTTCGTGGCGGGCATGGCGGTTGCCTATTTTCTCGATCCGATTTGCGATTGGCTCGAGCAGCACGGCTGTTCGCGCAGTTGGGCAACGGCCATCGTCAGCGTCGGTTTTGCCATCGTCATTGTCATTGCCCTGTTGCTTCTGGTGCCGCTGCTGCAGCGCCAGATTCTCGATTTCGCCGGCCGGTTGCCCGGTTATATCGACGCCGTGACGAACCGGTTGCTGCCATGGATTCAAGGCGTGGCGGAACGACTTGGCATCGCCAATCTCGGGGATTTGCGCGGCACCGCCGGTGCCCAGGTCGGTAGCATCGTCAGCTGGATCGGTGGCGCGCTGGCACGGTTGGTAAGTAGCGGCGTCGCCTTTGCCAATCTGCTCTCGCTGCTGTTCATCACCCCCGTCGTGGCTTTTTATCTGCTGCGCGATTGGGATCGGCTGATGAGGCAGATCGACGCCCTGCTGCCGCGCGAGCACCGGGACACGATCCACGCACAGCTCTTGGAGATCGATCGCAGCCTGGCCGGCTTCGCGCGGGGTCAGGCCAGCGTCTGTCTTGTGCTGGCCATTTTCTATGCAGTCGGTTTGAGCTTGATCGGCCTCGATTTCGGCCTTGTGGTCGGAATGGGCATCGGATTGCTGTCGTTCATCCCCTATGTTGGTAGCATTTCCGGCTTGATTGTGTCCTTGGCCATCGCGCTGGCGCAATTCAGCACCTGGGTGCCGGTCGGGCTGGTGTTGGGTTTTTTCGCGCTCGGCCAGATCCTCGAGGGCTATGTGCTGACGCCGCGCCTGGTGGGCAATCGCGTCGGGCTGCATCCCGTCTGGGTCATTTTCGGCCTTCTGGCCGGGGGTGCGCTCTTCGGCTTTGTCGGCCTTCTGCTGGCGGTGCCGACCGCCGCCGTCATTGGGGTGCTGACCCGCTTCGCCGTCGCCCAGTACCGCAACAGCCGCTATTTTCGCGGCGATCCGCCATGGCCCAGCTCCCCCTCGACCTAGGCCACCGCGCCTCCTTCAGCGGCGAGGATTTTCTCGTGGCACCCTGCAATCAGGCGGCGGTCGCCTGGCTCGACCGCTGGCCCGATTGGCCCCGCCCCGGCCTTGCCGTTCATGGCCCGGCCGGCTGTGGCAAGACGCATCTGGCCCATGTCTTTCAGGCTCGATCGGCCGCCCGCCTGTTGTCGCCGGCCGATCTCCCGCTGGCGCCGGCGCCCCAATTGCTGGCCGGCGCCAAGGCCGCCATCCTGGATGGCGGCCCGCCTTTGGCCGAGCGTGCCTTGCTGCATTTCCACAACCACATCGCCGAAAGTGGCGGCCACCTTTTGATCGTCGCCCGCGAGGCGCCGGCGCGCTGGCCGATCGAGCTTCCCGATCTTGCCTCGCGGCTCGCCGCCTTGCCGGCGGTGCGGATCGATCCGCCGGACGACCGGCTGATCGAGGCCCTGTTGATCAAGCTCTTCGCCGATCGCCAGCTTGCCGTGCCGCCGGAAGTCGTGACATACCTGACGACGCGGGTGGAACGCAGTTTCGAAGCGCTGCGCCGAATTGTCGGCCTTTTGGATCGCGAATCTTTGGCGCGCCGGCGCGCGGTGACCCTGCCCTTAGCGCGTGACATTGTCGAACGGGAGAGTGCCTGATGCCGCCGATCCTGACCCTGCTGCGGCCGCATCAATGGATCAAGAATGCCTTCGTGGTGGCCCCCTTGTTCTTCACCCCCCAGGCCATCTCAGGGGCGGCCCTGGTTCATGTCGCGCTCGGTGTTGCCTGCTTTTCGGCGATGTCTTCGGCCATCTACGTGCTGAACGATTGGTGCGACCGCGAAGTCGATCGCAAGCATCCGGTCAAACGTCTTCGGCCCTTGGCCGCCGGCACTGTCGCACAGGGAACCGCGCTCGCTCTCGGCTTGTGTCTGGCGCTCGCCAGTTCGGCGGTGGCGCTGATCTGGCTCTCCCGTGGTTTCGCCGTCGTGCTGGCGATATATGTTCTGCAGAACCTCGCCTATAACTTCTGGCTGAAGCAGATCGCCATTCTCGACGTGCTCTGCGTCGCCATCGGTTTTGTCCTGCGAATCTATGCCGGCGGCGAGTTGATCGGCGTGACGCCGACGGTGTGGATCGTCGCCTGCACCTTATTGCTGGCGTTGTTCCTGGCCTTTGCCAAGCGACGCGACGACCTCGTCCTCGGCGTCAACGATGAGCATCGCCTCAGCCTCTCGGGCTACAACCTGCCGTTCATCGATGCATCCCTGGCCATCGTCTTGGCCGCTCTCGTCGTCAGCTATCTGCTCTATACCACCCAGCCCGAGAACATGGCCCGCATGCACAGCGACAAGCTGTTCCTGACCGCGCCCTTCGTCATCGCCGGGGTTTTGCGTTATCTCCAGGTGACGTTGGTCGAACATCGATCGGGCTCGCCGACGCGCCTGGCGCTCTCCGATCGTTTTCTGATGCTGACCATTCTGGGTTGGGTCGCCACTTTCGCCTGGTTGATTTATGGCTAGGCCGGTATCGGGGGCTAAGCCAGTGGCTCGTCCTGGCTGGCGGCACGGCGCCTTCGCCGGCTGGGGGCGTGTGGCGCGCGCCGAAATGGATGCAGCCCGGCCCGAACGGCTCAACGACCTCGCCCACGCCCTGAGGGCAGCCGACCGGCGCGGCGTCATTGTGTACGCCGGGGGCCGCAGTTATGGCGATGCCGCGCTCAACGGCGGCGGGCAGGCGATTCTAACGCGCCGGCTTGACCGGCTGCTGGATTTCGACCCGGCGAGCGGGGTCGTGGTGGCGGAGGCGGGGGTCAGCTTCGACGATTTGCGGCGCGTCCTTCTGCCCCGCGGGTTCCTATCGCCGGTCACGCCGGGCACGGCTTTCGCCACACTGGGCGGGGCGGTGGCCAACGATGTGCATGGCAAGAATCAGGACCATGCCGGCAATTTCGGGCGCCATCTTGCCTGGCTCGAGTTGATGCTGCCTTCGGGCGAAATCCGCCGTCTCATGCCGGAAGACCGCCTGTTCAAGGCGACGCTCGGCGGCCTCGGGCTGACCGGTATCGTGGTCGCCGTCGCCCTCAGGATGATGCGCGTGCCCTCGCGCTTCGTGGCGCTGCAGGAACGTCGCGTTCGCGATCTCGACGAATTTCTGGAGGCCTTGGAGGAGGTTCGCCGCACCGCGGCCTATTCCGTCGGCTGGATCGATGCCCTGGCCCAGGGCCGTCATCTCGGTCGGGGTATCGTTGAAAGCGCCGATCCGGCGCAGCCCCAAGCCGGTGATCGCTATCGCGAGGCTAAGGCCCGAAGTTTGCCGATAGACCTGCCGGGTCTGGCCCTCAACCCCCTCGGCATCGGCCTGTTCAACGCGCTCTATTGGCGTCGCGTGCCGCCGCGCGGGCGGGCGCGACGCTTGGCCTACGATCGATTCCTTTATCCGCTCGATGCCCTCGCCGGTTGGAACCGGCTCTACGGGCGCCGCGGCTTCCACCAGTTCCAATGCCTGTTGCCCGAAGCGACGAGCCGCCAGGCTCTGCGCTCGTTGCTGGAGACTTGCGTGGGCTCTCGCGCGGCTTCGTTCCTGGGTGTCTTGAAGACCATGGGGCAGGACGGAACCGGCCTGCTCTCCTTCGGCGGCCGGGGCCATACGCTGGCGCTGGATTTTCCCGCCCGGCCGGGCATTGACGATCTGCTGATCCGCCTGGAACGCGTGGTGCTCGACCACGGCGGGCGGATATATCTGGCCAAGGATGCGCGGATGTCGGCCGCGGGATTTGCCGCCATGTATCCCCGATTGCCCGAGTACCGTGCCATCTTGGCGGAAGTGGATCCCGATGGCCGCATGATGTCCGATCTAGCCCGCCGGCTCGACATACGGGGAGGCGGACCATGAGCGAGCGGCCGCTCTGGCTCGTGCTGGGCGCCAGTTCGTCGGTGGCCCGGGCGTTTGCCCGCATCGCCGCCGAGGCGGGCGCCGATCTGATCCTGGCGGGGCGAGATATCGCCGATATCGATCGCATCGCAAGCGATGCCCGGATTCGGGGCGGCGGACGGGTCGAAGTCCGCGCCTTCGATGCCGCCGATCGCGCCAGCCACGCGGTCTTCGTGGCCGATCTGCCGCGTCGCCCATTCAACGTGTTTCTGGCTTTCGGGCTGATGGTTCCGCAAGGCGCCATCGATCGCGATCCGGCCTTGGCGGAGCAGGTGATCGCCGTGAACTATCTGGGCGCGGCGTCAATTCTGTCACGCCTGGCCCCACGCCTGGCCGATGAGGGGCGGGGAACCATCGTCGTCTTGAGTTCGGTTGCCGGCGATCGCGGGCGACCGTCGAATTATGTCTATGGCTCGGCCAAGGCTGGCCTCAACGCCTATTTGCAGGGCCTGCGGGCGAGCTACGCCGCCAAGGGAATCTCGGTCATCACCGTCAAGCCGGGGTTCATGGATACATCCATGACCTATGGGATGCCGGGCATGTTCCTGGTGGCGACCCCCGAGGCCTGCGCCAGGGCTTGCCTCCGCTTTGCCGCCAAGGGCCGCGACGTGGCCTA
>WNFR01002778.1_pt1 | contig 25366 bp, 29 predicted proteins | sample 5400221 | NCBI WGS metagenome assembly WNFR01 (sample SAMN13153357, study PRJNA577476) | soil metagenome | isolation source: 40 cm soil under Madrone tree | place: USA:California | collected 2016-06-14 | reverse complement strand
CGCGCAGCTCGCCCGGTTTCAATGTCGTCAGCACCGGCACGTGATTCGGATAAACGCCGAGCTCGCCCTCAGATCCGGGCAACGTGACCATGTTCACGTCCTCGGAATAAATTTTTTCCTCCGGCGTGACGATCTCGAGCTTGAGCGTCGCGGCCATGGCTTAGGACTTCTCCTCTTTGATCATGTCGATGTTGCCCTTCATGTAGAAGTTGGATTCCGGAACATCGTCATGTTTGCCATCGAGAATTTCTTTGAAACCCTTCACCGTCTCCGCGATCGAAACGTATTGCCCTTTCGTTCCAGTGAAAACTTCGGCGACGTGGAATGGCTGGCTTAGGAATCGTTGAATCTTGCGCGCGCGATACACGGTCAACTTGTCTTCCGGACTGAGCTCGTCCATTCCAAGAATCGCGATGATGTCCTGCAAATCTTTGTAGCGCTGCAAAACTTTCTGCACGCCGCGTGCAACGCCGTAGTGTTCTTCACCAACAATTTCCGGCGCGAGCGACTTCGAAGTCGAAGCCAGCGGATCGACCGCCGGATAAATTCCAAGCTCGGCGATTGAACGTTCGAGCACGATCGTTGAATCCAAATGCGCAAAGGTGTTTGCCGGCGCCGGATCGGTCAGATCGTCCGCCGGAACGTAGACCGCCTGGAAAGAAGTGATCGAACCTTTCTTGGTTGAAGTGATGCGCTCCTGAAGATCGCCCATTTCGGCGGAGAGCGTCGGTTGATAACCGACCGCGCTCGGGGTTCGTCCAAGCAACGCCGAAACTTCCGAGCCTGCTTGCGAGAAGCGGAAAATGTTGTCGATGAAGAGCAGCACGTCCTGGTTACGTTCGTCCCGGAAATATTCTGTCATCGCCAAAGCCGACAGCGCAACGCGTAAACGCGCGCCCGGTGGTTCGTTCATCTGACCGAACACCATTCCCACTTTCGATTTCGACAAATCTTTTTGATCGATCACGCCGGCGTCGCTCATTTCCTTGTAAAGATCGTTGCCTTCGCGCGTGCGCTCGCCGACCCCGGCGAACATCGAAACACCGCCGTGCCCTTTGGCGATGTTGTTGATCAATTCCATGATCACGACCGTCTTCCCGACGCCCGCGCCGCCGAACGCGCCGACCTTACCGCCTTTCGAGAACGGACAAATGAGATCGATAACTTTGATCCCGGTTTCAAGAATGTTCACTTTCGTGTCTTGTTCGGTGAGTCCCGGAGCCGGGCGATGAATTGGATAACGTTTGGTGAATTTCACCGGGCCGCGATTGTCGACTGCTTCGCCGGTAATATTAAACACGCGGCCGAGCACGCCCTCGCCCACCGGCACGCTGATTGGACCGCCCGTATCGGTGACTTTCATCCCGCGCTTCAAACCCTCGGTCGAAGACATCGCGATCGAGCGGACCCAGCTCTCGCCGAGGTGCTGTTGCACTTCGAGCGTGAGCTTGGTCGGGTTGCCGTTGACTTCGTACTCGATTTCAAGCGCGTTATAAATTTTCGGCATACTTTTCTCGTCGGGGAACTCAACGTCCACGACCGGGCCGATGACTTGAACGATATTTCCTTTATTCATAAATCTTAACTTCCCAGCGCCATCTGTGCGGTAGCGATCTCCAGCAACTCAGTAGTAATGCTGGCCTGCCGCATCTTGTTGTATTCGAGGGTGAGGTCCTTGATGAACTGCGCCGCGTTGTCGGTGGCGTTTTTCATCGCGACCATGCGCGCGCTGTGCTCGGACGCCCGCGCATCGAGGATCATCTGGTAAACCTGGTACTGAATATAGTACGGAAGCACGGCATCGAGCACGCGCTCCGCATTCGGCTCGAAAACATAACCGAGCATCGGATCGACATCGTCCGCGGCGCCTTCGGTCTTTTCACCTTTCGGCAAATCAAACGCGCTGATCGGAAGCAATGTTTGGATCACCGGTTTCTGATTCACGGTGTTAATGAAATGCGTGTAAAGCACGGAAACCTTGTCGACTTCGCGATTGAGAAATTTCTCCGTGCAAAATTTTGAGATGGCTTTTGTCTCGACAAAACTCGGCGAGTCCTTGAGTTCAAAATCCGCCAGCATCTCACGTTTTGTTCGCGCAACGAACTGTCGCGCTTTCCTTCCTGTCACGACGAAAGCCGTCTTACTCATCTCAAAATTTGCGGCTTCACGAAACAAGTTCGTATTCAATGCGCCGGCGAGGCCTTTGTCGGTGCTGATGATGAGCACCAATTCCTTTTTGACATCACGAATGTTCAGCAATGGATGGAGACGCGGATCGGTCCTTTTTTGCAGCGACACCAATACACGATTCATCAACGCGGCATACGGGCGGCCCGCTAGCGCCTGCTGTTGAGCGCGACGCATCTTTGACGCTGCGACCATCTGCATCGCTTTGGTCAACTGACCGATGTTGCGGATCGATTTGATCCGGCGCCGTATGTCTTGTGTGTTTGCCATTCCTCGTTAAGCGAAAATTAGTGCCAGGTCGTCTTGAATTCTCCCATCGCGCTCTTGAGCTGCGATTCGAGATCGCCGTCGAGCTGCTTCTTCTCGCGAATCGAACGCAGCAGCGGTTCCTTCCGTGTTTGCAGCCAATCCTGCAGCTTGAGTTGAAATTCTTTCACTCGATCGACCGGAACATCGTCAATGAATCCGTTCTGCATCGCCCACATCACCGCGACCTGTTCCTCGACTGGAATCGGGTTGTATTGCTTCTGCTTGAACAACTCGACGATGCGCTGACCGCGGTCGAGTCGCGCTTTGGTTGCGGCGTCGAGGTCCGAACCGAACTGCGCGAATGCTGCTAGCTCGCGGAATTGCGCGAGGTCGAGCTTCACTTTGCCGGCCACTTGCTTGATCGCCTTGATCTGCGCGGCCGAACCGACGCGGCTCACCGACAGACCGACTGAAATCGCTGGGCGCACGCCTTGATAGAACAAATCGGTTTCGAGATAAATCTGACCGTCGGTGATCGAAATCACGTTGGTCGGAATGTATGCCGACACGTCGCCCGCTTGCGTTTCAATGATCGGCAATGCCGTCAACGATCCGCCGCCGAACTCGTCGCTGACGCGCGCGGCGCGTTCGAGCAAACGCGAGTGGAGATAAAACACATCGCCCGGATACGCTTCGCGACCAGATGGCCGTTTCAGAACGAGTGAGACCTGTCGATACGCGACCGCGTGTTTCGACAAATCGTCATAAATAATGAGCGCGTCCATCCCGTTATCCATGAACCACTCGCCCATCGCAGCGCCGGCGAACGGCGCGAGATATTGATTCGTCGCCGTGTCGGACGCGGGCGCGGAGATAATTGTCGTGTAAGGCATCGCGCCTTCGCGTTCGAGAACGTCAAGCGCGCGCGCGACGTTGGAATTCTTCTGACCGACTGCGACGTAAATGCAATAGAGCGGACGGTAATCTTTATTTCCTTCGTCCTCGGCCGCTTTGTTCAAGCGCGCCTGGCTGATGATGGTGTCGATCGCGATCGTCGTTTTTCCGGTCGAACGGTCACCGATGATCAGCTCGCGTTGACCACGGCCGATTGGAATCATCGCGTCGATCGCCATAATGCCGGTTTGAACCGGCTGGCTCACGCTCTTTCGTTTAATGACGCCAGGTGCGATTTTTTCGAGCGGGAAAAACGTTTCGCTCTTGATCGGGCCTTTGTCGTCAAGCGGCTGACCGAGCGTGTTCACCACACGACCGAGTAAACCTTTGCCGACTGGAACCGAGAGGAGCCGTCCGGTGGTCTTTGCTTCGTCACCTTCGGAGATCTTCGTTGGATCACCGAGCAAGATCGCGCCGACTTCGGTTTCTTCGAGGTTCAAAGCGAGACCGAACACGCCGTTCGGGAACTCGATCATCTCGTTCAACATCACATCGCTGAGTCCTTCAATGCGGGCGACGCCATCGCCGGCTTCGCGGACGACACCGACGTTGCTTTTCGTCGTCGACGTTTTCAGTCCCGCGATTTTCGTTTCAATTTCTTCAAGAATGCTGCTCATGGGTTTTGTTGGTTAAAGTTCTTGTTCCAGCCGCTGCAGTCGATTCCGCAAGGTTCCGTCCCAGACGTCGCTGCCGACGCGCACTCGCATGCCGCCGAGCAACGTTTGATCGACAACGAACTCGCTCGTCAAATCGTTACCATATTTTCGTTTCAATCGATCAAGGACTTGTTTCGACGAATCCGGCCCCAGCGCCATCGCGGTTTCAATTCTTGCGTGGCGCTTGTCCAGTTCGAGCCGGAGCAGTCGTTTGTAATTCTGGAGGACGTCGAGGTAATGGCGCGGGCGCTTTTCGGTCAGGGACTGGACTAATGATCCGATCTTGCCGCGATCGAGCTGGCCGTCAGTAAAACTGGCGCGCAACATCTGACGCGAAAGTTGGCGGATCTCTTTGTTGATTTTCATCAGGCTACCTGCCGCGCTGCTTCTTCCTGCAAACGTTTCTGATCGTCCGGCGTGAGCACCTTGCCCGTCACTTTCGCAGTTGTTTCAATAACAAGATGCCCGAGTTCGCGCTTGAGAGCGTGCATCTGCCGTTCGTGCTCGAGGGCCGCTGCTTCCTTTGCCTTGACGACGATTTGTTCGGCAGCGCCGATCGCCTCCTGCTGTTTGCGTTCGGAGAAATGCGCCGCGCTTTGCCGCGCCTCGTCGATCATTCGTTGGGCGTCGGCGTTCGCTTTGTCGATAATTTCCCGATAACGCTTTTCCGCTTCGGCGAGCTCTTTCCGAATCTTCTCCGCATTGAGCTGACCTTCCTCAATCTTGCGCCGTCGATCTTCGAGAACTGCGAGAATTGGTTTGTAGGCGAAGCGGCGGAGCAAAAGTGCAACGATGCAGAAGCTCACCACTTGCGAAATGAACAAGTGCCAGTCCCAACCGAAAGTCTCGGCTGTGTCGCGAAGCATGTCCCCAATGCCTCCGGCAGCTGCAGCGGCAATCGTTATCATAAAATACAATTCATGCGCTCAGGTGATTGCACCTGTTCGCGAATCAAAATGGTTAGTGAGGCAAAAGGTAGAGCGCGTAGAACACGATCGCCTCGGTGAACGCGATCGCGAGAATGCCGTGCACGAGCACCTGAGTGAACGCGCCGGGATTGCGGCCGACGGCCGTTGCCATTCCGAGACCGGTCAAACCGATGCCGACGCCAACGCCCATCGCGGCGAGGCCGACGTGAATGCTTCCGCTCATTTCTGCCAGTAGTGGTAGGATCATATTTGTTTCTCTCTGTTGTTTGGCGACCTCTTCATGAGATTGCCGAAATTTTCATGCATGCGCGTGCCCTTCGTCGTGCTGCGCGATCAACATCGTGAACACTGCCGTCAGCAACATGAACACGAGCGCCTGCACAACACCGACAAGCAGTTCCATAAAATAAAACGGGATCGGCAACAGCCACGAAAGCCATGGAACCATCGTCGACATCGCTTCGAGAATGCTTTCGCCGGCGTAAATGTTTCCGAACAATCGGAAGCTCAGCGAGATCGGCCGGAACAAGATCGACACAACCTCGAGCCAACCGACCATGAAGAAGATCACGATCATCAGGATCTTGATGAATCCATGCGTTTCGCCCTTCGGCGCAAAAAGATGTTTCAGAAATCCGCCGACGCCGTTGGCCTGAAGAGCCCAGATCAACCAGAGCACGAAAAAGATCGCGGCCATTGCGGTCGTCATATTGAGATCGGCATTGCCGCCGCGCAGCAGTGGCCGATCGACATGGAAAGCGCCGTTCGTGTCGTAATGTCCGACGCCGACCGTGCCGACGCCGGGAATCAATCCGAACCAGTTCACAAACAAAATGAAGATGAAAATGGTCGCGAAAAACCAAAACGTCTTGCTCACCAATTCGCGACCGATGATTCCCTCGAGAAAATTGTAGAGACCTTCGACGAGCCATTCCCAAAAATTCTGCGCGCCGCTGGGGATTGGTTTGATTCGACGCGTGGCGATCTGCGCGAAAATGATAATGCCAAGCGCTACGATCCAGGTAACGAGCATCGAGTTCGTCACCGCAAATTTACCGATTTGCACAAGCGGCGCGGCTTTCAGCGACACACCTTCGTGTTCAGCTCCGCCGGTTGCTTCGGCTGCGAACGCAGACGTCGCGAGCATTGCGCTGGAACCCAGCGCCAGGATCGAGATCAGTAAATAACGGTTGCGCATTTTGGTTAAAGCCAAGGCACGGCTCTCTTCGCCGTCACTCTCGCGCTCCGAAGTCGAGCCGCGAATCTTGACGCGCAGAACAAAGCCGAATTTGCGCGAATGACAAGCGACTTTCGGTGAAAATTTTGCACCGACTACCACGCATTGTGGCGGACACAAAATTATTCGAGCCAACCCGCCATTTTCTTCTTCAATTCATCGATCCCATCGCCTTTCGCCGCCGAAATCGGGACGATGTCGATCTTCGGAAATTTCTTGAGTAGTGCTGGCAAATTTTCGTCAACGCCGGGCAAATCCATTTTGTTCGCAACAAGGAACCACGGCCGCTTCGATAGCAGCGGATCGTAAAGATCGAGCTCTTTGCGGAGCTGTTGCACATCTTCGACCGGACTGCGGCCTTCACTGCCGGCAACATCGACCACGAACAGAAAAATTCGGCAGCGCGTGATATGCCGAAGAAATTCGTCACCGAGACCGACGCCTTTGTGCGCCCCTTCGATCAATCCGGGAATGTCGGCGATCGTTGCGCGTTTGTACTCGGAGAATTCCACGACACCGATGACCGGGTGCAACGTCGTGAACGGATAAGCGGCAACTTTCGGACGTGCCGCGGAAATTTTTCGGAGCAACGTCGATTTGCCCGCATTCGGATATCCGATCAATCCGGCGTCGGCGATTGTGCGCAGCTCTAGAAGAAAATGTCCCTGCTCGCCTTCCTCGCCTTCGGTGTATTCGCGCGGCGCGCGGTTGGTTGAACTTTTGAAGTGAACGTTTCCTTTTCCGCCTTTTCCGCCTTCGCAAAGAACAAACTCCTGACCATCGCGAGTAAGATCGACAATCGGTTCGATGCTCGGTTCTCGATTCTCGATTCTCGATCCCTCGGCGGGATAAACAATTGTCCCAACCGGAACTTTAACGATTTTGTTCGGCGCGGATCGTCCGTGCATTTTCTTCCCCATCCCGTGCCCGCCACTTTTCGCCTTGATGATCGGTTCGTAGAAAAGATTCGAAAGATTATCGGTGTGTCGATCGGCGCGAAGAATCACGTCCCCGCCGCGGCCGCCATCGCCACCGTCCGGTCCACCTTTCGGGACAAATTTCTCTCGCCGGAAACTGACCGACCCGCGGCCGCCGCTTCCGGCTTGCGCAAAAACTCTGATACGATCGACAAACATTTGTTTTTTCCTTAAACGAATCCGACCACCGACGGGTCGAAAGCTTGTATGCGGTTTCGAAGTTTAATCGGTTTCCTCAGCTTTGCCGGTTTTTGCTTTGGCCAAACATCACCGATGGCGACTAACGAAAGTGGAATTGAGGGCGTCATCACGCTGTCGCCAGCACATGGCGGAGCGATTCGGGTTGGCGAACAAAGCTCGAAACCGCTGGCCAATGTCCCGTTTGTGGTCGCGAACGACAAAGGCACGATCGCCGAGTTCACAACGAATGAACAAGGCCGGTTCAAAATTACGCTGGCGCCCGGTCATTACACTGTCACCCGAAAAGGCGCGCAAAAAGGAATCGGTCGCTTCGGCCCGTTCAATGTCGATGTTAGCGCCGGCCAAATGACGAAAGTCGAATGGCGTTGCGACTCCGGCATGCGCTAGCCAGCAGGGCCGCGTCCGGCCGCAGTTTTGCACTTGCGTCGCGGCACTAGATTTGCAGCGATCTCACGCGTGTTGCCGGTCCGCAGAATTCTTTTTGCTCTCGTGTTGTTCATCGCTGCGAACAGCGAAGCGACAAGTGTTTCGGTTTTGTTCGTCGGAAACAGTCTGACCGAGAAAAACGATTTGCCGAACACGTTCAAGCAACTCGCGGCGGCATCGTCGTTGCATGCAAATGTTGAAGTGCACTCAGTTACACCCGGCGGCGCATTCCTTTACGATCATTGGAAGCGCGGCGACGTGGTGGCGGAGTTGCGCAAGCTGCGGCCGAACTTTTTGGTTCTTCAAGGTCAGAGCACCGAGCCGGTTTCCGCGGCGCAGAGTTTCGCCCATTCAGCGGCTCTACTCAAAGCCGAAGCGGATCGCGTGGGCGCCGTGACAATTTTGTTTTCAACATGGGCGCGACCGGCCGGCGATCCGTACTACAAAGATCCGTCGTTTGGCGGTTCGCCTGCGCAAATGCAGGTGCGACTGGATTCCGCCTACGCTCAAGTAAGTCACAGTATCGGCGCAACGCTTGCGCCGGTCGGCGTCGCTTTCGAACACTCGCAACATGACGCGCCTCAGATTCAACTACTCGACGGCACGCAACATCCTTCCCCCGCGGGAACGTACCTCGCCACCGCCGTTTTGTTTCGCGTGATCTTCAATGCTTCGCCGATTGGATCGACATATTGCGACGGGCTGCCAAACGACATGGCCACACGATTGCAACGCGTCGCGGAGACAGTGCCGTTATCAGCGACGCGGTGAGGAGAATTCTCTTTTTGCACGGAATTTAAGCTTGCTCTCCTCAAATCCGTTCGCTAACCCTGCGACTCGAACCGTGTAACCTATGACATCCCTACTGCTTATCTCTTCATTCTTGGCCCAGGAAACCGAGGTCGAAGCTCCGAAAGGACCCGGCGCCGTATTCTGGATTTGCGAGATCGCGTTCATCATTTTGATGGTCGCGGCAATGTGGAAAGTGTTCAGCAAAGCCGGTCAACCGGGCTGGGCCGCGATCATCCCGATCGTGAACACTTATTTTCTTTGCAAAGTGGCCGGACGCCCCGGCTGGTGGTTGATCCTCCTGTTCATTCCGTTCGTTAACCTGATCATCTGGATCATCCTTTGCATCGACATCGCGAAGGCTTTTGGTAAAGGCGCAGGGTTTGGGATCGGATTGCTTTTACTGCCGTTCATTTTCTTTCCCATCCTCGGCTTCGGCAGCGCGCAATATCAGGGCGCAGGACCGGCGACGCCTTTGCCCGCTACTGCCTGATCGCCGTTCTTACGGCGCCCAATTCGGTTTCCGCTTTTCGTTGAAAGCGGCGATGCCCTCGCGCGCTTCGGCGGATTCGCGTGCTTGCATGTGATGCTTTAACGCAAGATCGACGTCCTTCTTTACTGAGCTCGACCAAAGGTCCTCGATAAGGCGTTTTGTTTGCGCGATCGCGTCCGGCGCGCCTTGCAGAACGGAATCGGCGAATTTCTGCGCTTCGTTCATTATTTCGGCAGCCGGAACGACGCGATTCACGAGCCCGATTTCCCTCGCGCGCACAGCGTCGATCAATTCGCCCCCAAGCACGAGTTCGCGGAGATGGCGCTCGCGAACTTGTCGACGCAAAAACGTCATCACTAGACCAGCAACGAGTCCGCGCCGGACTTCCGGGTAACCGATTTTTGTTCTCTCGGCCGCGACGACAAAATCGCACGCCGACATGATTCCGGCGCCGCCGGCGACCGCGGCGCCATGGATCGCAGCGATGGTGACGAGTCTTGTTTCCGCGAGCGTAATCAAAGTCTTCGCGACCATCTCGGCGGTCGCGTGCGCTTTCGATTGATCTGCCGCGTCCTTTAAATCCAGCCCAGTGCAAAACGCGGCACCCGCGCCGCGCAAGATCAAAATGCGCTCGTCCGGTTGATCAGACGCGACTTTGATCGCCGAAATTAATTCGTTGAGAAGCTCAATCGTAAGCGAATTGCGCCGGTGCGGACGATTCAACGTCAGGACCGTGATCTGCGGCGTTTGCTTTTCGATGAGAACGACAGGCATTGGATCGTGATTCCCTAAATCAATGGTTTGTTAAATGGATGCAACGTCACGTTGCCTAAACCTGAATGACGCCGGTATGAAAGCGCGCTTCCGGCATTGAACGCGAAACGTATTGCAGAAGCTGAATCAACACCTCACGGGTTTCGTGCGGCTGAATGATCGCGTCCACCCAACCCCGCGCCGCGCCGTAACGAATGTCTGTTTGCTCTTCGTAACTGGCTTTCACTTTTTTGCGGAGCTCGTCGAGTTCCTCATGCGAAGCTTTCTTGTCGCCGCGCTCGCGAGCGCGCGCGAGAATCGAGAACACCGTGTCGGAAGCCTGGGCCGCGCCCATCACCGCATAACGCGCGCTCGGCCACGCGACGATGAATCGCGGATCGTACGCCTTGCCGCAGAGAGCATAGTTTCCGGCGCCGAACGAACCGCCGACGACGACGGTGATTTTCGGCACGACCGAATTGCTAACGGCGTTCACAAGTTTCGCGCCGCTCCGGATGATTCCGCTTTGCTCCGCGTCTTTGCCGACCATAAATCCGGTGACGTCCTGGAAAAAAATAATCGGCAATCCATCCTGGTTGCAATCCATCACAAAACGCGCAGCCTTGTCGGCGCTGTCGGAATAAATGACGCCACCCATTTGGATTCCTTCCTTTTTCGTGCGCACTTGCAAGCGTTGGCTCGCAACGATTCCAACCGCTCGCCCGCCGATGCGCGCGTAGGTCGTGACCAGCGTCTTTCCGTAATCGGCTTTGTATTCGTCCAATGAATTGGCATCGATCACCGAAGCGAGCAGATCGCGCGCATCGTAGTTTTTCTGACCATCGAGACTGACTAGATCGTAGAGGAGGTCCGGCACTTTCGCCGGTTTGAAACCCTTCACGTCGATCTTCGCAGTTGCGCTCTTCGCTTCCGGCAACAAGGCGGTGAGCGAGCGCAAACGCTTCAAGCACGACTCGTCCGTCTTTTCGTAGAAATCGACGGTCCCGCTGATCTCGGAATGCATTTTCGCGCCGCCGAGTTCTTCTTGATCGACAACTTGTCCGATGGCGGCTTTGACCAAGGACGGACCGGCAAGATAGAGCCCGCTACCTTCCGTCATGAGAATCTTGTCGCAGAGAACGGGCAAATACGCGCCGCCAGCGACACAATTTCCCATGATGGCAGCGAATTGCGGGATTCCCGCCGCCGAAATCACTGAATTATTGCGAAAGATTCGCCCGAAATCGTCTTCATCCGGAAAAATTTCATCCTGCATCGGCAAGAACACGCCGGCCGAGTCAACCAGATAGATGATCGGCAGCGCGCATTCGAATGCGATCCGCTGCGCGCGAATCAGTTTCTTCACCGTGGCGGGAAAGAACGCGCCCGCTTTGACGGAGGCGTCGTTGGCGATGATCATGCACGGGACGCCGGCGACTTCTCCGATTCCGGCCACGGTTCCCGCGGCAACGATGTTCCCCCACTCCTGATACATTTTGTAGGCAGCCCAAAGACCGATCTCGAAAAATGGCGCGTCTTTATCCAGCAGACGTCCGATCCGCTCACGCGCAGGGAGTCGGCCAAGTTTGCGTTGGCGTTCCAGTCCGGCTTTTCCGCCACCCTGACGCAGAAGCGCTTCCTGTTTCAGGATCTCGCGACAAAATTCGCGGAATGGCTCGCCGGAAGATGTCGATGTTCGCGCCATGTGCGATGAGGCTTAATCCGCGAAGCCGATTGAAGCAAGCTGCGCCACCGCGCGATTGGACATCAGTAGATGTCGACTTCGGAGCGATAACCGGAGTCACTACGAATTGAGCGCAGCCGAGCCTTACTGCCACGATCCGACTCCGGACGATTAATTCGTGCGAGCGCTAGTTTGACAAGAAAAGGAAGTGCGGCTAACGCGCCAACTGACATCAAGGCAATCGCGGCGGTCTGTCGCGTCGGGCGTTTGATTTTGTCGGCGACAAGCATGCCGATGCCGAGACCAAATGCGGTGCGGGTCAGCGCCAGCACATTCTCGAGCGGACGCTGCTCCGACGTTTTTGGAATGGATACCGAAGGAGACATCGGGTATTTATAAATCCCGTTTGCGAAAAATAAACGGGAAAATCTTCGCAACTGCGTGATCTTCGTTATTAGCAGCTCACCCAATGGCTGATTCGATCTACGCTTTAATTCTCGCCGGCGGCAGTGGCGAGCGCTTCTGGCCGCTGAGCCGTCGCAATCGGCCGAAACAACTGTTGCGTCTCGTCTCGAAGAGCTCGTTGCTCGAAGAAACAGTCGCGCGACTTGATGGGCTCGTGCCGCCCGAGCGAACGCTCGTTTTGACAAATGTTGAACAGGAGAAAGCTGTTCGCGATCTTCTCCATCGCTTTCCAAAGGAAAATATCATAGCGGAACCGGCGAAACGTGACACCGCGGCGGCGGTTGCACTAGGCGCCGGATGGGTCGCAGCCCGAGATCACGCCGCGACGATGTTGGCGCTGCCCGCCGATCACGTCATTGGCGACCGGGCTGCATTTCAAGAAACGATGAAGACGGCAGCCACCGCCGCGCAAGAGACTGGCTCGCTCGTCACGATCGGCATCAAGCCAACTTGGGCATGTCCGGGTTTCGGCTACATCGAGCAGGGCGAACCCGTGCGTTTGCGCAAAGACGGGAAAGTCGCCGTGCATCGCGTGGTTCGCTTCCGCGAAAAACCGAATGTCGATCTTGCCGAGTCGTTTCTGCGAAAAGGAAACTTCCGCTGGAACGCCGGCATGTTCGTTTGGTCGGTGCCGACCGTTCTCAGCGAATTCAACCGCCACGCGCCGGAGCTTGCCGATTTTATTTCTCAAATCCGCTCCGGAAAAGACCTCGATAAAAATTTGCGCGAGCGCTTCCCGAAGCTCCCTCGCATTTCGTTCGACTATGCAATCATGGAAAAGGCTGATCGCGTTCTTGTCGTAGAGGCAAGCTTTGACTGGGACGATGTCGGAAGCTGGCAGGCAGTTGCTCGCTATTTCAAAAAAGATCAACACGGCAACGCGGCCAATAGCACATTAAGCACACTCGACGCCAGCGACAACATTGTCTTCAACGACGGCGAAACGAGCATCGCGCTTCTCGGCGTTCACAATTTGATCGTTGTCCGAACCACCGATGCGATTTTGATCTGCCACCGGCATCAAGCGGAGCGAATTAAAGAACTCGTTGGCAAACTGCCGCGCGAACTGCAATAGGTCCGAGCCAAACTGGCACCAATGAATCCGATTTTGGGGATCGACTTTGGCCGAGCGCGAATTGGACTGGCGATTTCCGATGAGTTGCGCTTGCTCGCGCACCCGCTCGAAACGATTCGAAATGACAAAGCTGCGATCGCTAAGATCGCAGAGCTCGTGCAAAATCGAAAGATCCATACCGTGGTCGTGGGCGTTCCGCGACATATGAGCGGGGAAATCGGAGAATCGGCAACTGCGGCGATTCAATTTGTCGAGCAGTTGCGGACCCAGCTCCCCTGCGCAATCGAAACGTCGGACGAAAGACTCACAACGGTCGCCGCCGAACGCGCTCTTCGGCAATCGGGCAAGAAAACGCGCGACACTCGGCACGTTGTCGATCAAGTTGCCGCGCAGATGATTTTGCAAACGTATCTCGATCGCCAAAGCAATGCCGCGACTTAAGTTGATCGTCGCATACGACGGTACGGCGTTCGCCGGTTGGCAAAGCCAGGTGCATCGGAACACAGTTCAAGACGAGCTTGAGCGTGCGTTTCACAAAATTTCGGGAGCGCACGTTCGAGTCCACGGCGCGGGAAGGACTGATACCGAAGTGCATGCGCTTGCACAGTGCGCACATGTCGATCTTCCGAGCCGGCGCTTATCGGCCGGCAGTTGGTCAACTGCGCTCAACGCGACGTTGCCGCCAATGGTTCGCGTTTTGCGCTCTCGTTATGTTTCGCCGCAGTTTCACGCGCGATTTTCGGCGACCGGCAAGACTTATCGCTATCGAATTTGGTTGGCAGCAATTCTGCCGCCGCTTGAACTGAACCGAGCGTGGCACATCCCTCAGCCGATCGACATGGACCTATTGGTCAGGGCTGGCCGAATGTTTGTCGGCAAACACGATTTCGCCGCCTACGCTGCGAACCGAGGGAAAAAAGAGGAAAGCACCGTGCGCACGATCTCCGCGTTGAAAGTGCGGCGGAGGGCACCGGACGTCGCGATCGAGATTTCGGGCGATGGTTTTTTGTACAAAATGGTCCGATTGATGGTCGGCGCGATGGTTCGTGTTGCACTCGGCAAAATGCGAGTGGAAGAGATCAAAAACGGATTGCGGAGTGGCCGGGCTCACAGCGCTCGTATCGTAGCGCCGGGCCATGGATTGTACTTAGTGAAGGTGTGGTACTGACCCTGCTTTGGGTCAAGTGGTGTTGGGCGGTGTTTGCAAGAGTCGAGCTGGCAGGGGAGCTGCTCTATGGCAATTATGGTAAATACTCCGGCCGACGCCAAACTACCGTCTCAAGCAAAAAAGCCTCGGCGCCGACTTTCCAGCCGCATAGGCGATTGGCTTTTTAGCCAGCGCTATTTCCATTTCAAACTCCTCTCGGGCACGACCGTCGGCGTAGCTGTTATCATTTTCCTGGTTGGTGCGTTCTTGCTCGTCAGTTTGCGCGATCACTACCAGGACACGCTGCGCAGTCACACGATTTCCGTCATTCGCTTGAGCAGTCTTATTGAAAATGACATTGCCAGCCTCGAAAGCAGTCATCGTGGTTTTTTGCTGACGGGCAAAGAAGACTATGTCGCCTCCTTCGAGAAGAAACGTGACGTGATAAAACAGCGTATCGAAGAGCTGACCGGCCTCATTTTAGATAGCCAGACCGAGCGTAAGCGGATGATGAAGGTGCAAGATGTCGTTCAGAAATGGCTCACCACGGTTGCCGACCCCGAAATCAAGTCACGCCAAACCAAAGGCACGGCAGTCCCAGCGAACGAGACAAGTTCGACAAGCGGCTCTGATCTCGGCAATTCATTACTCGGTCAAGCACGTGAGATTCTTCAGGCCATCGAGGACGAAGAGCAAATCGCGCTCAATCAGCGCATGCACGACCAGGAGTGGGCCACTCAATCGGCGCAAATTCTCAATTTCTTGCCAAAACTCGATCGGGCCGTCATCGAGATCCAAAAAGAAAAGCGCGGTTACTTGCTCACTGGTGACAATAATTTTGTTGAGGCGTACAAGCGCGCGGTCACCGACTTTTACACCTATAACTCGTACCTCTCGATCCTCGTCGCGAGTTCTCCTTCGCAGGCGGAGCTCTTGGCCGAAATCCGCGCCAGTGTCGAACGCTGGATCAATACTTCCGCCGTGCCTCAGATCGATGCAAAGCGCGCCGGCCGAGATCCTGAAGCCGCTGCGCCCGCGGCCGCGAGCGAGACGATGATGACAGACATTCGTCAGATGCTCACGAACTTCGAGACGGCCCAGCTCAACCAATATGAACTGCGCACAAACGCCGCCACGCGCCAGCGAATCTTGCGAACATCCGCGATCGCCTTTGTCGCGTTCCTTGCTGTTGGCCTGCTCGTGATTTCGAACAGCTACAGCTTTGTCTTCGTTCGTCGCCAGCTAACCAAATTGGAAAGCGCTGAAACTCATATTCGATCAGTGATCCAAAACATTCTCGATGGGATGATCGCCGTGGATGAAAATGGCCTTATCAAAACCATGAATCCGGCGGCCGAACGAATGTTCGGGTGTCGCGACAATGAAATGATCGGCCACAATTTTACGCGGCTGGTCCCGAAACGGTACGAAAGCGAGCACGACGCCAAGCCGGTCGTGTGTGATTGGAACGAAATCGTGCGGCGCACCGGCGGCACCACCTTGGCCCTTGGCCGGACGCGCAAACACGTCACCTTCCCCGTTGAAATCTCCTTGAGCGAAATGGTCGTTGATAAACAGCGTCTCTACGTTGCGATGGTGCGCGATGTCACTGAGCGAAAACGTTTCGAGCAACAGATCGCAGCGGAAAAAGAAAGTCTCGCTGTTACGTTGCGCGCGATCGGCGATGGAGTCATCACCTGCGACGTTGACGGCAAAGTCATAATGATGAATAGCGAGGCCGAGAAATTGACCGGCTGGTCACTGAAGGAAGCGTCCGGCCAGCCGTTGAAGTCGGCCTTCGATGTGACTGTCGATCTTGCAGCGCAGGCGAAAATGCAAAAAAGCGGTTACCGCAGCGAAGCGCAATCGATTCTGGTCAATCTTCCCGAAACCGTAACGCTTACGTCTCGTGACGGCAGCGAACACGTCATCGAGCAGGTCGCCTCGCCTATTCGCGACAACAAGAACGAAGTTGCCGGCGTCGTTCTTGTTTTCCGCGACATCACCGCGCGCCAGCGCGCCGAGGCGGAACGCCGTAAGGCAGAAACTCTGGAACAACTCGGCCTTCTCGCGGGCGGCATTGCTCACGATTTCAATAATCTGCTCACCGCTATCATCGGAAATATTTCGCTCGCCTCACTGCTTCTTCCACCCGACGACGAGATGATGACGCGGTTGGACGACGCCAAGAACGCCTCGATGCGCGCGCGCGATCTCGCTCAACAACTTCTCACCTTTGCTCGCGGCGGCGCGCCGATTAAAAAGACGGCGTCAATCGGCAAGTTGATTCAGGACACGGTAAGCTTCTCGCTCCGCGGCAGTCGTAACCGCAGCGAATTCGATTTTGCTCCGGATGTCGCTTCGGCCGAAATCGACGCCGGCCAGATCAGTCAGGTCATTGCAAATCTTGTCGTCAACGCCGACCAGGCGATGCCCAATGGAGGCACTCTCAATGTCAGCTGCGACAACTTTTGCTACGATACGCACGACGTCGTCATTGAAGATCTCGCTCCCGGCGATTACGTTCGCGTTCGGATTCGCGACGAAGGGGTCGGCATACCGGAGAAATACATTAAACGGATTTTCGATCCGTACTTTACGACCAAGGCCAAAGGCAACGGTCTCGGTTTGGCGACGGCGTATTCAATCATCAAAAACCACAATGGCCTGATGACCGTCGAATCCCAGGTGCACGTCGGGACGACCTTCACCATTTATCTGCCGGCCGCCGCCGTTGAGGAAGAGGAAGCGCCCGTCGAAGCTCCGCGGGAGAAAACCGAGGAGATCACCGGAACTGGTCGCGTTCTCGTTGTTGATGACGAAGACGCGATTCGCGATCTGGTTGAATTCACGTTAACGCGACTCGGTTACGAAGTTTCGCAAGCCGCCACTGCGCTTCAAGGCGTTGAGCTTTACCACCAAAAACTCCGGGCCGGCAAACGCTTCGACCTTGTCATTCTCGATCTCACGCTTCCCGGTGGCATGGGCGGGAAGGAAGCGCTCAAGAAATTGATCGAGATCGATCCCACCGTGAACGCAATCGTCTCTAGCGGCTACGCAACCGATGCAACCATGAGTCGCTACGAAGACTTTGGCTTCCGCGGCTGTATCGCCAAACCGTACGAAGCCGCCGAACTCGGGAAGATCGTGCACGAAGTGATCGAGTCGAGCAACGTTAACGTCGTCAGCCTCAATTTCCCGACGCACGTGGCCGGCTAGCGCTCAGATGTCGCCTTAATCGGCTGACACCGGCAATTCCTTGACGAATCGGAAACCGTTCTTCGTGTAACCGGCTTTTTCGTAAAACTCGTGCGCTTTTGTTCGTCGCAAATGCGTGTAGACCGCGACGCGCCTGATGTTTCTTTCGGCAAAATCGCTTTCGGCGGCCGCAATGAGCAAACCGCCAACGCCGTGCCCGCGCATCTCTTCAGCCACCACCAGCGCCAGAATTCTTCCCCCTGGATTGTTGTGCTCGTAACTGTAGCCACAAAACGTGCCGATCATCCCGCAAACCTTGCCCGTCTTCACTGCCACAAACGTCGCATAATTTTTGTCAGCGCGGATTGCTTCCATTCGCATTTCCATTTCCGACGTGCGCGTCGGGTACCCAAGTTGCGTCATGAGATCGGCTAATGCCGCCGCATCGGACATTTCGGCGCGCCGAATCGCAACGTCGACATCGTAGCGCTCAGTCATTTTCTTGCTCGGGTTTTAATCGGGGCAGCAATTCTTCCAAAATCGTCGCGACCGATTCGTTGACCGTCTGTTTGTCGGTGTGCACCACGATCTCCGGATCGTCGGGCGCTTCGTATGGCGCGTCGATACCCGTGAATTCGCGGATCTCTCCGGCGCGCGCTTTCTTGTAGAGATTTTTTGGATCGCGGGCTTCGCAAACTTCCAACGGCGCATCGACGAAGACTTCAATGAAAAGACTTCAATGAACTCGGCGCTGCCTTCGAGCGCGATCTCACGCGCGCGGCGGCGGTCCATTCGATAGGGCGAAATGAAAGCGGTGATCGCCACCACGCCCGAATCCGCCATCAGCTTCGCCACTTCGCTCACGCGTCGAATGTTTTCTACGCGGTCCTCCGGAGAAAATCCGAGATTTGAATTGAGGCCGTGTCGAATGTTGTCCCCGTCGAGCACATAAGTATGCATTCCGCGCGCGAACAATTCGCGCTCAAGCGCCTGTGCGATGGTCGATTTCCCCGCGCCCGATAAACCGGTGAACCAAACGACCGCGCCGCGATGTCCCAGGCGCGATGCGCGATCTGTCGCCATGATTTTGCCTTCGACCCAGAAAATGTTTTTGCTCTTTGCAATGGTGCGATCGGTATAAACGCCGCCGAAAATTGTTCCGCCGCCGCAAATCTTTCCGTCATCGACAATGACGAAGCGCCCGAGCTTCGGAATCCTATCGTGATTGTCGATCACTAGCGGCGCGCGAGTTTGAATGATGAGTCGTCCAACTTCGTTGCGCTCGAGCCGATCGCGTTTGTCGCTGCTCGATTCGAGCGTTGACGAATCCATCACCTGCTCGATCGAAACGATTTCGCATTTCACGTCCTGTGTCGCGAGACGCAAATCGTAGAGATGTCCCAGCCGCATCGGATCTTGAACGATCCAGAAGACATCGGCATGAACACGATTGGTTTCGACTGGCGTTTCGGTTTGATGCGACGCGACGTAACCACGCTCGACAAAAATTTGTTCGGTCAACGTGATCCCCACCGAGTCGCCGGCAATCGCCTCGCCGTTCGCTTTTTCCGGCCAATCTTCAATCGAATGAACCTTCGAAGTTTTGTTCGCCGGCGAAAAAACTAATTCGTCCCCCACTCTGAGTTTTCCAGTCTCGATTCGGCCTGCGATGATCCGCCGTTCGTCGAATCGATAAACGTCCTGGACGCAAAATCGCAGCGGAAGATCGACATCGGCGCCTTGCGCTTCCAACAGGTCGAGCGCTTCGAGCACGCTCGGGCCTTTGTGCCATTTCATCTTCTTGCTCCGGCTCGCCACGTTTTCACCGGTCTTGGCCGACGCAGGAACGAACACACGCGCCTCAAGTCCGAGATCGCCGAGAAACTTTTGATACTGCTTCTCGATCTCACTGAACCGCTTCTCGGAAAAATCCGCCAGGTCCATTTTGTTCACGACCACGATCAGTTGACGGATTCCAAGAAGGCCCAGCAAATAAGCATGCCGCCGGCTTTGCTCGCGCACGCCCTCGTTCGCCGCGATCACCAACACCGCCGCGTCCGCGCGCGACGCACCCGTAATCATGTTTTTCAAAAACTCTTTGTGACCCGGCGCGTCGATGATGATGTATCTGCGCCGTTTGGTTTTGAATCGGATCTCCGTCGTGTCGATCGTGACGTTCTGCTTTTGCTCTTCCAGGAGCGCATCGAGCACGAACGCGAACTCAAACTCCATCTTCTCCGCCGCGCACGCCTTCTTCACCATCTCGATCTTGCCTTCCGGCAACGAATCAGTGTCGTGCAAAATCCGCCCAATCAGCGTCGACTTTCCGTGATCGACGTGACCAGTGAAGACGACGCGCAGCGGAAGGGATTCTTTGGTCATAGAAATCCTTTCGCGCGCAGTTTTTGCATCGCGTTCCGCTCGTAATGGTCTTGCGCGCGACCGGCGCGTTCGCCGACTTTCGTCGCTTCGAGTTCGGCGATGATCTCGTCGATGTTCGAGGCCTTGCTGTCGATCGAATGCGTGATCGGGCTGCAGCCTAACGAGCGAAAACGCTTTCCGTTCCGGGCGAAATACATTTGCGGGATCGGAATGTTTTCGCGCTGGATGTAACGCCAAACATCGACCTCGGTCCAATCGAGCAACGGTTGAACGCGCACGTGCTCGCCTTTCGCCGGATCAGTCGCGAACTGTCCCCAAAATTCCGGCGGCTGATCTTTGTAATCCCACTCGAACTGCGCGTTGCGAGGCGAAAAATATCTTTCCTTCGCGCGCGTCGGATCTTCGTCGCGCCGGATTCCGGTGATCAGCGCGTCGAACTTGTATTCGGCCAGCACCTGCTGAAGCGCGACCGTTTTCAGCTCGTGCGTGACCGTCACTGGATCGTGTGTCTCGTATCCGACGCCGCCCGCGCGCGCTTCGGTGTTGATTTTCACGATCAGATTCAAGTTGTGGTGCGTCTTTGCCCAGTCGCGGAACTCCAGCATCTCGGGGAACTCGTACGTTGTGTCGATGTGCAGAACCGGGAATGGCACGCGGCCGAAGAACGCTTTCCGCGCCAGCCAGATCAGCACGTTCGAATCCTTGCCCATCGACCACGGCATGCAGACGTTGTTGAACGCGTGATAGGCCTCGCGAAAAATGAAAATGCTCTGGTTCTCGAGATCATCGAGATGGGTGCGCTGCGCTGACATGGCAAGAGCGCTTCTATACAATTAGCAGACTGTTCTCGCAATCGAGCGCGTCGGATGTCGATCTTGCGCCCAGTGCCGGCCACGTTAGGCTGTCACCATGGCCGAACAACGCGCCACCGTTTACGACTCGAAGATCGAAGGCAACGTTATCTTCACAAAACTCGACGCCGCCTTCAATTGGGTCCGCAAAAATTCGCTCTGGCCGATGCCGATGGGCCTGGCCTGTTGCGCGATCGAGTTAATGGCAACGGCCGCGTCGCGATTCGACATCGCGCGGTTCGGCGCCGAAGTGATGCGCTTCTCGCCGCGCCAATGCGACGTCATGATCGTCGCCGGCACGGTGACTTACAAAATGGCGCTGGCGGTGAAACGGATTTACGAACAGATGCCGGAACCGAAATACGTGATCGCGATGGGCGCCTGCGCGTCCACTGGCGGCATGTATCGATCTTACGCCGTGCTTCAGGGGATCGATCAACTTCTGCCAGTCGACGTTTACATTTCCGGTTGTCCGCCGCGACCAGAAGCGCTCCTCGCCGGCCTGATGAAGTTGCAGGAAAAAATTTCGGGCGAGAAATCATTCGCCGCCCAAAAACCCGAATGGACGAAGAAGTTAACGGGCGCAGTTGCATGAGTCCCACCCCTCAACCGCTCAACCTCTCAACTCCTCAACCTCTTCAATGACGGGAAAAGAACTTCTCGACTCGTTAGGAAAACTGTTTGGGGCAAAGCTGCAATCGGAAACCGAATTTCGCGGCGAAACGACTTACACGATTTCCGCGAGCGACCTGCGCGAGATCGCAAAACTCTGCCGCCATGATCTGTCTTTCGATTACCTGATCGACATCACTAGCATCGACAATTTCGGTGAAGATCCGCGCTTCGAAATTGTTTACGAGCTTTACTCAATGACGCTTGCCGTCCATCTCCGATTGAAATTGAAGATCGGCGAGGATGAAACGCCCGACACCGTTTCCGACATTTGGCCGACCGCGAATTGGCACGAGCGCGAGATCTACGACATGATGGGAATCAAATTCAAAGGCCACCCCGATCTCCGCCGGATCTTGATGTGGGACGGGTATCCGTTCTTTCCGTTGCGCAAGGAATTCCCGTTGGAAGGACTGCCCAGCGAAATGCCCGACGTCGCTTTCACCAAATCCGCACCGCTCGAAGGCGGCCCATTCGTCACTCAACCGAGCACCGCCACCGCTAAAGACCGCGAACCTCGCGCCCGACCGCCGGAAATATAAACATGTTAGACGAAAAAATGTTCGCCTTATATTACGAACGTTCGTCTACTTCTCGTTAGGTCTATGGCGCGCTTTGTTTCGGTGTTTCTGCTGATTGCTACAGTTGTTAGCGCCGCTAACGAAGACGCCACGCCGGTTTCCATTGTGGATCTGATTGCGCACCCTGAGCAATTTCATCAGAAGCTTGTGCGCGTCTCGGGTTTCCTGCACAACCACTTCGAGGACACTGCACTCTATCTCTCGAAAGAAGCCGCCGATTACTGCGACAGCAGCCTCAGCATCTGGATCGTCGTTGCAGACAAGATCGAGGCACATCCCGACAAACCCGGGACATATTTCGATGGAAAGCGTGTGACGATTACAGGCACTTTCGATAAAGATCGACACGGTCACAGTTTCGCTTCTCCGGGAACGCTCATGGAGGTATCAGAGATTTGGGAAGAGAAGCCCTATTTTGATGGCAAAAAGAAGTTACGAGACTAGACCTAACCAAGCGCTGGAGCGAACCGCCGCCCGGCGTACATTTACATTTCAGATGATTAAAACAGTTTTATTCGAAGCTGAGCTCGTTGTCAGCGGCGGTCGCTCAGCTTGTTCTCGTTAGGCGTATGAATATCCGCGTTGCTGTTGCGATCTTTTTTGCTATCGCAACAGAGACGCTTGCAGCACAGCACACCGTTCCGTCGGACGGAGATTATCTTTGGGTTTTTTCCCTGCGCGATGGAAAAGCTGTTCGCCATCCCGATGATAGGCTCGGGGATCCGAAGGTCTTTTTGCCGCGCATCACGCGAAGATTCCCAGCTTGCACTGAGGGCGCCCTCTTCCGCTATTACCTCATTGGAACGGGCTGGCAGGCTCCGAACGAGCTAAAGGTCAGAACAGACGTTAGATTTTATCACACCGGCCCGGCAGACATTCTCATCGATGCCGTCTACAGCGTCAGCGATCATGGGTTTAAGCGCATTAAGGAGACTCTTGGACCAGCACCGCCAAACGCCTAACCAAACGATGAAGCCAACGGCCCCATTGCGAGATAACCCCAGTCTGTTCGCCACGACACCCTGCCGTGGCTTATCTCTGTCTCGTTAGACCCATGAAGCGCGCGATTAATATCGCCTTGCTTACATTCAGCGCCTTTGCGGTCGGCGCCTGCACAACCACGGCCGACGGCATCTCAGCTTCTGGTCGCGTGCGTGACGTTTCCACGGAGGACATTCGTGCAGCCATCGCTGCGGATATTCGCGCTCATCCGAATCTCAGCGCAGCCAAGCCGACCCACATCGAAGTCATCAGTGCCAACGAAATCCATTTGTATTGGCCGCCACGCAATGTTTACGGCGGCTCCGACATTGTTAAGCGCGTTCGTGGCCGTTGGCAGTTTTACGGACAAGTAATTGTGACGGGATGAGCCCGATGGGTCTAACCAATCGATGAAGCCAACGGCCCCTTGGCGAGGCAACTTCAGCGTGTTTGCCACGACACCCTCGACTCCGTCTCGGTTCCCGGCTTCCCTAGTGCGATTCGCGTCTTCGCGCTCACGCACTCCCGCCGTATTGCTTTTCAGCGCTAACCGTGGCTTATCTCTTTCTCGTTAGATCGTGAAGCTCCTCATCACCATCGCACTCGCATGCCTCGCACTCGTCATTGGATTCGGTGCTGGCCTAGAGTTTGAAAAGCTGCGTCACGCTCGTGCAGACGTGCAGCAGTTGCTAGACTCTCACTTTCGGGAACAGCGTGGCACAACCCTATTTAGTCTTGCCATCTTCGAGAAATTGCAAGCTGGCGATGCCTATAAAGTCAATTCACTGCTTGGGCGACAAATGGCTCTTTACTATCGCATCTACAAGGATGCGGACGCGCGCTCTCTGAATGGACCATGTTTGGTTCCTCTGATTGAGAAGGCGGGTACGAGATCACCAGCAGTCAAAGCAGAACTTGAGAAGCAGAGTCCGTGAGTTTATCAGGTCAACGATCTAACCAAGCGCTGGAGCGAACAAAGGAAAGTAGGAAGTAGAAATTTAAAAGTAGAAAACTGAAAGTAACGGTCATGAATCAGGTCCTGCGGTTCTCCGGTTCGGTTAAGCGTGATCCAGCGATCGAGACCTGGATGAGGGCGCAGAGCGGGGACTTGGGTGTGATCGCGCAGCATTGGTTCGAGGTGATGCGCAAGTGTGGAGACGATGTCCGAGAACTGTTGCATGATGGCCATCCGACGGCGTGTATCGCTGACGCGGCATTCGGCTACGTCAACGCCTTCAAAGCTCACGTAAATGTCGGGTTCTTTCGCGGTGCCGAAATTGCCGATCCGGAGGGTCTGTTGGAAGGCACCGGCAAGTTTATGCGTCACATGAAGCTCCGACCCGGCGGTGACTTCAATGGTGCGGCGCTAACGAAGCTGATCGATACTGCCTACACCGACATGAAGGAACGCGAAAGAAAGTTGAGGGCTGAGTCTCGTTAGGCCTTACTGATATTCTTCACGACTCCGCTTATGCCAGATCAATCTGCATCAGAAATCAAACTGCTCCGTGCTGCCTACACGGCCTTCAACGCGCGGGACATCGACGCCGCCCTCGCGACCATGACCCCTGACGTGGCTTGGCCGAAAGCGTTCAAGGGCGGTTTTGTCCGTGGGCCCGAAGAAGTCCGCGCTTACTGGACGGAGCAGTGGACCGAGATCAACCCGCACGTGGAGCCGGTGGCCTTTTACCCGGAGGATGCCGGGCATATCTTAGTCGACGTTCATCAGGTCGTGCGCAACTTGGCTGGGGCGATTCTCGCCGATGAGCATGTGGGCCATCGGTTCACCCTTGCGCATGGGTTGATTCAAGCCATGGAAGTCCGTCCACTTCCATCGTCGACCCCAAAAGCCTAACCATGCGATGGAGCGAACTCGCGAAAGCTTTCGGAGTCGCTCAGCTCTTACTCGTTAGGCTGGAGCAGTGCGTCCCAGATAAAGATTCTTTATGAAAACAAAATCAATTTATGGTCTCGCCCTCATCGTCGGTATGGTGGCGGGCATCGTAACGATGGCTTTTCACCCCACCGGATTCGACCCCCACGCTAGCGCGGAGACGGTGGCGCATGAAATGTCAATTCTTGTAGCCGTGCATATTCTTGCCTTGTTGGGCATCCCTCTCCTCATATTTGGATTTGCGGGGGTGACGCTGCGAGCTGGATGGCATCGGCCCGAAGCTCTCTTGGCATTTATCATCTATGCATTGTCCGCCGTTGCACTCATGCTGGCAGGGATTGCCGACGGCCTTATCAACGCCGCTTTAATTCCACAGATGACAGGCGCCATCGACCCGAAGCTTCAAGCAGTAAAAGCAGCTCTCTCCTACAATTTTCAGCTTAACCAAGCTTGCGCAAAGGTATTTGTGGTCGGCAGCTCGCTGGCGATTGTTCTTTGGTCAATTACCTTTTTCAGGTTTGGAACGCTTGAGCGAGGGATTGGAATTATGGGATGGTTTATCAGTTTCGTTGCACTCGCCGGTCT
>WNFR01001738.1_pt1 | contig 25370 bp, 24 predicted proteins | sample 5400221 | NCBI WGS metagenome assembly WNFR01 (sample SAMN13153357, study PRJNA577476) | soil metagenome | isolation source: 40 cm soil under Madrone tree | place: USA:California | collected 2016-06-14 | reverse complement strand
GGACATCGGGATCTCACGTGAGAACCTTCACGTCTTCACCGTGCCAGACGCCGAGCGCGCCTTTTATTCGAAAGGAACCTATGACATCGAATATGAATTTCCTTTTGGCCGGCAGGAGCTCGAAGGCGTGGCCTATCGCACCGACTATGATTTGTCTCAGCACCAGAAAGCCAGCGGTAAGTCGCTCGAGTATTTTGATGAGGAAACAAAACAGAAATTTATTCCACACGTAGTCGAGCCGAGCGCCGGCGTGGATCGCACTGTCCTTGCCCTGATTTGCGAAGCGTATTCGGAAGATGAAGCGCCGGACGAAAAGGGAAAAATGGAAACGCGCACCGTTTTGCGTTTTCATCCTCGCATGGCGCCGATCAAATGCGCGGTGTTTCCGCTTTTGAAAAACAAGGAGCAACTGGTGGCGAAAGCAAAAGAGATTGTCGATCTTTTGCGGCCGCACATGTCGATCTTTTATGACGAAAGCGGCGCGATCGGGCGGCGTTATCGACGGCAGGATGAGATCGGCACGCCCTTCGGCGCGACGGTCGACTTCGAAACGCTCGGTGAGAGAGATCGACAATTACAGGATACAGTCACGCTGCGCGACCGCGATTCGATGAAGCAGGAGCGCGTGAAAATTTCTGATCTGGCGCAGTTGTTGTCCCGGCGAATTGCGTAATTGAAAGGGATTCAAATCGGAGAACGCTATGAAGAATGACAGACAGTCATCACGAAGAGCTTTTCTCAGAAGCGGGATCATTGTCGGGACATCGGCGATTGCCGGCCTGTCTTTATCGAGCGCCGCCGAACCGGAGGAAAAAGAGGAGGAGGTTTCTCCGCCCGAAGACTTGATGCGCGAGCACGGAGTGTTGAAGCGCGTGCTATTGGTCTATGGCGAGGTCCTTCGCCGGATCGACGCGAAACAGGATTTTCCGCCGGAAGCTTTGGCCGATGCCGCTGGGATTATCCGCAGTTTTATCGAGGATTATCATGAAAAACTGGAGGAGGATTTTCTGTTTCCACGTTTCGAAAAGGCGCACCAGTTAGTCGATTTGGTGAGCGTGCTGCGCGATCAGCATCAGGCGGGCAGGCGAGTGACGGATGTGACGATGCGCCTGGCCAACTTGCACTCGCTGAAAAACGATTCCGAGCGCGCGCAGCTTGCCGGCTCGATGCGCCAGTTCATTCGCATGTACAATCCGCACGAAGCCCGTGAGGACACGGTGCTCTTCCCCGCGTTTCACCAACTTGTGACGCCGCATGAATTCGACTCGCTGGGAGAGGATTTTGAGAAAAAGGAGAACGAACTTTTCGGCAAAGACGGTTTTGAAAAGATGGTGGACAAGGTGGCCGGGATCGAAAAACGCCTCGGCATCTACGAGCTTGCCCAGTTCACACCGAAACTCTGATCGAAGGCGATTCTCCGTCGATGCATGGCTTACTCGCGCGTCGCCCGCCGCATGGCACGACGTAACTTGGCACACATTGCGTGATGGATCTGGAGAAATTCCGCGAATACTGCCTCAACAAGCCTCATGTTACCGAAGGCACGCCGTTCGGTGAAGATGTTCTCGTTTTCAAAGTCCACAGCAAAATGTTCGCACTAGCCGCGCTCGATGAAGTTCCGGCGGCCGTGAACTTGAAATGCGATCCGGATTTAGCGCTCGAACTGCGGGATCGATATGAGCAGGTCCGACCCGGTTATCACATGAACAAGAAGCATTGGAACACGGTCGAAATCGATAGCGGAATTCCAGAGGCGGAACTACACAGAATGATCGACCACTCTTACGAGCTAGTGGTGAAAAATTTGCCGAAAGCGAAGCGGAAGTCGTAGCGGCGGTCTATGACCGCCGATTTGATTAGTTTCGGCGCTCACAGAGCGCCGCTACAGGGTTGAAGCGCCGTGTAAGACTTCCCGTAATTGGACTTCGCCGATCTCCAATTGCAACGCTTCGCGCGCGACGCGCAAGAAATTGTCCGGCGCATCAGTTAAGACAACATCCAGTCCGCCAGGACCTTCCGCCGGTGCGCGCAGTGATTGTCGCTCCAAGAGCTGTTGCAAGGCGCTCGCGCAATTACGCGCCGAATCGACTAGCGTGACCTTGTCTCCAAGAAAACCTGCAATTGCGCCGCTCAACAACGGATAATGCGTACAACCAAGAACCAGCGTATCGATCCCTTCGCGCATGAGTGGCTCGAGGTAACGTGTGATCACGCGATCGGACAGCTCGTCATTGAGCAAGCCCTCTTCAATTAGCGGCACGAGTAACGGACACGCCCGCGCGGAGATGTCGACTTTCGAATCAAGTGAGTGGATCGCGCGCTCGTAGGCGCCGCTCTTGATTGTCGCCCGCGTGCCAATTACGCCGATGCGGCGATTGCGCGTCGCGGCGATGGCGGCTTTTGCGCCGGGCAAAATCACGCCAATCACAGGGACGGCCAGAGTTTTCTCCAAATTCGGCAACGCCACCGCTGAAGCCGAATTGCACGCGATCACAATCGCTTTCACGTCTTCGCCGAGGAGCATCTCGGTCATCTCAACGCTGTAACGTTGAACCGTGGTCGGGCTTTTCCCGCCGTAAGGAACGCGGGCGGTGTCGCCGAGATAAAAAATTTTGTGAGCCCGCAAATGACGGAATCAAAAACGCCGATGGGGCGCGGATCGCTCATGCAGCCGGAAGGTGATGGCGGTGGCCTGCCGCCGCAAGTGTTCACCTTTTAATTTTGCAAACCCGCTCGGCCTTCGGATGATTCATCGCGATGGCTGAGCTTTCGAAAATTTACGACCCGAAATCGGTCGAACCAAAATGGTACGTGCGTTGGATCGACAATCACGATTTCGAAGCTGACGCTCGGTCATCGAAACCGCCGTTCTCGATCGTCATTCCGCCGCCGAACGTTACCGGCACGCTTACACTCGGGCATGTTCTCAATAATACGATCCAGGACATCCTCGCACGTCGCGCGCGCATGCTTGGTTGCGAAGTGCTCTGGCTTCCGGGGACCGACCACGCCGGCATCGGGACGCAAACCGCTGTCGAAAAATATCTCCGCCGGACTGAGAAAAAAACGCGGCACGATCTCGGTCGAGAGGAATTTCTGCGCCGAGTGCTGGAATGGCAGGATAAACACGGCGGCATCATTATCGAACAACTCAAGCGCCTCGGCTGCTCGTGCGATTGGTCGCGACAGCGCTATACGCTCGATGACGATTATGTCCGCGCCGTCCAAAGAGTTTTTGTCGATCTTTACGAGAAGAAGCTGATCTATCGCGGCGTCCGAATGATCAATTGGGACCCGGCTGCGCAAACGGCGCTCTCCGATGAGGAGGTCATCTCCAAACCGCAAAAGGGAAATCTTTACTATGTGCGGGATGAGATTGTGGAAGAGCCGGGCCGATTTGTGGAGGTCGCTACCACGCGGCCGGAAACAATCATGGCCGACACGGCGATCGCAGTTCATCCAAATGACAAACGATATGTCGATCTTATCGGCAAACACGCGTGGCGCCCGCTTGCGCGTGAAAAACTTCCCATCATTGCCGACGAAGCGATCGACCCTGAATTCGGCACCGGCGTTTTAAAGGTCACGCCTGGCCACGATAAAATGGATTTCGAGATCGGTCAGCGTCACAATTTGCCAATTCTCGATGTGCTTACGCCGGATGGCCGGATCAATTGTCCGGCGGTCCCGGAGCTGCATGGTCTCGATCGATTCGAAGCGCGAAAAAAAGCGGCTGAGTTATTAAAAGAACGGGGATTGCTTTCAAAAGTTGAGCCGTACGAGAACAACGTCGGTTATAGTGAGCGCAGCGAAGTTCCGGTCGAACCACGCGTCAGTGAACAGTGGTTTTTGCGTTATCCGAAAACGAAAGAAGCGCTCGGCGCCGTGCGCGATCATCTTATTCGCTTCTTTCCCGCGCATTGGGAGAAAGTTTACGCGCAATGGCTGGAAAACATTCAGGACTGGTGCATCAGCCGCCAGGTCTGGTGGGGACATCGCATTCCCGCATGGTACGATGTCGATGGAAACGTTCGCGTGCAGATCGACTCGCCGGGCGAAGACTGGACGCAGGATGCCGACACGCTCGACACTTGGTTCTCATCGTGGCTCTGGGCATATGAAACAATGGATGACGAGACACGGAGGAAATTTTATCCAACGTCGGTGCTCGTGACCGCCCCGGACATTATTTTCTTTTGGGTGGCGCGCATGATCATCGCAGGGCTTGAGTTCAAGCCCGGCAAATCGGAGCGCATAGCAGACAACATTCCATTCCGTGACGTTTTCTTTACCGGACTAATTCGCGACAAGCAGGGGCGCAAAATGTCGAAGTCGTTGGGCAACTCGCCCGATCCACTCGGGTTGATCGACAATTACGGCGCGGACGGCCTGCGATTTGGCTTAATGCGGATCGCACCGAGCGGGCAGGACATTCGCTTCGATGAAAAACAAATTGAAGAGGGCCGCAATTTCGCGACCAAACTTTGGAACGTCGCGCGATTCCGGCAAATGCATGGCCCGAGCGCCGCCGCGCCGAAGATCAACAATGCGTCGCTATCGATCTACGCGGTAGAAGTTCTCGCTCGATTGAATGAGACGATCGACGCAATCGCGGCGGCATACCGCCAGTATCAGTTCAATGCAGTGGCTCAGCAGCTTTACGACTTCGTCTGGAGCGATTACTGCGATTGGTTCGTCGAGGCAGCGAAGACTGACATTTTCGGTGAGGATGAGGCTCGACAAAAATCCGCTCTTGCGTTGATGGATGTTGTGCTCTCGGCGGTCTTGCGATTGCTTCATCCGTTCATGCCGCACATCACCGAGGAACTGTGGTCGCTGCTCGGTTTCGGAGAAAAATCGATCCAGTTTGAACCGACGCCGAAAAAATTCGGACTGGATGATGTCGATCTTGCCGGGAAGCGAAAACTCGTTGCCGCGATCTACGAAACTGTTCAAGCGGGTCGAAATCTTCGCGCGGAAGCCAAAATTTCCTCAAGCACAAAGGCGCGTTTCATTTTGCGGGCTGACGAAAAAGAAATATCAGATCATCTGCCGGCGATTTCGCGTTTGCTGAATGCTGAGGAGGTCATTCTCGATCCGAAACATAAATCGGAGCCTGGAATTCCAGTTGCGATGAGTCCGCTCGGCGAAATTTTTCTGGCAATCACCACGGCGGATAAAGCGGCGGAACGCGAGCGCCTCGACAAGGAGATTGCGAAGTTGGAAGTAGAGTTGCGAACGGTCGAAGACAAATTGAAGAACAAATCTTTTGTCGATCGCGCGCCAGCGGCGGTGGTCGAGGAGCATCGACGACGGCAAGAAGATTTCAGCGCGCGGTTGGCGCGGCTAAAGCAGGCGCGCGCAAGCCTGAACTAAAAACGACGCGCTGATTCTCGATCTTGGCGCCGCGGTGTTCGAAGAACTGTCGTAACTCCGGCGTGTAAAAAGTGCCGTCGTATTCGCTATTCAATTCCAGCCAAACGCGGCCCCGCGACGTAAGATGCCTGGACAGGTCGTCGAGAAAGAATTCCCATTCCGGCACACCCCAAAGATCAGGCTGTTTGTGATTGTTAAAACAAATCATGAAAGCGGTGACGAGATCGAATTTTTCTCCCAGATCGGGCAGGGGAACGAATGGTTGCACGCGCCAGATCACGCGACGCACGCCTAACATCTGGGTGCTTTCGCCAAACATGGGAAGATCATCGAGATCAAGGCCGACAACTTCATGTCCGAGCAGCTGCGCGATGTAGCCGAAGTACCCGGCGCCGCACCCGAGGTCGAGAATGCGTTTTTTGCGCGTGACAAGATCGAGCTCGGTGTCGCGGATGCGGCGAATGTTGATGTCGATCCAACGGGGAAGATCGAGATATTTCGGCCAATCTTCGCCTGGATCGTCGACCGCGTAGCGGTCATGAATCTGTTCGAACTCCTTACGATCGATCGTGTCGATGATTGCGTTCGCTTCGAGCTTGATGGGAACGCGCCATCCGAAGATCAAACGGCGGAGATGGCTGCGCGCGCTGCTGAAAGCACGGCCGGTGGCCAGTTTCGCTATTTTGTGGGAAAAGCGCATGGACTGTTTCAGGATACATTGCAGTTGTGGCGCGGCGCGGCAATTTCAATTAAAATGAACTAATGACTCTCTGGAAAAGGCTGCTTTGGATCGCGGTCACTATTCTCGGGCTCGCATCTATCTGGGTGCTCGCGCTTTCACGCGGGGAACCGGTCAGTGCGCTCTGGATTATTGTGGCGGGGCTTTGCGCAACTTCCATTAGCTACCGTTTCTATAGCAAATGGCTGGCGGCAAAAGTACTCGTGCTCAATGACAAGCGGGCTACCCCCGCTGTCCTGCATAACGACAGCAGAGATTACGTACCGACTAATCGTTGGATGGTTTTCGGGCATCATTTCGCGGCGATCGCCGGTCCGGGACCGTTGGTCGGTCCCGTGCTGGCAGCACAATTTGGTTTTCTGCCTGGCACGCTCTGGATCTTGATCGGCGCAACGCTCGGTGGCGGCGTGCACGATATGATCGTTCTTTTCGCTTCGATCCGACGCGGCGGTAAAACCCTCGGTCAAATGGTGAAAGAGGAAATCGGGCGGGGCGTCGGTTTGCTCGCCCTCGTCAGCGTCTTGGCGATCATGATTATCTTGCTGGCCGTGCTCGCGCTGGTCGTGGTTCAAGCTCTTGCGCAAAGTCCGTGGGGCGTTTTCACCATCGCGGTAACCATACCGCTGGCATTAATTATGGGAATCGCGTTGCGCACAGGAAAAGTGAGCGTCTTCGCAGTCACCATTTTTGGATTGCTTGGTCTGGCATTTGGCGTGTGGGGCGGGCAATTTCTCGGGCACTTTCCTGTAATTGAAGCCTGGTTCCGTCACGACCAGAAATGGCTGGCGTGGGCGCTCATGATGTATGGCTTGGCCGCGTCGGTGTTGCCTGTTTGGATGCTGCTCACGCCGCGCGATTATCTAAGCACGTTTTTGAAGCTCGGTACGGTCGCCATGCTCGCTGCCGCCGTGCTGCTGATCAATCCGACGTTGCAAATGCCGGCGATTACAAAATTCATCGACGGCAGCGGCCTTGTCTTTGCGGGCCCCGTATTCCCTTTTGTGTGCATCACCATTGCCTGCGGCGCAGTGTCAGGGTTTCATTCTCTAATCGCTTCGGGCACGACGCCGAAAATGATAAGACGCGAATCGCGAATACGAAATATCGGCTACGGCGCGATGGTGACCGAAATGATGGTTGCGTTAATGGCAATGATCGCAGCGTGCGTGCTACAACCCGGACAGTATTTCGCGATCAATATGAAGGGCGCACCCACGGAAGTGGTGGCAAAAGTTTCCGCGACTGGTTTCCCGGTAACTGAGGCAGAAATGCAGAAGCTCGCCGGCGATCTTGGCGAGACGACGATGTTTAACCGTGCAGGAGGCGCACCGACGTTCGCTGTCGGTATGGCGCACATGTTTGCGCGAGTGTCCGCTGGCCCAACCGCGCTCGCACTTTGGTATCACTTCGCAATCATGTTTGAGGCGCTGTTCATTCTCACTACGATTGACGCAGGAACACGTGTGGGGCGATTTTTGCTTCAGGATTTCCTGGGAAATCTCTGGCGCCCGCTTGGCAATACGCGTTCGTGGACTGCGAATTTTTTCTCCAGTGTGTTGCTGGTGGGAGCGTGGGGCTGGTTTTTGTATGAGGGGGTTATCGATCCTCTCGGAGGCATCAACTCGCTTTGGCCGCTATTCGGATTGGCCAATCAATTGCTCTCAGTGGTCGCGCTCTGCTTGGGCACAACGCTTTTGATCAAAATGCATAAGGCCAAATATCTTTTCGTCACGCTCGTACCCCTCTGCTTCATGTGTGCGGTCACGTTTTCGGCTGGTTATCTAAAAGTTTTTTCGGCTGATCCGAGACTTGGTTTCCTAAGCGGCGCTCGCTCGCTTTTGCAAGAGGCGACGAGGCTTGCCGATCCAGCCAAGGCTGCTGAGTTGGCACGGCAAGCGGGCGTCTGGCGATTCGACGCTCTGGTTGCCGTCTCTTTTCTCGTGCTCGTGCTTATGATCGTGCTTGGCTCTGCGAGACAATGGTGGCGATTATTGCGCGGCAGCAAGCCGGTAATTCTATATGAGAGCGAATTCGTCCAGACTTCTCCGCTTGAAGCGGCTCGCTCGTAGAGAGAAATAGGCCGCGAGCCTCGTCAGTGGGGTAGCGGCAGGAATGCATTCTCAAATACATAGTCGGCTACGTGCTCGCCTTGTGTGATTCCTTCCGTTTTGTCGAACGACCAGTGGATGCCGAGATAGATTCGGCTCTGGCCGTTTTCTTCCTCAGCCTGCGAGAGTGAGGAAAAATTGCGCGGCATGTATGGACGCGCCGTGCCGTTGTGATCTTTTGTGACTCCGTTGAATTCGTCCGACACGAATGTGAACGCGATGGCATCGGTTCCGAAGAAACGGCGTAAAGTTTCAAACAGCGCGCCGCCGAAGCCGGCGTGACCGGAAGGATAAGCTGGGAACGGAGGTGTGAAGTTTGGTCCGGTCAAGTTGCTCGCGGGTGCGCCCAGCGGTGTGAAACTAGAGTCCCCCGTTGTGGCGGAGTTCCCGTCGCCAGCGCCGGACGGTCCGGTTCCAGGATCGGATTCGCGGATGCCGGTGATCGGGCGCCAGAAATCGTAATGATATTTTGACTCCCACACAGACATACCGGTGTCCGCCATCGCGGTGTTCACCAGCGCCATCAGCCGTGCAAGATCGACCACGCTCAATTTCTTTTGGTCGGCGATTTGCATGGTGATTTGATTGTAAAGCCTCGGTGGCGCGCAGAGGCTCGGCGTCCCGTCGTATGCCCAAAACGTGCCGATAAACGTTTGCTCGGCGGTTCGTATCGTCGGCGTCACGACACCGTCACCGCCCACGTTCTTCACTTCATTGTATGCGGCCGCGTATTCGGCGCTAGTCATGGTTGGTGGTTCAGGCGCGCGAAATTGATCGCTAGACTGGATTACAAACGGCTGGCACTCGCCCCAATGCGCGCCGAGTGCGAGCGGGATCAGGCTAATTGGATCCTGGCGCCAATGTCCGGCGAGATCGCTCGTGAAATAATCGACTCCGACAGCTGGTTCCGGAAATTCCGAGCCGTCGTCGGTTCGCATCGCGAGAATCGCGGCGGCGGCGCGCCGGCCGAGATCAATTCCATTCGCTTCCGCATTTTTATTTTTGATTTGAAGTAAATCATCAGCCAGCCAGGTATCGAAACTTGCCGATTGGGATGCGTAAAGCGCTACGAGTGTATCGTGCGCGGCTTGCGCAACGGCGGCTTCGATGGAAACCGGACCGCGTGGTGCCTGAACACCGGTGTAGCTTTGATAACGTCCAACTATCGCGTTCACCGCATCAAAAATGGCGATGTGAACAATGGCCATGGCGCGGCTCGAACGGTCGGGCCCGAGTTGTTCTCCGAATACCCGAGTTTCGCCGGGCGCGACCGGCGTGTGATCGAGGCCGCTGGCATTAATGGCGATTTCATTCCAGCGATGAATAGAATCGAGGCCTTGCCTGGGTCCGCTCGGCTTGGCGACGTAGCCGGCATTGAAACGCGGTCCGAACGCTTTATCGAAGCCTTCAGCGCGTCCATCCGTGAACGCACAGAAGCATAAAACGAGGGTAAAGATAAATGTCGGTGATGTTTTCAGACGACGCGCTTCAGTGCCACAACTTGCGACTTCGTGTTAATCGCGAATGGGCGAAATGCTACTGCTTTTCGCAAAGAAAATCAATCGACTTTCAGGCAAAGTCAGGTACTCGGTCGACGATTGTCGATCTACCAATATGTCGATCTTGCCCTACTTTACTTGCGCCGCAGCGGCACAATGATCTCTTGATCGCGACAGGCAAGAATGACGCGCCCATCCTCAATGGATTTGAGCTTGATCTGATAATTCTGAGCACCCGATTGCAAGCTGAACTGCTGGCCTTCCTGCATGCTCTTGCCGTTGACAATCGCAAAGCGCGCTCCCTGGTCGAGAGTGATCGAAGTAAGGAGGAAGGCGGTTAAAGGAACGTCCGGCCCGGCGTGGTTGGCGCTGCGGTTCGACAGTTGGGCCGCTGGTTTGAAACCGATTGGCCAGAAAGGATTGCGGCCATTGTTCTCCATTTGAAAAGAAGATTTGTTTTTGATCTCGAGCTCGGGCGACTCGCCGCCCTGCAGGCCGGTAAGGACAAGAACGAGCGGAAGGAAGAGGAGTGCGAAGCTTTTCATTTCTTTTCGAGGACGTTAACGGCGGCAAGATCGACACGCTGGAATTGAGGTTGCTCCGGCAAGGTGTGGATGCTGAGCTTCGTGATCGACATGAGAGGGGCGGTGTTTTCCAGTTCGGCGATTGCCCGGCCTAACGTTCCGTAATCGGCCTGGGGGAGGTCGATTATCCAGCTGTATTTCATCCATCCGGTAAGCTCGGTTTGCTTGAAGCCGATGCTGCCTTCGAGCCTTGCAACAACTTTATCGATCTGCTGGTTTGCGAAGAATGCTCTGATTCGAGGAGGGAACCAGGCGATCGGCGCGCCTTCCGGATTGAGGGCTTTCAATGCCGCAAAACGACCGGTCGAAGTTTTGGCATGCTGTTCGAGCTTGACCGCTTTGTTCATTTGCTCCTTGGAGGCGTCCAGCTTGCCTTGAAGATCTTTAATCTTTAGCAGCATGCCATCGCGGCTTCGATTCAGGGGGCCGAGGAAAAAGGTAAAGTAAACGTAGAGTAAAAATGCGAAGCCCATGGTACTAAGAGCCAGCTTCTTGATCTGTTCTTTGTTTAACTTCATGGATTCATCGTTTCCGGGCGCGCGTGGCAGCGGGCGATTCGGCAGGCTTGGGCACAGCGGCTGGATTGAAATTTACGGTAAGAATGTAATGCGCCGTCGCCATGTGCGTGCCGGCGACATTAACGATGGCATCGAGGTCTTCGAGGGTTTTGAACTCTGCCTTCACGTCGCTGTAGCTCAGGCGAAACTGTTCGAGCAGCGTCTGGCGCAGATCTTCCGCGACGGATCGTGGTTCGCGCCCGGCCGCTACGCCTTCAAGGGAGACGTTGATCCCTCTGTTCTCCTCCAGAACGTTGCCTTCAAAATTGGTTAACTGCGTATTCGGCGCGACACAGCGTGAAACCTTTTGCAAGAATGGCGCCCAGAAGAATCGATTGTCGATGTAATCGTCGAGTGCCCGCGTGGTTTTAATGACGTCTTCAAGGTCCGCGACCCGCTTTTGCGCGGCGGTCACCCCTGGTTCGATCTTCTTCCAAGCTCGCTCGATTGTGGTCAATCGGCTCTTGATTTCCAGGGTTCGGTACGCGTTCCAAGTGTAATAAAGAAAAAGCAACACGCCGCAGCCGACGAGCGCGATCATGCCGATCTTCAGCGGATCGCGCTGGCGTTGTCTTTGTTCCAGAATCTCCTCGTGAAGGAGGTTGAGATGAAGTGCCATCGCTTGTTAGGTTCCGAGGTATTCGAATGCCGCCCCGCAGGCGACATTGAGTGAGACAAATTCACGAGGGAGGGCCTCTTGCTTCGGCGCGGACAGGGCCACTTCACACGTCTCCAGCGGATCCCAAATTTCACACGGCAGTCCGAGCTCGTCGCTCAGTGTCTGGAGAATTGTCTCGATGCGGGCTAGTCCGCCGGAAACAAAAACTCGGCTAATGCTTTCTTCCCTTTGCCCTTCGAAGAAGCCGATCGAGTTACGGACCTCGGTGGCGAGGCGCGCGAGCGCTGCACGGCAGATCTCTGCCATCCCCGGGTCGCCCTGCTGAAGCAGCGCCCAGGCTGCATCTTTTTCGAGCGCACCATCTGCGGTGAGCGCTTGCCGGAGCGTCTTTCCTCCGTAATCGATGCTGCGCACAAGCACCAGTTCTCCTTTGCTGCCCATGAGCACCGTGCTCTGGGAGTGTCCCATGTCGAGGAGGAGAAAAGCGTCGTTGTGGAAAATTTCCGGGTAAGCGAATTCGAAGGCGTTGAATGAACATACCGGAGCCAGTTGAAGAATATCCGCCGAAACACGCGTTTTGCTCATGGCTTCGGATATTTGCTTCACGGATTGGCGCAGCATTCCTCCCACGAGGTACTTGGTTTTTGTCACGACGGCGCTCTGAACCGCTACCCCGCCGGAGTCGATTCCGCTGGCGCTGCCTTTGCCAACTCCATTTATGCACACCGGCGCGACATCGAGCACGAAATCTCTGCATTCCTGGTTGAGCACAGCTAGCCCATTTAAACGCAGCGCAGTGCGGAGTAAGTCAATGGGCGTGCTGGGTTGCTCGATGATGCGCAAGAGCGCGGCGGGATGGGATATGGCGAGGGCACAACCCCTGACATTTCCGCCAAGGTCACGCAGTAAAAGTTTCAGTTGTTGCGCCAATTCATCCGTCGTGTCGAATTCCTCCGGCACTTCGCGCGAAGCGAAGTTCGTGAGCACAAGCCGGGAATCGCTCTTGTGGCGCAGCGACACGCCTTTGAACGCATGCTTGCCTAAATCTATCCCGATAACGGAATCTCCGCGTCTGGCCATGATGCTTACGTCCCATGAAGCGGGAACTGTGCCGACGTTGATCTTTTTCTAACTCTATTTTATGCTCAGCGCCTAAATTTGACAGGCCCCCGCGAATCGTCAGTTACGCCGCGACCGGCGCGCGGTAGCCGAAGAATTCGCGCTCCTTGATGATCTGGACGACTTCCGGCGGAACCATTCGCTCCCATCCGCTATCCCCGGACTGCAACTTGGCCAGGGCCGCCGCCGGATAAATCCGCAGGTACTCGGAATGATAATGAGAGATCTCTTCGATAAATTGATTGTCGATTAAATAATCAAACAGCGACCGCAGGTTTGGCGCGACTTCGAGCTGCGTCGCGGTGACGATTTTGCCCGTCCCTTCGTCGATCATCGGATAAACGTAAAGCTTCAGTCCGGCTTTAAACATCCGGCCAAGCGCTTCCAGAATTCCACCTTCCAGATTCAGATAATATTTTTCATCGAAGATCTCCATCAAGCTCGGCACCCCCATCACCAGCCCGATCATTCGATTCGTGTAGCGCGAGAGGTACCCCGCCAACCGGTAGTATTCGCCGAACCTCGAGATCAAGACCGTTCGCCCCAGCGCGCCTAAAATATCGACCCGGGCGAGAAAATCGGCGTGATTGAGCTGCCCTTCGGCAAGCAGATTTTCGAGCGTCATCTCCATAAGCACGACCAGATCTTTCTCCGAGCAACCCGACTGCGCCAGAAACACACCGCGCGCGCCGTCCAGCATATCGTTGGTCGCGTAAGTGACTGGCCGAAAACTGCCGCGCTCAACCAGGATCGCCTTTTTGTAAAAAACTTCCGCCGGCTGCACCATCTCGCCGTCGGCCGTGAACATGACCGCATTGGTCAGGCCCTGGCTGACGAGTTGCAAGCTTATCAGGCGATTATCGATCTTGCAGAAGAGCGGACCGGAGAACTTGATCAGGTCGACTTCGATCCGCCCTGGCGCGAGATTTTCTTGCAGCGATGAGATTAGTTTTTCCGGCTCGCCATGAAAGAACGCGCCGTAAATTAGATTAACGCCGATAACGCCGAGCGCTTCCTGTTGATCGACATTGGTCTCATCGAGCATTCGCACGTGAATGATGATCTGGCTCGGCTCGCCATGTTTTTCGGATTGAAATCGCACGCCGAGCCAGCGATTCGTTGTGCTGCTTGAAGCTGCGTGCTGCGACTGTATCAGCAAAGACGAAGAACGTTCGCTCTCCACCGAGCTTCGCGTTAAGCCGTTCCAGCAAGAGATTGTATTCGTGGTCGAGCATCGTCCCCAGCCGGACACGGCTCACGTAGCGATCGGCCGGGCCATAAATCGCATCGCTAAAGGTCATATCGTAAGCCGAGATCGTCTTTGCGATCGTCCCGGCCGCGCCGCCCACGTGGAAAAAGCGGCGCGCAACTTCCTGGCCGGCGCCAATCTCGGCGAACGTTCCATACTTCTTCGCTTCCAGATTGATCTGGAGCGCTTTCTTGTCGGTGCCGATGTCCATCTCCGCCTTCATACAAATTCTCTAGTGGCGATCTATGATCGTCGCAAATATCAGCACTGTAGCCACCGGCCTGCGGCCGATTGTCGACGACGCACAGTGTCGGGCCTACAGCCGCACCGATTCCGCGCTCTTCGCCGGAAGCCAGCCGCGTAGATTGTTGGGCAGCGCGGCATAAATCCAGTCCCCGCGAGTACTTAGGATTTTGATTTCGCTGCCGGGAGGCAGCGCGAGGATGCTGTTCGCACTGTCTGCAGTAGCAAACCGCGCTTCGACTCCGCTGCCAGTCACAATCGCAAGTGCGCGGCCGCTGTTGCCATTCTCGAGTTTATAAATCGCAAAAGCCGCAATGACGGAAATCGAAAAAAATAAGATCGACAATGTAATGATCGCGGCGGAACGGCGTCGCCGGAAGATCAGCCTGAAAAAGCAAAACATCCCGAGCCAGAAGGCGACCGCTGCCACAACGCTGTATTGATCGAGGCTCCCAAATTGGAAATAACGGTCCGGCCAGTTTGATTGCATCTCGAGTGCGCGCGCCTCATCTCGCACGATGCGCAAATTCGCATCCGCTTCCGGATGATGTCGATCCAGCGCGAGTGCGCGTTCGTAATTCAAAATCGCGCGCCCGAAATCTCCCACCCGGAAGTAAGCGTTGCCGAGATCGTAAAACAGATTTGCGCTCCATTCTCCCGAGCGGACGAGTGTTTCATAACCATTGACCGCCTCTTGAAAATGGCCAGCCGCATAGTCCGCGTTTGCTTTGGCAAACGCCGCATCCGACTGCGCAAATGCCAACGGAACAACAAATGTGCAAACCGTCGTACAGCAAAGAGCGATAATCAGTTGTTTCATACCCGTAAATTTTCGATCAGCTCCAGCACTTCACGACGGTTCTCCGGGGAAATTGTTCCGGCCCCATTGGGGCGGCCGCTGTAACGCAATTCGTCGCTTCGTTCGAACAACCGGCGCAATTGCGCGCGGGAGTTTTCATCGAGCTGAAATGTTGCTGCCGCCATTTCCGCATCCACTGCGTTCGGATCCACGTTCTTGGCGAGCGCCGTCTTCACTCGCACGGCGCGGGAAGCGTCCGAGAAATATTCCTGCGGCGACACCTCGCCTCGTCTTAACCTTCGCAAAAGATCAATCGATTCCTGGTGCAAAGCGCCGATGCGTCGCGCTTCGCGATTGTCGATCTTCGCTTGCCGGATTTTCCATCCGGCAAATCCAAGCAGTGCCGCCAGCGGGATCAGTTGGGCAATCCAGAAAATCGGGCGCGCGTACAGCGGCGTGAACGACTGCGCGCGCGCGGGTCGTTCCGTCAGTTGATACAAAATATCTTGCGGTTTTGGCGACGGCTTCGCAGCGACGGTAGCTGGCGCTGTTGCCGCCGGTTGCGATGCGACCGCATTCGGTGGGGCTGGGGCGCCACCTTGAACACTGATCGGGATCGCTTCGTTGCGCAGCGTCACATATTTTTCCTTGAGTGGATCGAAATACGAAAATGCCAAAAACGGAAGGGCCTGCTTCTTTTCATTCGGAGAAATTACGGTCTCGAAAGTTTTCACGCCGCTGATACCAACGTCGTCGTCCTGCTTGAACTTGGAGGATGGCGGATATTTGTGCCAGCCATGCTCATCCTCAAAGGCAGGCGCATTGACGCGATCGAAATTGCCGCGTCCGGAGATTGTCGATGTTACGATAATCGGGTCGCCGGCTTGCACATTTTTTGGCTTGGCGTCCGTCGTCATCGTAAAATTTCCGACCGCACCGGAAAAGCTTGGTGGCGCATTCGCGGGCAGCGGTTTGACCTCGAAGGTTGCGGGTTCACTTTCCACGTCCAGCTCGCGCCGCTCGGATTGACCAAATGGATCTGCAAAGAACGGATCATCCAGGTTGAACAGGTCGAAGGGCGAGCGTGAGCGCGATCGTGACGTGCTCGGGCTTCGTGGGAGCGATAGCTGCGCTTTCGCTTTCACAGGCCCGATTTCGAATTTTCCCGCGCGCGCGGCCGCGACGGCAGTCTTGAACGTCACCACGTCGTAAGATCTGCCGTTGAGCGTTTCCAGATTCTCCTGGGACTGCTGCAGCTTTTGCGCGGTAAATCCCTGCCCGGTTATCTCCGGGCCATCGACCAACTTCGGATGCGCGCGCGGGTCAAAGCCAAGCCGGATTTCGACCGGCACCATCTCACCGACAAAGGCAATCTTTTTGGGCACGATCAATTCGGCGAAGACAAGCTTGTTCGTATCGCCAGGTGGCAGGTTGCGATTTGAGCGCGACGAAGAGGAACGATCAGGCGAATCCGCGACGTTTAATGTCAATTCCGGTGTGCGCAGCGAACTGCTGCGGATGCGAATCGTTTGCGGCGGGATTTTGAACTTGCCGGATTTGAGCGGGAGAATTGTGTAATTGTAAATCACACTCGAGCTCACGTTGAAGTTGTTCATCTCGAAGTGCTGTTCTGTTCCGGTGCGATTAATTTCAAGACCGTCAATAAGAATATTTTCGGGCGCTTCCGCAGCGCGATCGCCCGTGACTTTGATTTGCAACTGGACCGTTTGTCCGACGGCGGCCTCCGAGTTGCTTAGAACCGCCGTCACTCTCGGAGCGTCCGCAAGCACGCAATCGGCTCCGCCAAACGCGGTCATCGCCAGGAAGAAAACTGGAATGGAAGCACGCATTCCGTACATCGACATCTTTAATCAAACATCGAACGCCATCGTTCTACCAGTCGTTATAGACATGGCGTGCGGCCTTGTGTTCATCCAATCGCACACGCGCCTCTTCATCCTTCATCGACTGGAGCAGCGTCTCGGCCTGGCGTTCGCTCATTTGACCTTCCCTCTCCGGTTCGGCCTCGGCAATCTGCGCGGTTTTCTCCGGCGGCTTCTCCGGTTTGTCGCTTGCGGCTCCTTTTAATTCGCCGGCGAATTTCTTTTGGGGCGATTCTGACGGAGTCGCGGACGGCGTTGCATTTTCGCCTGAGCCTTCACCTTCTCCCGGCGATGGCGACGGGGTCTCCTCTTTGCCTTCACCGGGAGTTGGCGATTCCTCCGCCTGTCGCTCACCCGGCGATTGATTTTTTTTAGCCTGCTCACCTTTTTGTTTCTCAGGCGAAGGTGAGGGTTGATTTTGTTGCTGCTGTCCGTCGCCAGGCGAAGGTGACGGGCTTTCGCCAGGTTCTGGTTGCTTTTTTTTCTGCGGTTCGTTCTTTGCTTGAGCTTGGTCCTGCTTGTCTTCTGGTTTTTGGTTTTGGCCGTTTTCGGGTTTGTTTTGAGCGTGTGATTGCTGCTGCTGCTGTTGCTGGTCCTGCTCTTTCTGCTGTTGTTGCTCTTGCGACGAGGATTGCTGCTGCTGGTTTTGGTTATTTTGCTGATTCTGCTTTTCGTTCTTTTGCGGCTTTGATGGCGGCGAGGGCGAAGGCGAGGGTGGCGGCGGTTGCTCGCGCTTTTTCTTTAGCTCCTCGATTTTTTTCTTTACGTATTCATAATTCTCTTTCGCCTCTTTGTTCTGCGGTTCGACCTTAAGCGTCTGCTCATAGTGCTGCAGCGCGTTTGTCCAATCGCCCAGCTTTTTGTCGTCGCTCTTTTGCGCTTCGCCACGCTCGTATAGCGTGTTGCCAAGGTTGTAATGGCTCTTGCTCTGCAGACCACCATCAGCCGAGAGCAGCGCCTGACTAAACGATTCCAGCGCTTTGCCGTACTCTTTCATTTTGTAAGCCGCCGCGCCGGAATCGAATTGGAGCTTGTCTTCGATGCGCGAACTCGGATGCGCTTGTAATGTTTCCTGAAACTGCGTGTAAGCATCGCCAAACTTTCCGTCATGATAGGCTTCGAGCCCGGAGACCGCGGCAAAGGCGAATGGTCCGGAAAAGATCAGGAGAGCAGCGGTTGCTGTCGCCATTTTTGCGGTCACGCGAGAATAAACTTTTTCGCGGACCCGTTTGCGTTCGCCAATCAAGATCGACATTGCGAGCGAAAGCAAAGCCAGACCCAGCGGCCATTCGTAGCGCTCAATTTGCCGCCGGGACAAGCGCACGTCGTGCTCGGCGGCTTGCATTTTGGCGAGGCCTTCGGCGTAAATCTGCTGCATTGTGCGCGGGCCGTTTTCTAAGTGCAGATAAAATCCTCCGCTGGCTTGGGCAATCTCGCGCAAACGTTTTTCATCCAATTTCGATTTTACGACTTGCCCGGCTGAATCTTTGACGAAAGCTGTTCCGCCGTCTTCGCCGCTGATCGGAATTAGCGAACCTTCGGGTGTCCCCACGCCGACCGTAAAAATGCGCACACCGGTATCGGCCGCATTTTTTGCGCTCTGAGCGGCGTCGCCGCTTAACTCTTCGCCATCGGTAAAAATAATCAGCGCGCGATTTCCCATCGCGCTCTTTCCGAAAGTTCGCGACGCGAGCGCGATTGCTTCCGAGATATTTGTCCCGCCTTCAGGGATGGTCTTTGTGTCAAGATCGTTAATCGATTCCACGGCGGCTTCGTAATCGATTGTCAGCGGTGCTTGCAAAAAGGCGCGACCGGCAAACGCAATCAAGCCGACTCGATCGCCTTCCAACTCGTTAATCAAGTCCTGCGCCGCGAGTTTGATGCGTTCCAGACGGTTCGGCGGCACGTCGTTGGAAAGCATGCTGCGCGACGTGTCCACCGCGATGAGCAAATCGAGACCTTTGCGCTTTACATCCTGGAACGTGTAACCCCAGCGGGGTTGAGCCAGGCTGACGATGGCGCAGACGACGCCGAACAATTGCAACCCGAAACGCAGGACGCGGCGAAATCGATTCACCGTCCCCGAGAGTTGCGGGAGCAAGCGCGGCGAAACGAATTCGCGCAAACGGTCGCCGCCGCGGTGTTCTGCGCGAATGTAAAGAGCCACCAGCACTGGTATTGCCAGCAACCCCCAAAACCATTCCGGCGCCCCGAAGCTCATAAGATCGACCCGCTTCGCGCCCGAAGGGCAGCCGATTGGCTCAATCGGCCGGGTCGGCCAGCTCCTTCTATTTGTGTTCCAGCTTCCAACGCATGACTTCTTCTGAAGGAGCTGCCCGGCTTCGCCGGGTTTCGCGACATCTTCTTCACGGCAACTTTTTCCAGATTGTCTGCGACAACAAAATCTGCCCGAGCAGCAAACCGCATCCGCTCATGATGCAGAGCGGAAATAATTCTCGATACTCCTGGTATTTTTTTACGCTCACGGTCGATTTCTCAAGCTTGTCGATGTCCTGATAAATTTGTTCCAGCGATTTCGTGTCGGTGGCGCGGAAGAATTGTCCGCCCGCGATCTTTGCCACTTCCTTCAACCCGGCCTCGTTGAATTCGACGCGCTGGTTTTCATATAGAATATTTCCCAACGTGTCCGTGAGGGGGCCCCGTGGAGTAAAGATCGGCACCGGCGCGATTCCGTTAATGCCCGCGCCGATCGCGTAGAAGTGGACATGAAGCGCCTTTACCGCTTCTGCCGCGGTATTTGGTGGAATTTTTCCGGCGTTATTTTCTCCATCAGTCAAAAGCACGATGGCGCGGCTCTTAGAACGTTTGTCGTTCAGTCGGTTTGCCGCCACGGCCATGGCCGACCCAATGGCGGTACCGTCTTCAACCAGTCCGATGCGCACTCGTTCAAGATTTTGCAAAAGCCAATCGTGATCCAAAGTCATCGGACTTACCACGTAAGGCCGGCCGCCAAAGGCGATGATGCCAATCCGATCGTTCGGCCGGCCCTCGATGAACTTTCGCGTTACTTCGCGGATCGCGTCAAGCCGCGTCGCCTCTTCGCCGCCGATCGTAAAATCTTTTATCAACATCGACCCGGAGACATCGAGCACGAGCATGATGTCGATACCGCTGGCTTCCACTTGAGTAAGACTTTTACCAAGTTGCGGCCGCGCCAGCGCGATGACGAAAAGCGCCAAAGTTGCGAGGAGTAGCGCGCGCAGCATTTTGCCGGCACGAGCAGCGCTCTGTTTTCCGATAGCGCGCAGCGTCGCTGTCGACGAAAAGGTCAATGCCGCCGCTGGCCCGCGTTTCCCGCGCAAGTAGGCGAGCAACGGGATCCCGAGCAACAACACGAGCAACCACGGACGCGCGAACGTGAGTGCTGTATGCGCCGCCCAATCAGACAAATGTAGTTGCAAGTTCTCCTCCTTTGACAAAGCGCGTTGCTTCTTCGAGAAGCGAACGACTGTCCGCTGTTGTCGCATCGTAACGCGCGAACTTGATTAGGTCGCATCGATTCAGGAAATTTTCGAGCAGCCTCGTTTCCTCCTCAGAAAACGGAGAAGAATTCGTGAGCGCATTTAAAAACTCGACCGATGTCTGGCGCGTCACTGGCAATGCATGTTGCTCGGTGACGTAGCGGCGAAGAATATCCGACACACGAATACTGAATCGATACGGACTGATTCTCTCGATCTCAGTGCTGATTTGTTCGAGCGCGTCGAGCGCAATATCGCGCGGCAATTTCGGTGGCTGCGGCTGTTTGCGCTTTCGCAAAATTAGCCACACCACCCAACCGAGAAGGGTTAATCCAGCAAACGTCGCGACAAAAATCACCCATGGCGGGACCAATGAATAATCAACCGGCGGTACAATGTCGTGAAACTCTTCGGCGAGAAAGATCGACATGGACAAGATCGGCATTATCGCACCGCCACGCGTCGCTCGCGTTGCTTGAAGAATGAGCGCAAGGCGGGCAAATAATCCTCTCCCGTCCGCAAGGCGATCGCGTCGATGTTGCTGCGACGAAGTGTGCGCGAAAGTTCCGCTTCGTGTTCGTCTGCGAAATCAGTAAAACGCTGCCGCGTCGCGCGATCCATTGTGTTCACTTCGATTTGCTCGCCGCTTTCGGCGTCCTCGAGCGTGATGATTCCAATGCCGGGCAAGACCTTCTCGCGCTCATCCTGAATATGAATGGCAATGAAATCGTGCCTCCGTCCGCTCACGGCGAGAGCGTGTGAAAAGTCGGGCGCTTGAAAATCGGAAATAAAAAATACAACCGCGCGGCGCGTGACGATCTTGTTTAGATAATCGAGCGCAAGGGCCGGCGCCGTTCCGCGTCCCCCGGGTTGAAAGAACAGGATCTCTCGAATCAATCGCAGCGTGTGCGACCGGCCTTTTTTTGGCGGAATGAAAAGCTCGACCCGATCGGAAAAAAGAAGCAGGCCGACCTTGTCGTTGTTTCGAATTGCGCTGAACGCGAGCAAGCATGCAACTTCTGCCGCAAGTTCGCGCTTTGATTGCGTGGTGCTGCCGAAATTTCCCGACGCGCTAACATCGACAATCAACATCACGGTCAACTCGCGCTCCTCGGTGAATTGTTTTACGAACGCTGTGCCGAGCCGCGCCGTCACATTCCAGTCGATCGCGCGAATTTCGTCTCCCGGCTGATATTCGCGCACATCCTCAAAATTCATGCCGCGTCCTTTAAAGACGCTGTGATAATCGCCCGCGAAGGCGGTCTCGACCAAGCCGCGCGTTTTGATCTCGAGCGTCCGGATCTTTTTTAGAATCTCCGCTGTCTTCTGTTCCGTTTCCCTCATCTTTGGAGCTAGGGCACCGGAAGGCCGGCAAAGATTTTTTCCACGATTGTCTCGCTCGTGACCGCCTCCGCTTCGGCTTCGTAGCTGACGATGATGCGATGGCGCAACACATCCGGACCTATGCTTTTCACATCTTGCGGTGTGACATAACCGCGGCCGTTGAGAAATGCGTGGGCGCGTGCGCCAAGTGCCAGATAAATCGTGGCGCGTGGTGATGCTCCGTACCGAACCAATCCTTCGAGTCGCAAATTATACGCTCCCGGGTCGCGCGTCGCCCAAACAACATCGACAATGTAATCTTTCACGCGATCGTCGATGTAAATTTGGTTTACGATATCGCGCGCCGCGATGACTTGTTTCGGATCGACCACCGCATTGACATGCAAGTCCGGCGCCGAAGTCGCCATCAAATCGAGAATTGTTCGCTCCTCGGATTTTTGTGGATAACCAATATTCAATTTCAACATGAAACGATCCAGTTGCGCTTCCGGGAGTTGATAAGTTCCTTCCTGCTCAATCGGATTCTGTGTAGCGAGTACGAGGAATGGATCGGAGAGCGGATAAGTTTGTTCGCCGATCGTCACTTGCCTTTCCTGCATCGCTTCCAGCAACGCGCTCTGCACCTTGGCCGGCGCGCGATTGATTTCGTCCGCCAGGATCAAATTCGAAAAGATCGGGCCGAGCTTGGTTGTAAATTCTCCAGTGCGCGGGTTGTAGATAAGCGTGCCGATTAAATCGGCGGGGAGAAGATCGGGCGTGAATTGCAGCCGTTGAAAGCCGGTCTGAATGCAGGCGGCCATCGTTTTCACGGTGAGCGTTTTTGCCAGGCCCGGCACCCCTTCGAGCAAAATGTGCCCGTTGGCGAGCAAACCCAACAGCAATCGATCGACCAGATATTTCTGCCCGATCACCACATGCCCGATTTGCTCGCGCAGCGCAGGAATCCATTGGCCGAGCCGTTGCACTTCGACCGTAATTTCCTGAGTGGATTTCATGTGAGTGTTGAGACAGGCGCGAACGAAAAAATGTTCGATTAAACTGCGTTACGGTAAGCTAGGTGTAGAGGCGCTCGCCGCGGCGAGCGCCTGTTCATTCAATTCGGCGGTGACACAACCGCCGCTACATACTTTCACTTCTCGGGCGACATACCAATTGAATCGGCAATCCGGTGTAAGTTTGCGCGTCACGAATTCGTGCTTCCAGATAACGCCTGTATTGATCAGCCAGCAATTGCGGGTCGTTTACAAACAGAACAAATTGCGGCGGCTCCAGGTGTTGACCCTTCTTTCCGGCGGCTTGTGCGGCGTAAAACAGTTTGAGGCGCCGGCCTTTCTTCATCGGCGGCGGATTGGCCGCAAAGGCGGCGCGCAACAAACGATTGAGAATGCCGGTGCCAATGCGGGCGCGAGATTCGCGCTGAATTTTTGCGATAAATCCAAACAAGTTCTTAATGTTTTCGCCGGTGCGCGCGGATGCGACCAGCACCGGCGCGTAATCGAGAAAGAAAAGCTTCTCGCGAGTTAGACCGACAAGTTGTTTGATCGTTTGCCTTTCGCCGCGCTTCGGTCCGCCAGTCGGACGGACTCGTCCTGGGGCGAGTTTGACCAGGTCCCATTTATTCAGGACGACGATCGCGCCTTTGCGCGCTTCTTGAATTAAACCGGCGATCCGTTTGTCCTGCGCGGTGACGCCGCTCGTAACATCGGCAATCAACACGCAGAGATCCGCTCGACGAATACTCCGCTCTGCGCGCATCACACTAAAGACTTCAACCGAGCTGGAGTGTTTGCCGCGTCGGCGGATTCCGGCGGTGTCGATGAACAGAAATTGTTCGCCATTCCGCTCGTATGAAATATCGATCGCGTCGCGAGTTGTTCCTGGCAATTCGCTGACAATGGCGCGTTGGCTGCGCATGATGGAGTTGATCACTGACGATTTGCCAACATTCGGGCGACCAATGACGGCGAGAGCCAGCGCATTTTCGATTTTCGATTTTTGATTTTCGATCGCTGAAGCCATCGCGGGCAAAAGATCGACAATCGTGTCGAGCAATTCAGAAATGCCGCGGCCGTGCTCGGCGCTGATTGAGAGGCTCCTTTCGAACCCAAGCGTGGCGAATTCCGCCACGAGATTCTCGTGCTTCTCATTGTCGATCTTGTTAACGACGAGGACGATTGGTTTGTGAGTCTTGCGCAGAGTTCGTGCGAGTTCCTGGTCAATCGGTGAAAGTCCTTCTTTTGCATCGACCACGAACAAAAGAAGATCGCTTTCGCGCGAAGCTTCCTCGGCGACGTGACGCACTTGCGCGGTCAATTCTGTTTCGCCCGCGCCAAAAATTCCGCCAGTGTCCCAAAGATTGAACGGCCGCTCCGCGCGTGCGCAGATTGCCGAAAGCCGGTCGCGCGTGATGCCCGGCTGATCATGAACGATGGCAATTTTCCGGCCGACGAGTCGATTGAACAATGCCGATTTGCCGACGTTCGGGCGCCCGATGATCGCGACGTTCGGCGTTTTCGTTGAGCCGCTCATTGCAATTGCGTGAAGAAGTCGGCCTTAATCCCGGCGTGCGTGAGCGTGTCCTTCGGCCTGCAACTGGCGCACGCCATCCATCACGTAGACGATGCCGGAAACGAATGTGAAAATTCCGGCGACGATGACAACGAAGAGCAGGGGAAGAAAATGCAGCTGCAACATCACCCAGGCGATCGCGCACATTTGGCAAACGGTCGCAACTTTGCCGGTCCAATTCGGCTTTACCTGCACTTTGCCGTTAAGCAAATGCAAGACAACCGCGCCGACGAGAATGACGGCGTCGCGAGTGATAACGAGAACGGGAAACCACGCGGGAAATCGTCCGTAATCCGGATCGACCTCGCTCCAGTTCGTGATGCTCAGTGTGATGATGCCGCTGAGGAGCAGGCCTTTGTCCGCGATCGGATCGAGAATCACGCCCAACGAACTGCGTTGGTTGTAACGACGCGCAACATAACCATCGAGCCCATCGCTGACGGCGGCGAGCAGGAAAATCGCGATCGCGGCAAAGCGTTGCCACTCGAGCGGAGCGCCGCGTTGAATGCTTTGGCCATAATAAATAGCCATCGTCACGAACGCTGGAATCATCAAAATCCGAACGACGGTAATTTTGTTGGCCGTGGTCATGAACGCGTTCCAACCGTGAAATTGAAGTCTCAGCTACAAGTTGCAAGGGAATTTGGCCGGCGCGGATCGAAGTTCTCGAGCGGGAGCCTGTAGCGGCACTCTATGAGCGCCGAAACGATACGACGGTCGTAGATCGTCCCTACAATAGCCGCGAACTACGTCTCGAGAATCGCGGAACTCGCTCCGGCCATCGCTTTGTGCCGGCCTTCGCAGAATTCCTCAATCATCTTCTTGTTGAACGCCGGAATATCATCAGGCTTGCGACTTGTGACCAGGCCGTTATCCACGACGACTTCTTCATCCACCCAACGCGCGCCAGCGTTGCGCATATCGGCCTGAATTGCCGGCCACGAAGTCATCTTTCTTCCGCGAACGAGATCAGCGCTAATCAACACTTGCGGCCCGTGACAAATAGCGGCCACCGGTTTGCTTTCGCGGAAGAAATGGCGCGCAAATTCGAGCGCATCTTCATTCGAGCGCAGCGCATCCGGATTCAACAAGCCGCCGGGAATCATGAGCGCGTCAAACTCCTCCGGTCGGGCATCTGCGACGGCAAGATCGACATCTAACGTATCTCCTTTGTCGGCATGATGCATCCCCTGAATCTGTC
>WNFR01001375.1_pt1 | contig 25377 bp, 22 predicted proteins | sample 5400221 | NCBI WGS metagenome assembly WNFR01 (sample SAMN13153357, study PRJNA577476) | soil metagenome | isolation source: 40 cm soil under Madrone tree | place: USA:California | collected 2016-06-14 | reverse complement strand
GTAGGGGCCTGGCTTGCGAAACTGGAGACGTCTATAAATGGCGCCTCAACCTTTGTATCTGGTCCCGGACTTGCCGGCGAAATCGGCCAGCGCGTGCCCGGCTGGAACTTAAACATCCAAATCTTGTTTTCAAACCCACCGGATGCATAAAGAGTGAACGACTCATCGTCATTTGCGATTGGCGAAAAGGCGACGCCGACATTGACGCTCTGAGGAGACGGGAAATAGACGTTTTGAATAACGGCCGGAACCGGTTTAGCTTCGAGGTCAATGACCGCAAGAGATTGCTGTGCTCGATTAGTTGCGGAACTAAACTGTATCCCAAATCCACTATTGACCGCGACGAGGTACCTGCCGCGCCCACCAGTTCCGGTGGTGTCAGGGCTTTTTACAAAATCGCATGTGAGGGCGCCAACCGCGGGCGCCCTCTTTGTCAAATCCGTAACCAGTTCACCGGCCGGTGTGATTGGCCGACCCTCTGAGGCAGGTTGGTCAGGTCGAGTGGACGTGACGGAAGTTCGATGCGCGGTAATACCACCCTTTTCCGTCAACATGACGGCCAAAAGGCAGGCAAAGATCAAGATGGCCAGTGCTTGACGCAGCCTGGTAGACGAGCGTTTTATTTGCATTTTTCCTGTAACCGAATTGAATTGAATAAAGGATCTATAGAAGATTATCGCACAGCGAAGTTATAAAGAGGTGACATTTTGAGAGATTAGACTTTCCAATTCTGAGGCTCTTGAGATTTAACAACTTCGTAATCTGCCCGCAGCGATATTGCAGATATGATATTCGAAGGTATCTACTGCCCCTCTTTCGGGGGTGACGACCCTCATCGTCCACCATAACTCGTTCTTCGAAGTTAACAACCATTTCATATGCAATTCACTCTTTCTTAACCTGAACTTACTATCCTTTCGAATTGAAAGATACCAATCTCTTCGCAATCGTAAAGAACAAGGCGTAATTCCGCGCCTTTCGAAACCGGCGGTCCAAGAGGCCCCCTATCGACTTGGAAACTATATCCTTTACAGGAGATGTCATGAATAAGTTGCTCATAGGGCGACGATCGCGTCGTTCTATTCTATTTACATTGTCTATTCTTTTGGTTTTTAGTATGTGCACTCTGGTCTTCGGGCAGAGCGATTCCGGTCGAATCGCCGGCCAGGTTACCGACCAAAACGGTGCGATTGTTCCAGGCGCCACGGTAACAGTGAAGAACGAGCGCACTGGCGAGGAACGGACGGCAACAAGCTCGGAAGACGGGACCTTTATTGTTGCTGCATTAAAGGCCTCAACCTATTCGGTGACAGTCTCCGCGAAAGGACTTTCTGCCAGGGCCTCAAACCTTCAGCTTTTAGTTGGGCAGGAATTGACTCTCCCGATTACGCTTACGCCTTCGGGTGTCGAAGCCAGGGTCGACATCAATGCCTCGGCTGAGGAATCTCTTGAAACCGGTTCTGCGAGCATGAGCGTGAACGTTAACCCGCGCGAAGTTGAGGGACTCCCAATCAACGGTCGCCAGCTCTCACAGCTTTATCTGCAGGCGCCGGGCTCGGTTAACAGCGGCGCCGGCACGTTTGGCGATATCCGATTCAACGGCCGCGCGAACCAGCAGAACGTCGTCCGATATGACGGTATCGAAGGTACCGCCATCATCGACGCATCGCCAGGTAATATCAACGGCGAAGTCCCCTCGCCCTTTCGGCTTCAGACGAGCCTGGAGAACGTTCAGGAATTTCGTGTCGAGTCGAGCAATTTTCCTGCTGAGTTTGGAACGGGAACGGGCGGTCAGGTCAGCGTCGTAACAAAGAGCGGCGGCAACCAGTTTCACGGAACAGCGTTCGAATATCTGCGAAACAGTGCGCTTGATGCTTCGAATTTTTTCGATAACATAGTCGGTAAGAAATCCCCGCTAAAGCTCAATCAGTTCGGCGCGTCGGTCGGTGGCCCGATTATCGCTGACAAGCTCTTCTTCTTCGGCAGCTACGAAGGATATCGCCTTCGGAACGGCATTAATAACATCGAGGCCGTTCCGGGCGCTGCTTCCCGCATCTGCCCCCTTCCGACATCCTGTAATGCCGCGATCATCCCGCTGCTTGCGACATTTCGTGCTCCGGGCGCGCAGATCATCTCGACCGGAACTGGCACAAACCTTTTTGACGTTGCCCAGTTACAGGCGACCAATACCGTCAACGAGAATTCGGTCTCGGCACGGTTTGACTACAAATTCAGCAACACGAATTCCGCATATTTCAGGTTTTTCCGGGATCAGGGAAATAACATCCAGCCAGAGGGTGTAACGGGCCGAAACGTCGTCATCCGCGACGTTCCGCAAAACGGAATTTTTGCGTTGCAATCGATCTTGAAGCCGACGGTTATCAATGAATTCAAGGTCGGTTACAATTCCGCACTTTCCAGGATCAACGGACAGGCGCCCACGATCAACGGCATCGATCTATCGGGAATCGCTATAAACATCTCCGGTAATACGGCAAACTTCTCCCTGCCTGGACAGGGGTCGGGCGCTGGAACGGCAGTCCCGGGCGGCCTGGTCCGCGCCAACTCAGCGACCAATGGACGCGGTCAGCCATATACGCCCTATTCGCTGTCTTTTGTCGATAACATCAACTGGGTATCGGGCAACCACAACTTCAAATTCGGCGGTGAAGTCCGAGCGATCAGAATGTACACGGACCGCCAGGGCGGGACGACTTACACATTCTCGAACCTCGCATCCTTCCTTTCGAATTCGCCGTCTTCAATTCAGTTTCTCGGCGACGTCTCCGCGCCGAGCCCATTTAATAATGGTGCAACAGGCAATCGCGAAACTAAACAGGAATACTATGTCGCTTATGCCCAGGATCAGTGGAAGATTCGACCGAACCTTACCCTGAACTATGGCCTGCGATATGAGTACTATACGCCGCTTCGCGAGGCTCATAATCTTGACGTGGTATTCGACCCGGATACTGGGAAGATTTTGCCTTCCGACACGACGTTCTATAAATCCAGCAAGACCAATTTTGGTCCGCGAATTGGACTATCGTATTCCCCAGGGCTGAATCGCTCAGGCTTTTTCAGCGGTGGCCGCACTGTCTTGCGTGGCGGCTTCGGAATATATTACGGACCCGGTCAAACCGAGGATCAGTTGCAGCCCGTCGAGAGTGATCGAATCAGTTCGACCTTCAGCGGGAATTTTCCGGGTACATCGACCCCAATTGCATATCCGCTAAATACGGCGGCGGCAGCTGCGTTCTTTATCAACAATCCCAACAACCGCCAATTTCAGCCGCGGGCTTATCGTCGGGCGTACACCGTGCCCGAGAAGGTTTATCAGTACACCGTCTCAATCGAACAGCAACTTCCGTATCAACTGGCGTTTACCGCTGCATATGTTGGCAGTCAGGGACGTAACCTGTTTCTGCGTGGCATAGCAAACACGATACTTCCAGGTCAGACCACAATTTTGGACGGCACTCCTTTGCCGACAGGCGTGGGCGTCATTAATCGAACCGATGCCTCGGGCAAGGTTATTGGTGTCACGACAGTTCGACAATTCGACATCATTAACCAGCCAGGTCTGTGCAATGCCTCGGCTAACAACCCAATCTGTAAGCCCTTTGCCGAAATCGACTTCAAAACCAGCGGTGGAAGTGACAGCTATAATGCACTTCAACTTACACTCGCAAGGCGCGTCAGCAGTGGGTTGACTTTGAACTCGCAATATACTTTCTCAAGAAGTTATGGCAATACGTCTGGTTCCAACGAAGCAAGAACCGCTGCTGTGCCGAATGACTTCAATGCCGACATTGGTTACAACAATTTCGACGTAAGACATACGTTCAATCTCAGCGCGATTTACGCACTTCCCTTTGGCTCGAGCAAATCGCACGACCTCGGAACCGTGGGGAATGCAATCCTTGGAAACTGGGAGATTGGCGGCATCGCAAACGCACGGTCCGGACTACCAATCGAAGTTGGTATAACCCGCCCGGACGTTGTCATCCAGTGCACGAATCCTGCCGCGGGTTGTACTGCAGGGCAGGTGTTGCAACTTCCCTCGGGTGCACTTCCTGCCGGGTTTACAGCGGTGGTCAACACTCCCGGAGGCGGCAATTCACGTAACATCAGAAGACCTAATCTCATTCCAGGGGTGAATCCTTATCTGAATAACGATCGTTCGCTTTTGAACCCGGCGGCTTTCGCGACACCGGCTCCCGGAACCTATGGGAATCTGCCGCGAAACGCACTGCGCGGGCCCAATTTCAAACAGTTTGACATGATCTTCAACAAGCGGTTCCAATTGTCGGAAACTGCAAAGCTGGAGTTTCGAACGGAGATCTTCAATATCTTCAACACGACGAATTTCGCCAACCCGGCAGCTCAGTTGCCTAGTGCACTTGGCACTTCAGCCACCCAGTTGCAGCCGGGGCAGCCGTTTACCCAGGCAATCGCCGGCTCGACATTCGGACTTTTACGGTCGACTGTCGAAAAGTCTGTTGGTCTGGGAACAAATCGCCAGATTCAGTTTGCTTTACGACTGAGCTTCTAGCTCCCACAGCGGGGCCGAATCGAACTAACTGACGATTCGGCCCCTTTTATCAAAACGGGTCATATGCAGGCAGAAAAAGACATGCAATACAGCGTTGGACCGCATTCGGGAGCTGGCGAGGATGCATCACGACCGGCTGTCTACGATGACGGGCACCTTCGCGTGGAGCACGATAACTATTATGTATCGTGCGAAGGTCAAAGCATCAAGCTCCCAAGGGCCGAGTTTCTTATTGTTTCGCGCCTGGCCCGTAATGCAGAACGATTTGTGCGTGCCGAAGAGTTGTGGCGTTTTGCCTGGGGTGAAAAGAAACCATTTAACCCGGTCAGCCTGCACGTCTATATCTATCGCCTCCGGGCGAAATTTGCCCCCTACAACATTCAAATCGAAACAATGGTCGGCGTCGGTTACCGGCTGTCTACAGCCGAAGTTCAGGAAAGAAGCGCCTTTTAAAACGACCAGGCTTTCCCTTAGTTAACAGAACATTCAATCAAAGTTCAGATTGATGTAACATCCATGGAGTAGGATTCGGACGTGTCCGGTACTTATAGTAACCTTACCCAGGAGTTTAATAGATGCTAGTCTCGCGTAGCTTCTTTCGCATTTCGGCAGTATTCACGCTATTTTTGTTGGCCGTTTCATTAAGCGCATGCAGCGGCGAGAGTGGCGGCACCCCCGGAGCGGGTGGACCTGTTTCACTACAGGGAGCGGGGGCGACGTTCCCAAATCCGCTTTATCAGAAATGGATGAGCGAATATGGCAAACTCCATCCGAATGCTAAAATAGACTACAACTCGCAAGGGTCCGGCGCCGGCATTCAGGGGATACAGAAACAGACCATAGATTTCGGCGCCAGCGATGCGCCGATGAGTGACGCTGATTTGAAGGCCGCTCCCGGCGAACTTCTTCATATTCCGACGGTTTTGGGCGCAGTAGTTCTTACCTATAATCTGCCCGGCCTTGACAAACCACTTCGATTTTCGCCTGACACTATTGCGGACATTTTCCTTGGTAAGATCAAGAAATGGGATGACGCAAAGATTAAAGCCGACAATCCGACGGCAAAGCTGCCAAACACCGATATAACCGTCGTGCATCGTTCCGACGGCAGCGGAACTACTTTCGTGTTTACCGATTATCTGTCAAAAGTAAGTCCGGAATGGAAATCCAAAGTCGGCGCGGATAAGTCGCCGAAGTGGCCTGATGGCGTTGGGATGGGTCAAAAAGGAAACGAAGGTGTAACCGGCACCATTAAAAATACTCCAAACACGATTGGGTACGTCGAGCTTAATTACGCAGCGGCTAATAGCTTGCCGGTTGCACAGATCAAGAACAAGGCCGGAAATTTTGTTGATCCGACACTCGATGCGGTTACGGCCGCAGCCGCTGAATCGGTTGCAATAACACCCGACGATCTGAGGGTTTCCATTACCGACGCAGCGGGAGCGAGCGCTTATCCGATTTCGAGTTACACATATATCCTCGTATATAAAGAGCAAAAGGACGCAACAAAAGGCAAACTCCTGGTGGATTATCTTTGGTGGGGGCTGCATGACGGACAGAAGTACGCAAAGGATCTGCAGTATGCGCCGCTACCGGATGCAATTGTTAAGCGCGCCGAGGCGAAGGTTAATTCCATAACCTCGGGCGGCAAACCTCTTAGAGGTTGATGCTACGCGTTATTACGTTCGCCAATCCCGATTTGTTGTAATGGCATCGATTCAGCCCGCACTTCCAGGTCCCAGCTCAGAATTTGGCGCGCGTGCACCACGCCTCAGGAATTGGCGCCGGGTGCTGTCTGAAACAGGCAGCACCGGCGATGCCATATTTCGTTTAATACTTTTTCTCAGCGTGCTGCTGGTCCTGGTCATCCTGGTTGCGATGATCGTGAACATGGCGGCGAACTCAGTGCTTTCCATCAGGGCGTTCGGATTCAGATTTCTCACGGGCCGGACCTGGGATCCTGTCTCGGGCCAGTTTGGGGCACTGCCGTTTGTCTATGGCACTATAGTTTCGTCGGTCCTGGGGCTTTTGATCGCGGTGCCGCTTTCGATCGGCGTCGCCATTTTTCTTGTTGAGCAGGCGCCACGCTCAATCGCCCGACCCCTTGCATTCCTGGTTGAATTGCTTGCGGCCATTCCTTCGGTCGTTTATGGGTTGTGGGGGATTTTCGTGCTCTCGCCTTTTTTACGCGTCTACCTTGATCCCGCGCTTGCCAGGTATTTCGGATGGCTCCCGATCTTTACAGGTCCGATTACAGGTATTGGCCTGATGACAGCGGGCGTCATCATAGCGATTATGGTGACTCCGATAATTACAGCTGTAGTCAGAGATGTGCTTGAGGCTGTTCCGGTTTCTCAGCGTGAAGCCGCTCTGGCGCTTGGCGCCACGAAATGGGAAACGACGCGTGTGGTGCTGAGCAACGCGGCCTCGGGAATCGCCGGAGCAGTCATTCTCGGGTTGGGCCGAGCTATCGGAGAGACGATGGCCGTAACAATGGTTATCGGTAATCGGCCGCAAATAAGCACATCGCTATTCGATCCCTCGTACACAATCGCGTCGGTGATCGCAAATGAATTTACAGAAGCGACGGCGCCTTTATACGTCAGTGCACTTGTCGAGATCGGACTTATACTTCTGTTGGTAACCTTCATGGTTAATGGGGTCGCCAAATTACTTGTCTGGTCTGTCACTCGCGGTACAAGCGGCACAGCGAGGGCAGCCTGAGTTATGTCAGCAAACGCCTTTAACAGACGACCAAGCGCCCGGTCCCGCATCGCCGTCAATACAGTCATGACTTCGCTGACGGCGGCTTGCGCGATGTTTGCGATCGCGATTCTGATACTGATTCTCGGCTATATCGCGATCAGGGGTGTCTCCTCGTTAAGCATCGCCTTTCTGATTGACACACCCAAACCTGTCGGCGAGGGAGGCGGCATCGGAAACGCGATCGTTGGGACGCTGATTCTGCTGGGGGTTGCCTCTGCAGTCGGTCTGCCTTTCGGTATCGCCGCGGGCGTGTATCTATCCGAATTCGGTCGAGGCTGGTTTGCTCACTCCGTTCGTTTCATAACCGATACGCTGACCGGCGTTCCGTCGATCGTCGTCGGTGTGTTTGTCTACACGTTGATCGTTGTGCCGATGAAGCAATATTCGGCATTGGCCGGCGCGTTAGCGCTTGCGTTGATTATGGTTCCGATCGTGACGCGGACAACCGAAGAGATGATCAAACTGGTCCCCAACAGCCTGCGCGAAGGGGCATTGGCTCTGGGCGCACCGCAATGGCGTGTGACGATGGGCGTTGTTTTGCCGGCGGCGGCCTCGGGTATTGCAACGGGAGCAATGCTGGCAATTGCGCGCGTTTCAGGCGAAACGGCGCCACTGTTGTTTACGGCCTTTGGAAGCCGCTTCTTCAACTATTATCTCGACAAGCCAGTGGCGTCGCTTACTGTTCAGATTTACAATTACGCTATCTCTCCCTATGACGAATGGCACGCTCAGGCATGGGCCGCGACACTGGTGTTAATGGCCCTGATTCTAAGCATAAATATTATCGTTCGCTTTTTCACTCGTAAGAGGTTTTAAGGGGTCTAGGCTAACGGTTTAAAGTAAACTGTCATCAAAGTAAGAAGAAGTTTGCGATGATGTCTCCTGCAAGTATGACGACACAAGCCAAAGATATATCCGGACAGATAAAGCGCCAACTTGATCCGAGGGATTCCGTAGCAGCTGTCCCAGTAAAGATCCGAGTCGATAATCTTAACTTTTTTTATGGGCGCGCACAGGCACTTTACAACATAGCTCTGACAGTGCCGGAACGTGTCGTCATGGCCTTTATTGGTCCCTCCGGATGCGGCAAATCGACGTTCCTGCGCACGATGAACCGGATGAATGACACGATCGCGGGAACCCGCGCTGAAGGGCTTCTCGAGATTGACGGCAACCACATCTATGCACCCGATACTGATGTGGTTGAACTGCGCCGGAAAGTCGGGATGGTTTTTCAAAAATCCAATCCATTTCCCAAGTCGATTTTTGATAACGTCGCCTATGGATTGCGAATAAATCGTATGGCGGAAAATAAGGCCGAGCTGAACGACATGGTCCAGCAGGCTCTCGAGAGCGCCGCTCTGTGGTCAGAGGTAAAGGACCGGTTGAAATCATCCGCGCTGGGTCTTTCAGGTGGGCAACAGCAAAGGCTTTGCATAGCGCGCGCCCTGGCTGTCAAACCGGAAGTCTTACTGATGGATGAACCCGCTTCCGCGCTCGATCCAATTGCGACGCAGAAGATTGAAGAGTTGATCGTTGAACTAAAACAGCAGTATACGATAGTAATCGTCACACACAATATGCAGCAAGCGGCGCGGGTCTCTGATCGAACCGCTTTTTTCTGGCTGGGCAAGTTGATCGAGGTGAACGACACCGAAAGGATTTTTACGAATCCCGAAGAAAAGCTGACTGAGGATTACATTACCGGCCGTTTCGGTTGATGTTTAAACCGTAGTTGAAAGTGGGATTGGGCTGGGGGCCGATGAATAGTCGGTTTCCTGTATTCTATTTTGTTACCTATTCCCACACCGAGTCTTGAAAGTTAGCAGGATTTTTTCAGATGGAACCACATAGAAGACTTGATACAGAACTCGACAAGCTTCGCGACCGGGTACTCCTGCTCGGCGGCGAGACCGAAACCGCGTTGCAGCGCGCGATGTATGCCCTTATTCAGCGCGACAATCCCACGGCAAAACTCGTGCTCGACGGCGACGACGATATTGACCGCCTGGAGGTCGAAATCGATCGCATGTGTATCGACATCCTGGCGCTGCGCCAGCCCGCCGCACGCGATCTTCGATTCGTAATCGCGGTTGCCAAGGCAACACCGATCCTCGAACGAATTGCCGACCATGCCTGCAATATCGCCCGCGCTGCCATCGAGCTTAACGACGAACCACAATTGAATTCATATATCGACCTTCAGCGAATGTCAGAACGCGCCTCGGCAATGCTTCGCTCGGCGCTGGACGCGTTTACCTCGGGCGACGCGCAAGCAGCCCGAGCCGTGATTATTCGGGATGACGAAGTGGACGAGCTTTACAGCCGGCTCTTCCACGAGCTTATCGAAATGATGGTCAACAATTCCGCAACCACGAAACGCGCCGCAAGATTAATGTTTGTTGCAAAGCATATCGAACGCATTGGTGACTATGTTACAGACATTTGCGAGTTGACCGTCTACATGGCGGAAGCCGCCGTAATCAAGCATAGCGGTGATCATAGCGGCGGGCACGAGCGTTAAGGAACGCCGACGACACGCTCGGCCCTGCTGTGGGAATTTCCTGGGCTGAATGCCGAAGTTTGGAGTACAACGAACGAATATGGCTAAACCTGTTTTAGTAATCGAAGACGATCCAGACATTGCGGAGAGCCTGCGATATAATTTGGAGAGAGACGGCCTGACGGCAATTATCGCCAATACAGGCGAAAAGGGATTATCTCTTGCACTTAGTGGCAAGAACCCGCCTGGGTTGATAATTCTGGATTTAATGCTGCCTGGGATGAATGGCACGGAACTCTGCCGCCGGCTGCGCCGGGAACCTCTGACAAGGCGTACGCCGATAATAATGCTTACCGCAAAAACGTCCGAAGCTGACCGGGTCGCCGGGTTGGATCTCGGCGCGGACGACTATATCACCAAGCCGTTTTCCGTTCGCGAATTGATGGCGCGAGTTCGGGCGGTTCTCAGGCGAGCTGACGAAAGCGCCTCCGCGCGATACGAAGACGCACGGATGTCGATCGACTTCGAAGATATGCGCGTGGTTTGTGCAGGGGAAAGTGTCAAACTGACCAGAAAAGAGTTTGCGCTTCTGGCGATTTTGGCGAAGAGTGCCGGACGTGTCGCAACCAGGCAATACCTGCTTGATGGTGTTTGGGGGCACCAATATTACGGCGACCTGCGCACTCTCGATGTACATATTCGACGGCTTCGACAGAAGCTGGGCACTTGCGGCGATGCAATCGAAACGGTCGTTGGCGTGGGGTATCGCTTTGCAGGATGTTCCGAGGCAGATGCAAAGGAAAGTTCTGAAAGCCCGGACGCTGTACTTGAAGCTTCGAGCAATGGTTAAATGGTGGAAATTTACGTTTCAGTTAAACTTGGGATTATCAAGTCCCTGATTTCGGTTTCTCCGCCCCCCAATTTCGCCGGCGAAGCCTTTTAGCCAAGATGTTGCGACTTTTATCCATTCTGCTCGTTATTTGCGCGATTCTTCTCCTCATCCTGTTTGGACATTCAATTACTGTCGTATGGATTGCATTTGTAATTGCTTTGACGTTCGGCGCGGTGTTTGGTTTTAGTCTTAATTCAGCCGACGATAATGCAAAGCTTAAAAAGCACTCCACCGAAACAAGTGATGGCTCAACTCAATCCTCTCAATCGGAACGAATCCTCAAGGCAGCAATGAGCGGAATGCGCGAAGGAGTGGTCGTCGTTGATGACAGTATGCGAGTGATCGCGTCAAACGACGCCTCTCGTTCGATCTTTCCGCGTTGCGAGACCTCGCTTGATTCCAGGCGTCTCAGCGAACTGACACGAAACAGAGATATCTATTCGGCATTCGAGAAGGTCATCGGTAACGGCCAGCCGTCGGAAACCAAGGTTGAAATGCTTGATATCGAGACGCGAGTGTTTGACCTTCGCGTAGTCCCGCTGCGCCTGCGAGACGACAATAATTCTCGTGGCGCAATCGGTGTTTTCTTCGATATCACTCGTATAGAACGGCTTGAACGAGTTCGGCAGGAATTTCTTTCAAATGTGTCGCATGAACTGCGCACGCCGCTTACTGCTATTCTTGCGTTTGTCGAAACACTCGAGGACGGCGCATTGGAGGACCCGGAAAACAATCGCCGATTTCTGGGGATAATTCGAAAGAATGCCGAACGGATGCGCAATCTGATCGACGATATACTTGACCTGTCCGCGATCGAAGGTGGAAACGTATTCGTCGAATCGGCACCGGTCCGTCTACGAGAAATGGTTCAGGAAATCAGCACCGCGCTTTCGTCACGTGCGACAGAGAGAGGCGTGACAATAATCAACGAGGTGGACGAAGTTACCGTTGTCTTCGCCGATCCGCGCCGACTTGAACAGATGCTGACCAATCTGATCGACAATGGATTGAAATTCAATAAACAGGGCGGAACTGTGACTGTGCGTCACAGCCTTCACGACAAAGATCGTATTCTGATCACGGACACGGGCGATGGGATCGACCACGAACATGCCGTACGCATCTTCGAACGTTTTTACAGGATTGATCGCGCCCGCTCCAGGGATATGGGAGGTACCGGCCTTGGCCTCGCGATCGTTAAACACTTGGCGCGCCTGCACGGTGGCGAGGTTTCAGTGCAGTCGACGATCGGCGAAGGCTCTACATTTATTATCGACCTGCCACGGGCAACTGATATCGACGAACCCAAACCGGAACCAATCAGCGTACCTGCCTCAGACACTTCTGTTTCCACAATTTGAGTCGTTCCTTATGCCGCTAACCGGATATCGCATGTTGAACCGGTGGTAACCGCAAACGTACCTTCCGCCGAACTAGTTTCTTAACGTCCCACAGCTGTACCTTGCCGTTTTGGCTGCCGGCTGCGACGATGTTGCCGTTATGTGAAAAGAGAAGTGACATCACACCGCCGCCCAATTCTTTCGCTAAGTGCTCGGCGGTTAAAATCGCTCGAACTTGCCGCGATTCCAGATCCCAAATAGCGATATCGCCATTTTCAAGACAACTTGCCGCTGTCATAAGATCGGGCGATAGAACAATGCTGGGGGCCCAAACGAGTCTTGACCTGGCGAAAGAAGACTTTCGCATGATTCCATCGTCGTTCTTTAAAGGATTGATTTCGTCAGGTAACTCGACCGTTTGCAGCGGATCGCCGTTGTGCGTGGTCCAGAAGTGGATTCTCAGAATGCCCGCTATTGCCACGACCTGCCCGTCACTGCTGAAATAGACGCTCCTTTGCCTTTCGTAGTTATGAAACCGGCTGAGCGCCTGGCCGCTGATAACGTCCCACACGGCTGCGTCGCCTGCCATGCTGACGGTTGCGAGCAATGATCCATTGGGTGAGAACGTCATGGCCTCGACCCGCTCCCCCTGCTCTCCCACTGACTGAAATAAGCTTCCGTCTTTGATATTCCAGAGTTGGGTTGTGCCATCCGCGCCGTCAGCCGCCAGGAGTTGACCGTCCGGAGAGAAAGCAACAGCGAAAACGCTCCATCGAGACACCGCAAGCGTCTGCTGAAGCTTAACAGTCCTTATATCCCAGATCCTCACTTTCCCGTCATTATTGCCGGTTGCGAGAGTCTGCCCGTCGTGCGAAAGAGCTATGGAATTTGCGCAATATCCCTGGAATGCCTGAATTGCCAGAGCCGCGCCCGTAACGACATCCGAGAATTTGACGCCGTTGCTCCAGGATCCGCTTACGATCATCCGATCGTCACGCTGAACTTGCAACAGGTCAACCCGCGCCCCATTGTCCACGGTTACATACGGTTGGATGATTGGGTGTGTGGCTGGATCAACGGGAGGTGACTGCGCAACCGCTCTGTCGATATTGCAACAGATGACAAGAATAATTATTAGAGGTGCAAATAGGAGACGAGTTGCCATAAGACCTCAATACCGGCAAAATTCACACGACCCGATCGATGAGAAATAGTCTAACGGTCTACGTCAGAGATTTTTCAGGTAAGAAGGCTGAACGGCATAAGCCTCTGCATTTCATGTTAAGTCCTTCTGTTCATCTTATTAGACGCATCTGTTGGACGTTTGTTCCACTAAATGACTCACGCCGGAAAGCGACGGCGCTGCTTAAAAAATTCGAGGTGCCCATCTCTGAAGTATTCCGCACGAGCGTCACTGATGACATCGTTCTGAGTTAACCTGACAATACCCACCTGCCTATTCCGACAGGATTACTTTTACGCGCCTCACGCCGGCGGAGACACTTTCCTCTTTTGCGATCCTGAATTTTCCAAAGTTTCGAAGATCCCCGGTGCTTTTCACATGGGGGCCGCCGCAAAGTTCGTTGCTCCAAATCTTCCCCAAACTATCCTTGAATACGTAGACCTTTACCAGATCGGGGTATTTGTCCCAGAAACTGCCTTCAACACCTTCTTCCTTTGCCAATTGCTTCGGCATTTCGCGGACTGTCATTTCAGCGTCGGCAGCAATGGCATCGTTCACATATGTTTCCACCGCCAATCTTTGCGCGTCCGTCATTTTTTCGCCGTGAGTGAAATCGAACCGCGCGCGTTCCGTCGTAATGTTGCTGCCTTTCTGATGCACATGGCCGCCCAGAACATGGCGCAGCCCCGCAAGCAAGAGATGAGTCGCAGTATGAAGTGCGGTCGTCTTCTCGCTATGATCCGCCAGGCCACCCTTGAATTTGCCTGCCGCTGCGGACCGGCTTTTCTCGGCATGCTGCCGAGCGGCCACCTCGAAGCCTTGCGGGTCAATCATTTTCACACCATGCTCGTCGAGGATTTCTTCGGTGAGTTCGCGCGGGAATCCAAACGTCTCATAAAAATGAAAAGCGTCCGCTCCGGTAATCGTTCCAGCTTCGTCGAGGTGCCGCTTCATTTCCCGCTCGCCGCTATGAAGCGTCTTCTCAAATTGTTGCTCTTCTGCCAGGACAACCCCGAGAATATCGTTCCTTCTTTCCGCAAGCTCCGGATAGGCAGTGGCCTCGTCGATATAAATTTCAGCAAGCTGGGTAATCGACGTATTTGTCAGACCCAACTTCCGCCACACGCGCATCGCGCGTCGCATCAGCCTTCGTGTGACATAGCCCGCGTCGACGTTTGATGGCCGTGCGCCGTCATTAATCAGAAACGTCACTGCGCGCACATGGTCGAGAACAATTCGGAAGTCCTTCGTGGCACTCACATATGTCCGGCCCGCCAATTCTTCGAGTTTACGCATCGGCCCCTTGAAGAAGACCGTCCGATAGATATCGGCGTCGCCATTGACCGCCGCCGCAATGCGCTCAAGCCCGCCGCCGTAGTCGATGTTGGGTCTATCAAGCGGCAGGAACCCGTTCACAGTCCGTTTGTAAGACATGAAGACGTTATTGCCGATTTCGAGAAAGCGCGGCGTATCCGTCGCAGGATGATCAAATGGATTCCCATGCAGGTCGAAGTCGAAAAACATCTCGCTGTCAGGACCACCCGGCTCCCCCGGCGGCATGTTTTCAGGCAGTCCGGCACGGCTCCACCAGTTGTGATGTTCGTCGTAGAGAAATATCCTGCCTCCGCGCGAAGCTCCGTATTCATACGGTTCTGCCTCAACGGTCGGCTGGATTCCCACCGAACGAAACAAACTGCTCCAGATTTCAATTGCCTCGCTGTCACAAGGCACGCCGGTCTTATCGCTGCCCTGATAAACGGTGACATAAAGCCGCCGCGGATCGAGACCAAGCTCGCCAATCTGCCAGTCCCACATCAGCTTTACCTGTTCCCATTTGTATCTTTGTCGATCGGCGCCAAATACCCAGCGTCCAGCCATCTCAAAGAAGGTCAAATGGGAATTGTCGCCCACACATTCGATATCTATGGTCCGAACGCACTTTTGCACATTGGAAACGTTACTACCCGCCGGATGTTTTTCACCCAACAGATAAGGGATCATCGGCTGCATACCGCTGCCGGTAAATAATGTTGTGGGATCGTTTTCCGGAAGCAGACTTGCGGAAGGAACGATTGTCGATCCTCGTTCGCGCGTAAATTCCAGAAAGGATTGTCTAAGTTTGTCGGGGTTGTTTTGGAAACTTCTTTTCATTGTCTCGCATCTTTCGTGGCATGAAAGGCGGACAGAGTTTTGAAGTATCGAGAATGAATCTGTCAGCCTGGTTTGAGAAGGCCGACAGTGGGTAAGACTAAATCACAACCCGTTGGCGACCAATCTTGCCCGCGCGGCGGCTGCCGCTTCTTTGGAAGCGGATACCTGGGTTTGCTGAACTTTAAAAACGCGTCTATACATCATAGGTTCCAAGTGGTTGAAGCATCCAATCGTGATTCCGTCACCAATACGAATCTGGACGACAACAAAGCTTTCGAAAGTGTAAGCGAAATCCGAAGTACTGACAACCAAACGAGACGTTTCGGCAGGGAAAATGATGAGGACCGCTAAAAACTATGGCAAGTCTTTAAACTCTAAGAAAGCGCGTTTGATCAAAGCAGAATGAGCGATCAGCCCTCGTCTGACTTATGCCAGTAATCCAGGGAGCCACCGGCGGTTTGGTAACGCGCACGTCGACGGCTTGCATCTACCTCCAGCGGTCGCAATGCACTGTGGAAATCGAGAACGATTTCCGCCAAATCCCTTGGATCAGCCTGAACCTTATTCTTCAACGAATCCAACAACTCTGTCGCAAGGTCGCTGGTCAGCTCGTTCGAGATACTCATAAAGTCCAAGGCTCCTTAGGCTCAACATTTCTGTGTAATAGGAATAACACAGAGCCTAGGTTCCTGATGTTATCAAAATGTTACAAAATCGGAGTTAGTGTGGTTTTTTTTCTTCCGCTACGACCCTTTCGAAGATTAAGATTTGCGAATAAATTGGGCAAAAATCACTTAAACTGCGATTTTGTTCAGCTTATATTCATCCGTCAACTCATCGTTCGTTTTACAGCCAAGAAAGCGATACCCAACGCCTACAACTGTCTCGATTGCATGAGCGCAGTCTCCCATTTCCACTCGCAATCGCCGAATATGCACGTCAATCGTACGAACATCACCGTAGTATCTGTGGCCCCAAACGTTGTCGATCAGAAGCTGGCGAGTAGCAACCCGCCCTGCGCTTGCCACAAGAGCACACAGTACGCCGTACTCCTTGCGGGTCAAGGTGATACACCGGCCGTCACAGTACACGCGCATGTCGTCGTAATCAATTCGGAGCCTTCCGTCGTCATAAGGCGCTGTGTAACCCTCTTCAGTTCTTCGAAGTACGGCTCTGACACGTGCCATGAGTTCGCGAATTGAAAATGGCTTTGTTATGTAATCGTCGGCTCCGAGATCCAGTCCTGTCGCGATTTCGGATTCTCCTGACCGGGCTGTCACCATGATAATTGGCGTTCTTCGTGTTGAGGGTTCACGTCTCAACCGCCGGCAAAGTTCCAGACCGCTCATTCCCGGAAGCATCAGATCGAGTATAACCAGTGATGGTGGTGCGGTCTGATCAAGCGCCGCTTCGAGCCCGAGTTCGCCCGAAGGCGCAATCCGAGTCTCCAGCTTTTCTCGTTCAAGATTGTATTTAAGTCCTTCAGCGATATCCGGATCGTCTTCGACAATTAACACTGGACGCATCATAGGGGCAAATCCTCATGTTTTCGTAGTCAAATTCTCGTTCCGGCCGTGAAAGGCCTTCGAGTCCTGTTATACAGAATGACAAAGTCACTTTAATTTCAGGTGATGGAGTGATTAAAAGGTTGTTAAAATCTTAAGAAATTACTTGAAGCCTCTGCTTGATTCATAACAACTATTTAATCGGGTATTAACAACCTGTTATACCAGGTTCGTTAAATTTAATTGCATCCATAGGTCAGTAACTTGGGGGCCTGGCATGCATTCATATTCGCCTGTCAGGTCTCTTTCACGTTTGGGATTGAATCGGTTAACACCCGACATCTCTGTTGGAGATTTGGAATCGTAATTATGCGTGTTATGGCATTAAGGAGAAGGGGCTTTTGCAAGTGGTGCAAAACGAAGTCTCGCCGCAACAGCCTGCGTTGCCGCTACTGTGGTGAAATCTTATACTCGAAGGAGCAGTTGTTCGTGTGGACGCTGTTTCTGGTTTTGGTGGCGTATTTCGTTCTGCGGTTTATTGGTTTTGTCTGAATTCGAAAAACGATTGGTGGGTGGTCCGAATTCCTTCAACGATAACTGTACGTTCAGGCTTAAATTCCTGATTGAAATTGACCCGCAACTCACTTCCAATACCCATGGTTCTGGTAAAAATAGTTAACGTCTCCGCTGTTTACCACGGTTCGCAGGAACAGAAGTAAAAAGTTGATACGTCCCATCTTTTGAAACCTTCTATTCGAAGTACGCACAAATCCCGGGAGTATTCCGAATCGTTTTGATTCCACGTTCCGAGTCAGAAAATAGTCTTCTGCGTACAGCACCTTTTCGTTGAACCCGCCAAGCTGCATAAACCGCTCACGATCGAACAGCATGAACGCTCCCGGGCAAAACGGGCGCGAGAATTTCGAGCCCACCTGAATTGCAAAGTTCATCAAGCATGACTGTTCAACTCCACTCCGGATTCATCGATCGTTACGAAGGTACAAGGTAACTGGGTCCAGCAGCCCGTGTTGAAGTACCGGATTCCGTTGCGCTCCTTTTGCTGTGCCTCGTGTGTATGTCCGCAAAACACAACGTCGGCCTCGTTTTCTGCTGCGTGGGACAATGCACCGGCGGCAACACGCGGCGACATTCGCAACCATGAAGTATTTAACCGATCCAAACAGCGGCTGAACCGTTGCTGCCCAAAATCACATTTTTGAATCCAAAGAAAAATCGTGGATGCTATGTCACTGATAAACGGGTCGTCCACAATGAATCGATCAAACTGGTGCCCGTGAATTGCCAAAAACCGCTTGCCCTGAAAATGCCACGTGTAGCTCTGATAAACTTTTATACCAACCAGGTGCGACATTATCTCGGACAATCCTGTGTCGTGATTGCCCTCGACCCACACGATTTCAACTTTTCGCTTTGGATTCGAAAGCATCCGAATATATGAAAGCAATTCCCAATGATGGCTCTTAAGGCGTTTGAAGTTGAGATCGCTGAAGATATCGCCGAGAAGGATGAGACGTTTGAACCTGTGAGCCTTTAATACGGAAAGCAGTTCACTGGCACGGCTGACTTCCGAGCCAAGATGTACGTCCGAAACGATGATTGTCTCGACGGATCGGATCATTGATTCACGATCGGACATTGTCGATCAGCACTACCCTGCGACGCGCCGGTATAAAAAACGAGGCTATTTTCAGGAAGCGTGTATTGCTCCGTTGAAAACAGCCTCAAATCCGCTAGTTTTACCAGTTTCTGTTGCAAAACTGAAGATACAACCAAGCTAAGAATTTGCTGTTAAATCGGTTTTAAGAGAGAGTTAAGAGTTTCGAGGCCGCGGGGATGCTCCCTTATTAAGCGACTGTCTCCCGTTGTAATTTTGCAACTAAGCAAGAAAGTAGTTTGACGGGCTGTCACAAATCCGGCATTGATCCGTCTAAGCTTTCGGAGGGATAATTTTAAGAATTCATGGACAATCTTACTTTTGTAACCTCGGAATTCGCGAAGGCACGTAACCGGCTGTTTTCCATCGCCTACCGAATGCTCGGGTCAACGGCCGACGCCGAGGACATGATCCAGGAGACATATCTACGGTGGCATCAGGCGAATAAGAACGAGATACGATCACCTGAAGCATGGCTGGTCAGCGTTCTGACACGGCTTTGCATCGACCGGCTAAGATCCGCAACTCTCGAACGTGAGACCTATACCGGGCCCTGGTTGCCTGAGCCGCTATTTACCGAGATTCCGGCGTCACCGGAAGAGAACCTTGAACTTGCTGCGGATCTTTCGATGGCCTTTATGCTGCTGCTTGAGCGCCTTGCGCCCGTCGAGCGTGCTGCGTTCCTGCTGCACGATGTCTTTGACTTTGAATACCCAGAGGTTTCAAGGATCCTCGAAAAAAGCGAAGCTGCGTGTCGCCAGGTTGTTCATCGTGCAAGGGAACGCGTCAGGCGCGATCGGCCACGATTTCATCCCACCAGGGACGAACTTTTTAGTTTGATTGAAAGATTCAATTCCGCGGTCATCGCCGGCGATGAAGAAACTGTCCTGTCGATGTTCGCAGAAGATGCGACGTTGACCTCCGACGGTGGGAGCAAGGTCAATGCCGCAAGAAAAGTCGTCCTCGGGCGGCAGCGCATTGCACGGCTGTTCCTGGTCCTGGATCGCAAATTGAGCGGCAGAATGACTCGTTCTATCGTCAACATTAATGGCGAGCCTGGCCTTGTCACATATCTTGACGGTAAGCCCCTGTCAGCAACCTCATTTGAAATGGACGGAGAGCGCATCGCGGCTCTGTACCATGTCCTGAATCCGGATAAATTGAAAGGTATTTGCGAATCGGAAGCCAGCACCGACTAATGGGCTGTCACAAAACACGTGCTCATTCGTCTTGTTCATGAGAGCCGGAAAATAAGCAGCAGCCTGCTCTTGCAGTTTTTTGAATCCTATCGCTGACTCGCGTTGTGCTTTGGCCATGAGGTGTCAAAGCTAATGCGAAACCTGTTTCAGGGAATACGTCTAATGCATTGTGGCTCTTGCGAAATGGGACTTCTCTGAAACCAGCTAAAGAATCAAGGAGGGTTCATGGCGGTGCGAACGTTAAAACCACTGACCTCTAACCTCTAGCCTCTAACCTCTGGTCCCAAATATTATGGAACAAAGAATTAATCTAAACGACTTCAATAAAGATGCAATAAGGGGAATGTACAATCTCGAGGCTTATCTTGCCGAATGCGGCCTGGAAACGTCGCTACTCCATTTGGTTAAGTTTCGAGTTTCTCAAATAAACGGCTGTGCCTATTGTCTCGATATGCACTCAAAGGATCTAAGGGCAGCCGGCGAGACCGAACAGCGGCTCTATCTGTTACAAGCCTGGCGCGAGGCTCCTTTCTATACTGACCGAGAACGCGCGGCCCTCGCATGGGCTGAATCGGTCACCCTGGTCGCCGAGACTCACGTACCGGACAACGTTTATGAAGAAGCCCGTAAACAGTTCAGTGAAACTGAACTGACAAATTTGACGCTTGCCGTGGTTACAATCAACGGCTGGAATCGATTGAGCGTGGCGTTTCGCGTCACTCCCGGAACTTATCAACCGGCGCACGCCCACACACCGTCGGCCGCCGGAGTAACTCAATGAATCGCGAAGCCGGCTACGGAACGGCGATTGTGCTGGTCCATTTGCTGGTGAATATCATCCACGGGGAGGCCCATCGCATCCTGAGGATCGATTTGGGCCCCCTCGGGATGATGTTCGATTTACCTACTCCGGTCCAGGCTAGTTTTCACAAATTAGACGCTTAGAATTCCTGCCTCTTTCGCGATCTGCACATTCAGTTCGGGCTTCACAAACCGAATACAGCCAGTAGAGTTTGAAAAGAACCCGCCACACGCATATATTGTCCTATTCGGAATTTTATCGAAAAAGGACGTCCAGGTTGTCACACTTCCGATAATTTCAAGCAGTTTTTTTGCATTGCGATTAGATTTAATCTCTGCCGCAGATTCATCATGACCTTCTCATGAATTTTCCTTTGCATTTGATAAATGACCGTTTGCCGCCCTTTCCAGATCGCCTGGGTCCATCTGGGGAAATATTAAAATGACCCTTGCAGGAAGATTCCGCAGCGAATTCGGGTCCGACATTCAAATTATTGGCGGTGAACGGTTTAGGGAGAGGGCCGTTCACATCATCGACCACTCGGTAATGCATGTCGAGGCAGTGGTACATGCGGCCGCCGATTACCTGGTCCGACTGACCCTTGATCGTTCGACTTTTAAGGTGGCCTGTACCTGCGCAACTTTTGAGAGGGATGGAGTGTGCGCGGACATCTGGGCGACGATTCTGGAATCAGATCGAAAGCACTATTTAACGAACGCGGATCTCTTTAAAAAGCAGAAATTCACATACGATTTGGATGCCTATGGTGAATTGCTGGAGATCGAACAAAGTCAATTCAGGGAAACTGAACCCGAACGGGTTGTGGAATCGTTAAATAACAATGTGCCCCAGATTTTACCGAAAGCACCGCCTAAACCCATTTCAAAACCAATATCAAAGCCATCCCCGGACATCGAACCTCTCTGGAAGAAGCAGCTTGCCGTCCTTACAAATGCCGTTTCGAAGGATGTCGTAAAAGAGTCGAGCAAGTGGCCTTCCGGTCGCGAGATCTTTTATGTAATTGACGCTGCCACCACTGCAAGTTCCGGCAAACTCACGATTGAGGTGGCGTTTCGCGAGCGCACAAAGAAGGGTGAATGGGGCAAACTCAAGACCCAGCGAATTGCGATTTCCCATATCCCAACAATGAGGGACGAAAATGACCGGCAGATACTTGGCCTGCTGGCTGGTGCAAGGGATAACTACGGCGGCGGCGGAAGCTATTACAACTATAGTTATAGTTATGGCTATGATTCAATTCCATTCAGATGTCAGCTCACGACGGAATTGCAATCCTTGGTTCTTCCGTTGATGTGCTCAACAGGGCGTTGTCGTGTTCGCCGGTTCGAAAAGGATGAGGAATTGCCGGTTGTAACATGGGACGAGGGAGGCCCATGGAAATTTTGGCTCGCGTCAGAACTTGCCGATGGCCAATACGTGTTCAAGGGTTTGCTGCGCCGAGGAGGCGACGAGTTCCAGATTTCCCAGACAAATCTAATCGTTGACGGCTTAACGATAGATCGCGATTTTCGCCTCTCCCGACTTGACGTGACATGTGCACCTGCCTGGATTCGTGTTTTAAAAAACATTGGCCAACTGAAGATTCCAGTAGAAAATGCCGACGAACTGCTCGAGCAGTTATTAGCCATTCCCGGCAGTCCCAGCTTCGAGCTGCCTGAGGAGTTGCGATTCAGCGAAGTGACAATTGCTCCGCGACCGCGCGTCGTCATCAAACGATCTGAATACAAGTATTCAGATCATTCACGTCTCGACGCTTTCCTGTTTTTCGAATACGGACACTTGTCCATCGAGTCTACAGATGTCCGAAAAGGCATCTATGATCGGGCCGAACGGCGTTTTATCCTTCGGGACATGGAGGTCGAACAGCAATCGGAGGCCCGACTGAAGAGCCTGGGGTTTAAGACGATTCGTGGTTATTACGATAGCCGTTGGAAACTCGAGTTGACACCGGCAAACCTTCCGCGGGCAGTGAAGGCGTTGCTCAATGAAGGTTGGCAGGTGGAAGCAGAGGGCAAGCTCTATCGAAACCCTGGATCGATGAGTTTTGCAGTAAGCTCTGGCATCGATTGGTTTGAACTCCACGGTAAGGTTGATTTTGGAGAAGGTCTTCATGCCAGTCTGCCGGCGCTACTGACTGCCGTGAAACGAGGCGAGGGCATGGTTCGACTCGGCGATGGTTCGTTCGGCCTTCTTCCCGAGGAATGGCTGAAGAATTATGGTGCGCTTGCATCGCTTGGAGAATCAACCGACGACCACCTGCGGTTTAAGCAGACCCAGACCGGTTTGCTTGATGCATTGCTCGCGGCACAGCCTGAGAGCAGCGCGGATGAGGTCTTCGCGCGGGTGCGCGGTGAGTGGCGCAACTTCAAGGGTATCGAAGCGGTCCAACCACCAGAGAGTTTTGTTGGCAGCTTGCGTGAATACCAGATGGAAGGCCTGGGCTGGTTCGGCTTTCTTCAACGATTTGGGTTTGGCGGTTGCCTGGCCGATGATATGGGACTTGGGAAAACAGTTCAGGTTCTCGCCCTGCTTGAATCCCGCAGGGTTGAACGCGAGCTCAAAGAAGCTGAGCATGCGAATGGGTCGCCAAAAAAGCGAGGTCGTAAGCCTGCTGCCGCTACGGCGACGAACAACTCTAATGGATTGCCACGGCCCTCTCTAGTAGTTGTTCCACGCTCTTTGATTTTTAACTGGAAAGCAGAAGCGCAGAAGTTTACACCGCAGCTTAGCATTCTGACTCACACAGGGATTGAACGTACGAAGGCAAGCGAGCATTTCAAGGATTACGACCTTGTGCTGACAACTTACGGAACGCTGCGGCGGGACGCGTTGCATTTCAACGATGCAGAATTCGACTTCGTTATCCTTGATGAAGCACAGGCGATAAAGAATTCCAGGACCGAGTCGGCCAAGGCAGCCCGCCTTCTTAAGGGCAAACACCGTTTGGCGCTTAGCGGAACGCCGATCGAAAACCATCTGGGTGAGTTATGGAGTCTCTTCGAGTTTCTCAACCCCGGAATGCTCGGGGCGGCATCGGTTTTTCAAATGACCGGAAACGCCGCCCGGTTACCGGATGACGAGACTAAGAAACTATTGTCGCGCGCACTTGCCCCTTTTATCCTGCGGCGGACCAAGCAACAAGTTGCAAAAGATCTTCCTGAAAAGCTGGAGCAAACAATCTATTGCGAGATGGAGCCGGTCCAGCAGAAGCTCTACGACGAGTTACGTGCATATTATCGCCAATCCCTGACCGAACGCGTCGCCAAAGTCGGAGTCAACCGCGCAAAAATTCATATCCTTGAGGCGCTTCTGCGTTTGCGACAGGCGGCCTGCCATCCGGCGCTGGTAACTAAGAGCAAGGGCGATGAACCGAGTGCGAAACTCGAAGTCCTGATTCCACAACTTGTCGAAGTTTCTGAAGAGGGGCACAAGGCACTCGTCTTTTCTCAGTTCACAAGCTTTCTATCGATTGTTCGGAAACGCCTGGACAAGGAAGGAATTGTTTACGAGTATCTTGATGGTAAAACTGTCGACCGGGCATCGAAAGTCAATCGGTTTCAAAACGATCCGGACTGCAAATTGTTTCTGATAAGCCTGAAAGCCGGTGGACAGGGATTGAATCTTACCGCGGCCGAATATGTCTTTCTTTTGGACCCCTGGTGGAACCCTGCAGTCGAAGCCCAGGCAATCGACCGCGCACATCGCATTGGCCAGTCACAGCGCGTCTTTGCCTATCGCCTGATCACTCGCAATACGGTAGAAGAAAAGGTTCTCGCGCTCCAATCCACCAAACGCGACCTCGCCGATGCGATTATTGGAGCTAACGAGAACCTGATCAGGAACATCACGAAGGATGATCTGATGTTGCTGTTGTCGTAGGTAAGTCTTCACCTCGATCAATCTGCCGGAGGCGTAAGGAGTTCCGCAGAACTATGAGAATCGTTTGGGCCACAATAATCATTATTGGTGTTCTCTCATGTGCGGGAATCTGTCAAACCAACCAAAAAACTCAGCTTGGAATTACCGGAATGACCGGGCACAAAACTATCGAACGGTGCCTGGCGAATCCGGATTCTCTCTATGATAGGAAGGAAGTTCTGGAACGTCCCGCAGATGTGCTTAATGCCTTAGCTCCCGGATTCAAAAGGTATGAAGACAGGGGCTTTTTCGTTACAAATGAAAAGCCACAACAGTTCTTCATCTTTGATCTGACAGACCCTTCAAATAAGAGTATGCCATCGGGTGGTTGTATAAACTTCCTGAATAACCATATCTATCACTTTGCGGCTAGATATCTGCCTTTCTCTCTCAGTAATGTGGTTATTTTGGAAGATGGGAAGGTGAAACTATTCAAGGCGATCAACTGCGAGAACAGCAAAGACACCTTGGACGACGTGATCAAGTATGTTGAAAGACGACTGAATCTCAATGACCAGGATGAGATCATTCAACGAGTGAAAGACTATAGGAAATATGGCGAATATTTTACTGTTGACGATTTGGTAATTCGATGCAAGGAGGTTGAAAACCGTTAGGAAGAACGTTCGATTAGTACGTTCAGGCAAGAACTGAGATCAAAGGTTCACAGGAGCATCGCACTCGTCGCTAATTTATAGGCCTTGTCTTTACCCGAATTTTTTCAATTCGCAGAGGATCAAATTGCATCCTCAGCATTTTTAACCGGCGGAGCCGGTGACATCGTAAAGCCTGGGGCGTGAGCCCCAGGGGTAATCAGTTATTGATTTAAGAGCCCGCAGCAGCGGGCGGCAGTCCTCTCGTCAC
>WNFR01009585.1_pt1 | contig 25379 bp, 26 predicted proteins | sample 5400221 | NCBI WGS metagenome assembly WNFR01 (sample SAMN13153357, study PRJNA577476) | soil metagenome | isolation source: 40 cm soil under Madrone tree | place: USA:California | collected 2016-06-14 | reverse complement strand
TCGACCTCGCGACGAGCACCGTCGCGCCGACCGCCGCCGCCGCGCCGATCGCTGTCGACGCGGCGACCGCCGCCGTCGCGGCGACCGCCGCCGCGCGGTAGCTAGCGCCGTCCCCGCGGCGGCGGCGCGCGACGCGGTCGCGCGGCCCGCGCACGCTGCGGACTCTCGGTCTCGCCGGCGATCCACGCGAGATACTCGGCCGACCCGCCCTGAACCGTGAGCGCGATCGCCTCCGGCAGCTCGTAGCTGTGCAGCGCTCGAATGCGGGCGGCGACGCGCGCGACGAGCGTCGGCCGCGTCTTCACGACGAGCAGCACCTCCTCGGCGCGCTCGACGGCGCCACGCCAGCGGTAGATCGAGGTGATCGGTGCGACGACGTTGACGCACGCGGCGAGCCGCTCGTCGACGAGCGCCGCGGCGATACGATCCGCTTCCGCGCGCGACCCGGCGGTCGAGAGCATCACGACCGCCGCCGAGTTGCGACGCACCGTCGCCGTTACGGCGCCGCGTCGCCGCGCGCTCACGACGGCTCTCCGCCGAGTCGGCTGCCGCTCGCGACCCACGCGTCGATCAGCCGCGGATACTCGATCTCCGCCGCCGCGATCGGCGGCCGCTGCGGCGTGCGCGCGCGCTGTCGGCGCCGCCGCCACCGCCGCCACAGCTGGCGCGGCCACAGACCAAGGACGCCCGTCGACGGCAGTACCCCGCCCTCCTCGAGCTCGGCGCGTAAGCCGAGCGCTGCTGCGGGAGCGAGATAGCCGCGGCGGGCGAGGTCGTCGAGCGAGTTCCGCAGGCGCGCCGCGCTGTACGCCGAGCGCTCCAGCAGCGAGCGGCCGACGTCGACGACCGCCGCGAGCGGCACCACGCCCTCCTCGTACAGGACGAGTGCGGTCTGAAAATAGTTGAACGTCGGCACCAGCCGCGCTCCGAACGAGTGGAAGCGATCGGGCGGCGTGCGGCGCTCGAGGTTGATCAAGATGCGGCGCACCGCGTCGACCGGCGCGATGCGCTGGCTGAGCGCCTTGATCTCGACGAGCCGCGCCGGATCGATCCGCAAGCGCACCAAGATGTCGGCGAGCGCGTCGTGGTCGAGCCGCCCGGCGATGACGTCGGCGTAGAGCGAGTAGATGATCGGATCGGACTCCCAATCGTCGCCGAAGAGAAACTCGACGGCGCCCGCAGGCGCCGCGAGGCGCGCTTTCAAGAGCTCCGCGAGCTTGAAGCCGACCTGCTCGCGCAGGAGACGAAAGCGGCCGCGGACGAGATGCTGGAGCTGGTCCTTGAAGATGATGCCGTCGCACTCGATGCCGTCGAGCGCGAGCTTCTCGCGGATCGCGCGACCGATCTGCGGCGGGCTCGCGGAGATGAAGTAGACGAAGGCGGCGCGTTGCTCGCGGTGGGCGCTCGTTTTGAGGGCGCGGATGAGGGCGACGACGCCGGGCTCGTCGATCTCGCCGCGTCGCCCGCCGCCGCCGCAGAGACCAGCGCCCGCTGCGCCGCTGTGAGGGCTCCAGGAGTGCCCTCCACTCCGACGTCACCGCACCGCCTCGATCCCGGCCGCGATCTCTTGCGGCACGTTGTCGCGCACCGCTTTCGCCGCGACTTTCACCGCGTTCTCGATGGCGCGCGCCGTCGAGCGGCCGTGCGACTTCAGGAAGAGGTGCTCGAAGCCGAGGAGCGGCGCGCCCCCGTACTTCGTGTAGTCGGCGAGATGCGCGACCTCGCGGATGCCGCGCGCCAGCAGCATCATCCCGAGCCGCCACACCAAGCGCCGCTTGACGGCGTTGCTGGCGACGTCGGTCACGACTTCCGAGACGCCCTCGATGAGCTTCAAGACGACGTTGCCGACGAAGCCCTCACAGACGATCACGTCAGCACGTCCTTTGGCGACGTCGTTGCCCTCGATGTTGCCGACGAAGTCGATCCCGGGAAGCACCGTCAACCGTTGGTACGCCTCGCTCAGCACCTCACCGCCCTTGAACGGCTCGATACCCATGTTGAGAAGCCCGACACGCGGCCGCTCGACCTTCGACACCCGCCGCGCGTAGGCGCTGCCCATGACCGCGAACTGCGCGAGGTCGAGCGCGTCGCAGCGGATCGTCGCGCCGACGTCGAGCAGCAGCGCCAGCTGATCTTGGCCGGGATATTCGGTTTGTCGTGGATACACGCTGGCGAGCGCCGTCTTGCGGATACCCTTGATCGCGCGGAAGTGGCGCGCGCAGGCGAGAATGCACGCGCCGGTATTGCCGGCACTGACGAGCGCCTCCGCATGGCCGTCGGCGACGAGCTTCGCGGCGACGACGATCGACGCGTCGCGCTTCGCCCGCAAGGCTTCCTTCGGCGACTCGTTCATGTCGACGAACTCCGCCGCGTGGCGGATGCTGATGTGCTCGGGATTGTAGGAGACCGACTCGAGGATCTTCTGGATGCGGCGCTCGTCGCCGACGAGCACGCATTCGATCGCAGTGCCGAGGGACGCGCGCGCGACGCCCTTCACCACCTCGTCGGGCGCGAAGTCCCCGCCCATCGCATCGACGGCGATCACCGGCATGCCACGTCCCCCTCGCGCTCGCGCAGCCGAGCATTACAGGCGGGAACCATCGCTGCCAAGACGACGCGCACGCGCGCGCTCACCGCGCGAGCCGGCGGCGCAGCGCCGTCGCGTCGACGCGGTACTTGAACGCTTTCCGTCCATCGATCATCAGCACGGGGATCTCCGTGCCGTACGCCGCCTCGAGCGCGAACGGGATCTCGCGTCGCACCTCGTCGACGACCGCCTTCATGTCGTCGCAGAGACAGCACTCGGGCTTGCCGTAGAGGACGACGTGCGTCACGGCGCGACGATCCTCGCGCGCCGGGGTGCATCGGATGGGCGCCGTCGCGTGCGCGCGTCGCGCGTCCGCCGCACGCGCGCGAGGACACGCCGCGTGCGCGGACATGGCTCGGCGCCGAGCCGCGCGAGCACGTCGAGATGACGCGCCAGCAGATCGACGTCGGCCGGGGTGTCGACGTCGTACCAGCCCGGCAACAGCGCCGGGGCGACGCGCGACGCGCGCAAGCGCGCGAGCGTGCGCGCGAGCACGCGGTCGGTGCTCCACGGCATGCGCCCGAAGATATCGGGAAGCGGCGCGCGCAGGCCGAGCAAGTAGTAGCCGCCGTCGAAGCTCGGTCCGAGGACGACGCGGGGCCGCCGCCGGCGCTCACCGTCGCGACACGGCGCCAGGTCACGCAGCGCCGCGATCAGGTGCCCGACGGGAAGCGTCGGCACGTCGCTGCCGATGATGACGACCGACGACGACGACGCGAGCGCCGCCGTCGCGACCCGGCGCATCCGCGCACCGAGATCGCCGTCGCCCTGCGCGATCATCGGCCACCCGCCGCGGCGCGCGAGTGTCGCGACGTAGCCGCGCGCGCCGATTTCGGGCTCTGAGGCGAGCGCGAGGCGGACATGCGGCGCGAGGCGTACGCACATGTCCTCGATGAACGCCCGGTACAGCGCTGCGGCGCCGGCGGCGCCGAGCGCTGGGACGAGACGCGTCTTCACGGTGCCGGCAACCGGCTCGCGCACGAACATCACGACCAGGCCTGGACTGTCAGCGGCGACGGCGACGATGATGCCCGTGTAGCCGGCGTTGACAGGCGGAGCAAGCTCGCATACTGGTTGCGGTTCCGCCGCGGGAGAGCTGTCGTATGGACTACGCCGTCATTCGTTCCGGAGGAAAGCAATATCGGGTGCAGCCCGGCGAGACGATTCGTCTCGAGAAGCTCGCCGGCGAGCCCGGCGCGCAGTGCGTCTTCACCGACGTCCTGCTGACCTCCGCCGGCGGCGGGCTCAAAGTCGGAAAGCCGCTCCTCGACGGCTGCCGCGTCGTCGGCGAGATCGTGCGCCAGGAGCAAGCGAAGAAGATCCTCGTCTTCAAAAAGAAGCGCCGTAAGAACTATCGCCGCCGGCAAGGGCACCGCCAAAAGCTCACGGTCGTGCGGGTGACCGGCATCGAGAGCGGCGAGCCCGCGGCCACCACGAGCGCGCAAAGCGAGCACGAGCATGGCGCATAAAAAAGGACAGGGCAGCAGCCGCAACGGCCGCGACAGCAAAGGTCAGCGGCGCGGCGTGAAGGTGTACGGCGGCGAGCTCGCCAGGGCCGGACACATTCTCGTCCGCCAAGTCGGCACGCTCATCCATCCGGGCACCAACGTCGGTCGCGGTCGCGACTTCACCCTCTTCGCGAAGATCGACGGCATCGTCCGCTACGAGCGCGTCGGCAAGGACCGCCGCCGCGTCAGCGTCTACCCGCCGGCCGCGCCGCAGCCCGAGCAGCCCGCCGCCGGCTGACTCGCCGTGCCGTCCGCGGCGTCCGCGGGCGATTCGATCTTTGCGCTCGGCATCTTCCATCAAGTGATTCGCTGCGTGCTGGGTCGAGTTGCGAGCCAGACGAGGCGCGAGAGAAGCGAGCAGCGCAGGCGTAGCGGAGCTACGCCGAGCAGCGGAGCGACCGAGCAACGAAGTATGGCGACGCAAATCGGCCCAGCACGCCGCGTCGCCATGATGCTGCCGGTTGCGGTATGATTTCGCACTACGATCATGAAGTTCGTCGATGAAGCATTGGTCTCGGTCAAAGGCGGCGACGGCGGCCGCGGCTGCATGGCGTTCCTGCGCGAGAAGTACCGTCCGCACGGCGGGCCGATCGGCGGCGACGGCGGCCCCGGCGGCGACGTCGTCGTCCGCGCCGATCCCGGCCTGACGACGCTTCTCGACTTCCGTTTCCAGCGCCACCTCGAGGCCGAGCGCGGCGAGCACGGCCGCGGGAAGGATCAGACCGGCGCCACCGGCGCGTCGCGGGTCGTGCGCGTGCCGGTCGGGACGCGCATTCTCGATGCCGAGACCGGCGCGCTCGTCGCCGATCTGACGCGCGACGATGCCGAGGTCGTCGTCGCCCGCGGCGGCCGCGGCGGCCGTGGCAACGCGCGGTTCGCGACCGCGACGAATCAAGCGCCGCGACGTGTGGAGCCGGGGCTTCCCGGCGAGACGCGCGCGCTCCGTCTCGAGCTCCGCCTGCTCGCCGACGTCGGGCTCGTCGGCTTTCCGAACGCCGGCAAGTCGACGCTCATCGCCGCCGTGTCGGCGGCGCGACCGCGGATCGCCGACTACCCCTTCACGACGTTGGTGCCGAATCTCGGCGTCGCACGCGTCGACGATGACGCGATCGTCATCGCCGACATTCCCGGGCTGATCGAGGGTGCGCACCGCGGTGCCGGGCTCGGAACGCGCTTCTTACGTCACGTCTCGCGCACGGCGGTGCTGGTGCACTTGATCGACCTCGCCGGCACGGACGATCCGCTCGCGGCTTACGATGCCATCAACCACGAGCTGGCCGCGTTCGACGCTACGCTCGTCGCAAAACCGCAGCTCGTGGTCGGCACGAAGCTCGACGTCACGGAGGCGCGCGAGCGCTTCGCGACGGTGCGCGACGCGTTCGCGGCGCGCGGCATCGAGCTGCTCGGCATCTCCGCAGTCGCCGGCGAAGGCGTGCGCGCGCTCCTCGGGCGCGTCGCCGATGCCGTCCGTCGCGCCCGTGTCGAGCGCGTCGCATCCGGCGAACCCGCCGCCGCACGCGCGCAGTACGGCACCGACGGCGATGATTCCACTGACGACGTCGCCGACACGAACGCCTCCGCCTCCGCCGCGGACGAGCGCGAGCGCGGGCACGGGCACGGGCGCGAACACGCGAAGCCGATCGAACCGTCACGGCCATGACGCAGGACGAGCATAAGCCGGCGCTCCTCGCGCGCGTCCGCCGCGTCGTCGTGAAGATCGGCAGCGGCGTGCTGGCGCACCGAGATGGACTGCACCGCGAGCGCATCGCGGCGCTGGTCGACGAGATCGCGGCCGTGCGCCGGGGCGGGCGCGATGTCGTCGTCGTGACGTCCGGCGCCGTCGCGGCCGGTGTGAGCCGCCTCGGCCTGACACAGCGGCCGCGGACGATCCCGCACAAGCAAGCCGCCGCCGCGGTCGGGCAGATCGGCGTCATGGCCGCCTACGAGGCGGCGTTCGCGGCGCGCGAGGTGCGCGTCGCGCAGGTGCTGCTGACGCGCGACGACTTCGCCAACCGCCACCGCTATCTCAACGCCAAGCACGCGATGATGGCGCTCCTCGAATGGCGCGTCGTGCCGGTCGTGAACGAGAACGACACCGTCGTCGTCGACGAGATCAAGCTCGGCGACAACGACAACCTGTCGGCGTTGACGGCCGTGCTGGTCGAAGCGGATGTCCTCGTCGTCTTGAGCGACGTCGCCGGCCTGCACACCGCCGATCCGCGCACGGTCGCGAGCGCGACGCGGGTGCCCGTCGTCACGGCGGTGACGGAAGACGTCGAAGCGATGGCCGGCACCAGCGGCCCGCTCGGCACCGGCGGCATGACGACGAAGCTCGCCGCGGCGAAGAAAGCTTCGGCCTCGGGTATCGCGACCATCATCGCCGACGGCACGGCGCCCGGTATCCTCAGCGCCGTCCTCGATCCCGCGCGCGACGTCGGCACGCTGATCCTGCCGGTCCGCGATCGGCTCGCGAGCCGCAAGCGCTGGATCGCCGATACACTCAAGCCCGGCGGCGCCCTCGTCGTCGACGACGGCGCCCGCGGCGCGATCACGACGCAAGGCCGGAGCTTGCTGCCGTCGGGGCTGCGCGAGGTGCGCGGTACGTTCGGCGTCGGCGCGTGCGTGCAATGCATCGGCCTCGACGGGCGGGAATTCGCGCGCGGCCTCGTCAGCTATAGCGCCGGTGAGCTCGACAAGATCAAAGGCCGCCATTCGCGCGAGATCGAGGCCGCCTTGGGATACAAAGTGGGCGACGAGATCATTCACCGCAACGACCTCGTGCTGCTCCACGAATGACGGAGTGACCATGAACGACGTGAGCCGCCAGACCGAGAGCCTCGAGGAGCACATCGTCGCCCTCTGCCGCGGCGCCCGCACCGCGGCACCGATTCTCGCCGGCGCGTCGACGGCGGCAAAGAACGCGGCACTGCGCGGTGGCGCCGCGGCACTGCGGCGCCGCGCCGCCGAGCTTCTCGCGACGAACGCCGGCGACGTCGAGAAGGCGAAGGCCGCGGGCGAGACCGCCGCGTTCGTCGACCGTCTGACGCTCACTCCGGCCCGCGTCGAGGCGATGGCGGCCGGCGTCGAGCAAGTCGCCGAGCTGCCGGATCCCGTCGGCGAGACGATGACGGAATGGACGCGACCGAATGGGCTTCGCATCGCACAGGTGCGCGTGCCGCTCGGCGTGATCGGCATCATCTACGAGTCGCGCCCGAACGTCACTGCCGACGCCGCGGCGCTTTGTCTCAAGTCGGGAAACGCCGTCGTGCTGCGCGGCGGAAGAGAGGCGTTCGCGACGAGCGGCCTCATCGCGTCGATCCTTCGCGACGCGTTGCGCGATACGGCCGGCGAGCTGCCACCCGATGCGATCACGTTCATCGACACCGTCGACCGCGAGGCGGTGCGCATCATGCTGCGGCAAGCGGAGCTGATCGACGTCATCATCCCGCGCGGCGGCGAGGATCTGATCCGCGCCATCACCGAAGGCTCGCGCATTCCGGTCATCCAGCACTTCAGCGGCGTCTGCCACGTCTACGTCGACCGCGCGGCCGACCTCGAGATCGCGGCAAACATCTGCCTGAACGCGAAGGCGCAGCGCCCGGGCGTCTGTAACGCGATGGAGAACCTGCTCGTCCACCGCGACGTCGCGGCGAAGTTCCTGCCCGCGGCGGCGGCGCGTTTGCAGGCTGCCGGCGTCGAGCTGCGCGGCTGTCCCGAGACGCGCCGCCTCGTGCCGTCGGCGAAGCCCGCGACGGACGCCGATTGGGATACCGAGTACCTCGACCTGATTCTCGCCGTGAAGGTCGTCGACTCGCTGGACGACGCGATCGCCTTCATCCGCCGTCACGGCTCCGGCCTCGCCGACGCGATCGTCACGACGGATACGGACGCCGCCGAACGCTTCACGCGCGCGATCGACTCGGCGGCGGTCTTCGTGAACGCGTCGACGCGCTTCACCGACGGCTTCGAGTTCGGCTTCGGCGCCGAGATCGGCATCAGCACGAACCGCCTCCACGCGCGCGGGCCGATGGGGCTGCGCGAGCTCACGACCTACAAGTACGTGGTGCGCGGCACCGGCCAGGTGCGCACGTGAGCGTGTGCGCGTAGGGCTCTTCGGCGGAACGTTCAATCCGGTCCACGTCGCGCATCTCCGCGCCGCGGAGGAGGTGCGCGAGCGCTGCACGCTCGATCGCGTCGAGTTCGTCGTCGCCGCGGTGCCACCGCACAAAACGGATGAGGGTCTCGCATCGACCGCGCACCGGCGCCGCATGCTCGAGCTCGCGCTCGCCGACAATCCTGCGTTCGCCGTCAATACGAGCGAGCTCGAGCGACCCGGCCGCTCGTACTCGATCGATACGATCGAGGCGGCGCAGGCGAGCGCGCCCGCGGCGCGCTTCACGTTCGTGCTCGGCGCCGACGCGTTCGCCGACATCGAGAGCTGGAAGCGCTTCGACGAGATCTTCGCGCGCTGCGACGTCGCCGTGCTGTCGCGTCCGGGTGTGACGGTCGAGCGTCCGCCGATTGCGGTCGAAAATGCGTTCTGTTACGATCCTGACCGTCGAGTGTATGTCCACGCGTCGGGTAACGCGCTCGCATTCAACCCCATCACGCCGCTGATGATCTCCGCCTCCGATATTCGGCAGCGGTGCGCCGACGGGCGCTCGATCCGCTATCTCGTGCCGCGCGTCGTCGAGGAGTACATCGCCGTCCACGGCCTCTACGTCGGGAGGGCAGCGGCATCTTGACCAAGCCCGACGGTTTGCAGAAGGCGCTTCTCTGCACCCGCGCGGCGCTGGACAAGAACGCTCTCGATCTCGTCGTTCTCGACGTCGCCGGGCTGACCTCGATCGCCGATTACCTCGTCATCTGCGCCGCTCGCTCCGACCGCCAGGTGCAGAGCATCGCGCAAGCAATCGAGGAGGCGCTCGGCCAGGCCGGGACGCGGCCGATCTCGGTCGAAGGCGTGCGGCGCGGACAATGGGCGCTCCTCGACTGCGGTGACGTGATCGTCCACGTCTTCTATCAACCGGTGCGCGAGTTCTACGATCTCGAGCGCCTGTGGGAGCACGCCCCACGCGTGCAGCTTCCCGAGCCGCTGCGCAGCCAGGCGTCGGCGGGCCGCTGACGGACGACGGCGACGACGATGCTTCGGCTCACGATCGTTCTGGCGATCATCGCCGCCGCCCTCATCGGGCTCGGCTACCTCTTCTACTTGAACCCGGAATCGGTGACGGTGCAGCTGTCGCAGGCGCACTCATGGCACGCACCGCTGCCGCTCGTCCTCCTCGTGGCGTTCTTGATCGGCGCGGCACTGACGTTCGCGTTCGGGCTCGTCCGCGAGAGCCGCCACGCGGTGCTCGGCTGGCGCACGCAACGTGGCGCGCGCCGCGCGCGCCGGCAGCTCGTGCGCAAGGAGCACGGCCTCGGTCTCGCATGGCTCGGCGAGCACGAGAAGGCGCGGGCGCTCCTCGCCAAAGCCCTGCGTGATCGTCCCGACGACCTCGCCGCGTTTCTGCTCTTCGCGCGGACGTTCCTCGATGCCGGCGAGCACCGGCGCGCACTCGGCGTCCTGCAAGAGGGCCTCGACACGCGTGGCCCCGATCCGAAGCTGCTGCTCTTTCTCGCCGAGGCGCAGCGCGGCGTCGGCGAGCATCGCGCCGCGATCGCGACCCTCGAGCGCGCGCGGCGGGCCGATCCGGCGAGCCCACGGATCTTGACCGCGCTCCGCGACGCGTACGCCGCCGCAGGCAGTTGGACGGACGCCGCGCGCGTGCAGGAGACGTATCTCCTCGCGATGCGCGAGCCGCGCGCGCACGCCGAGGCCGAGCGCCGGCTCGTCGGCATGCGCTACCAGAGCGCGCTCGCGGTGCAGGATCCCGCCGGCCGCGCGACCGAGCTGCGCAATCTGCTGCGCAGTCACCCCGACTTCGAGCCCGCCGCCGTCAGCCTCGGCGACGTGCTCATCGACATGGGCCAAGCGCGGCAAGCGGAGCGCGTCTGGCGCCGGGCGCTCGCGCGCGGCGCCCGCGCCGGGGTCCTCGATCGTCTCGAGCGCCTGCTGCGCGGCGGGCCGCGCGTCCGCCGTCTCGACACCCTGACGCGACGGCTCGTGCAGCGCCGCCCCGACGACGGCACCGCGCGGCTCTTCCGTGCCCGCCAGCTCGTGCGCGACGGCCGCATCGACGACGCCGCGGCCGAGCTCGCGCAGGTGCCGCCGCCGTGGAGCTCGCTGCCCGGCTACCACGCGCTCCTCGCCGAGCTGCACGTCCGCCGCGGCGCGCACGACGACGCGGTCACCGCGTTTCGCCACGCCCTCGCCGCCGGCGGCGTCGGCGCGTTTCGCTGCCGCGCGTGCACCAACGAGGCCGACGAGTGGCGCGGGTTCTGTAGCGCCTGCGGCAGCTTCGGCAGCTATCAATCGAGCTTCGAGCTCGCCGACGGTGCACCACCGGCATCTTCACCGCTGGCCCTTCCCGCACCATCGAGTCCGTGAGCTGCGCCATCGCGACCGCGGTGAAGGAATCGAGCAGCGCGTATGGAATTCTCCTCGTTACTACGGGATTAGAGCCACATCCTGTAGGAGACCGGTGCTGGGCGGGAAGCTTGCCGGTGACCATGTGGTACCGCCGTCTATCGTGACGAATCCGATTGGGAGCGTGGCATCCGCCTCGCGATTTGCTTGCCCGACGAGCAAACCATTCGACGATCGGAATGCGCTACCGGAAATCGACCCGGCTGCCGCTGATTCCGGTAACGCCTGTTCCTGCCACGTTGTTCCACCGTCGAGCGTGTGCACAACTATCGGCTTGGCAATTGTCTGCGTTTCACCGACAGACCTGTCCCCGGCCGCCCATCCCACCAATGGGGTTTCGAACTCCACCGCAAACAGCTCACCCGTGAATACCGCCGTGAGCGGTGCAGAGCGGTCCTCCCAGGTGAGGCCGCCGTCCATAGAGTGAATTGCGCGCGGCCCAACGCCCACCACCCATATCTCAGAGGCTCCAATACACGCTGCTCCTTTGACCTTCACCGAATGTCACTCCCGTTGCGGTCGTCGTGAAGCACACGGACATGAGCGTTGCGCGCTGAAGAGGTACGCTCTGCGGCAATGTCACGGGCGACCATGTCGTTCCACTGTCATCTGTGACGAGAACGAGTCCACCGCCGGAGAAATTCCCCGGCTGCGGTGGCAGACCTCCCACAGCCACGCCGTGCGATGAACTAGTGAACTCGACATCGCGCAAATCTTCCGGGATTTCACGTTGCACGCTCCAGGAGTCACCCGAGTCCGCCGAATGCACAATGCTACTCGGACCGACTGCCCAGCCATTGTTATGGTCAGGGAAGCTAAGGGCGTTCAAACTGTTGGCGACTGTCTGAACAACAGTCCATGAACTCCCTGAATCACGAGAGCGAAGAATCACGCCTTGGTTCTCACCCACAGGAACACTAAGCGCGCCGACTGCGATTGCTTGGATGCCTCCTACTGTGGGCGAAGCAACGGGAGGGCTAGGACTCGGAGCACTCGTGGGCGTCAACCTTGGCGAGACCATATCGTTGTCGCCGCCGCCACTTCCGCACCCGTACGCGCCGAAGAAAACAACCAGCAGCATCAGTGCGCAGCCGTGTCTAAGCGACAGGTCGGACCTCATCGAACGCCTATGGTTCCGGTATTGGATGCGACGATCCGTCGCGATCGCATAAACACCTCTTTTGTCGCGACCCGTCATCACGTCGAAGCAGCGATTTGCTAGACGCCTCGGCGAGTCCAGATCTTTCGACGAAGTAGCAGCTGATGCGTATTGCGAGTCGAGCGATTTGTGGCGCCACTCCATTGAATTGTATCATTCTGAGACAACTCATTTGAGAGGTTCCGATTAAGTGGATCCCCACCCCGCCGACGAACAGGATAGCCGTTGCGGAAAGAAGGACGCCGTAGGCGAACGAGTTGCGCCTGGGTAAGCGATCAATCACGCGGGTAATGTCTCCTAGCGACCGAGCGGCGCCCCTTCGCACCCTGCCCGCGGCGCCGCGGCACCAGTGATCCGGGGTCCACTGCGTGGGCATGGGCGCGCGTCATCGCGCGCTCCCGAAGAGACGGTGCATGCACGTCAGGCTGGCGACGTCTGGATGGAACAAGTACTAGGCGCCACCGCGTAGGTGCTGCGAATCGCGCCGGAAAGCTCGATCAGAAGAGACGCCTATGGCCGCGTCGCAAACGCTCGTGTCAGCGACCGGGAGCGGTACGCGGCGGCGTTGCGCAAAGCCGGACTGCCCGAGGAATGGTCGACGAAGCGTTCGTCCGTAGTATTTCGTTGTCCGCCGAACGCCTGAGGGTGTATGGAACGATGAACTTCCCAGTCGGCTACACCACCCTCGGAACAGGAGTCGCCATGCCCCCCGGAATCTCTCTCACGCTGCGTCGCACGTTGGTCGTCTCGCTTGCGACCTTGCTCCTCGGCGCGTCATCGCTCATGCACGCCACCGCTGCGGATGCGACGTGGAACACGCATGCCGGGAACCCGCAGCACACGGCCTTGTCTTCCGTCGCCGCACAACCATTCCAGAGCATCCGTTGGTCGACACCCGTCGACTTGGCGCCACCCGCGGGCGACATTCTCATTCACTACGGCTCACCGCTGGTGACGTCGGCCAACACGGTCGTTGTCCCCGTGAAGACCGCAACCAGCAGCGGCTTCAAGGTCGACGCGCGACGCGGGGCGGACGGCACGCTGATCTGGTCGGCGACCACGGATTACATCCTGCCGACGCACAACTGGGGGCCGAGCTACTCGCCCGCGTTGACGGCGGGGAATCGCCTCTACTTCCCCGGCGCCGGCGGCACCGTCTATTTCCGCGACAACGTCGATTCCGCCGGGCCGGCCTCGACCGGCCAACTGGCCTTCTTCGGCACCGCCAGCTACTTCAACAACCCCGGCAGCTTCAACGCGACGGTCTTCATCAATACGCCCATCACGTCGGACTCGGCCGGGAACATCTACTTCGGCTTTCGCACCAGCGGCACGCCCCCGCTCGGCCTGCAAAGCGGCATCGCCCGGATCGATACCAACAACAACGGGACGTGGATCTCCGCCGTGAACGCGTCGGGCGGCGATGCGAGCATCACCCGCGTGCCGCACCAGTCCGCGCCCGCGCTGAGCACCGACGAGCAAACGCTGTACGCGGTCGTCGCCAGCACCAGCAGCACCGGGACGTCGTACCTGGTGGGACTGGACGCCACCACACTCGCCCTCAAGGAGTCGTCGCCCGGGGTGAAGATGCGCGTCGCCTTGAAAGATCCGCGCAACGGCGGGGCCAACAACGCCTCCATCATCGACGACAGCTCCGCGACGCCCATGGTCGGCCCGGACGGGGATGTCTACTACGGCGTCTTGGGCAATCCCTCCAACGGCTCGCGCGGCTGGATGCTGCACTTCTCGAGCAACCTCACCCAGACGAAGACGCCCGGCGCGTTCGGCTGGGACAGCACCGCGTCCGTCGTCCCGGTCGCGGCGGTGCCGTCGTACGCGGGGACGTCGTCGTACTTGATCTTCACCAAGTACAACAACTACGCCGGCCTCGACGGCGGCGACGGCGTGAATAGGGTCGCGGTGCTCGACCCCAACGCGACGATGGTCGAGCCGCATGCGTCGTCGAACGGCCAGCTGGTGATGAAAACGATCCTGACCATCGCGGGACCGACCCCCGACCAGGAATTCATCGCCCAATTTCCCAACGCCGTCCGCGAGTGGTGCATCAACACGGCGGCCATCGACCCGTCGACGAAGGCGGTGATGGTCAACAGCGAGGACGGGAAGCTGTACCGCTGGGATTTGACGACCAACACCCTGTCGCAGGTCATCACGTTGTCGGCAGGCGTCGGCGAGGCGTATACGCCGACGGCGATTGGCTCGGATGGAACCGTGTACGCGATCAACTTCGCCGTCCTGAATGCAGTCGGCACGCTGCCGGCAACGACGCCGACAGCGACTCCGACGAGCACGCCGATCGCGTCACCGACTCCGACGTCGACGAGGACCGCCACGTCGACGCCAACAAGAACTGCGACGCCGATCGCAACGCCGACGCTGACCAACACGCCGACGCCCACCGCCACGGCGACCGCACCGCCCTGCACGGCCGGCACGACGTACATCGAGCGCGATCTCGTGAGCACGTGCGCGCCGGCCGCCGGAGCGAAGGGGAATCAATTGACGCTCGCCACGGCGGCAGCTGCCAGCGTGTCGGAAACCATCGCGCCGAACACGATCGACGAAGTGAGTTTCGCATTCACGGGGAGCAGCGCGAACATCGCGAGTTGGGGCGCCGGGACGTATTCAGTCGAGCTGAACGTGACCAGCGCCGGAGCCGGCGTCACCGGCTACAAAGCGCAGCTCGTCCGGGTGAATTCCAGTTGCGGCGTCGTCGCGACATTGGCGACCTCGTCGAGCCAGAGCGGCATCGGGATCAAGACATTCACGTTCCCGAACGTGTCGTCCTCGGGCACAGCAACCGACCGGCTGCAGGTTCGTATTCTGGGCTCGGCGAAAAACGGCTCACGCGCGAGCCGTACATCGACCATTCAGGTCAACACGACCAACTCCGAGGTCCACGTGCCCTGGTGCAGTCCCTGAGCGCGCGCTGCTTTCGGTCTGTGGCCGTGACGGGCCGCGCGCCTCGGCTGCGACAACGCAGTAGGTTACTGCCGAACTTCCAGCGGGTCCTCGATCCAATCGCCGACGCCGCAACCGCGACTCCTCCCGTCATTTCCCGATGAGCGGCTCACCGCTCGCAAGGATTGCCGTTCGACCGCGCGCCTGGCGTACTCGAATGTAAGGAGGAAGTCGTATGACCATGCGACTCGCAACGGAAAAATGCCTCGTCGTCGGTTTGAGCGTCACGCTCGGCGTGCTTGCCCACTCCTCCGCCTTCGCAGGCACCAAGTACCAAACGAGCCTGGTACCGAACGTCGCCGGCGCCATGCCCGGGTTCGCGGCCCACGGGTCGTCGATCAAGATCGACGGTCACCGCGCGCTCAAGGGCAAGCTCAAGAAGGTCGTCGACGGAACCGGCGCGTTGGTTACGACTGACGGGACGCCATCCAGCGACGACTACACCGTCGAGGTCGACGTTTCCGTGCCCGCGACCGCCGTCACCGGCACGATCAGCGTCGCGTTCGACCTGAAAAACGGTAACGGGAAGTTCGCGGCCGATATCAGCGCTGATCCCGCGTTCGCCGGCGCCACGCTCGGCGACGGCGTCGCCGTCGGCGCAGTTCGCGTCAAGGACAGCACCGGCACTGTCCTCGGCGTCGGCGGCTTCGCCGTCGAGTGAATCTGCGAGGCGATCCCGCTCCGTCATCGGAGCGTGGATCGCCTTCACACCGCCGCAGAGACATTCGCTTGCGGACGTGAGCCGGCGGCTTTGAGCGATCAGATTCTCGAAGAGCATCCTCGCCACGCTTCGCCGCAACGGGGCTCGCTTCGTCCCTCGTCGGCGGGGTTCGGCTTCGATCGACCGAGCTGACGGCACGCTGCAACATACTGCGCCTTGTCACCAGAGCGTGCGGACCGGATAGCGGAGGATGTCCGGATCAGGCGTCACGAGCATGAGGCCGGCGACGAGCGCCTGGCACACCAGCATGCGGTCGAACGGATCGCGATGTATGGCCGGGAGCAGTGGCAAGTGGAGCACCGCCTCTTCATCGAGCGCCAAGGGCTCGATGCCGCGCGCGCGCCGCTGCGCGGGCACGTACCTGTGTGGCGGTTCAGGGAGAGGGAGTCTGCCGAGCGCGTGCTTCACCGCGATCTCCCACGCCGACACGCTGCTGAGATAGACGTCGTTCGCTGCATCGGAGAGCGCGGCGCGCGCGGGCTCGGAAATCGCAGCGCCGCCTTCGAGGCTCCACAAGAAGGTGCAGGTATCGAGTAGGAGCTTCACCGATCGCCTTCGAACGCGGCAACGATCTCATCGGGCAGTGGCTCGAAAAACGCGGGGACGAGCGCGAAGCGCGCATCGCGGCGAAACATCGGCCGCTTCGTCTTGCGACGGCGCGGCAACGCGCGCAGCTCGGCGATCGGCTCGTTGCGACGACAGATGATGACGACCTCTTCCTGGCCGCGCTCGAGGCGGTCGAGCCACTCGGACAGCTTGGTCTTCGCTTCGTGTACGTTCAGCTTTATCATGGTTCAATAGTGGACTAAGAAGTGGACTAACACAACCCCCGCGATGAGCCAAGCGCGCTCGACCCGCTCCTCGGCGACCCGGCCGCGGGCTAGCGCGACTCACGTCCTTTCGCGCCGCGGCGACGACGTCGTGTCGTCGGTGAGCGCTGGTCCGTCGTCGAGGCGCGCGCGCGCCCGTGTCCAGCCGACGCCGTCGCGCCGGTGAACAGAAAGCGGTGCATGCGCGTGAGGCCGGCGACGTCGTGCAGATCGGAGTCGAAGTTCGGCACTGTCACGAACGGCGTCCGGCGCGGCAGACCGCGGCGGAACTGCTCCATGCGCAGCGCCTCGCCGCGCGCGAGGACCTGGTAGTCGACGAAGTTGCCGGCGAGCCAGCGTGCATGCGTTGGCGGGACGTCGGCCGCCGCAAGCGCCGCTTCGACCGTCGGTTCGTCGCCATGCGCGACCGTGCCTGCGGCGAACGTCGCGGGATCGGCGGGGCACTCCTCATGGACGCGGTTGAACACCACGCCTTTGAGCGTCATGCGCAGCGCCTGCATGCGCGCCGAGAAGAACTCGGCCTCGGTGAGGACCTGCTCCTCGGGGCCGGTCACGAGCACGAAGGCCGTGCTCGCGGCGCGCAGGATCGCATGGATCGTCTCGGTGCGCGCCGAGAACGCGTCGAACATCCCGCTCATCGCCGAGAAGAAATCGGAGATCTCGGCGAGCGCCGCGATGCCGGTCGCCTCCTCGAGCTTACGGAAGAGAAACCCGGCCGTGCGGTTCATCGCTTTCGCCGCAACCCAGCCGCGAGAGAGGTACGGCATCACGAGCCAGCGGACGAGGCGGCGATCGAGGAACTCGCGGATGCGCTCCGGCGCCTCGAAGAAGTCGAGCGCGTGCTTCGTCGGCGGCGTGTCGAGGACGATCAAGTCGTAGGCGCCGCTCTCGACGAGCACGCAGAGCTGCTCGATCGCCATGTACTCGTACGAGCCCGCGAAGCTCTGCGAGAGATTCAAGTAAAATCGATTGCGGAGGATGCGCTCGCGGATCTCGTCGGATGGGGCGTGGTGCGCGACGAGGCGATCCCAGGCGCCCTTCTGGTCGAGCATCATCGCCGCGAGCGTGCCGCGGGCGACGATGCCGTGGCGCGCGAGAACGGCGGGATCGACGGCGCGCGGCTTGCTCGGCGTGACCGAGGAGGCGGCGCACCTCCGAGAGGCCGAACTCCTCACAGAAGAGAAACGGCAGCTCGACCGTGGGCATCGGCACCTCCGCCCGCAACCGCGCGAGGTATTGTGCATTGATCGCCGCCCAACCTGCCTCCTCGCGGCCGCAGCGCAGCACGTCGACGATGAGCGATGACGCGCCTGCGGGCGGCGCGGGCACCTCATCAGGGGCGAGCGGCGCCGCGTGCATGCGGTTCACGAAGAGGACGCCGAGCGGCATCTTCAAATGATCGCAGAGTTGCGCGTACATCTCCCGCGTCTCGTTCACCGGCATCTCCTCCGCTGTCGTTACCGGACAGACCGCGGTGCGTATCGGATCCTCGAGCAGGTCGAGGACCTTCCGCGCCTCGCGCCGCACGAGCCCGGGGCCGAACGCTTCGTGCGCTGCGGCGGGCATCCGCAGGTACTGCAGGCTGTGACCGGTCGCGGGCGCGTCGACGACGATCGCGTCCCACTTGCGACCGCGCGTCGACTCAAGCTGCTCCTCGTACCAGATCTTGCCGACCGTCATCAGCTCCTTCAGCCCCGGCGCGGCGGCGACGAAGTGGCGGTAGAGCTTGCTGCCGACGACCATCCGCTGCACGCGCTTCACCGGCAGCACGAGCCCGAGATACTCGCTGAGCGCCGTCTCGCCGTCGATCGTGAAGAAGCAGAGGCCGGGGAAGACTTCTGCCGGCGCCTCGGTGCCGCCGTCGACGCCGAGCACCTCGCCGAGACGGCGGCCCGGACCCATTTGCGCCAGCAGCACGCGCTTGCCGCGCTCGGCGAGCGCGACCGCGAGGAGCGCGGCGACGGTGCTCTTCCCGACGCCGCCTTTGCCGACGACGAAGAGCACCCGCCGCTCGAAGAGGTCGTGAGCCATTCGACGCCTTTCGCCGGCTCACGCTATCATCGGCCCGGATGACGGACCACCGACAGCGGGCGCGCGGAGCCGAGTGAGCATCGCGAGCACGCTCGTCGTGTTCGGCGCCGGCATCCTCGCCGGCCTCATCAATTCCGTCGCCGGCGGCGGTACGCTGTTGTCGTTCCCGGTGCTGGTGTGGATCGGCCGCGATCCGATCGTCGCCAACGTGACGAACACGGTGGCGCTCTGGCCGGGCTCGCTCGCGAGCGCCGTCGGCTTCCGTCGCGAGCTGCGCGGCGGGCGCCGCATGCTGCTCCTGCTCGCCGTACCGTCGGTGCTCGGCAGCCTGACGGGCGCGATGCTGCTCATGCGGACGTCGTCGCGGACGTTCGCCGCGATCGTCCCATATTTGGTCCTGTTCGCGACGGTCATCTTCGCCGCACAGGGACCGATCTCGCGCTCTTCCAGTTCGTGGTCGCGCTCTACGGCGGCTACTTCGGCGCCGGCATCGGCATCATCATGCTCGCCGCGCTCGGGCTTCTCGGCGTGACCGACATCTTGCACATGAACGGCTTGAAGAACGCGTTCGCCTTCTGCATCAACGCCGTCGCCGCCGCCTACTTCGCGCTCCACGGCACCGTCAGCTGGCCCGACGCGCTCGTGCTCGGCGTCGGCGCGATCATCGGCGGCTACGCGGGAGCCGGCGTCGCCCGCCGCGTCGGCCGCGCGACCGTGCGGCGGGCGGTAGTCGTCATCGGGTTCGCCATGGCGGCCTCGCTGCTCTGGCGGCGGCCGTAGCTCGTCTCGCGGAGACCGCTCGAGGTGGATTCCGCGTTGACGGCCGCAAGTGCCGCCGCGTATGTTCGCGGCGCTCGGCGCGTCTCGTGTCGAGGCGGCGTGCGCGTGCCCCATCCAGAGAACCACATGCAATCGATACATCAGCGGATACGAATCGCCGTGCTGACGCTCGCCCTCGCCGGTCTCGTCGACGCCTGCGGCGACGGCAGCCCGAACCAGGTCGCGAGCGGCGATCCCGTGCTGCGCTGGAACGCAGTCGCGCTCGATGCGTCCCGGCTCGATCACACGCCCGTCCGTCCCGGTGAGCAGCGCACGTTCGGCGAGGAGCGCGGCCCGACGGCGACGAGCCGCGCATTCGCGATGATCCACATCGCGATGGCGGACGCGGCGGCGATGATCGAAGGATCGTTCACGACGTTCTTTCCCGAGAGCTCTGGACCGCGCGACGCCTCGATCGCCGCCGCCGTCGCGCAAGCGGCGCACGACACCGCGATCGAGCTCTACCCGTCGCAGCGCGCGACGTTCGACGCCGCGCTCGCGCAGGACCTCGACGCGATTCCCGATGGGCATGCGAAAACCGACGGCATCGTGGTCGGCCGCGCCGCCGCCCTGACCTGTCTCGACGCGCGCACCGGCGACGGCGCCGAGCTGAGCGCGCCCGGCGCCCCGAACGACTACGTGTACGGCGACGCGCCGGGCGAATGGCGCGCCGACCCGCTGCACCCCGACGCGACGCCGCTCGGACCGAAATGGGGCGTCGTGAAACCGTTCGTCCTAACGAGCCCGTTCGAGTTTCGCGCACCGCCGCCGCCGGCACTCGACAGCGCCGAGTACGCGGAGGCGTTCAGCGAGGTGAAGGCGCTCGGGGGAGACGGCATCCACACGCCGTCGACGCGCACGCCGGACGAGACGATCGCGGCAATCTACTGGGGCTACGACGCGCAGCCGAGCTTGTGCGCACCGGTCGTCATCTACAACCAGATCGCGGTGCAGATCGGCACCGAGCACGGGCTCTCGACCGCGGAGAACGCGCGCATGCTGGCGCTCGTGAACGTCGCGATGGCGGATGCCGGCATTGCGGCGTGGGAGACCAAGTACTTCTACAAGTTCTGGCGGCCGGTGGCGGGCATCCGCGAGGCCGACGCGGGAACGGGACCGAGCGGCCTCGGCGACGACAACTCCGCGACGATCGGCGACCCGACATGGATGCCGCTCGGCGCCCCCGCCGACAACAGCGACGACACGAACTTCACGCCGCCCTTCCCCGCCTACACCTCCGGGCACGCGACATTCGGCGGCGCCCTATTCGAGACGCTGCGGCAGTTCTACGGAACCGACCACATCCGCTTCACCTTCGTCTCGGACGAGTTCAACGGCGTCACCAGAGATCAGTTCGGCAACGTCCGTCCGCTGATCCCGCGCACCTTCGAGACGCTCAGCCAGGCCGAGGAGGAAAACGGCCAGAGCCGGATCTATCTCGGCATCCACTGGCGCTTCGACAAGGTGAACGGCATCCGTCAGGGCGAGCAGATCGCCGACCGCGTGATGGCGACCCTGTTCCTGCCGCGCTGAGCGGCGCGGGTCGCCGAGCCGCTTCGACTAGCGACAGCTCAGCTTCGCGACCGTCCCCGTGCAGCGCGGGCGCGCGGCGCCGGGAGGATTCCACGTGAGGCTCGCGCACTCCGTCGTCGTTCCGAGGACGATCGTGCTGCGGACCGCGGCAGGATCGGGAAGCGTCGCGGTCGCCGGACTCTTGCCGGTGACCGACCAGGCGAGGAGACCGTCGAGGTGCGCCGAGCGGTCTCTCACGACGACCTTGGTGATGCCGCCGTCGGTGCCGGCGCGGTCGCGGTAGGTCCAGCGCGTGCCGGAGCTGTTGACGAACCAGCCGACGTCGTTCACCGCAGCGCCGCCCGGAATCATGACGTCGAGGCCGCCCGGTCCGGCGGGCGCGTCGATCACGACCCGCAGGCCGTTCGCGAGCGGATCGACGCCCTGCCACGGCTTCGGCACGACTGCCTGCCCTTTGGTGCGCAGCTTGAATGGCGTCGCGTACATCGTGAGCCCGGGCTTCGTGATGACGATGCCGCTCGCACAGACAGGTGGATTGACGCACGCGCAAGCGCTGCACACCTCACCGGCGGCGCAGTCGGCATCGGCCTCGCACTGTTCGTTGCCGCAGACGAGCGCGTCGCCGCAGACCGGCGCGCTCGCGACGCACGTACAGCCGGCGCAGTGCGTGCACGGGTCGGCGCAGGAGAGGCCGGGCTCGCCGCACTGCTCGCCGGGGTCGACGTTGCCGTCGCCGCAATGCAGGAGCTGGCGCTCGTAGGCGCCGACGTCGACGCCGCCGCCAACCGGGCGCGGCGCGCCGTCCAAGTCGTCGGCGGGCGACTGCGCCATCGTCCCCGCGTCGATCGCCGGGCTCGTCGGCAGCAGGTGGAAGTCGACACCGGGGCTGACGAAGTGGTCGGTGGGCGTGGCGAGGAACGAGTGCGCGTCGTAGCCGAGCGCCTGCCACGCGGCGAAGTCGATCGTGGTGGAGTCGTCGGGGCTGAAGCGATCCATGACGCTGTTGTAGTCGCTCACGAACCCCGTGCGGCTGCCCGCCTCGATCGTGATCGCGCCATGCGACGGGTAGTAGTTATAGAGGATGTTGTTCAGCACGTGGTTGCCCGTCGAGCCGTCCTTGATGTTGACGGCCCACCGCCCGGTGTCGCCGGCGACGATGATCGTGTTGTTCACGACGAGGTTGTTCGTCGACCCGGCGGCGCCGTCGATGTCGTAGAGGCTGATCCCGCTCGCGTGGTTGTCGTAGAGGAGGTTGTTGCGAAAGACACTGTCGGTGACGCCGTCGCAGTTGATGCCGGAGCCGCCGCCGACGCCGTTGCCGTGGATGACGTTGCGCTCGACGAGCGCGTTCGAGATGAGCCCGTCCTCGCCTTGGCTCAGATCGCCGTTCATGTGGATGCCGTTCGCGTGGTTGTCGTAGACGAGGTTGCCGCGGATCACCGGCCGGTCGCCGCTGTTCGAGACGTAGATGCCGTGCTCGAGGACGGAATCGTGCGCCTCGTTGTTCTCGATGGTGAAATCGTAGGCGTGGCCGCTGAAGATGCCCCAGCGGCCGTTGTGCCCCGTGTGGCAGTTGCGGACGGTGACGAACGACGCCACCGCGACGCGGATGCCGGCGCGCGTGCGGTCGTTCACGATGAAGCCGTCGATCACGACATGATCCGCGCCCTCGACGTTGATGCCGTCGGGCGTCGTGCCGTTGTCGGCGGTGATCTGCACCGCGGATCCATCGGCGACGAACGTGATCGGCTGCGCCGCCGTACCGGAGCGGTCGAGGTAGAAGCCCTGGTAGCTCCCGTCCTGCACGTGCACGATGTCGCCGGGGTTCACGACGCCGGCCGCGTGGTTGAGCGTCGCCCAGGCGGTTACGAGCGAGAGGCCGTCGGCGGCATCGCTGCCGCCGTTTTTCACGAAGTAGTCGGCGGCGTGGACGGGCGTCGCCGCGACGAGCAGCAGCACCAACGAGACAAGAGCGACCCGCACGCCCCAAAGGTACGGTCCCCCAGATGGCGGCGTCAAGCAAGCATTCGCACGCCAGCCGGCATGAGCACGGCGGTAGCAGCACGGCCGTACGAGCGTGGTGTCGAGGCTTTCGATGCGCACGAATCGTCGCCGTTCACGCGCCCGATGAAGGTTCCCAGGTTGTGAGGTAGGCCGCCGCTCGAACGATCCGCCCGCCGTCACTCGCCGATGCGCGACGCGTTGGGCGATGCGCCACGCGAGCTCGAGCACAGCTCCGCGAAGCGCGCGAGCGCCTGGTCGGGGTCGCCGCCATCGAAGAACTCGAAGTGTCGGATGCGACCGCCGTCGGTCACGATGACACGGAGCAAGACGTTCTCGAACGGGCCGCCACCGTGCGACATCGTTCCGGACACCCGGGCCGCATCGACGCGACCGTGGGAGTTCCAGGTGAGGATTTGGAACGACTCCAGGTCCACGTCCGGATTCAGATCGGCGAGCGTTCGCATCGACTCGATCCATTGGTCTCGATCGAGCGTGCCCCAACCCGGCGTGCGGTGGTCGTGGGCAACGAGGTCATCGGCGAGCGACTCCCGCACCGCCTCCCAGTCGCGATGGTCGAACGCGTCGTTGAAGGCGGCGATCGGAGCCTGCCCGCCGGCCGAGGCCGCTTCCCCGGCGACGAAGCGCGCGTGCGCCTCGGCGAACGCGGCGCGGCGATCGTCGGGGTCGAAGTTGATCCACGCTGCGAGCCGCCCGTCCGCATCGATCGCGATCAGCCGGATGAACTCCATCTCGAACGCGCCGGTATCGGGCTCTCCCGCCCACACGAGACGCTCGAGCGCGATCCAATCGCCGACGGTGCCGATCAGCTCACGGGCTTCGCGCCGTCGAAGCGCGCTCTGGCCTCGTCGAGCTGGTCGAGGTCGAACTGATCGAAGCGACGGACCTTGCCGGAGCGGTCGTGCTCGGAGACGACGATCCACGGTACTTCGAACGCGCCGCCGTCGTGGGTTCCCCGCCATGCGCCGAGCCAGAAGAGCCCGCGGTCGGACATCCGGACGTGGTCGAGGCGGAGCTGCGCGTCCGGCGCGAGATCGAGCAATGAGCGCAGCGCCTCGACGTACGCGGCCGGACCGTGCAGCGTCTCCCAGCCGAGGAGACGGTGATCGTTGACGACCAGGTTGGAAGCGAACTCGGCGCCCAGGGCCTCCCAGTCACGGCGAGCAAAGGCGCGGAGGAACGCCTGCATCGTCGCCGACACTCGTCCGCAGGCCGCGGCCTCGCCGGCGGCGTAGCGCTGGTCGAGCTCGGCGTGCGCAGCATCGAGGTCGTCGGGGTCGAAGGACACGGTCGCGACGCGACGCCCGTCGGCATCGACCTCAACCACGGTGAGCATCTCGAACTCGGCGGGGCCGCCGTCGCGAGCGCTGCTCGTGAACGTGCAACGCTCCAACGCGAGCCGGTCGCCGCGCGTCGCGAGGAGCTGGCGCGACGTTCCCGTCGTGCGCTGGAACATGATCTTGAGGTGCGCGAGGGCCGCCTCGCCCTCTACCCTCGTACGCATCAGGGACCGTCGATCGTCGAACACGTACCCCGGTACGTAGAGTACGACGAGCGCATCCCAATCGCGTCCCTCCCTCGTGCGGGTCGCCTCGTCCACGGCCCGCGATGCCGCGTTGCCGAATCGCGTCGGCGCCGGCTCGGCCGCGAGCCCTTCGGCGGGGCTCAGGACAAGCTCGTCGAAGCGGGCGAGCGCCTCGTCGGTACGGTCGGCGTCGAACAGCTCGATGCGCGTCTGTAGGCCATCGTCTCCGAAGACCCGCAGCTGGAGACGGACTTGCTCGAAGGCGCCACCGCTGGCCCGAACGGTGCCTGCGAGCGTCTGGCACACGAGGAGCGCGTTGGGTCGCACGGCGAGGACATCGTCGACACGGACGGTCATGTCGTCGGCCAGCTCGAGCAGGGCGCGATTCGCGCGCAAGAGTGCCCCGGCTCCCCGGCCGGACCCCATCCCGAGAATCCGGTGGTCCACGAAATCGACGGCAGGCGCTTGTGCCGTGGCGTAGCGATCGGGGTCCGGCGGTCCCAGCGCCGTCGCGACCGAGCGCGCCGTCGCCGCGGCGCGGACGCGTGCGGGGCCGTCGGGGAGAAGGTCGGCGTAGCGCTCGTACAACCGCGCGACGCCGTCGCCGAGCCGATTGACGGCGAAAATCTCGCCTCGCCGTCGCCGGCCGTGCGCGTCGGCCTCGATCAGAACGATTTCCTCTCTCTGGTAGGCGCCGACATCGAACTTCCCGCCGACGAACCCGCTCGCTGACGTCAACACGCGGGAAAGCGCGAGCGAGTCGCCGAGGGTTGCGAGCGGTTCCTGCCGGCACGTCGGGTCTCTAGCCCTCAGCAGGGAGTGCCATGTGGCAAGTGATCCCCGCCGGTCCCATGTAGCGCCGGTCGTACGATCCACGGTTTCGTACTCGTCGGCGATCAGGGCGGGGAGCGCGTCTGCGTCTCGGCCAGCGATCGCGGCGTCGATGCAGGCGGCGTTCGCGGTCGCAGCGTTCGGTCGCGCCCGGCGCTCGTGCTTCTCTGCGGCTCGGGACGGTGCAGCCGCAATTCGCGCTCTCGGTGGCTCGGCCGTCAGCTCGTCGAAGCGGGTGAGCGCTTCGTCGTCGCGATCGGCGTCGAACATCTCGTTGCGCGCCGTGAGGCCATCGGCTC
>WNFR01001534.1_pt1 | contig 25396 bp, 26 predicted proteins | sample 5400221 | NCBI WGS metagenome assembly WNFR01 (sample SAMN13153357, study PRJNA577476) | soil metagenome | isolation source: 40 cm soil under Madrone tree | place: USA:California | collected 2016-06-14 | reverse complement strand
TCTGCGTCGGAGGGATTGTTATGCGATGGACTTCCATCTTTTGACCGATGCCCTTCAGGTTCTCGTAGTTGCGCGACACCGAGCGTGATTTGACGATGTCACCGACCCCTGGCGCCTCCATCACCGTTGCACTGATGCAAACTTCGTTGACGTCGGCGAGACCTTGCACGCGAGCGGCGATATTCACGTCCTGTCCGAAATAGTCGATCCGGTCGTTGAGCGTCACCGCAATCGCCCGACCCCTGTGGACACCGACCTTGAGGCCCAGCGGCCGCGAAGCGGTCCGGTTGAATCGCGACAGTTCTTCGATCATCTCGATGGAAGCGCGAACGGCGTCCTGGGGACGCTCGAAGCCGGCCATGACTGCGTCGCCGATCGTCTTGATGATGGTGCCGGATTGTTCCCGGATGATCTTGTTCAAGATCTCGAAGTGTTGGCGAACAAGAAAATACGCATTCACGTCACCAACGCTTTCATACAGCGGAGTCGACTGCTTCAGATCGGTGAACAGGTAAGTCATGTCTGAGACTTTGAGGCTCTCGCCCTCATCCACCAGCTGCGCCTTGTAGAGTTCGCCGAAGCTCGGGGTGAGCAGCAACCGCTTGCCGGAAAGAAACGGTTCATATTCGACCAGATGAGGCTCAAAACCGAAGGGATACTGGAGGAACCAGAAGCGACCACGATCGCCGGTGCGGTTCTCGATCTGGAAGGTGTGCTTGCCTGGGCTGAGATCGGCCGTCTGCCGGAACGAAAAGCGTCCGTCGCCGAGGACCATGTCTCTCGGTGCCGTAGGCCGGTCCGGTACCAGGAAGCGGCCCGACTCTAGCTGAACCAACGTCCCTTGCGGTTCTGCCGGCTCCCCGTTCGCGAAGAAGACCAGAAGGAGTTTGTGGCTCAGGTCCAGCATCTCGAAACGGCCAGCTGTGACCTCGAAGTCGAAACGGCGGTACTCATGTGCCTCAATATCGGCGAATCCCCGTGAGAGCGCGGCAACGAGCTGCTGGTGCGTCATCCCGTGCGGAGCGATGAAGCCCTTGGAAAAGTTGTAGCGCAGGTAAAAATCCTCGACAGACAGCATTTCGGGATGGCGGAATATGATGTCGCGCACGCCGCTCGAGACCGTAAAGGTGACCTGAATGTAGTCGTCCAGCGCCACATCGTTGATCGCGTTGCAGAACGCGCACTGAAAGCGTGGATGGACCTGGTCGAGCTCGCGAAAGCTGCCGGCGACCTGCGGGCAATAGGCGCAGATGAGCAGCCAGTCCATCTCGAACAGACCCACCTTGGCGGCGTGCACGAACAGCTCTATCGCGTCCGCCTCTGACAGGTCGACGAGGCCGCCGTATTGGATGGGATTGACGCGAAAGAGATCATAGTCGTCGGCGGTACGGATGAAGCGTTCGAGCTCCGGGAGGACATTCGGTGACCAGCTTCTTGCCGATCCGAGCGCGCCGAGGCGCTGGCTCAGGAGACGTTCGTTGACCGGAGACGGGACACTCATCTCATGCACCCTACCTGACGGCCTGACTACGCCATCGGTCCCCGGCTGAACTCCGCGGCGGACGGCACCATCGCCTCGTCCGGGTCGATGGCCCCCAGGCTCTCGACGATCTCGAAACGGCCGTTCTTCGCCTGGGCGATGTACATGTTCATGCGGACGTGGTGCTGGCCGGGAACCATTTCCGCCGGACCGCCCGGCCCCTCGGCGATCCTTGCGTGATCGAGCGCCGCGATGACGTCCTCCTGGCGCAGCGAGCCGGCCTCGTTCACGGCCGCCGCCCAGAGCTTCATCCCTCGGTAGAGGCCGGAGCAGGCGCTGCCGCCCGTGAACTGCTCCTTGCCGGGATAGCGCTTGTCGTACGCGCTCAGCAGCGTCTTGCTGAAGGGATCGCTGACGTTCTGGTAGTAGTCGAGGCAGCCGTAGAGGCCTTCCACATGCGGCGCCGGCAGCAGGCCGAGCAGGTTCTCGTCGAAATAGGTGCAGATCAGCTGCCCGCCACGGTGCTGGAAGCCGGCGTCATGGAGTTGCGCGAAGAACGGCACGACCCCAGGCGGAACGATGGTGTTGAACACCACCTCCGCTCCGCTGGACATGATCCTCCCAACTGTCTCGCCGTATTCCATGTGATCGAGGGTATAGTATTCCTCGCCGACGATGCTGCCGCCCTCGGCGGTGACGAGCTGGCGGACCCTGTCGTTCATTACGTGTGGCCAGATGTAGTCTGCGGACGGCAGGTAGAATGTCTTGGCCCCGGTCTTGCGCATCAGCCAGGGAATGAGCGGGTCGAGCTGCTGCGCCGGCACCGGGCCGGTGCAGAAGATCAGCGGGTCGCACTCCTGCCCTTCGTATTGCTCGGGGTAGATGTAGAGCGTCCTCCCCTTCACGACGGCGGGGCCTTTGATGGCCTGCCGCGTGGAGCTGTAGATGCCACCGAAGATAACATCCACCTTGTCCTGCGCCACAAGCTTGGCCGCCTTGGCCTCCGCGACGGCGTCGGTCGTTGCGCCATCCTCGAGATAGAGCTCGATCTTCCGCCCCAGCAGGCCGCCGTTGGCGTTGATCTCGTCAACCACCATCCTTGCCACGTTGGCGTTGGCGCGGCCCATGAACGAAAGTGCTCCCGTCTCTTCCGCGATCATGCCGACTTTGACGGACGCTTGTGTCATGGCAGATACCTCTCATCAGCTTTGCGCCCGCCATGGCGCGCATCTCGGGTTGAAAAGATGCCGTAGAGTATGATCTCGGCGAATTCGGACTGGTGGGCTCCGGTGCGCGAGATCCTAGCGAAGGGCGACCTTCCCGACCAGCGCCGACGCAAGCAGGTGCGTATCGGCATTGCATCCGTTGTGGATTGGCACCTGGTTATAGACGTTGGCTCCGCTCGTCGCGTCGAAGGTCCGCTATGGTGTCGAACCTATCCGCGGCACGTCACCTCGGCGAGCGTCCGGAATCAGCGCTGAGCGGTAGAGCGGCGCTGCGATGGAAGGGGTCGGCTTCACAGACCAGCATGCCCAGCGTAAACTCTCTGCCGCTACCGTGCGGTGAGACGGGCATTCCGATGGCTCCAAAATCGTCTGCAGAGACCATGGGCAACCTTTGTTGCGCCAGCGGCATAAAAGCGAGACGATCACCATCAAGGACCCGCGAATCCGGGGTCGTATGTCGGTCGGCGAGGAAACTGACAAGGGAGGTGCATCATGGCAACCGAGACGGCGTGGCGTATCCGGGGTGACGTCATGGAAGCATGCAGCTGCGCGACCACGTGTCCGTGCAATTTCGGCAGCGATCCAATCCCGCTCCCCTGCGAGGTGGTGATCGGGTGGCGGATCGCGGACGGTCATTACGGGAATACCCGGCTGGATGGCCTAAATGTGGTGTTGTACGGGCGCATCCCTGGCAACGCCTTTCAGGGCAACTGGACAGTCGGTGTCTATCTCGACCAGCGCGCCGACCAACAGCAGACCCAGGCCCTTGGCAACATTTTCTCTGGGCAGGCCGGCGGCTGGCCCTCGGTGTTGGGTCAGCTGATCGGGAACCGGTTTGCCCCAAAGCAGGTGCCGATCCAGTTCGAGACGGTCGACGGGGAGCAACGCATCACAGTGCCGGGGCTGTTGGAAGCCGGGTCGGAGCGAGTACCCAATCCGTTGTCGGGACAGCCGCCCCTCGACTCCAAAGTCAGCGATCTGGCAGTCCCATTCTATACGGGAGCGGTCCGCGTGCGGCGTTCCCGGACGCTAAGGCTAACGGACCCGAACATGGGATTCGAATATTCCGGCCGCTCGGCACTGATCGGCAGCTTCGATTACAGCGGACCGTAGCAACCCGGGTTTGTGCGCCAAAGGCTCGCGTTCTCGTTTCGCAAATAGGCCGGAGGCGGCATGCACGCCGCCCGCGCCAACTGAGTTCGATCTCGGCCGGTATAAGCGCTGGCGCGGCACCGAAAAATAGCGAAGTTTCGCGGAAAGATCATTCTGTCGGAAGAGCTGCTCCAAGGCGGCGTACGAACTCTTGTGTGTGACGGGACCCTCCCGGAAGCCGCGCACCGATCTCCCCTCCGACAGGTATGAAGCAGGTCACGCTCGAAGCTCGCCTATGCGGTATTAGCTGTTGTGTCGGCCACTAAGGTCGGCAGAGAATCACGCTTACAACCCGAAAATTCGGGTAACGGCGGCTAAGGCCGACCGGTAAAGCGAACAAGGGAGGAGGAAAATGGCGGGCAAAAACTGGCAGATCGAAGGCAGATGGGTCGAATATTGCAACTGCAATTATGGTTGTCCATGCGAAATGATGGCGGAGCCGACCTACGGGTTTTGCACCGCCCTCGTCGCGTTCAAGATCGATAACGGCTGGTGCGAGGACGTCCGGCTCGATGGCCTGGCAGTCGCGGCCACAGCTTACACGCCGCGGGCACTCCATCACGGCCAGGGGATCATGCAGCCGATCCTCGACGAGCGCGCCAACGAGACCCAGCGCGAGGCCCTGTTCTACATCCTCTCCGGCGCAGACCAGCCGGTCGGCACAATGTTCCAGATTTTCTCGGCGATGATCGAGACGATCAAAGATCCGCTGCTTGCCAAGATCGAGTTCGAATGGGATCTCGAGAAACGACGGGCGCGGATCGAGATCCCCGGCGTCATTCGGGCGCACAGCGAACCCATCCGCAACCCAGTGACCGACAAGGAGGAGCGCATTATCACAGTGCTGCCAAACGGTTGGATGTTTCATGAGGCCGAGAACGCCTCCGGTTTTGCCAAGAGCATGGGGGCGATCAAATTCGACTTGAATGGCCGGCACAGCTCGCTGGCATACATCGCCTGGAACCAGGACGGTATGCTCCACACCTTCGGCGAGTATAAGCGGAAATTTGGCCGCCCCTGACGGCAAGAGCAGAGCCAGCGTTGACCGTCTCTGAGACGAGCGTTCTCGAAACCGTGCTGCGGCGGGACCGCTGGGTCGTGGTTGCCGCCCTCGTCATGGTGATCATCGCCGCCTGGATCTGGATCGTGTTCGGCGCGGGGACCGGAACCGCCGCCGTGGCGATGACGCAGATGGCGGGAATGCCCGACATGGACATAATGATGCAACGGGCGGTGTGGACCCTGGGCTACGCCGGCCTGATCTTCGCCATGTGGTGGGTGATGATGGTGGCGATGATGCTGCCCAGCGCCGCGCCGATGCTGCTGTTGTTCGCGCGCGTCAACCGCACACAGAAAGTCCGAGATCGCCCGTATGTAGCCACCGGGTTTTTCGCCGCCGGATATCTTATCGCCTGGGGCGGATTCAGCCTGCTCGCTGCCGGATTGCAGTTGGGATTGGAGCGGCTCGATTTGCTGGGCCCGATGATGACTGCGACGAACTACTGGCTCGGCGGTACGATCCTGCTTGCGTCGGGCCTCTGGCAACTGACCCCGCTCAAGGGCGTCTGCCTGCGCCATTGCCGCTCGCCACTGAGCTTTCTTGCGCAGCAGTGGCGGCCCGGCCGGCTCGGAGCCTTCCGCATGGGGCTCGAACACGGAGCTTATTGTCTCGGCTGCTGCTGGTTCTTGATGGGCCTCCTGTTTTTTGGCGGCATCATGAACCTGTTCTGGATTGCGGGTCTCGCCCTTTTCGTCCTTTTGGAAAAGACGGTCCCGATGGGCCACTGGTTCGGCCGGATCGCTGGAGTCTGCTTTGCGGCATGGGGTGTGCTCCTGCTGGTCGGCGCGCAGCAGGTCGCGAGTAACCGGTGACTGGCTCAGCGCAACCAGGAGCGTAAGAAACCAGAGCATATCTGGTCCGCTGATTAGATCGGGAGGAAGAGATGGCAGAAATACCGCAATGGCATGTAGCTGGTGACTGGTTCGACAACTGCAGCTGCTCTGTTCCCTGCCCCTGCACCTTTGCACAGCCGCCCGATAACGGCTTTTGCGAATCAGTGCTGTTCTGGCACGTCCGCGAAGGCCACTACGACGATGTCAATCTCGACAATCTCAGCTTTGTGCGGGTCGGGCGCTGGGAGGGCGACCTCTGGGCGAGAAAGGCGACCGGGGTCGCAGGCCTCTATATCGATGATCATGCCGACGACCGACAGATGGAGGCGTTGCCGGCAATCATTGGCGGGCGCGCCGGCGGCTTTCCCGGCTGGGTCAACGAGTGCTTCGCAGGCGGCCGGCAGAGCCGCGGCATCGAGCGGGCTAAAATCACGTACGACATTGCCCCCGATCTCGGCCATTGGGGCGTCGAGATCGTCGGCAAGGTCAAGGCTTGGGCCAAGGCGATCATCGGGCCGACCAGCCCGCCCGGGAAGTATCCGCAGCTGATGAACGCTCCGGGCAGCGAAACCGGCCCCGGGCCGCAGATTGTTACCTGGGGCAAGTCTACGATCCTGTCGGTCGACGCACACGGCTTCAAGTTCGAGTACACGCTGAATTCGGCCAAGCATATCCCGTTCGACTGGGTCGGACCCTAACCGGTCGGGCGCCGTGCCTCGGAGCCGCGCCGAAGCGAACGCGCGCCAAAACGTCGGGAGACCGCGGATCTTTGCCAAAGGCCTCGCCCGTATTCGGCCGCGTATGCCCCACAGCGGACGTAGTTGCCGCCGAGCCCATGCGGCAGGGCGGAGGCATGTTGCCGTGCTAGGCACCGTAGGGCAATCCTGAGTTGGGCTATTCGTCCCGCCGGACGTATTGGAAACGGGAAGCACTGCTGTGCCGTGCTCGCCGCATTTGCGCCACGCTGTTCAGGGAAATTGCCCCCTCTGTTTGCAATCCTGGGGAGAAACCGCTGTGAGACGACGCGATCTGCTTAAAGCTGCCGCGGCCGCGACGTTTACGGTTAGCGTTGCGCCCCGCCTCGGGCGAGCGGATCGGGCGAAAACCCTCGTCTTTGTCGGGGTCGCGGATCTTGCGGTATTGGATCCGGTCATCACCGGTGCGCGGCCGACGCGGAACTCCGCCTATCTCGTGTTCGACACGCTTTACGGCATCGACACCGACTGGAAGGCGCAGCCGCAGATGGTCGAGGGCCATACCGTCGAGGAGGACGGATTAACCTGGACCTTAAAGCTGCGCGATGGTCTGCGCTTCCACGACAAGGAGCCGGTGCTGGCGCAGGATGTTGTCGCCAGCATCCGCCGCTTCGCGCCGCGCGTAATTTTCGCCAACGCGCTGATGGACGCGACCAACGAGCTGTCCGCGCCCGACGACCGCACCGTGCGGTTTCGTTTGAAGCGGCCGTTTCCGCACCTGCCGGAGGCCCTCGCCGGGCCCGGCGGCAACGTACCGGCGATTATGCCACAGCGTCTGGCGGCGGAGTCGCCGTTCAAGCCTGTCGCCGAAGTTGTCGGCAGCGGCCCTTACCGCTTCCTCAAGGACGAGCATGTCAGCGGCGCCCGCGCCGTCTTCGAGCGGTTTGTGGAGTATCAACCGCGGCCGGGCGGCCCGGTCGGGTTCACTGCCGGGCCGAAGGTTGCGCATTTCGAGCGGGTGGAGTGGGTAACGTTGGATCCGTTTTCGGCGTCGGCCGCGCTGCGCCGCGGCGAGATCGACTGGTGGGAGAACCCATCACGCGATCTTGTCGACCAGGTCAGCGGCGACTCCAACATCAGGGTCGTCTCGCATTTCGCGACGGCCAACGGCATCATGACCTTCAACCACCGATATCCGCCGTTCGACAACCCGGCGGTCCGGCGAGCGTTGCTCGGAGCGATCGATCAGGCTGAGGCGATATCGGCGATCGCCGGCAGTGATCGGAACAATTGGCGAGATGGCGTCGGTTTGTTCGGTACCGGCACGCCGCTGACCACCGATGTCGGTATCGAGGTACTGCGCAGCCCCCGCGACTATGCCGCCGTCAAGCGGGCCTTGGCGGAGGCCGGCTACAAGGGTGAGAAAATCGTTGTGATCGTGCCAACCGACGTCGCCGCACTTGGCAACCTTACAAGAACTGGTGCCGAGCAACTGCGGCGCGCCGGGGTGAACGTCGATCTGCAGGAAATGGATTTCGGCAGCGTCGTGCGGCGCCGCGGCAATCAGGGCCCCCCGGACAAGGGCGGCTACAACATGTTCTGCACCTTGATCGATCGCTCTCTCCCGAATGTTCATCCTTACGGCAGTCTCGCCATTCGCGCCGACGGCAAGGAGCCGATAAACGGCTGGGCCGACAGTCCGCGTATCGAGGAATTGCGCGCCGCATGGCTCGACACGGCCGATCTAGAGCAGCAGAAGCGGATCTGCGTCGATCTGCAGAAGCGGCTCTGGGAAGACGTGCCGTTCATCCCGCTTGGCGAATACTGGCAGGCGACGGCGTACCGCAAGGACTTGACCGGCGTCCTGCCTGGATGTTTCGCGGTGTTCTATGGCGTGCGCCGCGCCTGAATGAGCGTCGACCTGCGCCCACGGCATATGAGCCTACTTCAAGTCTTGGGCTTTTCCAATGCGGCCAACGGCCGCTTTCGGCGCTACCGCGCCGGCGGGGCGCGTATCGGCGTAGGACCGGATTCCACCCACATCGGCCATCGCTCGCTTTGTGAGTGCCTTGGGTTCTTCGCGAATAAGCCCATGGGGCGGCTTGTCCCCATGTTCCTTTCCGCTTGGGTTCGGGCCGGTGCCCGAGCGGTGGCTCTTGACGAGAACATATAGAGAACAGATATGTCCGCCTCGTCCGCCCGAGAGCCCCACCTATGCCGGAAATCGTTGCCGATCCGCCTTCGCCGTCCTGTTATCGCCTGTTTTCCGGACCCGGAGTCGAGGAATCTCAATTACTTGGTCCTGATCCCTTTTCGCCTCGCGCGCGCGACGCGGGCGTTTCGCCAAGGGAAGCTCCGGCAACGCACGGGGGCGGCCGCGCGGCATTCCCAATCCCAGGCGGCGCGTGCCCGATCTTGTGGCTCGGCCGCTGAGCGCGCAGGCGCTGTCGGATCTGCTTGACCGCAAGCCTCATCTGTTGCTGCCCTTCGCAGCGCAGCTGTTGCCATCGCCGCTCGCTTCCATCGACCCAGCGAAGCGTCTCGGGATCGACCTGTCGTCGTTGCGCACGGTCGAGGATTTCCGGCAGGTGCTGCCTGCCGTTCTGGCGGCCGTTGCGCGCGGCGAGATCACGCCCGCCGAGGCCGCGCGCATCGCGCGGCGGGTGCGCGCCGGCCGCCGCCGGGCACGGTTGTAGCGCCGGCTGGCGCATCAAGCGGCTCCGGCCACGCCGCCGCTCGGATAGGATGCCTTCTTCTGCTTGCCTATTCCGCACCGCCGCGGCGGTGCGAGAAGCCTTGCTCCTGGCTGGTGACGAATTCGAGCAACGCGGCGCGCCCATCTTCCGTCTGGCGGCGGGCGCGGAGGATCGCGTCGCCGATCTGCGCCGGGTCTTCGACCCGCTCGCTCCATCCGCCGAGATCGCGGGCGATGTTCGCGTAATTGCCGCCGAGGTCGCGCGCCCGGTAGCGCTCGTGCGACAGCGCCATCGCATGGGTCTCGATCGCCATCGTCGAGTTGTTCAGCACGATCGTCAGGATCGGGATGCCGCAGCGCGCCGCCGTCTCGAAATCGAGGCCGGTCATGCCAAAGGCGGCGTCACCCATGAAATTGACGCAGAATTTATCGGGCGCCGCGACTTTTGCGCCGATCGCCAGCCCGAGCCCGGTGCCGAGCTGATGCGACTTGCCCCAGCCGAGGTAGCCGCGCGGCCGGGTCGCCCGGTAGAACGGGTTCAGCTGTTCGCGGGGGCTGCCGGAATCGTGCGTGACGATGGCTTCAGCCGGATCGACCATCCGCATGAACTCCGAGATCACCCGGTAGGGGTTGATCGGGCGTTCGTCCGAGCGCAGCTTGGGTTGCCAGCGGCCGAGCCACTCCTCGCGCTTGCCGGCGACCTCCTGAGCGGCGCTGTTGGAGCGCGTCTTTCCGTTCAGTCGATCGCGTACCGCCTCGATCAATTGGCCGAGCACCAGCTTGGCGTCGCCGAGGATACCGAGATCGGCCGCGAAGGCCTTGTGAAGATCGCGCGTGTCGTTTGTCGCGTGGATGATCTTCTTTCCGGGCGGCAGTGCCGGAGTAGCGATGCCGTGCTTGGTGAAGCTGCAGCCGACGCCCAACACCAGATCCGATTGGTGCAGAAAATGACGGCCGTGCCCGGTGAAAGTGCCGCCCCCCGGCCCGAGCGACAACGCGTGGTCCTCCGGAAAGGCGCTCTTGCCGTCGAAGGTCGTCATCACCGGGGCCTGCAGCAACTCGGCGAGCCGCAGCAGCTCATCGGTCGCTTCGGCATAGAAGACGCCCTGCCCGGCCAGGATCATCGGACAAGAGGCGTCCAGCAGTATGCGCGCGGCCTCGTCGATGTCGCCCTCGTCGCCGGCCGACCGGGTGGCGCGAACCGGGCGATACTCACCCGGATCTACGCCGATCTCGGTGCCTACGACGTCCGCCGGCACTTCCACCATGACTGGGCCCTGGCGTCCGTTCTTCACCTGGCTGAAGGCGCGCCGCATGACGTTCGCAACCTGCTCGGGCAGGATCACTTCCTCGACCGATTTGGTGATCGCGGCATAGCTGCGGCTCGATTTGAACATCGGAAACAGCTGCGCCGTCTCGCGCGGGTGTCCGAGCGGCAGGAACACCACCGGGCTCGAATCCGAAAAGGCCGTGGCAACACCGGCGAAGGCGTTCTCGGCGCCCGGCCCGTATTGCATCGCGAACACACCCGGCGGGCGGCCGTTGGAAACGCGGGCGAAGCCATCGGCCATGTGGACGCCGACCCGCTCCTGACGGCAGATCACGGGACGGATCCCAACCGCCGCAGCGGCTTCGATGATCGAGGTGGTCGGAAAGCAGAAAAGGGTCGAGACGCCCTCGCGTTTCAGGATCTCGGCAATCACGTTCATCACGAGCATTGTTGGTTCCTCCCGGTAGATGAGATCGAGTGTAGCTTCAATCGGAGTTCAGCGCCAACCCGACCCCCCGATCCTCATCATTTCCGCCGACAGCGGGGATCCCCGGGGCGGCCGGTCTCGATCGCGTGCTCCCGTACAGGCGTGATATGCACACACGAAACGCGATCGAGATGAGGCGATGATAGGAGGGCGGAATGCGCGTCTGTGCGGCATTGCAGTTACGATGGCTGGTACAAGCGGGACGAAGCACGCTCTTGCTTGCGGTAATGGGCTGCGCCCAGCCGGCTGTGACCTCTTCGGTGGCGGTTCCACCGATCCCGGCGACGGGGGCTCGGATTTGGCTCTACCGAGATTACGAGCCCTATACCGGCAAAGGGCTACCCGCTGTGGCTGCCAACGGCAGATATATCGGCGCGGCCGAACTGGGCAGCACCTTTTATCGCAATGTTCCGCCTGGACAGTATCACGTCACCGTCGAGACCTACGGCGAAGACTTCAACCAATCGGCGCAGGTGCAACTCGCCGCAGGCCAGGAGGCGTACGTCAAGATCTTATCGTCTCCGAACTGGGTCAGCGGCAGCGGCCTCACCCCCTATGAGCGGCCCACCTTCTACGCCTGGCTGATCCCGAGCGAGATCGCCCGCAATGATGTTGCACATCTCGCTTTTTACGGCGGCAGCTGATGATCGGCGGACCGCCTTGAGGACGCGGTTGGCTCCCCCATCTCACCCCGACGCTCTCGCCCCAAAGGCGGACACGAGAGTTCGCGGTCTTACCTGCAAGCTCCGAGATCTCTGGTGAATGAGACCGGCGCTGTTGGACCGCGGGCGTCCCGCCCGCATGCGGGCAAGATGCCCGCGGTCCCGGCACTTCACCCCGGCGAGAGCACGTGGATGACGCGGCTCGCGATCATGTCCCGGGTCTTGGCGGCGTAGGCGGCCATGTGCGCGGAAGCGGCATGTGCCTTAAGCGCATCGGGGCTTTCCCATTTCTCGATCACGACAAAGGTGTCGGGACCGAATTTGGCCTGGAAGCTGCCGATGCCCTGGGCGTCGACCGCCGGGCCGTATTCGATGCAGCCCTGTTCAGCGTGAACCGCGGGCATGTTGGCATGAAATTCCTCGAGGATCGCGTCCCGCATGCCGGATTTGGCGGTGATGATGGCGATGACGTTGATCATATCTCTCTTCTCCTCAGGCGATGCGTTCGAAGACGCTGTGGTGGCGGCTCATCGTCAGTGGACGGATCTTTGTCGCCCAGTCGCCATAGCTTCCGGCCTTCTCCCAGGCCGCGCTCTTCAGCACGTCGGGAGAGTCGAGCTCATAAGTCGTCAGGTAGCGCTGCATTCCGTGCATCGTCGAGTGCTCGAGCCGATAGCGCGCCGCCGAGCGGACGCCGGGCACCTTCGACAACATTGGAAAATGCTCGGTGTCGTAGACGCGGTTGAACTCGGCCTCGTGCTCGGTCGGGATGTCTAGCTGCACGACAAAGATATGGGCCATCGTCAGGCGATCCTCTGAAAGACGCTGTGCTGGCGGTTTGTCGTATGCGGCCGGATCTTGGGCTTCCAGTCACCGAGATCAGAGGCCTCCTGCCACGCCGGGCTGTTGATCACCTCGGCCGAATCGACCTCGTATATCGCCAGGTAGCGCGGCATCGTTTGGATGGTCGAATGTTCGAGCCGATAGCGGGCGCACGATCTGACCCCGGGGACTTTGAGGATCGTCGGCACGTGCTCCTCATCATAAATGCGATTGAAATCGGCATCGAGATGCTGCGGGATGTCCATCTGAACGACATATGCGTATGACACGGCGGCATTCCTCCCTGGATGCAGGTTCGCTGATCGGGAGATTAGGCGAAACCGGATGCGATCACGATAAGATTCACGGCGGTCAGACCGGTCGCTGCGCGCACCCCCACGTCGAGTCTCAAGGTTGTAAGGACAACATTCGCGGCAGCCACAGAGAGATCGTTGGGATGTAGGTGATCAGCATCAGGACGAGGAACATGACGGCGTAAAACGGCCAGATCTCGCGCACCACTTGCTCTATGGTCACCTTGCCGACGGCGCAACCGACAAAGAGGATCGCGCCGACCGGCGGGTGGCATAATCCGATGCCGAGGTTCAACAGCATGATCATCCCGAAATGCACCGGATCGACGCCGAATTTCATGACCACGGGAAGTAAGATCGGCGTGACGATCAGGATCGACGGCGCCATATCCAACAGGCAGCCGAGCACGAGGAGCAGAACGTTGATCAACAGGAGGATCACGTTCTTGTCGCTCGACAGGGTCAACAACAGCGCAGTGACCCTTGCCGGCACCTGCATCAGAGCCATGACATAGCCGACACTCGAGGCGAAGGCGATCAGGGTCATCACCATCGCCACGGTGCGCATCGTGCGGTGGATCAGCTCGGGCAGGTCCCGCCAGCGATAATCGCGGTAGATGAACATCGTGACAAAAAAGGCCCAGATGCACGCGACGGCGCCGGCCTCGATCGCCGTGAATACCCCACCCAAAATGCCGCCGAGGATGATCGCCAATGTCACCAGCCCCCAGAGGGCGTCGATCGCGATCCTGACCGCCTCGCGCAATGCCACGGTCTCGCCTCTGGGGTGACCGTTGCGGTAGGCGAGCACGAGGCACAGCACGACCAGTGAGGCGCCGAGCAGCAGACCCGGAGCGACCCCTGCCATGAAGAGGCTGATGATCGAGATCGTGCCGCCCGTCGCGAGCGAATAAATCACCGCGTTGTGGCTCGGCGGGACGAGCAGCGCTTGAACCGAGGCGCTGATCGTAACATTGGTGGCGAAGACTCTCGGGTAGCCGGTCTTCTCCATCTGCGGAATCATCACCGAGCCGATCGCCGAGGTGTCGGCCACCGCGGAGCCCGAAATACCGCTCAGAAATGTGGTGGCGAGAACATTGACCACCGACAGCCCGCCACGAATGCGGGCGATCCCGACCAGCACGTTGGCGAACGCCACCAGCCGCCGTGCCATGCCGCCCTCGGCCATGATCGCACCGGCGAGCACAAAAAACGGGATCGTCAGCATGGCGAATTTGCTGACCCCGCTCGACACCTGGAGCATCACCGCTTCGAGCGGGATACCGATCCAATAAGCGCCGGCGAGCGCTCCTAGACCGAGCGCGTAAGCGATCGGGACGCCGAGAGCAAAGCAGACGAGGAGGGTCCCGATGACGATCAGGATTTCCATCCGCTGCCTCTCCTGCGGGGGTCAGTCCGGCGTAACGACGCCGCCACGCGCGTCGGCGGCCTGCCGCGGCCGCCCGATCAGCAGGCGCTCGACGACGAAGAGCAGAGTGATGGCGCCGCCGATCGGGATCGGCAGATAAGTCACGCCAACGGACAGGGCAGGAAACTCGGCGATCGACTGGTGCCAGGTGGTCCCGACGAGCCGTGCACCCCAGATCACCATGAACAGGCTGACCAGAGCCACCAGCGCCTCGGCGAAGGTTTCGGTGATCTGCCGCAATGGGCGGGACATTGCCCGCACCACTACCGACACGCTCATATGGGTGCCGGCGCGATAGCAGGCCGCAGCGCCAAAGAATGTCAGGACGATCGTCAACAGAATTGCCATCGGCTCCGGCCAGGACGCGGCGCTATTGAGCACATAGCGGGTGAACACGCCCCACGGGATCACTGCTGAGATCAGCACCAACGCCGCCCCCGACACTACGACGCAGAGGCGATAGAGGGCGTCCATCGCCCTGCGTAAAGTCCCCTCACCCCGACCCTCTCCCCGCAAGCGGGGCGAGGGAGTATGCGGTGGAAGCCCCTCGCCCCGCGTGAGCGGGGAGAGGGAGGGGCCCGCGTCAGCGGGAGGGTGAGGGGCCGGCGGACCTCGCATGCCGTAAGGATCAATTCACTGCCTGAATACGCTTGATCAGATCGGCGTATCTGGCTCCGTATTTGTCCCATACCGGCTTTACTGCGGTTTGAAACGGCGTCTTGTCGCCGACCGTGTCGACCTCGATGCCGGATGCCTTCATCTTGGCGATCGCCTCCGCTTCAACTTTTTTCCAGAGCTGGCGCTCGTCCAGCTGCGCCTCGCGCGCCAGCTTCTTGATCAGCGCCTGGTCGTCTTTGGAGAGGCCGTCCCAGGTGGTGCGCGAGAACACCAGGATCTCGGGGACGATCAGGTGCTCGGTCAGGGTGTAGTACTTGGCGACCTGGTAGTGATTGTCGAAGACAAAGCTCGGCGGGTTGTTCTCGGCTCCATCGACGACACCGGTCTGCAATGCGCTGAACACCTGGTCGTAACCCATCACCACGCCGTTACCGCCGAGCGCGTTCATCATGTCGACAAACATCGGGTTGCCCATGACGCGCACCTTCAGCCCCTTGAGGTCATCGATGCTCTTGATCGGCCTCTTGGTGTCGTAGAGGCTGCGCGCGCCGGCATCCATCCATGCGAGCCCGACGAGGCGCGTATTCGGGTTGCTGGTGACCTTGTCAAGCAGTTCCTGTCCGACCGGACCGTCGATGACCTTCTCCATATGATCGGTGTCGCGAAACAGAAACGGCAGGTTGAAAACGTTAAGGTCGTCGACTACGGGCCCCAAAGTCCCGACGCTTACCCGGGCGAATTGCAATGCGCCGACTTGCGCCTGCTCGATCGCCTCCTTCTCGCCGCCGAGCTGCATTGACGCATACATCTGAATGCCGAGCCGCCCGCCCGTCGCCTCTTCGAGCTTCTTGCCCATGTTCTCGACTGCCTGGACCGTCGGATACCCTTCGGGGTGTACGTCCGATGCCTTGAGTATGGTTTTCTGGTCCGCCGCCACGGTGGGGCTGCCTATCAGTCCGAGCAGCAATGTCGCGACGCCGAACAGCAACGCGTGGCGTCTGTTGATCATGTGAGCCTCCCTTGCTCGCTTGTTAACGGCCATGCTATTTGTCAGGTTATAGGACAAGTTTAGCGACGATAACATTGCCCAATCGCGCTGACAAGCTCTCGGCCCTGCGCCCCATACGACCCGCCCGGAAATTGTTCCACGAGATCGCAGAGCGGATCGCTGCCGAGATCATCAGCGCCAAGCTGCCGCCCGGCGCCCGCCTCCCGACCGAGCAGCAAATGGCGACTGCAATGGGGGTCAGCCGCACCGTCGTGCGCGAGGCGGTCGCCGCATTGCGGGCGGACGGGCTGGTCACCACCCGGCAGGGCGCCGGCGCGTTTGTCGGGGCTGAAATCGGACGGCGGCCTTTTCGGCTCTCAGTCCAGGGCCTGCCCTCCCTCAGGGAGGTGCTCAACGTGATGGAGCTGCGCCAGAGCGTCGAAGTCGAGGCGGCGGGGCTCGCGGCGGCGCGCGCCTCGCCGGCGTCAATGCGGGAGGTCGGTCAGAAGCTCGTAGCGATCGATGCCGCGATCGAGCGCGGTGAAAGCGCGGTCGACGAAGATTTCGCGTTCCATCGCGCCATCGCCGCCGCAACCAACAACCAGCAGTTCTGGGGATTTCTCGATTATCTCGGCCGCTTCATCATCCCCCGCCAGAGCATTCGCGTCGCAATCCATCAGGGCGAAGGCCAGCGCGTTTATCTCGAAATGATCCAGCTCGAGCATCGCGCGATTTTCGCGGCGATCGAAGCCGGGGATGCGGCGGCCGCACGCGGGGCGATGCGACGACATCTGTCGAACAGCCAGGCGCGCTATCGGCGTCTCGCGGAAGGGGAGAAGGGCGCGCGCCACGGCGGATGATCGCCGGGTGCTCGGCTTCAGCAGAACTCAGCTTCCGACCCGACGGTTGATGGTACTGCCGGAACCCTCGCCGGCAACACGATACTCGAAAATCGGAACTTCAATGGGAATTCCCCTTATTTTCTCATGGCCCATCGGAAATAGCCGCTTGTCGTGGTCAAGAAGGGCCTCTGCGACATCTCCGGAAATCGCACACGCGATATTGTGCCCTTTTGCTGCCTCCTCCATCCGCGCCGCGATATTGATTGTACTTCCGTAGACACCAATGGCCCGCTTGGTGTCGCCCTGCTCGCTGACCACCACCTCGCCGCCGTGGACCCCGATCCTGAAGGACGGAACAACGCCAAACTGCTGTAAATACTCCCGCTGCTCGCGTCGGACTGTCGCGAAGACGGCGTCGATTGCCCGCAAGATCTTGTTTGCTCTGATCGCCTCGCGCCAATCCCACAAGGCGATCAGACCATCGCCTTTGTACAGATAGATCTCGCCGCCATGGTCGGTGATCGGCTTTGAGACGTCGAAGAGGAATTTGCCGACCAGAGACTTTGTCTGAACCGCGCCCAGCCGATCGGCAAGCCCCGTAGAATTGTTGATATCGAGGAATACCAGAACCTTCTCCTGGATCACCGGCCGATGATAGGTACCGACGGTCAAGTGAAACAAGGTTTCGATACCAATAAAATGAACAGTTCGCATGACAACAATGCCGACGACGGAAAACGCTATCACTACCGGGAGAAGAAATGGCAGTCTGGCATACGGCACTGGTAATTCGTAAAATGGCCATAGCAGAAGGTGAATTAAATGAATGGCGATAAGGAACATGATAACTACTATAACCGTGTAAATCACAATCGCGCGGAGCGGGTGGATGTTGCGCATCCATCGGCCACGCAGACTCTGTACATAAAATTCTTCGAAGAAACCGACACTCGTGCCGACAAAGATGGCATTTAGAATGCCAAAGATCATCGGGCGCCCGCTGGCGCGGGTCGCCAACCCGGCAAGCAACGCAAAAATCGCAACGGCCAACAGGATCGAGGTGAGCTTCCTTCTGGTAGAAATGGAGAGCGGGGTGAATGCGAGTTCCATGGTCAGACCGACCGCCCCTATTTTGGCGGAGAAAATGGGACAAAGCCGTTTCGGTTGGGCATCCGCACTTTTGGCAATGTCCGCGCGTTCATCGTGTCTGTCGGCGATGATGCCGTTGAGCTGCAAGATATAGGCAGAAACCGCGTGGACCTCATCGTCGGTCAGCGATTTGGCGTTCAACGGCATCGCGCGGCGTAGATAGCAGCAACAGCGATATGCATCGATAGACAAAAGAGGCGCCGGCAACCTTGGCAACCACCTGGATAAGAGATTTTATGGCTCGTGGTTTCCTTCGCCGGAGAACAGGCGATGACGGGTCAGTTGCCGGAACCGGGCGCAGTATTTCTCGACCATGTCGCCCATTTCTGCCCGCAATGGACGCGGCTGCAGAGGCGCTGGAGCGCTGCGGGTTCCGGCTGACCCCGTTCACCGCCCAAACCAACCGGGTGGAGGGCAAATCCCTCCCGGCGGGCCCCGGCAATCGGTGCGCGATATTCCGGCGGGGCTATGTCGAGATCCTCGCCGTCACGGTCGATACGCCCTGGCGCGGCAGCTGGCCGAGCGGCTAACCCGCCATATCGGGCTCCATCTCGCCGCTTTCAGCACCGCCGATGCTGGGTTCGAGCACCGGCGCTTGGCCGCGGCCGGTTTTCCAGTCCTGCCGCTCGTCGATATGCGCCGGCCTGTCGCGATCGATGGTGGTGGGGATTGGGCGCGTTTTACGATCGCGCGCATTGCGTTGGACATGATGCCGGAAGGACGTATGCAGTTTCTAACCCACCACACCGAAGAGCTGGTGTGGCGCGATGCCTTTCTCGATCACCCGAACGGTGCACTCGCGCTCGACGCGTTATGGATCGCCGCTGCGGATCCTGCGGAGCCGGCACGGCGTTTTGCGCAATTTACCGGCCGCCCGATCCGCCAACAGGGCGAGGTCTCGACAATACCTGTCGAGCGCGGCACGATACGGGTCGCGACACCGGGATATCGTCAACGCGAGCTCGGCATCGAGCCGGGGCCGGGGCTTCCTTATGTGGCGGCCTACGAGGTCGAAATCGTCAGCCTGCCGCAACTGGCCAAGCTTTTCGACGCCGCGGGATTGGTCCATCTCCGCGTTCGCGACGGTGTCGCGGTATCGCTTCCACCCTCCATCGGCGGCACGATCCTCTTTCGAGACACCGCAGGCTGAACAATTCAGCGTTTGGCGAGCCCAGCGGATCTATTGCATTGTTGTCCGAGTATTTGCGGTCGATCAGAGGAGGGGCTCGTGTCGCTGAGGCTTCCGACCGGTAGGTGGTCATGAGATTGAGTGTGGTGACCTTCATGCGCCCCGGCACCGAGCCGCGCGATCGTCCGCTCGCCCGCATCGTCGATTACGCGCGCCGGATTGAAAAAAGCGGATTTCCGGGGATTTGGGTGACCGACTCCCTCGGTCGGGGGCAACCCACCCTGGACCCGCTCGTCGCCCTCGGGGTGCTGTCCGCTGCGACCCAGCGGGTCGAGCTCGGCACCGCCGTGCTGCAAGTCTCGCTACGCCATCCGATCGAGCTCGCCCATCGTGTGCAATCGGTCCAGGCATTGTCCGGCGGCCGCCTGCGGCTTGGCGTCGGTAGCGGCTCGACGCGCGCCGATTTTGAGCTTCTCGGCGCCGATTACGACCAGCGCTTCCGCACATTGATGAGCTCGCTCGACATCATGCGGCGCGCCTGGCGCGGCGCGCCGGTCAATGGCGGCACGTTGTCGCCGTGGCCCGGTTGCGAGGGCGGCCCCCCGGTGCTGCTCGGCGCCTGGCGCAATCCGCGATGGATCGCCTATGCCGCGAAGCAGTGCCAAGGCTGGGTTGCTTCCGGCCTCTACAGCAGCTGGGAGGACCTCGAAAACGGCATGCGCCTTTATCGCGAAGCCGGCGGCAACAATGCCGTCCTCGCCAATGTGGTTGTCGATCTTCGCAATCGGCCCGAACCAGGAAGCCTCGCCGAGCGCGCCAAGGTGTCGCTCGTCTGTCCGCCCGACGACGCGCGTCAGCGGCTGAAGCGTATCGAGCAGATCGGCTTCGACGAGGTCCTTCTCGTCTCCCCCGCCACTGCACTCGACGAGCTCGAACGGGTCCGCGATTTTCTATAGCCGGACCGGGCCGGCTCAGAGAACCAGTTGGGTCTGCGTCACCAGCGCGACTAGCCGGCCTTCCGGGGTCGCGACACGCGTCTGCCAAATCATCGTCCGTCGGCCGCGGTGGATCGGCGTCGCCTCGCCGACGACGCGCGTTCCAACCGGCGCCGGCGCGACGAAATTGGTCTTGCTCTCGATCGTCGTGGTCCCGGCGCCTTGCGGCAAGTTGAGGATCGTACCCGTGGCGCCGAGCGTATCGGCGAACGCCATCACAGCGCCACCGTGAAGCACGGCGGGGACGGTACAGAGGTCATCACGAACCGTCATCTCGGCAACGATCTTGTCCGGTGAGGCACTGATGAACTCGATGCCGAGCAACTCGGCAAATGGCAATCTCGTTTCGTTGATGCGCGCCAGTGGATCCATCTGCGCCCTCCCCATACGCCTGCGGCTTTTGCACGCACGCAGAGAAGCATCCGAGGCAGGTCCTGACAAGGTCGGGTGCCCTCCGAGGAGTGGAAGTCATGGTAATGCCATTATCATTCGACTACGGTTCGGGCTTGGCAGTCGGCCCGGCCCGCGGGTGCCGGACGGAGGGATTTGTCGATGCGTAGATTGGCGATCGCCACCCTTGTGACGGCACTGTTTGTCGCCAGCGGCGTTTTTGCCCAGCAAAAATCCGGGAAGGACGGCGTCTACGAAGAACTGAACTTCTTCGACGAAGCCTTTGAGCGTGTTCGCCAAGATGCGGTCGACCCGGTTACCGACACAAAGCTGATCGGGGCGGCAATCACCGGGATGTTGTCCGGGCTCGATCCGCACTCGTCGTTTCTCGACGAAGCCGCTTTCAAAGCGCTGCAGAATCCGGCGGATGATAGCCAGGCCAGCCTCGGTCTGGTGGTGACGATCGAGAATGGACAGCTGAAGGTGATCTCGCCGCAGGACGGATCACCGGCGGCGCAGGCCGGCATCAAGCCCGGGGATTTGATCTTCTCGATCGACAAGGAGCCGACTTACGATCTAGCCCTGGGCGAGGCCGAACAAAAGCTGCGCGGCCCCGCCGGGAGCGAGGTCGAGCTGACCCTGCGGCGCGGCAATGGCGGCCCGATCGATCTGAAAATCAAGCGCGAGCCGTACAAATTGCAGACCGTGGCGGCGCACGTCGAGGCCGGCAACATCGGCTATCTGCGCATCGCCGGCTTTGATAGCGGAACCCAAGCCGCGCTCGCCGGCGCGGTGCAGGATCTGCGGCAACGGGCCGGCAACAAGCTGATCGGCTTCATCCTCGATTTGCGGAACAATCCCGGAGGCAGCTTCGATGGGGCGGTCGCCGCGGCCGACGCTCTGATCGACAAGGGTGACATCGTCGTCGTCAAGCGCCGCAAGCCGGCCGACACCAAACGGATAGCCGCCACTCCCGGTGATTTCGCCAAGGGTCTGCCCGTCGTCGTCCTGATCAACGGCGGCACGGCCCGGGAGGCCGAGCTCGTCGTCGGCGCCCTGCAAGACAATCATCGGGCGTTGCTGCTCGGCACCAAGACCTTTGGCGAGAGCTCGATCGAGAGCGTGATTCCGTTGGGCACCGGCGGAGCGATCCGCTTGACGACCGCTCGTTTCACGACCCCGAACGGCCGGGAAATTCAGGGCAAGGGTCTCGAGCCCGATCTCGGCGTCACCCCGCTCAAGCTCGCCAAGCTCGAGCGTGGCGAAGGGCGGCACGAGGCGGATTTGCCGGGAGCGCTCAAGAATCCCGATCAAGCCGCCACGGCGCCCGGCAAGCCACCAGCCGACGCGCCACCCGGCGCGACCGCCACGCCCGCTCCGGAAGACGCCCCCTCCGTCGCCACCGGCGACATCGGCACGGCGAGCGACGAGCAATTGACCCAGGCGATCGATGTTCTGCGCGGGCTTTCATTGATCGGACGCCGCGCCTCGGGCTGAGTTTCTCGCCGCACACCCCGCCGCCGGACCGGCGCCTCGTTAACCTTACTTACAAATCCGCCACATTGCTGCCGTATCTGTCACGGCATCCTATTCGCACACTAAAAAAGCGCGCGTAAAGAGCGTAGCATCGACAGGTTGTCTCTGGCGACGACAGGTCAAGTTTATCTCTAGGAGGCTAAAATGATCGAGAGGAAAAAAACGCAAGAATTGAACGCGCAGACTGTTGCGATGAGCATCCCCTTGGGATCAGCCTTTCTCAAAGAGACCGAACTGTGGATGGGCGCCCACAATGACTTCCTCACCGGTATGGAAGCCATAGTGACCGATTGGCTTCGGCGGCAGCGCGAGGTGTTCGATACCTCATCCCGTTCGATCCGGAAAATATACGACTCCCGCAACCTCGTTGATCTGGTGCAGGCTCAGCATGAATGGTTGTCGGACTGCCTGCAACTGACCGCCTCCGAGATCCGGGCGGTCGGCAACGACGCCGCTGCGATGACGCGAAAGGCGGCGGAGCGGCTCGGCGAGGCCGCTCGTGAGCGGAGCAACGGAATGCGGCAACAAGGCAAAGCATTGGCGGAGACCGCGACAACCGTTCCGATGCAACGCGCCGCGGAGTAGACCCGTTCGGCGCGACCGCGGCCGCCTTCCACCCCGATCGATCTATCGTCAACCGCCTGACTGCCTCGGGCATGCCCGAGGCGCAGGCGCTCGCCGCCCTGCTCAGCCAATCCCGTGACATGGACCTGAGCACACTGGCGTCATCGGGGTTACGCTGGTGCTCGTACGGTTCGTCGGCCGCTAACCCGTCAGCCCCATAGCGGTGGAGTTGATGGGATGCGGGCGAGACCTGGTAGCTGTCCACAATCGGCTCGAGGGCTTCGTGGAAGCGGCGGGTGTCGACCAGCAACCGGCCGGCGATCGTCACGCTGGCAACCGCGGTGCCATTCTCTGCACGAACGGGCTGGTTGACCGGGTCGATGAACGGCAGCCAATTCGGGTGGTCGAGACTGAGAGGCTGTCTCGAAACTCGCCGAGGCGCCGGTAATCACTAGCCTACGCCAACTCGTCGAGCAGTGCTTTTGTCTCTTTGAGATTATATCGGCGCCGGTACTGTGGTCCTGGTGCAGTGCAGGTCGGGAGGCGCATGTGCAATCGTCGGAAACACGACAAGCGTGCTCTCGCGCTGAGAACGTCGGGTTGCGCCACAAACGACCAAATACTATCGGGGATTGACGGCTGCCGACGCCTGCGATACCGGTGAAGCTGACGGTCCGTTCTCTCTCCCGATCGATCAGATAATCGTTGCTCTGGTTGGCGACCGGGTGCCAGCGCCCGAACCAGTCGGCACCATTGGGGAGGGTCGGGCTCGTTCGTTCGAGATCGCTAAGCGGCCCAGGCTTCCGGGCGCAGCTCCCGCCACCGCCGGCAGGCAACCTGGTGGCCGAAGGCGACGTCTTCCGGAGTCGGTTCGGTCGTGCTGCAAACCGTTTGGGCATAGGCGCATCGGCTCGAAAAAACGCAGCCCTCTGTCAAGCGCGCGGCGCTCGGCGGTTCGCCTTGGACGAGCCGCTCGGCGCGGTTCGGTCCCGGCGCGAGCCGCGGGACTGCGGAGAACAAAGCCCGTGTGTACGGGTGCCGCGGCGAGGCAAAAATCTCGCCGGTCGGCGCCAGCTCGACGATCCGCCCGAGATACATGATCGCCACCCGATCGCATAACCGCTCCACCACCGAGAGATCGTGCGAGATGAACAGATAGGTCAACCCCAGGCGCCGTCTCAGCCCCAGCAGCAGATTGAGGACCGTCGCCTGGACCGACATATCGAGACCCGAGGTCGGCTCGTCGAGGATCAAGAAACGCGGCTTCAGCACCAGGATGCGCGCGAGCGCCACACGGCGCAGCTGGCCGCCGGAGAATTCGTGCGGGTAGCGGGGGCGCGCCGATCCGTCGAGGCCGACCGCCCCAGCATGTCGTCCACTCGCGCCCGCCGCTCGTCCGCGCCGCGGATCCCGTGGATTAGGAGCCCTTCTTCAAGCGTGCGGCCAATGCTCCACCACGGATCGAGCGCCGCGGCGACGTCTTGGTGCACATGTGAATGTCGTTGCGTACGACCCGCGCGCGCTTTGGCGGCAAGCCGCTGACGAGCTTGCCGTCGAGCCGAACCTCACCGCCGCTCTCGCGCTGCAGCCCGAGGACGGTACGGCTCTTCGGCATTCATACGGCCACGGCTGGTGAGCGGTCCTTCATCAATCGTGATCTGTTGAGGAGCCCCAACTTCATGGCCGGTACGGTCCTGATGTTTTTCATCGGCGGCATCCTCAGCGGCACCCTGGCGCTGCTGCCGACGATGCTGCAGTCGCTGATGAATTACCCGGTCATGACGACCGGGCTGGTGACCGCGCCGCGCGGCATCGGCACGATGATCGCGATGTTTGTCGTCGGGCGCATGATCAACCGGGTCGACAACCGGCTGATCATCCTCACCGGGTTTCTGCTGACCATCGCCTCGCTGTGGCAGATGACCGGATTTTCGCTGCAGATGGGGATGGCGCCGGTTATTTTGTCGGGGTTGCTGCAAGGCTTCGGGCTCGGCTGCACTTTCGTGCCGTTGAATACGATGGCGCTGTCCAACCTGCCGCGGCACATCCTGACGCAAGGGACGGCGATGCGCAGCCTGATGCGCAACCTCGGGGGCAGCATCGGCATCTCGATCTTGGAGGCGCTGCTGATCCAGAACACGCAGATCGTGCATTCGCGCCTCGTCGAGCATTTGCGACCGGACAACCCGCTCGCCCAGGCGCGGTTATTGGTGCGCCCGTTCAGCCTGACCACGCCCACGGGGATCGCGGCACTCAATGCCGAGGTCACCCGGCAAGCAGCGATGGTGGCCTACATCAACGATTACGCGCTGATGATGATAATCGTCATTCTGCTGATCCCCCTATTGCTGCTGGTCCGGCGGCCGCGCCCGGTGCCGCGGGCCGGGTAGCAAGAGCGAGGGAGCGGAGCCATCGAATTCCCGACTACCAGCCGCGCAAATTCCACTGCGGCAAGTGCGGGCCGATTTTGATATCATAGCTTATTATCACCTTCGGGTAGTTGTTTTGATCGGCCATGCCATGGATCTCGACCGCAGCTTCGGGTTTCTCGTCCACGATGTCGCGCGCTTGTTCGGGCGTCGTTTCAACCAGCGTGCCCTGCTCTTCCTCGGGCTCACCCGGGCGCAGTGCAAGGTGCTGGGTTACCTCGCCCGCAACGAAGGCATCAACCAGGCCGGCCTCGCCGATCTGCTCGAAATCAAACCGATGACACTGGTGCGGCAGATCGACCGCATGGAGGAGGACGGCTGGATCGAGCGGCGGCCTCAGCCGGGGGACCGGCGGGCGCGCCGCCTTGTTCTGACCGACAAGGCACGGCCGATCCTCGATTGTATCCTCGACCTCTCGCACGAAGTCCGCACCGAGGCCTTTGCCGGGCTTTCCAGGGAGGAGGGAAAGCACCTGAACGAGCTGTTGCGGCGGGTCCATGCCAATCTGTCGGAGCGCGTCCCGCCGCTGGCCGCAGATTTCCACGATCTTGACGATCAGAACGACGGCACGGGCGTACTCGCGCCAAGCTCCGCGGCGGAGTTGTCGCCGGTCGGAGGGCGGCAGTGACGA
>WNFR01004021.1_pt1 | contig 25399 bp, 18 predicted proteins | sample 5400221 | NCBI WGS metagenome assembly WNFR01 (sample SAMN13153357, study PRJNA577476) | soil metagenome | isolation source: 40 cm soil under Madrone tree | place: USA:California | collected 2016-06-14 | reverse complement strand
TGCCGCCCTGGTCGCCATGAACCGCACCGAGCAGCTACGTGGCCATGTTGCCCGTGCGATCGACAACGGCGTGACGCAGGCGGAGCTTGTTGAACTGATCACGCATCTTGCGTTCTATTCCGGCTGGCCTACCGCTATGTCGGCTGCGAACGTTGCCAAGGACGTACTTGAAAAGGGAGAGAAGAAGTGAAGCTTTGTTATTTCAACGATTTCCGACTGGGCGTCATCAAGGACGACACTGTCGTCGACGTCACCGACGCGGTGAAGGACATTCCGCATCTCGATGCGCGTGATCTCATCATCGGCCTGATCCCGCACTGGGATAATTACAAGGCAAAGGTCGAGAAGGCCGCCGTCGATGGAAAAAGCGTGCCTCTCAAGGACGTGCGGCTGCGTCCGCCGGTGCCGAAGCCCGGGAACATCGTCTGCATGGCCGTCAACTACATGGAGGACGGCACCTTGCCCGAAAAGCCCGCAATCAACGCCTTCCACAAGGCCGCGACCGCGGTGATCGGCGACGGCGACACCATGGTGCTGCCCGACGCGCCGGCCAGCATCTTCGAGGGCGAGGCTGAGGTGGCGCTGGTCATCGGCAAGCGCGCCACCCGCGTTTCCCAGGCCGACGCCATGAAGCACATCTTCGGCTATACCTGCTTCATCGACGGCTCGGCGCGCGGCTTGCCACCCACGGGCAACGTCTTCTTCCAAATGAAGTCGCGCGACACCTTCGCCCCGATCGGCCCCTGCATCGTCACATCAGACGAGATCGCCGATCCGCAGAACCTCAACATCACGCTCACCAACAACAGCCAGGTGATGCAGAAGTTCAACACCAGCGACATGGCGCACCAGATCCCGCGGTGCATCGAATGGGTGAGCTCGATCCATACGCTGGAGCCTGGCGACATCCTCGCCACCGGCACCAACCATCGCGGACTGAACTCCTTCATGGACGGCGACAAGATCGAGCTCACCGTCGAGAAGATCGGCACGCTGAAGTTCAGCGTGAAGGACGAGCTCAAGCGCACCTGGGCCCGTACGACGCGGCTCCAGCACAAGGAGAAGGGCGCCGAGGGCGCGCACACCCCGCAGCTCACGGGCAAGTACGCGAAGAAGTAAAAGGCCTTACCCCGGCAGCCCTCTCCCGTCATATGCAGGGCTGTCCGGGGAAGTTGGCGGATCGTTCGAAGAACGATGCACCACCGACATTCCGTCGCCGCATCGAGGATTGCTGACTCGGGAACTTTCAAAATTCCCTCTCCGCTGCTTGGCGACGGCGCGCGCCACTCCAATGGCGTGCCCAGTAGGGACCATAATCGTCGACTGGGGCCTGCCGCGCGTATGGTGGCGCCATGAACCGCGTCCCATGCCCCATCGGACAAGCCGCCCGCCCGCTCTCGCGGCAGGTGTCTGCCGTTTTTTTTTCCGGTTCTTTAATGGGAATCGCGCCATGGGCAACTTCGAGAAAGGCTACCCCGGTGACCCCCGGTCGGCCGCTTCGGCCCGGCCGGCAGGTCACAAAGGAGGGGCGCGCGATCGCGCTTTGTGCGAAGCTCAAGTTCCGCGAGGCTGCGGCCGAGCGGATCAAGAAATAGCCGGTTCTCAGTACCTTCTGCCAATCTCAATCCTCCGGGGCGGTTTCCATGTGCGGCATCATCGGCATCATCGGCAAAGGCCCCGTCGCACCGTTGCTGGTTGACGCGCTGAAGCGCCTTGAATATCGCGGCTACGATTCGGCCGGGGTGGCCACGCTGGTCAACGGTCACATCGACCGGCGTCGCGCCCAGGGCAAGCTGGTCAATCTCGAGGCCAGGCTCGGTGCCGAACCGCTCGCCGGCACGATCGGAATCGGCCATACGCGCTGGGCGACACATGGTCGGTCGATCGAGCGCAATGCCCATCCCATCGCCACCGACCGGGTGGCGATCGTGCACAACGGCATCATCGAGAATTTCCAGGAGCTCAAGGACGAGCTGGTGGCCGAAGGCCGCAGCTTCGACAGCGACACCGACACCGAGATCGTGGCCCAGCTCCTTACCTCCTACCTTGAGCGCCAGATGACGCCGCAGGAGGCGGTGGCCAAAGCCATGGAGCGACTGCGCGGGGCGTTTGCGTTGGCCGTGCTGTTCAGCGGCCGCCACGACCTTTTGATCGGAGCGCGGCGTGGCAGCCCGCTGGCAGTGGGCTATGGCGACGGCGAGATGTTTCTCGGCTCGGACGCACTGGCGCTCGGACCGCTTACGCGGCGTATCAGCTATCTCGAGGAGGACGACTGGGTCGTTGTGCGCGCCGATGGCTGCGCAGTGTTCAACGGCGGCCGCGAGGTCGCGCGTGAGGTCCGCCAGATCGGCCTGTCGGGGGCCATGATCGGCAAGGGCAACCACCGTCACTTCATGCTAAAGGAGACCCACGAGCAGCCGGCGGTGATCGGCGACACGCTGCAATCCTATCTCGACCCGATGACGCGCACGGCACGCCTGCCGGCGCTGCCGGTCGACTGGACCCAGGTGTCGAGGGTGACGTTCATCGGCTGCGGCACGGCGCTCTATGCCGGCATGGTCGGCAAATATTGGTTCGAGAAGCTCGCCCGGCTTCCGGTCGAGGTCGAGATCGCCTCGGAGTTCCGGTACCGCGAAGCGCCGATGCCGCCGGGCGGTCTGTGCGTGGCGGTCTCTCAGTCGGGCGAGACCGTCGATACCCTGGCGGCGCTGCGCTACGCCAAATCGCAGGGCCAGACGATCGTCTCGGTGGTCAACGTGCCGGAAAGCGCGATTGCGCGAGAATCGCACGCAATCTTGCCGACACTCGCCGGACCCGAGATCGGCGTGGCCTCGACGAAGGCCTTCACGACGCAGCTCACCGTGCTGCTGTGTGCGGCTATCGCGGCAGGCCGGGCACGCGGCACACTCTCTCGCGCCGAGGAGGAGAGGCTGGTGACGGCGCTGATCGAGATACCGGCGCATGTCAGCCGGGCCCTGTTGGCGGAGGCCGATTACCGTGGCGTGGCCGAGCTGCTGGCCGAGGCGCGCGACGTGCTCTATCTCGGCCGTGGCAGCTCCTATCCGATGGCGCTTGAAGGCGCGCTGAAGCTCAAGGAGCTGTCCTATATCCACGCCGAGGGCTATGCCGCGGGCGAGATGAAGCATGGGCCGATCGCGTTGATCGACGAAATGATGCCGGTCGTGGTGGTGGCCCCGAGCGACGCGATCTTCGACAAGACCGCGTCGAACGTCGAGCAGGTCGAGGCGCGTGACGGCAAGCTCGTGCTGCTGAGCGACGCGGCCGGCGTTGCGCGCCTGGGCAGCAAGGCCGCGGCCTCCATCACGTTGCCGACGGTAGATCCGGTGGTCGCGCCGATTCTATACGCCGTGCCGCTTCAGCTTCTCGCCTACTACACAGCGCTGGCCAAAGGCACCGACATCGACCAGCCGCGCAATCTCGCCAAGAGCGTGACGGTCGAGTAGCGACCTACCGGCACCTGTAGCACATTGCCTTGGTCAGATCGTATCGTGGGTGACGGCATCAGTCCCAAAGGTGTCGCCGTCGCGTAGAGGCCGCAGGGTTGTCCGGTTTGCCAAAGTCGCGTCTGAAGTGGATTTAGGCTGACGCCTACAGACCTCTGGTCACTGCGAGGACGATATCCCGCAGCCAGCGATGGGCGGGATGACGGTCGAGCCGCCGATGCCACAGCATCGCCGTTGCCACGCTTGGCGATTCATACGGCGGCTTGAACAGTTGCAGCGGATGATCGCGTACGAACTCCTCAGCGATGCGGCGGCTCAAGGTCGCCACGAGGTCGGACTGCACGAGAATGGCCGCGGCCGATAGATAGGGCGCCCGCAACGCGATACGGCGCACAAGCCCGCGCTCGTCGAGCCAGCGGTCGACGAAGCCGGTATCCTCACGGCTGGACGAGATCTCGAGATGAGGCAGAGCCGCCAGCGCCGCCGCCGAGAGCGTGCGTCGGCCTGCAGGATGACCGCGCCGCATGACAATGACGAATGGATCCTCGAGCAATGGGGCCGCGACGAAGCGCTCGCCTGGACTGTCCATGCTGCCCAGCGCGAGATCGAGATCGCCACGGTCCAGGCGGTCGATAACGTCCAGGGTTCCGCTGGGCCGCAGATCAAGGCGGACCGCCGGTGCCGCGGCCGATACCGCCGCCACCAAAGGCGGCGCGAGGACGACGGCGGCGTAATTGTTGACGGCCAGCGCGAAGCGCCGATCGGACGCCGCCGGGTCGAAGGCCGCTGGCTCGAGGGCAAGGTGCATCTCGCTCAGCGCGCTGCGCAGCGGCTGGGCAAGCGTTTCGGCGCGCGGCGTCGGCACCATGCCCTCGGGCGTGCGGACGAACAACTCGTCCTTGAGCATGTGACGCAGTCGATTGAGCGCGTGGCTCATTGCCGGCTGGCTCAATCCGATGCGACTTCCGGCACGGGTGACGCTGCGCTCCTGCATCACCGCGTCGAAAACGATCAGCAGATTAAGATCGAAGGCACCCCAATTCATCCCAAACATGTAAACGTGGTGAGGATGCACTTCAAGCATGCGATGGCCGCTGCCATCATTTCTCAGAGGTGGACTCTTGCGAATCGACAAGGATTAGTCGGCCAGCGAACGCCGAGAAGTTCGCTGTCAAGCGTGCTTATCGATCCTTGGGCACTTGTTTCCACTCAGCCACAACGCGTACGAGGTCGCGGAAATTCTGGTGCATCTGCTCAAGCGCAAAGCCGATAGCGAAGAACCGCTCCGCATCGTCGGTAGGCACGCTGATCGTCAATCCTTCCTGGCGGAGCGCGGCGACCTCGGCTGAGTAGATTTCGAGAGCGCGATCCACGGTCTCGAGCGATGGCGACACGCTACGTGTCGCTAGCGCGCTGCCGTTCGCACGCAGAAAATCGGTCGTGGCTGCCCACACGTCCGCGAGCTTTGGCCCGAGCCGTGTCTGGAACGCGTCCGGCAAAGGCACGGCCGTGGCCCGACCAAGCGATATCAAGTCGTGGCGCAGGCGGAGCAGGGTGCGCGACAACGGTCCTGGGTCGGGCTCTGCCGAAAGATGAGCTGCCCGCTCGCGCTTGGCTTCGGCGCCGGTGGCATCCAACTTCGCCAGGGAGCGGTCGATGCCATCCTGCAGGAGCTGGAATATGTCGATGTCCAGACCACGCGTCCGGCTTCCTGGCAGTTCCCCCAAGGCCTGCGCCATCAAATCGAGCGACTGCGCCGCGACCTGCAGGAGTTGGCGATGGGCGCTCGAAGGAAAAATGAGAAAAGAAACCAGGAGGCCGGTGATCGCGCCGACCGCCACCTCGAGCACGCGATAGATCGCCGAATCGAGCGGACTGGCATGCGTCATCGTGGGCACCAGCAATACGGTGATGGCTGTGAACGGGCCGACTGCGAAGTTGGACCGGATCGCCGCGACCAGGGCAAGTGGCGCGATCGCGATCGCCAGCACGGCAAGAAGAGCCGCTTCGCTCGAATGGGGAATCAGCACGGCGATGGCACCGCCATAGACCGCCCCGCCCAACGTGCCGATCAGATAGTCGGTCGAGGCCTTGAGCGAATGGCCAACACTCATCTGAGTAACGATCACGGCCGTCAACGCGGCCCATAGTGGCAAGGGAAGGTCGAATGACTGCGCGAGGACCAGAGCAAGCAGGGCGGCAACCGTCACCCGGAAAGCCAGTCCGATCTGCCCGCTGCGCTGACGGGCTTGGGTACAAAGCCATCCCCAAAATGCTCCGACGCGATTCGCGCAGCCGACGTAGTCAGAAACGAAGCGCTGAGCGGAGGCGGATAATTTGAAGCGCTGCACTTCAAATCTCGAAGTCTTCGGTCAACACGCTCCGCTGTCTTTTCAGGAAGGCCAGCATGGTCGGGAAATCCCGTGGTCAGGTATCATTGGATCGCGGGCGCAGAAGCTTGGCATGCCGGTCATCTTGATTGGATGGTGCACTGACGCTTTTTCGTCCTCATGTGAAGAAGCGGTATCGAAAACTGCGGCGGCCATGGCAAGCCTCTGCGTTGTGACGGCGATATTGCTACCGCGTCGACTCGAATAGGAACCAAGTGCGGCGCTCGGCTTCGTCGATCCAAACCTCTAGCAGGCTGGCCGTGGCGACGTCGTTGTGCTCGTCGCAGAGGGCGTGCGTTTCCCGCAAATAGGCGGTGAACTGCTTGTTGTCGTCGCGAAGCTCGGCGAGCATGTCGGCTGGCGACACGAATTCGGCGTCATTGTCGAGCAGGCGCTGCAGGCGACCGATATGGGCGATTGAGCGCAACGTCGTGCCGCCGATCTTTCGGACGCGTTCGGCAATCGCGTCGGTCGTGGCAAAGAGCTGCGCGCTTTGCTCATCGAGCATCAGGTGGTAGTCGCGGAAATGCGGGCCGGACATGTGCCAGTGGAAGTTCTTGGTCTTCAAGTAAAGTGCGAAAACATCGGCAAGGATTGTCGTAAGGGCCGTGGATAGGTCCTTGATGGCGTTTGGTGTGAGGTCCGAAGGGGTACGGAGGGGCGCCAGCCGCCGCCGCTCTGCAATTGTGCTGCTCATCGCTTGATCTCCTCTTAAGACATAGGTCGGGAAATTTGCACCAAGACCATGGTGCGTCTTTCGAGAACGCATCGGGCTTTGCGAATTGGCACGAAGGCAAAGGACCGCATCTTCAAGGCTTGCGCCGTTTTCGGCACGCACGCGGTGCTCCGCCTTCCCCAGCGTGCGAACTAGAAAGCGGGGCAACGTTCTGGAAAGACGCCTGGCATGAAGGTGGCGATGATTGAGCTTCGCATTAATCTCGAACTGGACGCATCCACGATGGCACCTCGGAGAAAGATCCGTCCCTATCACGAGCCGGCCGGTGGTTGGGGCGCTCTCAAGGCAACGGGCAAGGCTCTTGTCGAGCAGGGTATTGCCGTCAGTGGTAGCAAGACGCTGATGCGCATGAACCAGCCGGAGGGTTTCGATTGTCCGGGCTGCGCCTGGCCGGATCCCAAGCACACCTCGTCTTTCGAATTCTGCGAAAATGGCGCCAAGGCCGTGGCCTGGGAAGCCACTGCCAAACGCTGCACGCCGGATTTCTTCGCCGCGCACACTGTCACCGAGCTCGAAGCCTGGGGAGACTACGAACTGGAGATGCAGGGCCGGCTCACCCACCCAATGGTCTATGACGCCGCTTCGGATCGCTACATACAGATCGGTTGGGATGACGCTCTGGCGCTGATTGCGCGCCACCTGAACGCGTTGCCGGATCCGAATGCGGCCGAGTTCTATACCTCGGGCCGGACATCAAACGAGGCGGCGTTCCTTTACCAGCTCTTCGTACGCGAATATGGCACCAATAATTTCCCGGATTGTTCGAACATGTGCCACGAAGCGACCAGTGTCGGCTTGCCCGACTCGCTCGGCGTCGGCAAGGGCACGGTGCTGCTTGAGGATTTCGAGCATGCCGATGCGATCTACATCTTCGGTCAGAACCCCGGCACCAACAGCCCCCGGATGATGACCAGCCTGCGCGACGCTTCGCGCCGTGGTGCCCACATCATCTCCTTCAACCCGTTCCGCGAGCGCGCGTTGGAGCGCTTCCAGGCGCCGCAGGATCCGATCGAGATGGCGACGCTTACCTCTACTCCGATCAGCGAGAGCCTCTACCAGGTGCGTGTCGGCGGAGATGTCGCCGTGCTCAAGGGCCTGATGAAGGCGGTAATCGAGGCGGATGATGTGGCGGTCACCGCCGACGCGCCGCGGGTCGTCGACACAGATTTCATCAGGGACCATACCCAGGGGTACGAACTGCTTGTCGCCGACCTCCGCGCAACCGCCTGGGAGGAGATCGAGGGTCAGGCGGGCCTCAGCCGTGCTGAACTCACCTCGGCAGCGATAGTCTATATGCAGGCTCCGAGCGCCATTATTGTATATGGAATGGGTATCACCCAGCATAGGTGCGGCAGCGAGGCCGTGCAGCAGATCGCAAACCTTGCGCTCCTGCGTGGCAATGTCGGTCGGATCGGTGCCGGGATTTGCCCGGTGCGCGGCCATTCCAACGTCCAGGGCGACCGTACCGTCGGCATTACCGAGAGGCCGACAACCGATTTCCTCGATCGCCTGGAAAAGCGGTTCGGCTTCAAGCCGCCGCAAGCACACGGCCACGACGTCATACTTGCACTGGAAGCGATGCTACGCGGCGAAGCCAAGGTGTTCGTCGCACTTGGCGGCAATTTCGCCGCCGCGATCCCGGATTGGCAACAGACCCGCGCGGCGCTACGCCGGCTCGACCTCACCGTCCAGATTTCGACCAAGCTCAATCGCAGCCATCTCGTCCATGGCCGCGACGCTTTGATCCTGCCATGTCTCGGTCGCACTGAGATCGACGTCCAGGGAACTGGCCCGCAATCCATCACCGTTGAGGACTCGATGTCGATGGTGCATGCATCGTTGGGCATGAACGCGCCGGCGAGCGAGCACCTGCGTAGCGAACCCGCCATCATCGCAGATCTCGCCCGCGCCACCCTCGGCGACCGGTCAAAAGTGAACTGGGAGGAGCTCGCTGCCGACTACGACCGAATTCGAGATGCGATAGAGGCGGTTTTTCCGATCTTCCAGGCCTACAACGCGCGCATCCGCGTGCCCGGCGGCTTCCATTTGACCTCGACCGCCCGTGAACGGATTTGGACGACACCCTCGAGGCGAGCCAACTTTTTGGTTTTCAAAGGATTGGCGGAAGATCCCCACGAAAGTGATCCGGAAGTGTTGTTGCTCACGACGGTGCGCAGCCACGATCAATATAACTCCACGATCTACTCGATGTCCGACCGCTATCGCGGCGTATTCGGCCAACGCGACGTCCTTTTCATCAATGCCTCCGAGATGCGTAAACGGGGCCTCAAGGCGGACGATCGCGTTGACCTCGTCACTGCCTCGAACGATGGGCTGACGCGCGTGGTGCGCAACTTCAGGCTCGTGGAATACAAGTTTCCGGATGGCTGCTGTGCCGCATACTATCCCGAAACCAACCCATTGGTGCCGCTCTATGCCCACGACGCCCGCAGCCACACGCCGTCGTCGAAGTCGGTGCCGGTTCGTCTCGTTCTATCAGAGTCTGGCGATTTTGCGCCGCCACCCAGCCGAAACGTCGAGGATACATTGGAGTAAACAGGCCGGCTATACATAGGTATAAGTCGACCAAACCAAAGCGGCATTTGGGGCACCATACGTAGAATGGATGCGTTGCCAGAAACAAAGGAGCTTTGACCTGCAGTTTCCGAAACAATGGAGTGCAGGCAATGCTGATACAGTTTCTGCCGAGTAAGGGTTGCCCCGCCCCGGTGCGGCAACTCTTCCACGCTGAGCCGAAGGGCTATGCCGCTCCGTTGGATGAGTCTAGCGCACAGGCAGCCGACGTTCGGACAGATGGCGCCTACCGTACCGTCAGAATCGCTTTCGGTCGGATTACCATCGTCATCTCGGTGATCGACCATCCAGTGCGAGAAGGGGCTGGCACGGCAGAGGTCCTTATGGTCGCCCGCAACAGTCGGTCGTCGCACAGCGTGGTACAGCAGTCCGGCAATACCTTGCACGTGCGTGTGGTCAGTGCTCTCCTGTGTGAACATCTGGACAGAATTCAGAGCGAGGCCAGCGCTGACGAGGTCCTGATCGTCGATCCAAGCTTTGCACAAGACCCAACCATAGGGCGCTTGGCACGGTCGCTCGTCGCGGCCGGCGAGGTGGAGCAGGGCCTTGGCGCCCTCTATGCCGACGCTGTCTGCCTGGCGATCGTCACGCGCCTGCTTGGCATGCGCTGCAGTCGTGATCTGGCGACAACGAACCGGCGTAGGACTGCTCTTCCAAAGTGGCGGTTGAAGCGGGTTATCGAGTACATCGACGCTCATCTTGGCGGGCACATCACGTTGGCTGACCTGGCGGAAGCGATTGGGCTAACCCGCATGCACTTCGCCGCCCAGTTCAAGGCAGCGACGGGCGTGCGGCCACACGAATACGTGCTGCGCCGGCGAATCGAGCGGGCACAGGAACTGCTTCGGAACTCCAGTCTGACGCTTGTCGACATTGCGCTCAGCGTCGGCTTTCAGACGCAGGCCCACTTCACAACCGTGTTCAAGCGCTTTGCGGGTGAGACGCCTCACCGTTGGCGCTGCTCGATCTCAGATGCTTCCAATGTCCCAAGCCTTTCATAAGCTCGGAGAACCCCCAGCTCGCCGGCGGATTTGATGGGAAGACTGGCTGGAAAGTAGACTGTTCCAAATATTGGAACTAGTCCGGGTCGATGACTAGCAGTTGGCCCGCCTCTTGTTTGGGCTCTTCCTTGGTGGCGCTTGAAATTGATGGCGCGCGCTATCGCCAACGTGAGTGCCAGAGCTCTCAGCTATGCCTCAGTGCGGTATCTAGGCATTCGATGAGGACGTGCCCATCGACCGGCTTGCTAAAGAAGCCGATGGCACCGGCCGCCGCGGCGCGCTTGCGGAGGCGCTCTTCGGGGAAGGCGGTGATGAAGATCACAGGTACTCGTAGACGGCGGACGATCAGTTCATTCTGAAGTTCCAGCCCGTTCATCCCTGGCATTTGGACATCCGTAATCAGGCATGAGGTCTCACTCAGCCGGGGAGAGGTCAGGAACTCCTCTGCGCAACCAAACACGCAGGCTTGGAAACCGAGCGACCTAACAAGACTGCTCACCGCGGTACGGACGGACTCGTCATCATCTACGATGGATATCACGGGAACCTTTGACAGAAGACAATCCTTGCAGCAGAGATCGCAATTGCGGATGGGAGGTCGCGCAATCGACCATTTGATAAGGTGCCTGATCCGTGGCATCCGCGAAATTATACAGACGTTTAGGGTCACCGCGCCTTTGTTTGACGGAGGCCGAGACTCTCGGCCATTCTAACGAGATCGGCCAGCGACTTTGCGTTCATCTTCCTCATCGCGTGGCCACGATGAATCTTGACCGTGATCTCACTGAGGCCAAGTTCAGCCGCCGTCTGCTTGTTCATCAGTCCTGCGGTGACAAGAGCCATGACCTCGCGCTCCCGCACGGTGAGCAAGTCGTAGGAGGCTTTTAAGGCCGAAGCTGTACTTTCGTTCTCACGCGCCCGCTGGTCCCGTTGGATTGCAGCGGAGACGGCGTCCAGCATATCTTGGTCGCGAAACGGCTTGGCGAGAAAATCGACCGCACCGGCCTTCATGGCACGCACTGACATTGGGATATCGCCGTGGCCGGTCATGAAAATGATCGGGATATGAATTTTCGCGTTTGAAAGCTCGGCTTGGAAATCGAGGCCGCTCACCCCAGGCAGTCTGATATCGAGGACCAAGCAACTCGCGATGTCCGGAAGCCTCCTCTGAAGAAACTCGGAAGCGGAACCGAAAAGTTCGACCTGCAGGCCAACTGAGCGAAACAGGCTGCTTAGCGCATCGCGCACGGACGGATCGTCATCGACGACAAACACGATGGGCGTTGCCTTGGCGGCGGCCTTGCTGCGAAGAGAATCCCGGCTCATGGCGGACTCCCTACGCGTTTACAGGCAGCGCGAATTGGAAAGTCACGCCAAGGCCCGTATTGCTTGATGCCCACAACCGCCCTCCGTGTGCATCGATGATCGATCGACAGATTGAGACTCCCATTCCCATACCGCCGGGTGGTGAAAAAGGCATTGAACAGCCGATCCATGTTATCCGGACTGATCCGATGCCCGAATCCTGGACCAAAATGAGGACCTCCTCGTTTTTATGCCGACTGGAGCGAACCACCATCGCCTGTATCCCGTTAACCATGAGATTGATGACGGCCTGCTGCAACTCGATGCGATTCCCTAGCACCACGGGTAGATCGGCCACAAGTTCCAAGTGTAGCGCGATGTGATGGTTCGGTATCTCGCGCCGGACGAGGCGGCCGTTTCGGCGATGACCTCGTTTAATTCGAAAAGCGTCGTTTGGGTCGGCGCCTTCCTGGCCGGGGCACACAAACGATGCATGAACTGGTTGGCGCGTTTTCCGTCGCTCCGCGCGCGCAAACCATCGCGGGCCGGCCTCTACGTTGGTGATGATGCCAGCAAGCGGCAGATCCGCCTCATGGGTGATCGAGGCGGTCAGCTCTCCGAGGATAGCGATGCGCGTAGCGGGCGCAAGTACGACCAGACCTCGTCGCTCCAGGCGTCCGTGGGCTATCCGCTGGTCGTCGGCCGGGGGAAATCGTTCCGGGTCGGCTCTTGCTGCTGGAAAAGGTCAGCCTTGAGACTAACACAGCCTCGTGCTTAGGCCCGATCGCGTACAAGCGTTGCGTGGCTGTGAGGTCTAGGCAGTTGGCGATATTGCGGAATTTGTTTTGCGCCTTTGGCTAGCGGGCTGACCTTGCGGCTCACCAATGACGCGGCGCCACCAGGATCATGGATGAACAGCGTGGCGGCCTAGCCCATTCGCACAAAAGGAAGCGCGCGCACATCCCAGGACTGGGGTGCGCGCGCGCATAAGAGGGGCAGCCGGGGGATGGGGAGGAACTTGCCCCTCTTGCTCTCGAGTATACTGGGCATGCCCGAAATGACTTGGCCGGTATTGCGGTAATTGGGTCGAATTTGCGTGGTTGCGGCGACGCCATCCATGCGAGCAGTTGAGCGCAAGCGTTTGGAGCGGACTTCGCTCAACTCGGTGCTGCGTCGACGATCGATGAGAGGACGTGCAAAGCGATGTCCAGTTTGCGTTTCCCGACCTTTGCAGGCCGAACAATAGACAACAACAAGCCAACGTCAGCAATCGAAGACAAGCATCAAACCCAACCGGCCCATAGTTTCCTTGCTGCGTGCCGGCAGCAATCACGCGTCCCTGGCAAACAGTGAAAGGTGTCTTGTGATGAAAAAGTCCGCCACATTCTTGGTCGCCGCGATCGCGCCTTTGGTCGCTGGCATGTGCATCGCTGCAAGCAGCAACGCCCAATCCACGATGAGCGACGAGGCCTACTGTCAAGCGCTCGCCAAGCTATACATGACCTATGTCGGCTCCGTCGGCGGTTCGCTCGGTGGGGATTACAGCAATGGCCCGGGGGCGGCCGATGTCGACGGCAAGGTCGCAATTGCCCAGTGCCAAGAGGGCAATCCCGGCCCGGCGATCCCGGTGCTCGAGCAGAAGCTGCGCGACGGCCGCGTCGCGGTGCCGCCGCGTACGTAATGCGCGCCGCGATTTTCGCGGCAGCGCGAGCCAGGCAACATGAAGACCTTCGTGACTGAGGGTTTCGCCACCGCAGTCAACAACCGGCCGTGATTCTTCTGCTGACTGGCGACGCGATTGAGCATGGGCTCTCTATCCGCCGTTTGATCATCGAAGCTCATGTGAGACGATTGTAAGCTTCGTGCAGAGTTGGCCCAGGTGCGACCTTCCAGCCCACCCTCCCGTTATACGGAGAACTCAAGTCGTGATCCCGCGTGCACCATAATCGACAACCTGTACGTCCGACGTGACAGATCAGCAGCGCCGCTTCGGTGAACCTGTCCGCGCACTGATTGTTAAACCAAGGTATGGGGTTCTCATACCAATACGGCATCCAAATCAACCTCCGTAGGATGGAGCGGTTCACCTTTGCCGCACTATGTTGGCGTGGAGCTGACCAAAGCCGGGAGTGGGCGGGGCAGCCCGAGCCAACCGACACGAAAATCAAAGGTGGAATCCATGCTGGTGAACTCTCAAAGCACAGATATGGCATCGTATGGTGCTTTCGATCAGAGTGCTCCGAGCCTGTGCCAAACCACCACGTCGTTGTCCGATCGGCAGGTTCGTCGGTCAGGCGAGCGACCCTCGGTAGACAAAACCAATCATGCTGTTGAGGTTTCGTCGTCCGATATTGTGAAGCGCCGTGCCGTGACATGGGACGGCATTGGGGCAGAAATCGTGCAGGTCACGAAGCGTGAAAAGATGGAGTTCCGCTTTCGCGCTCCGCTCCATCTTCTCGCCGTATGCGAACAGGGCATGCGAAGCGATGGTGACACGTTCGTTGAGGGCCTTCCCCGATCGCGGCTGCGGGACATGACGCGAAAGCTCACATTTGTGCCTGCTGGCCACGAGTACCACGAATGGCATGATCCGCGCGTTCTCATGCGCGTTGCGTATTTCTATTTCGACCCAGCCAGGATGCCGAAGCATCCCGATACGGGCGTCACGCCTGTGCCTTTGGTCCCACGGCTGTACTTTGAGGACGCCACGCTGTCGGACACGGCGCTCAAGCTCAAGCGGCTGATCGAGAATACGGGCTCCGATAGCGGCCCCTATTTCGAAGCTCTTGGCACCGTTCTGGCGCATGAACTTGTTCGTCTCAACGCCGGGGTGCCACGTATTGAAGCTCCAGTGAAGGGTGGCCTCGCAGCCTGGCAGCAGCGCACGGTCATTAACTACATCGAAAAACATCTCGCGGAGCAGATATCCCTCGCAACTCTCGCGGAGCTGGTCGGCCTAAGCCCGTACTACTTCTGCCGAGCCTTCAAGCAATCGCTCGGCATGCCACCGCATCGATATCACAACAACCGTCGCATCGAACATGCCAAGACACTGTTGGCGAAACGTGCGCCCTCGGTGACGGACATCGGATTGACTGTCGGCTTCTGTGAAGTGAGTTCGTTCACTGCGGCGTTTCACAAGACGACTGGCCTCACACCGACCACGTATCGCCGAACTCTCGCATAAACCGGTAAAGCGGGAGCGAAAGTCGAAAATCTTGTCGGCGCTGCTCGCTTCGTGGAGCGCATACACTGTCATCGCAACGACACAGTTCGCGAATGGAGAGCACAAATGAAGCAAGCGCTGATCGTTGGACTGGTCGCTGTGGTCGTTGGCTGCAGTCCCAGCTTTGCACAAGTGAGCGGATCGGGCAGTTCAGCGCCTGGAATGGGCATGACCTCACCGCTGAACATGTTGCAGGGTTCGCCGGTCCCACCCACGGGAAATCCGATGGGTGCGACCGAGATGGCAATGCCGGGCATTAGTCCGCCACCTCTGACACCGGGAAATATGAACTGCCCCAGTGCGGGAAGCTCGATGTCTGGAGGAAGCTCGACGTCGACAGCGCTGTTCGATGGCGGCGGCATGGGAGGAGCCTCTTCGACCTCTTGCGCGGGAATGAGCAGCGCCACTTCATCAATGAGCAGCGCCACTTCATCACCGTCTTGGGATCCACCCAGCTTGGTGACCAAGGGGTCAGTCCCATGCCAGTGGCGCCCATGACCACCTTAACGCCCATCCTTCCGCTATCGACGGGCGGCGTTGTGCCGGGGCTGACCGTTCCACCCGCGATGAACACTTCGCCCACCGTTCCAGCGACGGAGGGAAGCATTTTGTCGCGAGGCATTTTCCCATGTCCGCACTCCCGCTCGGCGCCGCTTCCGGGAGGCTGCTGAAACCATTTCTCGTACGAGGGGGCAAAACCGATGATGAAAAATAAATTCGTTGTTCCCGCGGCCTTATTGATTGTCGTGCTGGGTGTCGCCGGTGTCCTGGACCTTACGCACACTTATCCATTTGAAAGGGCTGCTCCGGCGTCGGCTCCGGCTCCGGCTCCGGTGCCGATTGTTGCTGACGTTGTGAAGAGCCACGACGTTCCAATATATCTGGAAGGCGTCGGCACGGTTATCGCCTATAACACCGACATGGTGCGCAGCCAGATCCAGGGCCAGCTCACTGAGATCACCTTCACCGAAGGCCAAACCGTCAAAGCGGGCGATCTGCTGGCGCAGATCGATCCGAGGCCCTATCAGGCCCAACTCGACCAGGTGATCGCCAACCGCGATCGGGACCAGGCGCAGCTTGCCAATGCCATCGCCAATCTCGGCCGCTACTCGGACCTCCTGAACAAGGGCTTTGCTTCGCAACAATTGTCCGACACGCAGAAGGCGCAGGTCGCCCAGCTGCAAGCCGCGATTAAGGCCGACGAGGCGCTGATCGAGCAGGCCAAGGTCCAGCTATCCTATACACGACTGACGTCGCCGATTCCGGGCGTCACCGGCGTGCGTCAGATCGATGTCGGCAACATCATCCATCCGACCGATCCCAATGGGTTGGTGGTGGTGACTCAGGTCGAACCGATCTCGCTGATATTCACGCTCCCGGAGACGGTTCTGCCGCAAATTCAGCAGCAGCAGGAAAAAAGCAAGCAGCCGCTCACGGTTCTCGCCTACAGCCAGGACAACAAGATCAAGCTGGATGAAGGCACGCTCGGTCTCGTCAACAACGAGATCTTGCAGACCACCGGTTCGATACAGCTCAAGGCGAATTTTCCCAATAAGACGCATCGGCTATGGCCGGGCCAGCTCGTCAACGCGCGGCTGCTCCTCGATACGCGGCATAACGGCCTGACCGTCCCCGCATCGGTCATCCAGGAAGGCCAGACGGGCTCCTACGCGTATGTGGTCAACCCCGACAGCTCCGTGGCAATCCGCCAAATCAAGGTCGCGCAGATCAGCGACGGCCAGGCGCTCATTGATTCCGGCCTCAACGCCAACGAGCAGGTCGTGACCGATGGACAGTACAAGCTCCAGCCCGGCACGCACGTCACGATCCTCACCGGCACGGCGGCCGAGGAAGCCAAGGCTCAAAGCGCGCTGCAGGCGCCGATCCCATGAACATTTCCGCACCGTTCATCCACCGGCCGATCGCGACCGCTCTGCTGATGGTGGGATTGCTGGTCGGCGGTCTGATCTCCTATCCGCTATTGCCGGTGGCGGCGCTTCCGAGCGTCAACTATCCGACCCTCACGGTCACGGCGCAGCTGCCGGGCGCGGACCCGCAGACCATGGCATCCACGGTGGCATCGCCGCTCGAGCTGCAGTTCGGTGAGATCCCCGGCCTCACCCAGATGACGTCGGCGAGCGCGCTCGGCTACGTCCAGATCACCCTGCAATTCGAATTGAGCCGCCAAATCGACGGGGCTGTCAGCGACACGCTGTCGGCGATCAATGCGGCGGCTGCGTACCTGCCGCTGAACATGCCGTATCCACCCTTGATCCGGAAGGTCAATCCGGCTGACACGCCGATCCTGGTGCTCGGCATCACCTCGGACAGCCTGCCGTTGACCGTTGTCAGCTCCTATGCGCAAAATATTTGGCTGCAAAAGATCTCGCAGATATCCGGCGTCGGCCTCGTGGGCACCGGAGGTACGCAGCAGCCGACCGTCCGCGTACAGGTCGATCCGGAGGCGCTAGCGGCTCGCGGCATCAACCTCGAGGATGTGCGCACGGTACTCGGCCAGGCGAATGTCGATCTCCCAAAAGGTACGCTCAACAGCCCGCGCCAGACCTACACGCTCAATACCAACGATCAGTTGTTCAAACCCGACCAATACGCCGACCTGATCGTCGCCTATCGCAACGGGTCGCCGGTCCGCGTGCGCGATATCGGCCGCGCAATCAGCGCGGGGGAGAACGAGCTGATCTCCGCCTGGTTCAACCGGCAGCGGGCGATTCTCCTGGCGATCCAGCGCCAGCCCGGCGCCAACGTCATCGAGACAGTGGACCGGATCAAGGCGATGATGCCGGTGCTCCAGGCCTCGATACCCCCTGCCGTGAAGATTTCCGTCATTTCCGATCGCACCCAGACCATCCGCGCATCGGTCGCCGACGTGCAGTTCACGTTGCTGCTGACGGTTGCGCTCGTCGTAATGGTGATCTTCATATTCCTGCGTAATTTCTGGGCGACCATTATCCCAGCCGTCACCGTGCCGCTGTCGCTGATCGGCACCTTCGCGGTGCTCTACGAACTCGGCTACAGTCTCGACAACCTCTCCCTGATGGCCTTGTCGATCGCGGTCGGCTTCGTGGTCGACGACGCCGTCGTCGAGATCGAGAACATCGTACGGCATATGGAGGAGGGCCTCTCGCCGTACGAGGCGGCGCTCAAGGGGTCCGGCGAGATCGGCTTCACCGTCATGGCGATCACGTTCTCGCTCATCGCCGTGTTCATTCCGCTGTTCCTAATGAGCGGTTATGTCGGATTGCTGTTCCGCGAGTTCGCCGTCGCCGTGAGCGTGGCTCTCGTTCTATCTTTGGTGATCTCGCGGACGCTCACGCCGATGATGTGCGCATACCTGCTCAAGCCGGAGAGCAAGGAGCATGGATGGCTCTACCGGTTGTCCGAGCGCGGCTTCGATGGCCTGCTCCACGTCTATGAGGCAGGCCTGAAAATCGCGCTGCGACACAGCTTCATCACGCTCATGGTGATGTTCGGCACCATCGCGCTGACCGGGTATCTCTACGTGATCATTCCCAAGGGCTTCTTTCCACAGCAGGACACCGGATTGATTCTCGGCCAGTCCGAGGCGGCGCAGGATATTTCCTTCCAGGCCATGAAGGAACGCCAGCAAGCTATGCAAGATGTCATAGTGCAGGATCCGGCCGTCGCGACAGTGGGTGCGGCGGTGGGTGCCGGCGGCGGCCTCTACACGCTCAATGACGGCCGCGTCTTCATTCAGCTCAAACCCCATGACCAGCGTGACCCGATCGACCAGGTCATCGCGCGGCTGCGGACCAACCTCGCCAAGATCCAGGGGATCACGCTCTACATGCAGCCCGCGCAGGACATCACGATCGGCGCGCGGCTGAACAAGACCCAGTTTCAGTACACCTTGAATGACGCCGACCCGGGTGAGCTCAATCATTGGACTGGCCTGTTCCTCGAAAAATTGAAGGCCATTCCCAGCATTGCCGACGTCGCCACCGATCAGCTCAATGCCGGGCCGATGCTCGACATCACCGTCAAGCGCGACGTCGCCTCGAGCTATGGCATCCTGCCCTTCATGATCGACAACACGCTCGACGACGCCTTCGGCCAGCGTATCGTCTCGACCATCTATACAACCCTGCAGCAATACCATGTCATCCTGGAGGTCAATCCCAAGTTCCAGTATGGACCCGAAGCGCTCAACGGCATCTATATCAAATCAGCGAGTGGGCAGCAGGTGCCGATATCCACGCTGGTCGATTCCGTGGTGAAGGCCGCACCGCTCGTGATCAATCACCAGGGCCAGTTCCCCTCCGTCACGATCTCGTTCAATCTCGCCCCGGGTGCCGCGCTCGGCGATGCCGTAAGCGCCATCCAGCGGGTTGAAAAAGAGCTGGGGGCGCCACTCTCGGTGCAGACAAGCTTTCAGGGCAACGCCCAGGCATTCGGAGCATCGCTGAAGAGCACGCCGATCCTCATCGTCGCAGCGCTCTTCGTCATCTATCTCATCCTCGGCATTCTCTACGAGAGCCTGATCCACCCGATCACCATCATCTCGACGCTGCCGGCGGCCGGCGTCGGCGCGCTGCTGCTGCTGATGGCGGTTCACATGGATCTGAGCGTGATCGGGATCGTCGGCATCATATTGCTCATCGGCATCGTCAAGAAGAACGGCATCATGCTGGTCGATTTTGCGCAGCAAGTCGAGCACAGCGAGGGCTTGACGGCCGAGGAATCGATCTACCAGGCCTGCGTGCTCCGTTTTCGGCCGATCCTGATGACGACGATGGCAGCGCTGCTCGGTGGCGTGCCGATGATGCTGGGTACCGGGGTCGGCTCGGAGATTCGCCAGCCGCTCGGCTACGCCATCGTCGGCGGCCTCGCTCTGTCGCAGGTTCTGACCCTCTATACGACGCCGGTCGTCTATATCTACCTCGATCGGCTGCAGACCTGGATGTTCCGGGGAGGAAAGAAGCAAGCGGTCGCCAGCCACCCCGGGCCGGAGACCGCGGAATGACCGCCAAGGACCCACCCGCACTGCCGCGAAATCATCAATCGTGGTCCTGGCAATGCGCAAAGTCCGATGGTCGCGTTCGCCGCGCCCGGCGAATGTGACGGCGCGTTGCAGTCGGTGTCCGAGCCTCCGCCAGCGGGGTAACAGGACGGCGGGGCGGCGATTAGCGCAAACCAGCCCGAACTTCGGCAATCCAGCCAAAGCCATTTTCCGGGTCCGTTTCTACAGTGGTAACAAGGCGCCCATGGTGCGCCGCAGAGTGTCCTGATCCAACTGGTCCGGCTCGACGGTGGCTCAAACAGGATACCAGCGCGAGCCCCTGGTTGCTGGAGTCTCGGCCAACAGGTTCGACAGATCAGGAGGAGCCAATGAACCGACGCCGAATTGGCAAAGTGATTGTGGGCCTTTGTGTTGCGATGGCAGCCAGTTCCGCTTGGGCTGACAGCGGTGCCTTCGTCGGCCGGTGGCACTGGAACCGGGCGCAATCCACGCCACCTCCTGGCGAGCCCGTGCCGAACGATGTCACGGTGGAGATTTCCCGCGCCGACGGTGCTCACGTGAAGTGGTCGCTCACCGTCCTTTCATCTCAAGGCCAACCCAATGTCGAGACCTTCGACGTAGTGGCGAACGGCGAGTTTTATCCCATTAGCGTTGATACGACGGCGGCCTTCCGGCTTAACGAAAACACTCTTCAGGCAACGTTTAAAGGCCCAGCGGGGCAAACGGATGACCTGACATGCACCGTCGCGGCCGACCAGAAGAAGATGACCTGTAAGGGCGTTCTGAGCGACGGAGCAAGCCGCGTAACGAACTACGTGGACGTCTTCGATAGGATGTAGACGACGATGTAAGGCGCGCGATGAAGCGGGGCAAAGTAGCGCCGAAAGCGCACAAGCCGGCTGGTCGACACGCAATATCGAGGCAAGGCAGCACAAGTCGCGGCAAAATCGGCGAAGTCAGTTCATCGTGCCCGCCGGTATACTTTAACTTTAGCGACGAACCGCGGCAAAACATGCGGAGATGGCATGGCCAACCGGACCATTTGAGTAAACCGCGCGCGGCATAGTTCGTCATAAGCTTTCTACCCGCCGGGCTATTGGGTACGGCGACGGGTTAAACACAGCCGGGTGAGATGGGAATCGTTCGCTTCGCACTGAGATTGCCGCACACGTTCTATGTGCTGGCTATTCTCATTCTGTTTCTCGGCGGGACAGCCATCCGCGTCATGCCGACGGACATCTTTCCGCAGATCAACATTCCCGTCGTCACTGTGATCTGGCAGTACACAGGTCTCAGCACGACTGAAATGGAGCAACGCGTCACGACCTACAGCCAATATTCGATCAGCTCCAACGTCAACAACATCCGGAATATCGAGGCGCAGACGCTCAACGGTATTTCGGTCCAGAAGATCTATTTCCAGCCGGACGTCAATCTTGACCTGGCGATCGCCCAGATCGTCTCGGCGACCAATGCGATCCGCTCCCTTATGCCCGCAGGCATCCAGCCGCCGATCGTGGTGCAATTCAATGCATCGAGCGTTCCGGTGCTGCAGATCAGCCTTAGTTCCGACAGCCTCACCGAGTCACAGCTCTATGACTACGGCATCTACAACCTGCGCCAGCGGCTGGCGCCGCTTAATGGTGTGACCCTGCCGACACCGGCCGGCGGAAAGTATCGACAGATCATGGTCGATATCGATCCGGCAAAGCTCCTGGCCAAGGGGCTGACGCCGCTCGACGTGGTCAATGCCGTCAACGCGCAGAATCTCACCCTTCCCTCGGGCACGGCCAAGATCGGCGACACGCAGTTCGTCGTCCAAACCAACGTCATGCCGCGAGCAATCGACGATCTCAATGCCATCCCCGTCAAATACAGCAATGGCGCCACGGTATTCATGCGCGACATCGGCTTTGTCCGCGACGGCTATGCCGTGCAGCAAAATATCGTGCGTGAAGGGGGATCTCGTTCGGTTCTGCTCAGCATCATCAAGAACGGCGAGGCGTCGACGCTTGACGTGGTCAACGGCGTCAAGAAGGCGCTGATCGTTGCGCGCGCCGCGGCGCCGCCCGGCCTCCAGATCAGCGAGCTGTTCGACCAGTCGGTTTTCGTCGTCTCCTCCGTGATGGGCGTCCTGCGCGAGGGCGCCATCGCGGCGGGTTTGACGGCGCTGATGATATTGGTGTTCCTGGGTTCGTGGCGCTCGACGTTGATCGTCATGATCTCGATTCCGCTCGCCATCCTCGCCTCGATCGTCGCGCTCTATTTTCTCGGCGAGACGCTGAATACGATGACGCTGGGCGGTCTTGCCCTCGCAGTCGGCATTCTGGTCGACGATTCGACGGTCACCATCGAGAACACGCATCGGCTGCTTACGGAAGAACGCATGCCGCTGTATGAGGCGACGCTTCATGGCTCCGCCGGCATTGCGGTGCCGACCTTGGTTTCGACGCTCGCCATCTGTTGCGTGTTCACCTCCGTGGTGTTCCTTGAGGGGCCGGCCAAATACCTGTTCACGCCGCTTGGCCTTGCGGTCGTTTTTGCCATGCTTGCCTCCTATGGCCTGTCGCGAACTCTGACGCCGATCACCATCAGTTTACTGCTCAAGGGCGAACACCACGCCGCGCCTGATGTCCCGGGCGCGGCCGGCCGGTTTGCTCGACTGCACGCTCGTTTCGAACGTGGTTTCGAACGAATGCGCGAGAGCTATGTGGAGATCCTGGCGATGCTGCTCTCGCGACGCCTCGTAGTGCCGGTTGTGTCGGTGCTCGTACTGGCGCTTGGCGTTGCAATGTTTCTGTTTGTCGGCCGCGATTTCTTCCCGTCAATCGACGCTGGGCAGATCCAGCTTCATGTCCGCGCGCCGGCGGCAACTCGCATCGAGGAGACTGAAAGGATCTTCCAGTCGATCGAAGACAGGATCCGCCGGATCATTCCCGAGAAAGACCGGGGTCACATCGTCGACAATATCGGCCTGCCGGCGCGTGTTTACAATCTTGCCTTCACCGACGGGTCGACGATCGGCGTCAATGACGGCGTCATCCTCGTGTCTCTGAAGGACGGCCATGTACCGACCGCCGACTATGTCCGGGAGCTGCGGCGGATCCTGCCGGCGGAGTTTCCCGAAAGCACCTTTTACTTTCAGGCGGCGGACATGGTCACCCAGATCCTCAATTTCGGCCTTCCCGCCCAAATCAACGTCCGTACCGTCGGCTATGGCCGGGAGAAGAACCTGCAGATCGCGCAGGAAATGCAGCGGCGGATCGCTGCCATCCCCGGCATCGCCGACGCCCATCTCCAACAGGAGCTGTTTGCCCCCGCCTTGTACGCATCGATCGATCGGGCGCGCGCTGCCGAATTCGGGCTGACCGCCAGCCAGATCGCGACGAATTTGAACGTGAGTCTCAGCTCCTCCGAGCAAGTGACTCCCAATTTCTGGACCGATCCAAAAAATGGAATCCCCTATTACATCGCGGTGCAGACGCCGGAACCCAAGGTCCACTCGGTGAACGAACTCACCAACACACCGCTGGGCGCGGTCGCCACGCCGCCCAGCGGACCCAACCCCATGCTGCTTGGAAACGTGGCCACGCTTACACGCGCCTCGACGCCGACGAATACCAACCAGGCGAACATTCAGCCAGTTTACGAAGTCTATGCCGCAGCGCAGGACCGCGATCTCGGCAGCATTTCCCGCGACATCGACAAGATCGTCGCGGACCTTCGTCCCCAGTTGGCGCCCGGCAACTCGATCGAGGTGATCGGTCAGATCGAGAGCATGAACAACGCCTTTCACAATCTCGGCGTCGGCCTGCTCTTCGCAGCGGTCTTCGTCTACCTGCTCATGGTGGTCAATTACCAGGATTTCGGCACCCCCGTGGTGGTCATCCTCGCTCTGCCAATGACCATGTGCGGCATCGTCACGATGCTGTACATCACCGACACGACGCTGAGCGTTCCCTCCCTTATGGGCGCAATCATGGCGGTGGGCGTCGCCTCGGCCAACTCCATCCTGCTGGTGACTTTCGCGCGCGACCAGCAACTGGCCGGCATGTCCGCACACGATGCTGCGATTTCGGCCGGACATACTCGCATCCGACCCGTTCTGATGACGGCGGCGGCGATGATCATCGGCATGGTCCCGATGGCCATCGGCGGCCCGGGCGAGGAGCAGAACGCCTCGCTCGCGCGCGCCGTCATCGGTGGGCTTGTCTTCGCCACGCCGACCACGCTGCTGATCGTTCCGTATCTCTTCGCCATGTTGCGAAGGCGCAGCGACCTCAAACCCGCGCAGGATGCACTCAAGGGGAGCGTCTGATGTCGGACCAGAGACAGTTATCGCAGCCTCCGGCACGCGAGGCGCCGGCTGCCGACCAACAACGGCCCCAGCCACGTCGCGCTGGACGTCGCCTGTTCGCGCTCGGCGTCCTGGTCCTGCTCGTTGGCTCGCTCGTCGTCGGCCTGTGGCAACACTATGGGCGCTATAGCCAGGCGATGGCGACGGCCGCACAGCAGCGCGACTTCGTTCCCCTTGTTCGGGTGCAAGAGGTGCGAGCGAGCGACCACACCATGCTGGTAACGCTGCCGGCAACGACTCTTGGCTTCGAGACCGCGAACATCTATGGGCGCGCCAGCGGCTACATCACCAAGCGACTCGTCGACATCGGCTCGCGTGTCAAGGCGGGCGATCTGATGGTGGAGGTCACGGCGCCCGAGCTCGATCATCAGATCGCCCAGGCAGAGGCGAACCTCGCCCAGGCCAAGGCGACCCTCGCCCAGACCGAGGCGAACCGCGATCTGGCCCGAGTCACCGCCGAACGCTCCGCTACGCTAGCCCCGCAAGGCGCAGCCTCGCGCCAGCAGGCCGACAATGACCGGCTTGCCCACCGGGCACAGCAACAGGCGGCGGTCGCTCAGGAAGCCACTGCAAAAGCGCAGGAGGCGCAGCTCATGGTGCTGCGCCAACAGAAGATGTATCAGCAAGTGGTGGCGCCGTTTGACGGCGTCGTGACGCAGCGCAATATCGACATCGGCAGTCTGGTCCAGGCGGACGCCGCAGGCGGCACGCCGCTCTTTGCCTTGGTCCACAGTGCTGTTATCCGCGTCCAACTCTACGTTTCACAGGACCAGGCCTTTGGTCTGGGGCCCGGCGCCGCTGCCGTCGTGCGCGTGCCGGAAATTCCCGGCCATGCCTTTCCCGGTACGGTGACGCGTATTGCCGATGCGTTGCAGCCGGGCACCCGAACGCTCTTGACGGAGATCGATGTCGCCAACGACGACGGCACGTTGCGGCCCGGGATCTATTGCACCGTCGAGCTCAAGATTCCCCGGCGAACGACGTCGCTGATCGTGCCGAGCGCGGCCGTCATCTTCAATCAGGCGGGCCTGCAAGTTGCCGTGGTCGACAACGGCACCGTTCATCTCAGGAAGATCGAGGTGGTGCGGGATTTGGGAACCGAGGTCGAAGCCAGCGATGGCATCGCCAACGGCGAGAAGGTCATACTCAACCCCAAGGTCAGCCTCTTGGACGGCAGCCGTGTTCGTGTCCGCGCCGACAATGCTGGAGCTTCACCGTGACAAGACGAGCACACCATGTCGCCATCGCAGCGGTCTTCGGCGCGGCCGTAGCCCTTGGCGGCTGCGATATCGGTCCCGACTACAAGCGGCCTGACACGGCGACTCA